>VFSW01001955.1_pt1 | contig 31221 bp, 29 predicted proteins | sample 5358111 | NCBI WGS metagenome assembly VFSW01 (sample SAMN11554181, study PRJNA540505) | mine drainage metagenome | isolation source: sediment from site ElyBrook_90M | place: USA: Ely Copper Mine, Vershire, VT | collected 2017 | reverse complement strand
CGTCGAACCCAGCCAAACATTCTTCGAGAGGTAAGGTTTCACTTCCTGGGCGTATTGCTGGAGGTCGGCGAAAGTGTAGCTGCCTTTGCTGAGGCATGCGTCCATGAACTTGATATTGCTCGTGAGGACTTTGCGCTGGATCGCGCGCGCGTCGGCGCTTATGTCGATCGCGTCAAGACTGTCGAGCGCGGTCTGACTCGAAGCGGGGATGGCGGGCATGTGGCCCAGCGACGATTGGTCGGAAACGGGGCCGAGGGGAGATCCGGCAAGCTCGAACACCGCCAGCGCCGAATGCCCCACGGATTTGTAAACCTGATAGCGAATCGGCACCTGCGGAGCCTCCAACGGCGGCTTGCCGGGCCGGTAGAGGGTGAGCTTGCCGCCCTGATTGCTGAACAGCGCCATGATCACCGGATGCTGCGTGAGAAAATTTTTCTGAAATTTCGCCTGCGCGTCGTCGTACATGCCAAACATCGCGATGTCGAGGGCGAGCACATTCTGTTCGGCGACCTGGGATTTGGTCGCGGGCGCGCCGTTGCCAACGATCACGTTCATGTAATCGGGCAAGCTTTGCTCGGACGCGCTTTGGGCGTTGGCGTGAATAACGATCGCCAAGTTGACAATTAGTGAAAGGGCGAACGCGGCGGGAAAACGAAACTTAGATTTGCGCATGCGCTTTCATACAGAAAAACCGGCAAATCTTCAACCAATCGCCGCATGAAAGCTGCCACGCACCGAAAAATTCAACAATCGGTCACAGGGCCTGAAATATGAGGACAAGCAAGACGAGGCCGGCTGCGAGCGTGGATAGCCCGAGCACCTCGTTCTTCCAATCGCGAACGGGCGCTGCAAGCCAGAAATTTAGAAATTGGCTCACCCGGGGCATGACCAGCCAGGTAAGCAAGGCGACCGAGAGAATATTGCCGATTAGCATCTGAACCGCGAACGACAAGTTATGCATCAGCGGATTAAGAAAGGTCAGGACCATGACCGTGGGATAGAGCGCGAACAATACCGCCAGCGCCTGCTTCCATGACGGCGGTCCGCTGACCGTCGCGGCGCGCCCGCGATTGAGCGCGAACCATCCTTCGAGGCCCGTCACCCGATGCGCGTGCATGCTTTCGACGATCGGCTCGAGTTCCTTGAGCAGCGCTTGCCGCTCCTTCGACTCCATCCAGCGAGTGAGATCGTCAACGGAATCGTAACGCACGATGTCCACCCACTCATGCTGAAACGTGCCGTGCGGCTTGAAGAACTCGGTCGCGAGATAGCCAGGGAAATGCGCCTGCGCATCGATCGCCTTGCGCCGCCACGCCAGGTAGTCCACCACTTTGTCCTTGGCGACGCGATGCGTAAAAACCATCGCGACCGGCGGTTCAGCGTCATCGTCGCTGGCAAGCAGCAGCATGTGCGAGGGCTCCGAGAGACAGGCCTCGATTCGCGCCGCAAGTTGCACGCGCTCTGGACTGTCGAGCCATCGCTTCATCGCTTGGTTGGATTCGAGACGGAATATCGCCACCCACTCTGCCTGCAGGCCGGGGATCGGGCTAAGTATTTCCGTGCCGACGAAGCCAGGGAACTTCCGAGCCGCTTCAGTAATAGCAGTCTGCGCCTCGAAGTATTCATCGGCCTTGTCAGCGCGCACCAGATGAGATGCGATCGCGGTGGCCGGCTGGGGAGCGTGCGCTTCGCGCGATTCAGTGGAGTCATCATTCATAGGAGCCCCCGATTGGTGACGCTGGTGCTGTCATGCATCCAGTTATGGCACAAACCCAAGCCCGAGACCGCAAACTATCGCGATTGAGCGATCGCCAAGGGTTGTCGCTGAATTGCTTATATAGTTCGGCGCGATCGGACAGGAGGTCTTCTGCAACCCTCTGAAGCGCCTTGTCGTGTTCGATGCGTGCACCGTCGGCCTGCTCCTGCTGAAACGGATGCAGGATCAGGGGCAGGACCCCGCCGCGAGCATCAAATGAGCCCCGAGACTCCAGCCTCGAGCTTGGCGCGCACCTGCACCGGCTGGCGTCGCTTTCCGCCCGGCACTGTGGACACTGCATTGTGTCGCTTGTCTCCCAGATCGATCATCGCGTTGTCAAGCCGTATGTTGGTTCGAGCCTGAGAGCCGGCAACCTGTATTGAGGCGCCCCCGAGGCCGCCCCCGCGCATAAACGAGCGCCCTGTCCATACCAAAATTACATCTGAACCGGAATTCGAACGGCTGCGAGAATTGCTATCGAATTGATGCGCTTAAGCGAGACGGGCTGCAATCAGAACGTCAAAACGGCCGGCCCGGGCTCGAGATCGAAAAGCCTCCGATCCAGAGATCCTCGGACGACCGCGTACGGGCCGCGACGCTACCACTGGTAAGCAGGAATCCGGGACGAATCAGGCACCGAGGCGTTCGTAGCGATGATGCAGACCGCCGACCTGCGGGAGCGCGACGGCTCTTCCGATACGAAATCCGTCGCAGCAAGCTTGGGCGTCGCCATGCCTGCGGGCGCGGGCGACTCAAGGTCTCACCTTAGTAGTGCGAAGTCGCGGCAGATTTCATCCCGCCGGTCCACTATAGGATTGACACCTCGATCTCATCCGCCACGCCGCGAGCCTTCCGGCCACCCATTGCGTGGCCGCAAGCGCGGATTAAGTTTTGAGAAACGACAGGGTCAAAGATGCCTTCTGCGCCCAGGCGTTTCAGGAGTTTGCGAGTACGGCGGATAGTCAGCACGTTCCAGACGGCTTGGGTTCAAGGGTATCTTGGTTGAGACGCCTTATCCGACGGCCGGGCCAGCCGACAAAGCCATCCAGAGTTTTCCGCGGCTTGACTATCGCACGTGTTTGGAGTTTTGAGCAGGGACAAGTGAGACCAAGACCTTCAGCAATCTAAATCTAGAATTTCCAGATGACATTGAGCGCGACGAAGTTCAGATAGTTCGACGAGTAGTGTCCTTGCAGTGTTCCGGCAAGCGGTCCGCGGCTAGCACTGTAAGGACCGGGTCCTGCGTCCATCAACTCCCACGCGGCGCCGACTGTTACGTCATGATTGATCTCGTACTGGATGCCCGTGCCATATCGCAGCTGGCGATCTGCCGGCAGGACGGCAATCCGGTTCGCTCTCGAAACCGGCGAACTGTCATACGCAAATCCCGCCGACCACAGCCATTTTTCACCGATCCGCAACTGTTGCCCGATCGCGATCTGACACGTGTCCGAGAAATGCAGATTGGCGGTGACATTCCTCTGATTGGCTGCGGAGATACCGACCGGGAACTCCCCGAACGCCGACCAGTTCTGCCATCCGACGTTACCCATCAGACTCCAGTTGGGTAGGACCTCGTAGAGCGCGCTCGCCATCACTTGCTGCGGCTCGGTCAACGGGACGTTCACTTTCACTCCGCCGATGTTCTGACGAAGATGGCTCAGAACCGGCCCGAGACCTGTGACGTGCGGCCGAAAGCCGAACTTGTAATCTTCCGGTGACTGATAGGTGAGTCCGATGCGAAGTTTGGAAACCGGCCTGAGCAGTATGCCGACGTTACCGCCAAATGCTTCGTCCCACGACTCCATCGAGAGGCCTCCGTCTGGCACGCGTGGAAGAGCATTGTTAATCTTCGATTGAAACGTGAGACGCGCGACCCCAAAGCTGAAACCTGCTCCCACCGACAGCCAGTTATTTATTTCGTAGGCGATTGATGGGTTGACTTTGCCACTGATGAGTGACTCCTCGGTTACGTAGTAACGTCCGACCCACGTTTTGCCGTAGTTTCCGCCAAGACCGTAGTCTGAAAAGACGGCTAAGCCGAACCGCAACCGCTCGGACAACTTACGGACATAAAAGAACGACCCGAGCGGGGAAAACACGCCGGCATTGCCGCCACCACCGCCTGACGTCGTCGTTTGCGGGGCAACGTCGAAGTTAGTCGAGGGCAGGAGCGCGCCGGCCGCAGTTAACAACTGTGTACGGTCTAATATAGTCATCCCTGCGGGATTGGCAGCTGCAGTCGAAGCGTCCGCTGCCATCGCAGCTCGTCCGGCGCTCGCCGTGCCGAGATCAGGTGCGCCCGTTTCATACAGCTCCAGCGCGGCGCCTCGCGCGGAGGTGACAAATGCCAGCATGACGACTAGCGCAAGAGAAATAGTCCTATGAACCCTACGCAATGGTGGTTGCAGGGAAAGCTCCAACCGGGGTTTGGTGGTGCGCTGCACTCTTCGGTCCTCCTTCATTTGAAAGCACCTCTCTTTAACCCGATACATGGAGCAATCGTCTCGATGCACCCAAGTCATTTCCATCTAGAGCTCCAAATTAGGAAACAGCAGCGTGACGCCGAACTTGACTGTGTACCTGGGCGTAATGGTCGCGAACTGTTGATAAGCGGTCCATTGTCCCGATACCCAGGTATCCACTTCGGGACCCGCGAATTTCCACACCCGACCAAAGCCTAAGCTGATAGGTAGCGTAGTCGAAGTGTTGTGTCGCCAATTGACGGTCCATGTCGCGTCCGAGGACTTTACGTACCATCCGTGGCCGAGGGTATATGAAATGAGCGGCTGGAATTTCATCTGACTCTGGGGAGTAGCCCGGGAATTCGTGTATGCAAACGAGATCGGATTCTGAAAGAGGAACCCAACCATCAAATGTGGAATGCCCCGGTAGACCGCCGCGCCCGCTGGGCCCGCCTCCCACGCGTGATTGCCCGCCTGCGGATCTCTTCCGGTCGGAAACACGAGCGTCGGCCCCACAGCCCAGCCAAATCCGGTTGCCTTCGGATCGGGCCAATTGGAGATGAACAAATCGAATAGCCCCGTGTCAATGAATTCGGTAATGGTCGAACTGCTTTGAGACGTTGCCAAGGTCTTCACCCTGAATGTCGGCCTCACGATCTGTTCGACAGGCAACAGCGCGAACGGCTGTATCGGTATAACCGGACGTATCTGGATCGTGTTGGTCTGCGCCGAGGTTTTGAAGCTCCACGGCGTGTACAGATCCTGGAGTTTCAGTTGCATGAGAATCGCGGTCGGATCGTTGACCTCACTCGCCAGATGGTCCTCCTCAGGTTCGGCAGCGGCAGAACCGGCGGGGAGATTCTGACCTCGCGCGCTACCGCAAATCGCAAGCAGAACGACAGCCAACATTGGGACTGTGCGTGCGGTCATGGAATGCTCTTAACTCCCGAAGAGATTTCCCTTAATCAACTTCGGGATGACGGGAGTAATCGCGAACTGGAGGTTCCACTTCTGGCCAAAGACATCGGGATGAACCGGCATGTACTGACCTTGAACCTGAAATTTTACTGGCAGCGGGCCAATCTTGATCACCTTGCTGACATTCAGCCCGATCGGGAACGTGACCTCGTTGCCACCCTTGTTGGCGTACCAGTTCACTAACATATTTGGTGACGTTCCGATTCCCCATCCGCCGCCGGGCAAGTAAACGAAGAAATACTGGATGTTCATCTGGCTAACGGTCTGCGATCCCGGCCCACCGACTGAAAACCATTGCTGGGGAAAAACACCGGCAAGCCACTTATCCCCCAAATAGCCGAACACGCCCGCGGGTCCTATCTGCCATTTGTTCTGGCCGAGCCTCGAGTTCCGCGCCGTAGGGGAAAATGAAACTGGGCCCCGCGCCAAGCAACCACGGACCCGCCAGCTCAGGGCTGGGCGATAGCAGGGTCGCCAGGATTGTGTCACCGAAGCCGGTGACGCGATGAAGGCGCAGGCTCTCGTTCACGTAGGGGGTGGAGTTCATCATCTGGAAGACGGGCCGGGTGATCAGGTTCCAATCGTCGGTCAGCGCCAGAGGCAGAACCGGCTGAAACTGGAGGTTCACAACATTGCGATCAGGCTTGTTGAGCCAGTAGGTATTTTCCTGAAGCTGAAGCGCCCAGATGCTCGAAATCGGGTTCGACAATTCCTTGTTGACTTCGTCAAGCGATTTGCTATCCATCGTCTGCGCCGCGGCACGGGCGATCCCCGTGAAGCCCAATGCTCCGATCAGGGTAATCACCTGCGCGTACCGATGTTTCAAAGCGACCTCCGCCTGCCAATCAGCCGGGGACAGCGCGCGACATCCAGAAGTTGCGTCCCCAGTCTGAACGCAGTTTTTCCTAGGGCCCTTGAGGCGGCCCGATCTTTGGCAGGCCTACCGGTTCGGCCCTTCGATTAATAACCGCCAGACTATTGCCGCCGTGGTTCGAGCCACAGCCATCGCGCCGCTGCTAGTTGGCAGTACCGCTCTCGACGAAGACGCTGCCCTTCGGTCCGATGCGGACACATTCGGCCTGCCCATTGTAGTCGGGGTTACAAATGGCTTTGTCAGAAGCGGGACACTTGTACAAACCCGGTTCGATCGATTGGCACTTATTGAGATCGAAATGTAACTCGGTCTTCGCCAGTGCTGCCTGCTGAGCCGGCGGCGGTTCGGACGACGAGCATCCGCCAATTGCCAACAGCCCCAGCACTGCGATCGCTGAAATCGCGCGCTTCGCGATCCTGTCCGCCTTTGAGCCTGAGTTTCGATTTGCCATTTAACTACCTCCAATCTGTATTTATAAGTCTTGTGACCTCGATGTCGGCCACGGGCGGCCCCAAGAGGCCGCCCGTCGTGAAGGTCAGGCGAGTTACTGGCCAGTACCTTTGCTCGCCGCCTCCGCCTCCGCCATCTTTTTCGTCATCTCAGCTTTCACCGCGTCAAGGTTGAAACTCGCGCCCCGCTGCATCGGCGGGTAATCGAGGAAGGTCTTGAGTTCCTTCCCCATCAACCGCTGGACGAACACAAAGCGCCAGAACTGGAACTTGAACCAATCGAAGTATTGCTGCGCGCCGTCTTTCGTTCCATTGCCGGGCCAGCCCGTGCGCTCGAAGGGATCCAGGCGCAGGTTGGTGATATAAGGCACGTCCGGATGGGTCTTATCACCCAGCCAGCCATTGGGCTGGTCGATGAAACGATACTTATAATCGTCAATGCGCACCGCACCGACTGTGCTTTCGCCGAGGTAGAAGATTTCGTGACGCGCGGATGGCCCTTTGCCGGTGATGGCGGCCATCTGGTCGTAGCCATCCAGATGGTTCTTGTAAGTCCGGTCGCCTATCGTCTTGCCCTTCAGCAATTCTTCGGTGATGTTCGGATTGCCGGCTGCGGCCACGAAGGTCGGAAGCCAGTCCAGGCCGGAGAAGATGCCGTTCTGCACGGAGTCCGCCGGCGCATGGCCGGGCCAGCGAAGGATCGCGGGCACGCGGAAACCGCCCTCGAGGACTGTTCCCTTGGACTGCGCGAACGGCGTCTGACCGCCATCGGGCCAGGTGAAGACTTCGGTGCCGTTGTCGGTGGTGAAGACCACGATGGTGTTGTCGTCCACACCCATGTCCTTGAGTTTCTTCATCACCAGGCCGACGTCATCATCGAGCTGGGCCATGCCGGCTTCCTCTTCCGACCAGCCATTCTCCGAGTTGCGCATCGCTTCATACTTCGGGGAGAGATGCGTGACGATGTGCATGCGCGTCGGGTTGAGCCAGACGAAGAACGGCTTGCCGTCCTTTTGGGCCTTGTCCATGAAATTGATGGCGAGGTCGCGGATCTCGCCATCCACCGTTTCCATCCGTTTAGGATAGAGCGGGCCGGCATCCTCGATCTTCTGTTTGCCGACCTTGCCCCAGCGCGGCATCTCGGTGGGATCATCCTTGGCGGTGGCCCAGCTATGAACCATGTTGCGCGGGCCGACGACATTCAACAGGTTCTGCGGATAGTTGGGGTGTGCCGGGTCTTCCATCGCATCGAGGTGATACAAATAGCCGAAGAATTCGTCGAAGCCATGGACGGTGGGCAGGAACTCATTGAGATCGCCAAGGTGGTTCTTGCCGAACTGGCCCGTGGCATAGCCCATGGACTTAAGCACCGTGGCGATTGTCACCGCTTCCGCCGGTATGCCGATCTTGGCGCCGGCTTGGCCGACCGTGGTCATGCCCGTGCGGATCGGCAGTTCGCCGGTGATGAAGTTCGCGCGACCTGCCGTACAGCTTGCCTCGGCGTAGTAGTCGGTGAAGATCATGCCCTCTTTCGCGAGCTTGTCGAGGTTCGGCGTCCGGCCGGCCATCATGCCGCGATGGTAGGCGCCGATGTTCCACATGCCGATGTCGTCGCCCATGATGACGAGGATGTTAGGCTTCTTGTCCTGAGCCTGCACCGCGTGTGCGAGTGGCAAGCCTATAGTTACGCCTATTAGAAGCGCGATTGCGAAAGGTCTGCTTTCCCAACTGAGCATTTGAGCGCTCCTGCTGCGTTTGGTTTTTGGCCTTCTCCTAGCTCTGCGCGGGTTTTCCCTGCAGCTGCAAAATTCGATTTGGAATCTTCTGTGCCCAGTAGTCCATCGCGTTCTGTGAGTCGCCCCATTGGAATGAAGCTGCACCCTTCATTCCCATGCCGCCGGCACGCTGATCGACTGCCTCGGCCAGCATCGCGCCGGTGACCGAATCAGTTACCTTCATTTCGGCTTCAGCGGATCCGACGAATGCGTAGCTGCTAGTCGCAAGCGACTGAGCCAGGTTGAGCACGCGCGCTTGCGGGACAATTACCGAGATCGTGCGAAGCCCCGGCACTGCAGTCGTCGCGTCCATCAGTGCCACCCGCAAGGTCATAACGCCGGGTCCCGGCTGATCGACCAGGGTGAAACTCTTGGAAAGGTTGGTCTGGAGTTGGTTGTAGAAGTATTCGGTTAGCACCGCCTGATCCGCGGTCGATACTTTCGAATCGGCAGCAGCCCAGAACTCAACCGGCATCAGCTGTATCTTGGTGTAGCTGCTCCATTGAGCGTCGGGATTTATCCAGGCCAGCGCGGCGCCGCCCTCTGGCCCGGGCGCCAGCCTGGCCGCATCGGGGCCGAGAAATCCCGTAACGGAACTCGGCAGCGGGCCGCCCGACTCCACCGCTTTCGCTGCCTCTGGCGCGCTCTGGACCGTAGTCGAGCATCCCGAAGCCAGCAGCATGGCAGCCAACCCCGCTGCGGCCATACCGGTCATCATTTTCTTTCGCAAACTATTGTTCATCACGATCTCCTTCATTGTGTTGGCTCCCGCCGGATCGATCACTTCCGTCAATCTTCCGGAGTTGAGGTTCATTTTCTCCCCAGATTCCTTTTCCTCATCGATGCGTTATTAATCGCGCACTGCAATGCCGGACAACCGGCTCTCGCCCGGAGCGTGTCCGCGCAACTCGATGACGCGTGAAGTTTGCTCTCATTGCTCCGGGCAGCGATATTGTACTTTGGTACAATGGCCGAACGGCCGCCGCGCGATGCACAGTATGCTTGCGAGCAATGACGCGGATGATCCGCACCATTCGCCCGCGCAGCTGGTATCGTCAGGTGAGGAAAAAATCGACGGCCACAGTAATTGTGGTAGATGACGACACGTCTGTCCGCCGCGCGCTGCGAACGCAGTTGCAGATTTTGGGATTCAACGTGTTGGACTTTCCAAGCGCGGAAGAGTTCCTGGTCGGCGAGTTTCCAACCGGCGACGCGTGCCTGTTGCTGGACGTCTACATGCCGGGAATGAACGGTGTTGAACTATGTCGGAGTCTGGCGGCGTCGGGCCGGCACTTGCCGACGATCCTGATAAGCGGCCGCGATGATCGACAGACCAGGCAATGGATGCGCGAAGCCAACCCGATCGCGAGCTTGCTCAAACCCTTCGATGAAGGGAAATTGCTGCGGGCGATTCGGAAGGCATTGCCAAACCGGTTGAATTTGCCGCACTAAACGCTACCAGGCACGCTTTACCGGCAAGTAGTTCTTCTCGTTTGCGCGCGACGCTCGCTTCAATGCGACTCTCTATTGTATGGTCCGCAGCGCGGGTTGCATCTGCATTCCACCGCACCAGTCGCGGAGTTCCAACCCCAAAGCGCAGTTCTCACTGATGCAACGACGCGCGACCATCGGCACTACCGAGCCAAAGCGTAATCGGGCCGCGCACGCCGGCCGCCAACGGCCCGAGGTTGAGCAATTCGAGTCGCTGGTAGGCGAACTATCGGCGGCGATGGCGCGGGCGCCGGCTGACGCCGTTGACCACGAAATCGAATCGTGGTTGGGCAAGATCTGCCAAGCTCTGGACCTCGACAGAAGCGCTGTATATGAGCGTGATACGCCGGGCGAGCCGGTGCGTACGACGCATACCTGGCTTCGAGCGAATTCCCCGCCTTTTCCTCGGGACTATGATCCGGGCAAGCTTTTCCAGAAGACCACCAACTGGGTCATGGCGGGCAATCAGCTTACGTTCTCGCGTCCAAGCGATATTCCGGCTGAACTGGCGGATGCAAGGGGCTTCGTCGAGCGATATGGACCCAAGGCGGGTGCGATAATCCCGATGTGGGCCGGCGGCCGAGTCATTGGAGGGGTGAGTTTCGGCAAGTTCCGGTCGGCCCGGGAATGGCAGCTTGAACTGCTCGATCACTTGGCCCTCGCGGTGCGGTTCTTCGGTAGCGCGATCGAGCGCAAGCAGTCAGTAACAGCGGTGCGGGCGGCTCGCGCTGAACTCAGGACCGCTTCGCGCCGCAACGTGATGAGCGAGCTCGTCGCCTCGCTTTCGCACGAAATCAACCAGCCCCTTGCTGCAATTTTGAGCAACCTCGGAGGTCTCGCGCGCTTGCTGACTGAAGGAAATCCGGAGCCCGCCATGGCCTTGGAGGCGGTTAACAATGCGATTGAAGACACCAAACGGACGGCTGAAATCGTTCGGCGCATCCGGTTTATGTTCAAGAAACACGTGGAGCACAAAACCGCAATCGACATCGGCGCTTTGGTCAGCGAAGTGGTGAAGCTTACTGCCGGCGAGGCCGCAATTCGGAAGATCTCCGTGCGGATCGAGGCTTCGCCTTCCGTGCCCCGAGTCATCGGCGATAGCATCGAGCTGCAGCAGTGCGTACTCAATCTGCTCGTGAACGCCTTCGACGCGATCGCAGAGGCCAATTCTGATCGACGCGGCGTAACAATCAAGGTGGCTCCGGAGAAGTCGGGATGGGTCGGCGTAAGCGTAACCGATAGCGGCGCGGGTATTGACCCTGCGGTCGCGAATCGGCTGTTCGAACCGTTTGTTACGACCAAGAGCGAAGGTATGGGATTGGGCCTACTCGTCACCCGATCGATAGTGGAGAGTCACGGCGGAAGAATCTGGTCGACGCCGAATTCCGACCGCGGCGCCAGGTTCACCTTCACGCTTCCGGTTGCTGAAAGGAAACGCGCCCGCGCGTCGAAAAGCGCGCAGCCCTGATCGCCCGCAGCGCGTAATACTCACACGCACAGCAAGAGCGGCCAGGTGCGCCCAGTCTCAATCGTTTCATTCGGGAGTTTTCGAAAGGGAGCGAATCTGGAGGATTCCAGCCATACGCACCAGGTCGGCGAGTGAGCCGGCGCCCATTTTGCTCATTACACTTGCGCGATGCGCCTTCACGGTCCGTTCGGTGGTTCCCAATTCGGTGCCGACTTGTTTGTTCAGCAAACCGGTGGTGATCAGGCCGAAGACTTCGCGTTCGCGAAAGGTCAGAGAGCGCTGGAGGTGTTCAAGTTCGATCCGCCGCAATCGCTCAGCGCGCCGTCTGCGCGAGAGATCGGCGCCGCGTGCTATCGAGCTCAACAGAACTTGATCGTCAACCGGCTTTTCGAGGAAATCCACGGCGCCTCTCCTCATCGCGTGCATTCCGAGCGACAGATCGCCGTGACCGGTGATGAAAACGATCGATGCGTAGGGAACCGTGCGGTTGAGTTCCTCCTGAAGCTGAAGCCCGTTCATTCTTGGCAGGTAAATGTCCGCCACGACACAATCAAATTCCTTCGCGTCAGCGGCCTCGAGAAGTTCCTCAGCGGAGCAATAAGAGGCGACCTCAAAGCCGGCGGTGCTCAGTTGAAAGACAAGGGCCTGCCGCACCCGCTCGTTATCTTCGATTATTGCAACCCTGATGCGCCCGGTCGTCGCAACTGTTTTGACGTCCTCGCCGGCTTCCGCGCTGCCGCTTTGAGATCCAACGCGAGTCTTTGCGGTTGCCATCCTTCCTCCCAGGCGTTCGCTGCAAGATGCGTCGAAAGACTACAAATCATTCACGGCATAGAGCAATTGGCCTTTGGTTACCCGCGGCACAGATGGCGTTTACACCTAAGATGATGACGCATGGCAGCCTGACGATTCGCGTGCCAGGGTCGGATCTCTATACTTGTTCGTTGCTGTGACGCTGACCAGCGGGTTTCGAGAATTAGGTTCAAGAGCTGACCGTTGAGCAAGAAGAAAAAGGCCCGGAACAAGCACGCAAACACCGCTGGAACCGGACAGACTGCGGCGCGAGCGCAACCGTCCAAGGCGTTGCCAAAGCCGCGTCGTGGGCTCCGGCATTTCGCTTGGCTGCTGCCGATAGTCGTCGTGTCCGTCGTCGCCGTCGTTTTCCTGACGCGATCGATGCGTGAATCCGCGGGTTCGGCACTTTTGTTGACAACACCCTCGATGCTCGGCGTGAAATTCGTTGGATCCCCCGAATGCGTGACCTGTCACGAGCACGAGAATGCCCGCTGGGCCGGTTCGCATCATCAACTGGCTATGCAACCGGCGGCAAATCCCACGGTGTTGGGCGATTTCAACCACGCCAGCTTCAACAACAACGGCATCACTTCAACTTTCTTTCGCGGTGGCTCGAAATTCATGGTACGCAGCGATGGTCCGGATGGGGCACTTCATGATTACGAAATCAAATACACGTTCGGGGTATATCCGCTGCAGCAATATCTGATTGCGATGTCCGGCGGACGCTTGCAAGCATTCGGGATCGCGTGGGACAGTCGCCCATCCGAGCGCGGGGGACAACGGTGGTTCGCGCTGTATCCCGGCCAGAAGATCACCTACAGGGACTCTCGGCATTGGACCGGTATCGATCAGAACTGGAATTACATGTGTGCCGATTGCCATTCTACCAATCTGCACAAGAACTATGACGCTCGCACTCGCACCTTTTCCACTTCCTACTCGGAGATCGATGTGTCGTGCGAGGCCTGCCACGGTCCCGGTTCCAATCACGTGTTGTGGGCGAAGAAGGAGGGCGATTGGAAGAAACTCGACACAACCGAGGGCCTGACGATCGCGCTTGATGAACGCAAGGGCGTTGCATGGCGGATCGATCCCGCGACCGGTAACCCGCGTCGAAGCTCGCTGCGTCCATCAGAGCGGGAGATTCAGGTCTGTGCGCGATGCCATTCGCGGCGCGGCGAGATTCACGAAGACTACGTGCACGGCCAGCCGGCGGGAGATGACTATCGCGTGGCGCTGCTCGATCAGGACCTCTACTACCCGGATGGGCAGATAAAGGAGGAGGACTACGAATACGGCTCTTTCATCCAGAGCCGGATGTTCCACGCCGGCGTGACCTGCAGCGATTGCCACGAACCGCACAGCGGCAAAATTCGCGCCACCGGCAACAACATTTGTATGCAGTGCCATTCCGCACAAAAGTACGAGTCGCCGAAACACCATTTCCACAAAATCGGATCGGCAGGCGCGCAGTGCGTCGAATGTCACATGCCAACGCGCACCTACATGGTTGTCGATCCGCGTAGAGATCATAGCATCCGCATTCCGCGCCCCGACCTGTCGGTGAAGCTCGGCACTCCCAACGCGTGCAACAATTGCCACACGGACAAGTCGGCCCGGTGGGCGTTGGATTCCGTGGACAAGTGGTACGGACATGCACTCCAGGGGTTTCAGCGCTTTGCTGAGACACTGGATGGCGGGTCAGCCGGCGCACCCGGAGCACAGCAATCGCTTGAACGACTGATCGCGGATCGTGAGCAGCCGGCGATCGCTCGCGCCACCGCGCTTTCCATGCTCGCCAACTACGCTCCGCCTCCGACCGACGCGGCGGTTCGCACCGGAGTCGCCGATGATTCGGCGCTGGTGAGGCGCGCTGCCGCCCGCGCCCTGTCAAACTCCGATCCAGGCGCCAGCGCAAATGCATTGGCGCCGCTTCTGCGCGATCCAGTTCGCGCCGTGCGGATCGAAGCGGCGGAAGTGCTCGCCGGGTTGCCCGCGGACGACTTACCCGCAGATGCTGCCGCTGCTTTCAGTCGCGCCACCGATGAGTACATCAGCGCAGAGCAATTGAACGCGGACCGTCCCGAGGCGCGCCTGAATCTGGGATTGCTGTACGCCAGGGAAAATCACTTCGACAAGGCGAAGGCGGAACTCAAAACTGCATTATCGCTCGACCCGGGCTTTACGCCCGCGCTGGTCAACCTCGCCGACCTTTATCGCGCACAGAACCGGGATGAAGAAGGTGAACGCATCCTCAAAGAAGCGATCAGACGTTCGCCAAACGACGCGTCGCTCGAACACGCGCTCGGTCTGCTGATGGTGCGTCAGAAGCGCGGTGCGCAAGGGCTCGACCTGCTAGCCGCTGCCGCGCACTCCGAACCAGGCAATGCGCGCTATGTTTACGTTTATGCGGTCGCGTTAAACGCTGCTGGCCAGACTCGCGCGGCAATCGAGACGCTGGAGCGCTCGATCAAAGCGCATCCTTACGACTGCGATTCGCTCGCCGCGCTGGTAAACTTCCTGGAACAGTCTGGAGATCCGGCCAAGGCGCTGACCTATGCGCAGCGCCTCGATGAGCTCGAGCCGGAAGATCCACAGGTTCGCCGTATGCTGAAAGAGCTAAACGAGCATTTACATGGCTGATACAAGGGTTGATCCCGCGGTGCGAACCCAAATCGAGCTGTGGATTGGCGGCACGGCTGTCATTGTACTCGGACTTTTGTGTTTCCTCGTCCTGCGTCCATTTATATCTGCGGCGCTATGGGCCGTGATTCTCTGTTTTACAACCTGGCCGTTGTTCCTGAGGCTTGAAGACTTGCTTGGCGGACGGCGGACGCTGTCGGCATTGATCTCGACGTTGTTCCTGGCCGCGGTCATAGTCGTGCCGGTTGCGATCCTGGGAGCTACGCTGGCCGATAATGTATCGGCTCTGATCTCGGCAAGCCAGAAACTCATCCAGGAGGGTCCGCCCAGTCCGCCCGACTGGGTCGCCAGTGTCCCGCTGATTGGCAGCCATGTCGCCGACTACTGGAACTACCTGAATAAGAGCAGTTCTGTGAGGCTGCAGGAATTGGCCAGGCTGTTACCCGCTGCGAAAACAATCGCCTTGTGGGGCGGGCGTGCGCTTGCCGCTGGAATCTTTCAGATCATTCTTAGTCTGCTTATGGCGTTCTTTTTCTATCGCGATGGACATGCCGCTGCCAAGCAACTCCATGGCGCGCTTCATCGGATTGCCGGGGAGGAAGGCGTTCGTCTTCTCGATCTCGCCGGAGCGACGATTCGCGCGGTTGTTTACGGCATTCTCGGAACCTCGCTTCTTCAGGGGGTGGTCGCATCGATTGGCTTCGCTATCGCCGGGGTCCCGGGCGCTGTGTCGCTGGGATTCGTCACATTTCTGCTGTCCCTGGTACCTGGAGGCCCACCTATCGTCGCGGCGCCGGCTGCGTTCTGGCTGTATCGACAAGGCTCGACCGCGTGGGCGGTCTTTATCATAGCGTGGGGATTGATGGTCGGGGCTCTTGAAAATGTCGTGAAGCCGCTTCTTATCAGCCGTGGTGGGTCGACGCCGATGATTCTTGTGATGTTTGGAGTGTTAGGTGGAGCGCTGGCCTTCGGCGTTATCGGCATGTTCCTTGGACCGACACTGGTGGCATTGGGCTACAGCCTTGTTGAGCAATGGACGGTGTCTGCGGGCGGGAAGCAGGAGAACGGAACGGCGGTCTGACAGGGCCACAACTGACAACCACGGTTGCGGCGCTGAAAATGGCGGCTCACTTGTCGAAAGAAAAAATCCGGTTCCAGTCTTTCTTCATGCTGATGACATTCCAGCCCTGGGACTTGGCCTCGTCGTACAACGCCTGGGTGAACGTGCCGACCTTGCTCGCGGGCAATCCCTCAGCCGGGCCGTACGCGTACTCGCGTGCCGGGTCGTCATGCAGCACCAGCATCATCAAGGCGCCCTTGCCGCCTGCCTGCGTGTATTCCAGCATCTGCCGGTCGCCCGTCGAGTTGCCGAACGCAGCTTGCGGATGACGGCCGATAAACAGGTAGATGTCCTGCGGCTTGCCGAAAAAGTCGTTGTTGAGGAGCAGCTTGGGGGGGCGCATCAGGATCGCCTGGCCCGCATCGTTGTAAGTGAACTGCGTCTCGAGCGCCGACCCGATGATCTGTTCGGGTGGGATGCCATAGGTCTGCTGCGCGTATGCGCGAACGAAGTCTTGTTCACCCCCGGTGACGATGTAGGTCCTGTAACCATTGGCGCGCAGATATTGCATCACCTCGAGCATCGGCTGATACACCAGGTCGGTGAAGGCCCGATGCCAGCGCCGATCCCGCGCTTTCGCGATCCAGTCCTTCACGATCGTTGAGAACTCGCTGGTTGTCATCCCGGTATGGGTGGCGAAAACAATCTTCTTCAGATCCTTGGTCGTGAACTTCGCCATCGCCTCGCGATCGCCGGCGATCACGGACTTGAACGGCTCCGTCGTCTTCCATGCTTGATGCTTTGGCGCCAGCGCTGCGACCCGATCCAGCGCAAACACGACTTCTGTGTAAATTGGACGCTCGACCCAGATCGTACCGTCCTGATCGAAGGTGGCAAATCGAGCGCCCGGAGAGACGAATTGCGGGCTGCCTTCGGTCGTGGTCGTCGCGATGAATTTGATGATTGCCTGTTTCGCGGGTCCGTCATTCCACGACGGAAGCGGGTCGGCTGCGGCCCGGGCCTGAGCGGCCGAAACGAGTAGACAAAGCAGCGCAAGCGCCGCAACAGCGGCCCGAGAGGCACCTACAATTGATTTCTTCATTCTAATGAGTGCCGCATCTACAGGGTTTTCGCGTCGAGTCAGATCAAGGCGACGGCGTCGGCTCGTCCAGACGTAAGCTGAAGCTTGAAGTCCGTCTTCGCGCGTTTCATCCAAGAGCAGCGCGTAGATTCGCGCATTTTTCCGGGAAGAGATATTGTACTTTGGTACAATAGTCGCGTTCGACCGGGCGATCCAGAATGTGGCGTCAAGGGAAATGTGCTGGGCGATTGTTCGGAATTGGTCTGAGCGGAATGAACATTTCTAGTGAGGAGAAAAATCGATGAATTCAACGAGCTTGAGGACAATGTTCCTGTCATTCGCGATCATCGCAGCGGGTTGTGCCGGCGCCAAAGTGACCGGACAATCCGATCAGGCGCCAATTGGCACCGCACGACCGTCCGCGGTCGTTATCTACCCGTTTGCTGTCAGTCCTTCTGAAGTCACTCTGAACCAGGGCTTTTTCCAAAAGGCATATGTAGCGATGTCGGGTGCTAATCAGACCGACCAACAAGTCCAGCTCGCCGACCAGACAGCGCAGAATGTATGTGTGCAGGTTGCGGCAAACCTCACAAACAAGGGCATCAGCACGACATGTCTGAGCCGCGGTACACCACCTACTGGAAGTAACGTACTAATTATCGATGGCAATTTCACCGACATCAATGAGGGCAATCGACTTCGCCGGATGGTGATCGGCCTGGGCGCTGGTCAATCTACGCTTGATACCGCAGTTCAAGCCTACCAGCGGACGGACGCAGGCTCCCAGCAACTGATGGATTTTAGCACTCATGCGGACAGCGGCTACATGCCAGGAGCAGGGGTCACCGGGCCGGCCGGTGCAGCGGCAGGGGGCGCCACAGCAGCGGCAAGCTTGGCCGTGAACGTGGCGGCGGGTGGCGTGAAGAATGTGACATCATCTACCGGGTTTTTAGCTGATAAGACGGCCAAGCAGATTGTCGACCAAGTGAGCGGGTATTACGCGAAGCAAGGATGGGGTGCTTAGGGAGCACGGCCGACTATGCGGGCAGCGGACGGTCCGGGATCGCCAGGGGGACGTGATGCAAAGCGCAGAGTGGCCTTGGACGCGCACTGGAACGAATTTGTCGGACTGAACTGATCCAATTTCGAAAGGATTGACGAGGGAGGGCTTCACAGGGTGAACGCTCGGCGTCAGAAGGCTGTTCCGGCTTTGACGGTACTTGCGCTGCTGATCATCGCGGGCTTCGGCTCAAGCAGAGCTTCGGCCCAGCAAATCACCGGCGTGCCGGGCTCGCCGAGCGCCACAGAGTTTCGGAACTCCAAAGTCCTGCCCTTGCCAGCTCCGAAGTTCGGCGGGGTGATCGAGCGCAATGCCGCGCAATCGAAGGCTTGGTGGCCACCACGGATCGTGCCGCCCAAGGGCGCTCCAAATGTACTGCTAATCATGACCGACGATGTCGGTTTCGGCGCGCCGAGCACGTTTGGCGGCATAATTCCTACGCCGGCGCTCGATCGAATCGCGAAGATGGGGCTGCGCTATACGCAGTTCCATTCGACTGCGCTTTGCTCGCCGACGAGGGCGGCGTCGGGAAAGGGGGCATTGGCGTGTTGAAGGTGCACGGCAAAGAAGTCTCCAACCAGCGGATGGAACAAACTGTGCCATTCACCCTGCAATGGGACGAGACCTTCGATGTCGGTGCTGACACCGGCACTCCGGTGGACGACAAAGACTACCAGGTGCCGTTTGAATTCATCGGCAAGCTCGACAAGCTGACTGTTGAGTTGAAACCGGCTGCTCTCAGCGCGGCGGATCAAAAGCTGTTGCAGGAGAAGGGTCAGCGGGACAACGCCGCGAGCGAGTGAGAACTCTGGAGGCGCTATCGAGGTTACGCACGCGCACGCCCAATTGGCTCAGGTTGGACACCGCGTGGAGACTGGCTGCGCGCTTTTTTCATCCTCATGACAAGCGATGATGTCGAGGTAATGCCAGGTCCAAATTTACCTGTCGGCTCGAAGATACGATGGTATAGCGAAATGTATAACCAGCCGGTCGGGGACACCTCGCTCATCGCATGCCTGCACTGCGACCTCTTGCAGCGCATCCCGGATCTTGCGCCCGGCGCGTCCGCGCGATGTCCGCGATGCAACAAGGAACTGTGGCGGCATCGTGAGGACTCGCTCAACCGGACGCTCGCGCTGACGCTCGCGGCCGCGGTGCTTTACATTGTCGCGAATTCTGTTCCCATGCTCGGCCTGACGATCGTCGGGCGCAACGCCTCGACCACGGTAATCGGGGGTGCCCAGCACCTGTGGGATAACGGGCAGAAGATCGTCGGAGTGCTGGTGCTGTTCACGGCAGTCATCGCGCCGGCCCTGCAAATAGGCCTGATGCTGGCGATTGTGCTCGGAGCGATGCGCGCGCGCGCGCCGAGATGGGTGGGGATGCTGCTGCGCCATCACCCGACCACCCGCATCTGGAGCATGATCGAGGTGATGATGGTCGGCGTGCTCGTCGCTTTGGTCAAGATTGCGGACTACGCGACGGTGATTCCGGGAATGGCGCTATTCGTGCTGTGGATGCTCGTCTTCCTCTTGGCCGGGATGGCGGCCAGCTTCGACTCCAGAGAAGTGTGGGAGAAGGTCCGGTGGGCGGACGAAGCGGGGCGCGACGTCGCCGGGAACAGTGTGGCGGAGGAAATGTCGTGAGTCCGACCGCCATGACTGCGATGCAGCAAGGCTTGCAAAGCTGCGAAGGCTGCGGACTGCTCTCGCGTCCCGCGCCCGGCGAGGTCGAAGGACGCTGCCCGCGCTGCGACGAGGAGCTTGTCTTCCGCAAGCCCGCCAGCTTCCAGCGCACCTGGGCATACCTGATCGCCGCGGCGATCTGTTACATCCCGGCAAATGTGCTTCCGGTTTTGACGACGACCACGGCGGCCGGCGCCGAGTCCGACACCATCATGCAGGGAGTAGTGCTGCTGTGGTCGCCGACGGGATGGCCACTGTCGATCATCGTGCTCGTCGCCAGCATCATGATCCCGAGCGCGAAGATCCTCGCGCTTGCATATCTGCTAATCACCGCGCAGCGCGGCTCGGTCGCAAACAACGAGCAGCGGATCCAGATGTACAGGATGGTCGAGTTCATCGGGCGCTGGTCGATGGTGGACGTATTCGTCGATACGTTCACCGCGGCGCTCATTCAGCTCCAGCCGCTCATGTCGGTCGAGCCGGGGCCGGGCTTGATCTTCTTCGCGGCGGTGGTGGTGTTTACGATGCTCGCAGTCGAGTCGTTCGATCCGCGGCTGATCTGGGATTCGGCAAGTTCGAAAGTGGCAGGTTCGAAAGAGGTTACTTATGCCTGATCGCGATCCACCGCTCCCTTCTGTCCCTCAGTCGAGGAGTGTGCCCAAGAAACGCACGCGGCTCTCGCTCGTTTGGTTCATCCCGATTGTGGCGGCGATTGTCGGCGCATGGGTGGCAGTGACGAGGGTCTTGAGCGAGGGGCCCAAGATAACAATCGCCATGAAATCGGCCGAGGGACTGGAGGCCGGCAAGACCAAGATCCACTACAACGGTGTCGATATCGGCACAGTCACAACCATCGAGCTGTCGCCAGATCATCAGCACGTGATCATGACCGCCCAGATGGCGCCCAAGACGGAAGGGTTTCTGGTCGAAGACACGAAGTTCTGGGTCGTGGGCCCCCGGCTATAGGGGGCCACCGGGCCGGGGGGGGGGGCACGCATAGAAGGGGGCGACAAAGGCGGGGAGATTTGCTCTTCGAAGGAGACCAAGAGCGACTTCGTCGCGCTCGAGACGCCGCCGGTGATAACCGGCGAAATTCCCGGCCGCTTTTTCATCCTGAAGACACCCGACCTGGGTTCGCTGGACAACGGCACGCCGATATACTTCCGCCGCCTGCAGGTCGGCCAGGTCGCATCGTACGAACTCGACAAGGACGGTAAGAATCTGACGGTCAAGGTGTTCGTGCAGGCGCCTTACGACCAGTACGTCAACCCGGACACCCGCTTTTGGCATGCGAGCGGAATCGACGTGTCGTTCTCAGCCAGCGGTCTCACCGTGCAGACCCAGTCGGTTTTGTCGATTCTGATAGGCGGCATCGCGTTCGAGACGGCCGCGACTGATCCGCTCCTCCCGCCGGCCGAGGCGAACACCGTCTTCACCCTGTTCAGCAACCGGGCCCAGGCCTTCAACCCGCCTCCCCGAAATCCGCAGACTTATGTGCTCATCTTCAAGGACTCGGTCCGGGGGCTGACACCCGGCGCGCCGGTCGAATTCCGCGGCATTCCTGTAGGCGAGGTCACTGAGGTTCGCGCACAAGTCGACTTGAAGACCTTCGACTTCTCAGTGCTGGTAATTATCCATGTGGACGCGCAGAGACTTGGAGTCAAGGTCATGGACCTGAAGCCCGGTGAAAATTTCGAGGCCATGCGCAGGAAGATGATCGACAGCCTGGTGTCCCACGGGATCCGTGCGCAGCTTAAGACGGGGAGTCTGTTGACCGGGGCCTTGTACGTATCGCTCGACTTCTTTCCTGGCGCTCCGCCGGCGACGGTTGACTGGTCACAAAAGCCGGTGCAACTGCCGACCACTCCGGGACAGCTCGAAGCGACCGAGGCCACCGTCGAAAACATAATCAAGAAAATCGACAAGGTGCCGTTCCAGGAGATCGGCGACGACCTCCACAAAGCGATTACCGAGCTGGATAAGACGCTGGTCACCGCGCAAGGCGCGCTGGTGAGCGCGCGCGGCACGCTCGATAACACCGGCAATCTCACCGAGCCGAATTCCGCGCAGGTCCAGCAGCTCAGCAGCACTCTGCAGGAGGTGAGCCGTGCAGCTCGGTCGTTGCGCGTGCTCGCAGACTATCTCGAGCGCCATCCCGAAGCGCTCATTCGTGGCAAGACGGGGGAGGCGAAGTGATGGCACGGCGTATCGCGCAACTGATCTCGATCGCGTTGGTAGCAGCAGCAGCCGGATGCAGCACGACGCCAGCGCGGTTCTACTCGCTGGCCTCCACCGCGACGGCGGACGGCACGCCGGCGACGCCCGCCGCGGTCATGGTCGGTCCGGTCACGATACCCGCTTCGGTGGACCAGCCGGACTTCGTGGTTCAGGTCGCACCGAACCGCGTCGAGGTTAACGAGTTCAATCGATGGGTCGCGCCGCTCAATGACGCCATCGCGCGCGCCGTCGCCGGCGACCTGGTCGTGCTGCTCGGCACACCGAACGTGGCCACGGCACAGCTGGCTAACTTCACCCCGGAATACCGGGTCACGATCGACGTCCAGCGCTTCGAGTCGATTCAAGGCGACGCGGCGCTCGTCGAGGCAGTGTGGACCGTGCGCAAGACTGCGGGCGGGGAAACGCGCTCGGGCCGCACCGTCGCGCGCGAGCCCGTGCAGGGTCAAGGCTTCGACCTGCTCGCAGCCGCGCACAGCCGCGCAATCGCGAAGATGAGCGCCGACATCGCCGCCGCCATCCGCGCGCAAGCCGCGCAGAAACCGTAGCGACGGCGCGCCGGGATCATATGTCAGTTGAAGCCAGCCTTCTGGGACAATTTCGAGAAGAACTCCGCCTTCGTCTCACGCCGCGCAGGCATACTGTGCTGCTCGTCGCAATCGTCGCCGCGTTTCTCGTGCGACCATTGATCGGCGATTCGGGAGCCGGCGCAATCTTGTTTAGCTCCACGATGTTGGTGCTCCTTCTGCTGGCCCTTTACAACATCGACGTCGATGAACTGGTGGGCGACCGAAAAACTCTTCTAGCCCAGAGAAGGAGGCGAAGCATCATTGCCTGGACGCTGGGAATTCCCGCGATTGCGGAACGATTGGTCGTTATTTTCGCACCAAGCCGTTCGCTCTATCTGACCGGCTCGCTTTTGTGGCTGCTGCTCTTTGCCTTCATTACGTGGAATGAATTGCGCGCGGTATTGCGGCAGAAGGAGATCACTCGGGAAGTCATCAGCATGTCGATTTCGACCTACTTGCTGGTAGGATTGACATTTGGGCTTTTCTATATCGTACTTCACGACCTGCAGCCGAATGCCTTCAGCTTCGGTGGCGCGGGTCCGGCTTCTGAGCAGCAGGCTATCCCGGTTCTCATCTATTTCAGCCTCACTACACTCTCGACCATCGGGTTTGGCGACATCACACCCGTCACTCTGCAGGCCCGCTACGCGGCGGTCGCTGAAGGTATCACCGGCCAGTTCTACCTGGCGATCCTGGTCGCGCGGCTGGTGGGAATGCAGATGAGCCAATCTACAAGCCGACAAGCGAACCCCAACATTCAAGCACGGCATCTGAACACGGAGAGGATCAACCGTGAGCCCAATGAGCATCGGTTGGATCGTGTTGGCTTGTGTCTTTGGAGGAGCGCTTCTCGGGATGGCTCTTCGCCTGATTCTGCCCGAGCATCATCTGAGCGCGGAGTCCAAGGATGTAATCAAGCTGGGGATGGCCCTGACCGCGACGATGTCGGCCCTGGTTCTCGCTCTGCTGATCAACTCGGCAAAGAGTTCTTACGACGCGCAGAGAAACGAAGTCACGCAGATGGCCGCCAACATCATCCTGCTCGATCGCGTGCTTGCCCATTACGGGCCCGAGACGAAGGAAGCTCGCGATCTGCTCAGCCACTCCGTCGGTGGAATGACCGATCGAATTTGGCTCGAGAACAGTACTGGAGCTGCGGAGTCGGAGCCGACGGCGGTTGGGGCCGAAGCCTTCTATGACAAGATCCAGGAACTCTCGCCGCAGAACGAATTTCAGCGCTCGCTGCGGGCTCAAGCCTTGAAGATGAGCGTCGATATTGGACAGGCGCGCTGGTTGCTGTTCGAGCAGCGCGGCCGCTCGATCCCTATGCCGTTTCTCGCATTGCTGGTTTTCTGGGTGACTATTATCTTTCTCAGCTTCGGCCTTTTCGCGCCCCCTAATGCTACTGTCATTGCTACTTTGTTCCTGTGCGCGCTTTCGGTTTCTGGTGCGATCTTTATGATCCTGGAGTTGGACCGGCCATTCGGTGGACTGATTCAGATTTCCAGTGCTCCGCTACGCAACGCCATCGCGCATCTGGGCAAGTAGCACGAGCTGTGATTCCTCAAAACTAAATCCGCGCCAATTGGTTAGTGGTTTCGATAGGCTGGCGATAGCCTGCGGTGCATGCGGACGCCGACAAGCGAATCGTTCCTGGTGGCCCGAAGCGGCGAGCCCCGAACCCGCACGGCGCTGTTGCTGGAAGCGATTGCCCTGCACCAACGTGCCCGACACTAAGAAGGGAGCGGTCCGAACGGCCGATACCTTTGCGCGACTTTGAGTAAGCGCCCTTGCCAAACGGGGTCAGCGGCCTCTTCATCGAACTCCTCCCAGGCGCGCGCAATGTCGCCGCCTACCGCAATTCTCACGAACTCAGCCGGCCCCGCGACCAGGTAGTAGTCAAATGCGGTGCATAACACGGCCACCGACCGGTCGCGTGGAAGAAGCACGTAATTGAAATGGCAACATACGACGTTGAATTCCAAACGCCCTTGCTCGGAGGTTTCGGCCTCGTAGTCGGTAAACGGACCGAGGTCTTCAGTAGCGAGCGCAAGCACGCGAGCACAGCCCAGCCAGGAAAAACCCCGGACCAGGCGTTCCGCATCTGTTTCGTTGAAGTGGCAGGCGCTTTCCACTGGGACTAGCCTCCAGCTCTCTTTCGAGAGCCAGGCATGATTAAGATGTGCCGGTTCCTCGACCAAGCCCAGCTTAAGCCGCTTGACCGCAACCCTCTCGCGCGGATTGGAAATCACCACCAAGCTCATGATCAGTATCTTATTTTATTTTGCGCCCGGCTTGGAGTATCAATCTGAATCGTGGGACTCCCTTCGGTGCTGAATCCTCTGACGCTTATCGTGTCATTATTCGGGAGCCGTGCTTACTTCTCATGCGACACCTTTGGCGGCTTATGGCCTCGTCGCCCCTGCTGCGCCGCCGCAGAGTGATACTTGCGGCGAATCTCCGCAATGTCCACCTGTGCCGGTGGCAGCTTCAGCTCCATGTCCTCCAGTGTGTCGGCTAGGATCTCCGAGATGGCCAGGTTGCGGAACCACTTGTGGTCGGACGGGATCACGTACCAGGGGGCGTGCTCGGTGCTCGTCCTTTCCATGGCGTCCTCATACGCCTCCATATACTCCGGCCACAGCTTGCGCTCCGAGTAGTCGCCCTCGCTGATTTTCCAGTGGCGCATCGGGTCATCGAGCCGCTGCTCGAAGCGCTCGAGCTGCTCCTCGGGGCTGATGTGGAGATAGAACTTGAGAATGCGCGTGCCGTTGTCGTAAACCATCTTCTCGAAGTCGTTGATCAACTCGTAGCGCTTCGACCACACTGACTTCGGGACCATCTTGTGCACGCGCACCACCAACACATCCTCATAGTGCGACCGGTTGAAGATCACGACTTGCCCTTTGCCCGGCGTGTGCAGGTGGGCGCGCCAGAGGAAGTCGTGGGCGGCTTCAATCCTACTCGGCTGTTTGAAGCTAGAGACCATCGTCCCCTGCGGGTTCATGGCCGTGAACACGTGGCGCACCACCCCGTCCTTGCCGCCGGCGTCTAACGCCTGCAGGACGACCAGCAGTGACGTGCTGCCGTCGGCGTATAGCAGATACTGCGCCTTGGCCAGGCGCTCGACGTTCTTCTGGATCTCCTTTGTTGCTCTCTTATGCGATTCGTTGTGCTTGTCTTTGAATCCCGGGTCAATCTTGTCGAGCCGGACCGTGGCGCCGGGCTTGACGACGAATCTCTTGCGGTAGTTCATTGTCACGGGTTCTCCTATGCCTTTGCTGTCGACGCACGCACTTTTAGGTATTGCCTATACTTAGTAAGGCCGCTAAGCGATCCTAAGGCGTCTCAATATCGGGAATTTCGCGACATCCGCAACGCATGCGAAGGCAAGCGCCGCGGCCAGTATGCCTGCCACAAGAACGACTGGAAGACCCGTCATTACGATTCCGCAGACAGCTAACGTCGAGGCGATCAGGACATCTGCTACGGACGATAGAACGAGCCAGCGGCTTGGCGTCGACCATAGGCGTTGGCGTGCGCGGATGGCGTAGAGCGATGCTTCATTGCCGAACACAATGGCGAGAAAGGCCAGAGTTTGCAAAGCCTCGATTCGAAGCCCCAGCTGGAATTTGCCGATGGCCAAAACTGCGGTGCAAAAGATCAACTCGCAGACTCCCATGAAGATCCCAACCATCGTCAAATTGCCGATTCGCCACGCATTGGGCTGCGGCGAGGGACTCACATTGTCCGTCGTCAACGACATGCCCAGGAAGTCGCCGGTGAGCATTATGAGGACCATCAGCATGGGAGTCAGGATTGCGTGTCCAGTGATGATCAAACCCACCGCCAAAAACAACACCTGCACGATCTTTTTGTTAACCGAGCTCAGCGTATAGGTCAGGATGCGCTGAAAGGTCATGCGGCCTTCCTTGACCGAGGCCACGATGCCGCCGAGTCCCGGCTTGGTCAGCACAATGCCGGCCGCCGACTTGGCAACGTCGGTCGCAGTCGATACCGCGATTCCCATCTGTGCCTGGCGCAATGCGGGCGCGTCGTTGGCGCCGTCGCCGCACATCGCAACATTGTGTCCACCCATCTGGAACGCCTTCACGAGCTTGTACTTGTCCTCCGGCAGGACGCTGGCGAAAACCGCAAACTGCTCGGGTTTCACAGCGTCGCCGATCGGCCCGGGTGGACACACGGCTCCATCTAGGCCCACCGCACGAGCCACGATTGCAGCCGTCGCGGGCGCGTCGCCGGTCACCATCACGGTGCGCACGCCCAGAGTGCGCATCTCCGTGACTAATGCCGCCGAGTCAGCTCGCGGCGGATCGCTAAGCGCGATCAATCCCGCAATTCGCATCGACGCGGCGGGGCCGGCCGCGACGGCGAGCAGCCTGAAACCCTTCGCCTCCAGTTCCTTTGCCGCCGCGGACACCTCCGGCAATGGCGGCGCAAGGCCGCTCACCGCGGCATAAGCTCCCTTCACGATCCGCATGGCGGCGCCCCCGCTTGGATCCACGGCAGTCGCCTCAGACGTCTTCTTTGCGGGATCGAAGGGGATGAACTTAATCAGTTTCGGCAGTTTGGCGCCCTTGCTCGAAGCGGCGGAACGAATGGCCGCATCGACAGGATCCTGCCCGCCATCCGCACTCGCTACCGCCGCGAGTCCTAGCAAGCCGGCCTCGTCGAAGCTCGGCCCGGGATGGACCGCGGTCACCGTCAATGCGTTGAGCGTTAGCGTGCCGGTTTTATCGGCGCACAAGACGTCGATACTTGCCGCTTCGTCCACTGCCGAGAGGCGCGTCGGAAGCACGCCCAGACGTGCCAGCGCGCGTGCGCCCAGAGCAGCCGCAACAGTGAAGGTGGCCGGCAGCGCGACCGGGATCGATGCGAGGATTGCAGTCAGCACCAGCGGTATGATCTCGGCAAGCGGCATCGCGAGCCAGTAGGCATACGCCACCAGCATGACAATGACGATGCCATTGAACATCGCGAGATTGCGCACGACGCGGAGAACCGCCTTCTGCTCCGAACTCGTGACATGGGCCGTGCGGACCAGCTCGGCGGTGCGTCCGAACTTCGTGCGCGGTCCGGTCGCTGTGACCTCTGCGACCGCCTCACCGCGCCGCACCAGCGCGCCGGCGTACGTCTGCACGCCCGCGCCACCTTCTATGGGTATGGATTCGCCGGTGAGCATGGACTGATCGAGCAAAACTGAGCCCTCGACAATGCGCACGTCGGCAGCAACCACGGCACCCAGCGACAGCTTTACAACATCGCCCGGCACCAAGCCGACCGCCGGCACAGTCTTCCATTTACCGTCGCGCCTGACTGACGCGCTCAGGGCCAGCCGCGACTTCAGCGCGGCAAGAGTCGCCTGCGCGCGCGACTCCTGAAAAAACCCGAGCGCCGCGTTGAACACCAGGAGGGCCGCGATGACCGCCGCCTCGAGGTACTTGCCGAGCACCATCTCAAGCACGATCGCAGCCTCGAGCATCCACGGAACTGGCGTCCAGAATTTGCTCAACGCCGAACGCAACGGATGCGCCGACGTGTCAGGCATGGCGTTGGGGCCGAACTGCTTAAGCCGGATGCCGGCCTCGTCACTGTTAAGACCGGCCGCTGAGCCATCGGCGGCGTTGGATGAGCCAGCCTCAGGCGCATCTGCGGCAACCGACGCCTCGGCCTTTTGCCAGTCGCCGAGCGCACTTCCGGGCCCACCATGGCGTTCCTGGAATATCTCGTAGGCGCGCTTGCGAGTCTCATCCACGCTGGGCTTCGACTCATCGGACTTAGCGACAGTCGGCTTGGACTTCTCTGGCGCGGAGTCTTTTGAATCGTTTACAGTCTTGGCATCTTCTCGGGAACTCTTCTCAGTAGCCATCGCTTAACTCCTGCCAAATCTTTTCCATACAACGCCGACTGACCTTGGTCGCGAGCTCAAACGTCGGTAAATATGCGGCTGTGAAAGTCCATGGCGTTGCTATTTTCCGACGGCGCCTGAAAGCGGCTGCTGCCGTTGGCTGCGAGGCCACCAGGCCAGGTCATCGCTCATCACATAGGTAAGCAGGGCCACAAGCATCAAACTCACGGCGACCCACAAACGCCAATCATGATGCGCATGTTTCCAGTAGGGGCGATGGAAGCCATGAGGAGCACTGTCGCTATCTGGACCTTCGTGCCGGGGGTGATTGTGCTTTGTCTTATTCATTAGTTCCCTGCCTTCTCGATCCTATCCCGAATGATTGGGCCGGCGTCGTTGCTGCCAGGCTGCTTCCACTTCCAGTTTCGGATTTCCGGCAAGTCCTGGCCATGCTTGTCGATGTACTGCTTGTGCTCGATGAGCTTATCCTGCATCATTTGCTTCAGATACGCCCCCTTGGCGCCCAGATGGGGTAGCCGATCCACCACGTCTTGCACCAAGTGAAATCGGTCAAGGTCGTTCTGCACCCTGATGTCAAAGGCCGTCGTGATGGTGCCTTCTTCCTTGTAGCCCCGGACGTGCAAGTTGTGGTTGGTCCGGCGGTAGGTCAGCCGGTGGATCAGCCAGGGGTATCCATGAAAGCCAAAGATGATGTGCTTGTCTTTGGTGAAGAGCGAGTCGTAATCCTTATCGCTAAGCCCGTGCGGGTGCTCCGTGCTGGGCTGTAGCTTCATTAGATCGACGACATTGATCACCCGGATTTTCAAATCGGGAAGATGTTCCCGAAGGATGGAAACCGCGGCCAGAATCTCCAACGTGGGCGTGTCTCCGCAACAGGCCATCACCACGTCCGGCTCGGCGCCTTGGTCGTTGCTGGCCCATTGCCAGATGCCAATTCCTTCCGTGCAATGCACGACCGCGGCGTCCATCGTGAGCCATTGGGGCAGTGCGTGTTTGCCCGCAACCACCACGTTGACGTAATGCCGGCTGCGCAGGCAGTGATCGAAGACTGACAGCAGGCAGTTCGCGTCGGGCGGTAAATAGACGCGTACGATACCGGCCTTCTTGTTGATTACGTGGTCGAGGAAGCCGGGATCCTGGTGGGTGAAGCCATTGTGATCCTGCTGCCAGACGTGGGAGGCCAGCAGATAGTTCAGCGACGAGATCTTCCGGCGCCAGGGCAGTTCCAACGTCACCTTCAGCCACTTGGCGTGCTGGTTGAACATCGAGTCGACGATATGAATAAAGGCCTCGTAGCAGTTAAACAAGCCGTGCCGCCCGGTGAGCAGGTAACCCTCGAGCCAGCCCTCGCACTGATGCTCGCTCAGCATCGAGTCCAGCACGCGTCCGTCGGGCGCAAGGAATTCATCATTCTTTACTTCGCGAGCGTCCCACTGACGGTCGGTGACTTCGAAGACCGCGCCCAGAAGATTCGATAGCGTCTCATCAGGACCGAAGACGCGGAAATTGCGCTGGTCCTGATTCAGCTTGGCCACGTCACGCAGGAACTTGCCCAGCACGAGCGTATCCTGGCCGTCGACGGCGCCGGGCGAGGGCACCTTCACCGCGTGGTCGTGGAAGTCCGGCATTCGCAGGTCGCGCAGCAGAATGCCGCCGTTGGCGTGGGGATTGGCGCCCATCCGCCGCTCGCCCTTGGGCGCCAGCTCGGCCAATTCCGGCATGAGTCGGCCATTTTCATCGAATAGCTCCTCGGCCTTGTAGCTCTTCATCCAGCTTTCAAGAAGCTTGACATGGTCGGGATGTTCAGGATCCACGAGGAGCGGCACCTGGTGCGACCGGAAGGTGCCCTCGACTTGCAGCCCATCGACGACTTTCGGTCCGGTCCAGCCCTTGGGTGACTTAAGCACGATCATTGGCCAGCGCGGCCTGGTGGTGTCGTTCTTCTTCCGCGCGTTGCTTTGGATTTGCCGGATGTCTTCGATGACCTCTTCCAAAGCACCGGCCATGAGTTGATGCATCTTTCCCGGCTCATCACCTTCCACAAAGTAGGGCGTCCAGCCGCAGCCTCGTAGAAATTGCTCCAACTCCTCATGCTCGATGCGGGCGAGCACAGTCGGATTGCTGATCTTGTAGCCATTGAGGTGCAGAATCGGCAGCACGGCTCCGTCGGTAATTGGGTCGAGGAACTTGTTGGACTGCCATGCGGTCGCTAGGGGGCCCGTTTCCGCCTCACCGTCGCCGATGATGCAGGCGACGATCAGGCTGGGATTGTCGAAAGCCGCCCCGAAAGCATGGCTGAGCGAGTAGCCCAGCTCGCCGCCTTCGTGAATCGACCCCGGCGTCGTCGGCGCGACGTGGCTGGAAATCCCGCCGGGAAACGAGAATTGCTTGAACAGCTTTTTCAGCCCGGCTTCGTCCTGGCTGACGTTCGGATAAATCTCACTATAGGTGCCTTCGAGGTAGGTATTGCCCACCAGCGCCGGGCCGCCGTGTCCGGGACCGGCAATGTAGAACATATCCAGGTCATACTTCTTGATGACCCGGTTCAAATGCACATAGATGAAGTTCTGGCCGGGCGTCGTGCCCCAGTGTCCGACCACCAGCGGCTTCACGTGTGACAGTTTCAGCGGCTCCTTCAGCAGCGGATTGTCGTAGAGATAAATCTGGCCGACCGACAGATAGTTCGCCGCGCGCCAGTATGCATCCATCTTGCGGAGCAGTTCCGGGGAAAGAGTTGTTGTCTTCATGGTTCAAATCCTTCTCTTTCAGCCAAGGCCGAGAACGCGGCAAACCGTCTTGGCGATCATGAGTTCTTCGTCCGTATTAATGACGCGGACAGCGACCCGGCTGGCCGCCGCGGATATCACGCCCTCATTCGCCGCGTTTCGTGTTTCTTCGAGTTCGATTCCAAGGAATCCCAGCCCATCGCAAATCCGGGCGCGGA
>VFSW01001954.1_pt1 | contig 31223 bp, 26 predicted proteins | sample 5358111 | NCBI WGS metagenome assembly VFSW01 (sample SAMN11554181, study PRJNA540505) | mine drainage metagenome | isolation source: sediment from site ElyBrook_90M | place: USA: Ely Copper Mine, Vershire, VT | collected 2017 | reverse complement strand
GCTGTTTCTCGATGAATTTCCGGAGTTCCAGCCCCAGGTGCTCGACAGCCTGCGCCAGCCCATGGAGACAGGCGAGGTGTCGATTGCCCGCGCCAACCACCGCATCACTTATCCGGCGCGCTTTCAACTGATCGCCGCGATGAATCCGTGCCGCTGCGGCCACGCGACCGAGCCAGGCTATACCTGCAAACGCCAGCCCAACGAGCGCTGCATCGCGCAATACCAAACCCGGCTTTCAGGCCCTTTGCTGGACCGTATGGATCTTACGATCGAGGTTCCGGCGATCAGCGCGGCGGATTTGATTCTGCCCCCTGCCGCTGAAGGCTCGCGCGAGGTCGCGCTCAGGGTGGCGGCGGCGCGTGCCATCCAGGTTGCCCGCTATGCGAAGATCGGCCTGCCGCATGTGACCGCCAATGCCGCGGCGCCAGCCAATGTGATCGAGGAAGTGGCGCGCCCCGATGCGGGTGGCACGCGTCTGGTGCGCGAGGCGGCTGACCGGTTGCGGCTCTCGGCACGCGGTTTCCACCGGGTGTTGAAACTGGCCCGCACCATCGCCGATCTTGATGGCAAGGACGAGGTCGCACGCATCCATCTCGCCGAGGCTCTGTCCTATCGCGGCAATGCGGGAGGGCAGACTCTTGCAGCTTGAAACTTCGTCACACCACTGTCAGAATGATGATCCAACAGAAGAATTCTCAACAGGGAGATAGGGAATGTCAAACAGGATGAAGACTTTGCTCGCAGGCGCGGCAATGGTGCTGGCCGCTACGGGCGCGCACGCGGCACCGATCAAGATCCAATGGTGGCATGCGATGAACGGCGTGCTCGGAACGGATGTCGACAAGCTTGCGCATGACTTCAACGCCTCGCAGACGCAATATGAAATCGACCCGGTGTTCAAGGGCACCTATCCGCAGATTTTGACGGGCGCCATTGCCGCCTTCCGCGCGCATCAGCAGCCGGCCATCATTCAGGTTTTTGAAGTCGGCACCGCCACGATGATGGCAGCCAAAGGCGCGGTCTATCCGGTTTACCAACTGATGAAGGATACCGGCCAGGCTTTCGACCCGAAATCCTATCTCCAGGCCGTTACCAGCTATTATTCGGACGCCAATGGCAACATGCTGTCGATGCCGTTCAATTCCTCGACGCCAGTGACCTATATCAACAAGACGCTGTTCAAGAAGGCCGGGCTTGATCCGAGCAAGACACCGACGACATGGCCGGAAGTTGAAGCTGATGCCAAAAAGCTGCGTGCGGCGGGCGTTGCCTGCGGCTTTACCACCGCCTGGCCGTCATGGGTTTTGGTCGAGAATTTCAATGCGCTGCACAATCTGCCGCTTGGCACCATGGAAAATGGTTTTGGTGGCCTTGGCACGCGGCTTGAATTTAATAATCCGCTTGAGTTGCGGATGTGGACTGATCTGGCCAAGTGGGAAAAAGACAAGACCTATGATTACGGCGGCCGCGCCGATACCGCCTATGCGAAATTCGCCTCCGGCCAATGCGGCATGATGATGGAATCATCAGCCTCGCGCGCGAGTGTCCTGGCTTCCAAGATTGATTTTGGCATGGGCCCACTGCCCTATTGGCCCGATGTCAAAGGGGCCCCGCTGAATTCCATTATTGGTGGCGCGACCTTGTGGGTGCTGAAGGGCGTGCCCACCGAGCAATACAAGGGCGTCGCCGCGTTTTTTGCCTATCTGTCGCAGCCCAAGGTGCAGGCCTGGTGGCATCAGGCCACAGGCTATCTGCCGATCACGACGGCGGCCTATGACCTTTCCAAGTCGGAAGGCTATTACACGAAAAACCCCGGTGCTGACGTAGCGATCAAGCAAATGACCCGCGGCACGCCGACCGCCAATTCTCGTGGGTTGCGCTTTGGCTCCTTCGTGCAGATCCGCGACATTATCGAGGGCAACCTCGAGCAGGTGGTCGCTGGCAAGAAGACGCCGAAACAGGGGCTTGATGACGCGGTAACGCAGGGCAACGCCCTGCTGGCGCAGTTCCAGCAAGCCAACCAATAGTTCGGCCGCGCGGCATGATCGCCAAGCGCGTCACGTTCAGGCGCACTGGCTTGCCGCTGGCGCTTCTGGCGCCACAAGTGGCGGTCACAGGGGTGTTTTTCCTGTGGCCGACTTTTGTGGCCCTGAAGCAATCGCTTTACCGCTCGGATGCCTTTGGACTGCGCGAGGTCTTCTCGGGGTTCGACAATTACCGGGCGCTGCTGTTCCACTCCAATTACCTTGACACCCTGGAGCGCAGCGCCTTTTTTGCGGGCGGCGTCACCATCGTCTCGCTGGTGGTGGGACTGGTGCTGGCGGTGGTCGCCGATAGCCTGGGGCGTGCCGGGCGAATCTGGCAGGCCCTGCTGGTCTGGCCCTATGCGCTGGCACCCGCCGTGGCTGGGGTGCTCTGGGCCTACATGTTTGATCCGGCGATCGGGCCGATCACCCATGCCCTCGCCCATATCGGCATAGACTGGAACCATGTGCTCAACAGCGGCCAGGCCATGGGCCTGATCGTCATGGCGGCGGCCATGAAGCAGGTCGCCTATAATTTCCTGTTCTATCTCGCAGCCCTGCAAGCCATTCCCAAATCGCTCATGGAGGCGGCGGCGCTCGATGCCGCCGGGCCGGTCCGGCGGTTTTTTTCGCTGATTATCCCGCTGATTGCCCCCACGACGCTGTTCTTGCTGGTGATTGATCTCACTTATGCGTTCTTCGACACGTTCGGGCTGATTGATTCCACCACCTATGGCGGGCCGGGCAATTCCACGACCATCATGGTCTATCAGGTCTACAAGGATGGCTTTATTGATCAGCGCTTTGGCCCGGCGGCAGCGCAATCCATGGTGTTGCTGCTCTTGGTGGGTTTGCTGACACTGGTGCAGTTCACCTTGGTCGAACGCCGGATTGATTACTGATGGCCAGCCTCAACACCCCACTGCTGCGCCGCGCCATCTCGCACCTGTTGCTCGGCTTGGCGGCTGCAGTGCTCATCCTGCCGGTCTGGTTTGCGCTGGTCGCCTCCACCTATAATGGCGCAGATTTTCTTGGTGGCCATGTCGGGATGTGGTTTGGCCAGCACGCCGCCGCCACCTACAAGGCGGTCATCACCGGGCACGGCTCCATCGCCATGGCGCTGCCCAACATTGGCCAGGCTTTGATTACGTCCACCATCATGGCGGTGCTGATCACCGTCGGCAAAATTGCCATTTCCCTGCCCTCGGCCTTTGCGGTGACTTATTTTGAGTTTCCGCTGCGCGGGTTCTGGTTTGCGCTGATTTTTCTGACCCTGCTGCTGCCGGTTGAAGTGCGCATCGTGCCGACGTTCCAGGTCGCGGCAAATTTCCACCTGCTCAATTCCTTCACCGGCCTGACGCTGCCGCTCATCGCCAGTGCGACGGCGACCTTCCTGTTTCGCCAGACCTTTCTGTCGATCCCGGAAGAATTGACCGAGGCGGCGCGGCTCGATGGCGCTTCGCCGCTGCAGTTTTTCGTCGACATCGTCATCCCCATGTCGCGCACCAGCATTGCCGCGCTGACGGTTATCCTGTTTATTTACGGCTGGAACCAGTATCTCTGGCCACTGCTGATCACCACGAAAACTTCGTGGTCAACCATTGTCATGGTCATTGGCCGCCTGTCGCAGACGGCGGCGGAGGGTGATCCGGTGTGGAATTACACCATGGCGACGGCGCTTCTGGCGCTGGTGCCGCCGGTGTTTGTGGTGGTGGCGATGCAGCGGCTGTTTGTGCGCGGCCTGACTGAAACGGAGAAATGAGGTGGCGGGAATCGAGCTGGGCAATGTCAGTAAAGTCTATCAAGGTGGCGTCACGGCCCTGAAACCGACGACTCTGGCCATCCCGGAAGGGGCGCTCACCGTGCTGGTCGGCCCGTCCGGCTGTGGCAAGTCCACGCTGCTGCGCATTATTGCCGGGCTGGAGACGCCGACGACCGGGACCGTCACCATTGCCGGGCGCGATGTCACTGCTCTGGAGCCCGCCGACCGCGATATTGCCATGGTGTTCCAGAATTACGCGCTGTATCCGCACATGAGCGTCTATGACAACATGGCCTACGGGCTGAAAAATCGCGGCACGCCCCGTGCCGACATTGCCGCGCTGGTCAGCGAGGCTGCCAAAATGCTGGGGATCGAGGCGCTGCTTTTGCGCAAGCCGCGCGCCCTCTCGGGCGGCCAGCGCCAGCGCGTCGCCATGGGCCGGGCCATCGTGCGGCGACCAAAGGCCTTTCTGTTTGATGAACCTTTGTCCAATCTCGACGCCAAATTGCGCGGTGAAATGCGGGTGGAAATCCGCACCTTGCAGCAACGGCTGGGCGTCACATCGGTCTATGTCACCCATGATCAGCTTGAAGCCATGACCATGGCCGATCATCTTGTCGTGCTCCGCGACGGGGCCATTGTGCAGCAGGGGCCGCCGGGCCAGGTCTATGACAAGCCCGAAAACGTCTTTGTCGCGGGATTTTTGGGCGCACCGCCCATAAACCTGCTGAATGGCACGGTCGGTGACGATGGGAAGCTGCAACTGGATTGCGGGCCACGCGTCGCTTTGCCAGGTCTGCCTGGCCTGAAGGCCGCGCAGAAGGTCGCCCTGGGGATCAGGGCTGAATCCATTGGGTTGATTGCCGGGACGACGCCCACTGAAGGGGGCCATCAGGCCCGCCTTGAACTCGTCGAGGAACTCGGCCCCAGTCGGCTGCTGCACCTGCGCTTTGGCACGGCCAAGATCATCGCCATGGCGGCGCGCGAACCGGCACTGCGCGCGGGCGATGGTGTGGTCATCACCTTTGATACCAAAGCGCTGCAATTATTTGACCCGGAGAGCGGGCAGGCGCTGCGCTGAAAGCGGTGGATTTTCACGTCGAGTTGCGCTGCTGGAATGACCGCGCGCGTATGTTCGCTGGCCAAGCTTGACGCTGGCCGCCTTGCAATGATGAATTCAGGCAAGCCTGCGTCAGCGTGGAGTGCCCACAGATATGATCCGCCTGATCGTGCATCGTCTGCTGGTCTCGATCCCGTTGCTGCTGGCTGTGACGCTGCTGACTTATGTGCTGGACAGTTTTGCGCCGGGCGATGTGGCCGCGACTCTGCCGCAGGGCCAGACCAGTCTCAAGGCCTATCTGGCGTTGCGCCACAAGCTCGGCCTCGATCAGCCGGTGCTGGTGCAATACGGCCATTGGCTTAGCCGGGCCTTGCATGGCGATCTTGGCACCTCGTATTTTTCCGGCGAAAAGGTCATTGGTCTTCTCAACCAGCGCATTGGCGTAACCTTGTCCATCGTCGCAGGCGTGCTTCTGGTTTGCGTCACGGCAGGCCTGTTGCTCGGCACCATCAGCGCGCTGCGCGGCGGGTTGGTTGGGCGCAGCATTGACGTGTTGTCGATAGCCGGGCTGGCGTTTCCGTCGTTCTGGGTAGCCCTGATCCTGATCGAGATTTTCGCCGTCAAGCTCGATTGGCTGCCAGCCATCGGTTACACCAGCTTTTTTGAAAGCCCGCGCCTGTGGCTGGCAAGCCTGATTTTGCCGGTGCTGTCGGTGGCCCTGCATTCCATCACCAGCATCGCCAAGCAAACCCGCGATTCGATGGGCGAAACCATGGGTCGCGATTTTATCAGGGCGCTGCGGGCGAGCGGGTTGTCCGAAACCAATGTCATCTGGAAGCACGGCCTGCGCAATGCGGCCTTGCCCGTGGTGACAGTGATTGGACTGGTGATGATCAGCGCGCTCGGCTCAACCGTGTTTGTCGAGCGCATTTTCGTGTTGCCCGGCCTCGGCAGCCTGGCGGTTGAGGCTGCCACCAACAGTGACATCGCGCTGCTTCAAGGCGCAACGCTGTATTTCACGTTGATTGTCATCGCCATCAATCTGGCGGTTGATTTGAGCTATGGCTGGCTCAATCCCAAGGTGCGCACATGAGCGGGGCTGCCACGCCTGACATGGCTCGGGCGCCGGCCCTGGTTCCGGCTTCGCTGGCCCGGCGGTTGCTTGAACGCCCGCTGACCGTGCTGTCGCTGGCCTGGCTCGGCCTCGTACTGCTGGCGTCCGTTCTCGCGCCGTGGATCGCGCCCTATGATCCGTTGAATCAAGATCTGCTCAGCATGCGGCAGGGCCCGACAGCGGCGCATTGGCTGGGCACCGATGCGCTCGGGCGTGATCTCCTCAGCCGCCTGCTCTATGGCGGCCTCCCTGCGCTCGCGGGCATTCTTGAGGCACTGGTGGTGGCGGGCGTCATCGGCGTTGGCATTGGCGTCACCGCCGGGTTTTACCGGGGCCGGTTTGATCGTTTTGTCGTGCAGGGCGTTGATCTGGTCATGTCGCTGCCGGGCATTGTCATTCTGCTGTCGATCCTGTCGATTTTCCATCACAGCATGTTCGCTGCCATGGTCAGCGCGGGCCTGCTCGGCTCGGCTGGCATTGTGCGGGTGGTGCGCAGCGCGACGCTGGCCGTAAGCGGCGAGCTTTATATCGAAGCGGCGCGGATTGCCGGTCTGCGCGACAGCACGATCATCCTGCGCCACGTCATCACCCGCATTGCCGGCACGATCATCGTGCAATTGTCGCTATTTGCGGCGGTGGTTGTGTTAATCCAGACCGGCATCAGCTTTCTCGGGCTGGGGGTGCCGCCACCGGCCCCAAGCTGGGGCGGCATGATTTATGACGCCTCCAGCGTGCTGAATGATGACGCATTCATGCTGGTGCCGCCAGGTGTCACCGTGGCGCTGACCGTGCTGGCCTTCGCGCTGATTGGCGATGGCCTTCGCGATGCGCTCGCCGAGCGCTGGATGCAGCGCGGTGGCGCAGGCACGCCGGTTGCCAGCGCCCGGCCTTCGTCGCCGAGAGCCTCCAGTCCGCTTGATCCAAAGGCCGTCATGAGTTTGCGCGGCTTGGTCATCCGCGCGCATGGGCTGGCGCAGCCGCTCGTCGATGGCCTTGATTTTGATCTTATGGCTGGTGAAACGCTGGGGATTGTCGGTGAATCGGGGTCGGGCAAAACCCTGTCGGTGCTCGCGACCATCGGGCTGCTGCCCTCTGGAACGGCGGTGGCCGGAGGCACGATGCAACTGGGCGGTGCACACCTTGACCTTGCCGACACCCGTTCGTTGCGCGGCCTGCGCGGCAGCACTATCGGCATGATTTTCCAGGAGCCGATGGCGGCGCTTGATCCATGCTTTACCCTTGGCACGCATCTCACCGAAGTGCTGCGCCACAAGGGTGGGCTGTCGCGCCGTGTTGCCAAAAGCCGCGCTATCGAATTGCTGCGCGAGGTCAAAATCAACGATCCCGAAGATGTGGCGCGGCGCTATCCGCACCAGATTTCTGGCGGCATGGCGCAGCGCGTCGGCATTGCACGGGCCCTGGCGCTGCGCCCGAAAATCCTGATTGCCGATGAGCCGACCACTGCGCTCGATGTGACGGTGCAGGCCGAAATTCTGGATCTGATGCGTAGCCTGGCGCGCTCCAACAATATGGCGATGCTGCTGGTGACGCATGATTGGGGCGTGGTTGCCGATATTTGCGACCGCGCTTTGGTGCTGTATCGCGGAAAACAGGTCGAGACCGCGCCAGTGGCCGCGATATTCAGCACGCCGCAGCATCCCTATACGGCAGCCCTGCTGCGGGCAAATCCGCACAATGCGGTGCCGGGGGCGGAATTGCCGACGGTCGCTGATGTGTGGCAACAATTGGCGGCGATACCATGAGCGGCGTGACCCCCTTGCTTGAGGTGCAAGACCTCTGCGTCACCTATATCCTCAAGGGTGGCAAGCGCTTTGAAGCGCTCAAAGGCGTCAACTTGCAGGTCGCGCCCGGCGAAACCGTCGGGCTGGTGGGCGAATCTGGCTCGGGCAAGACCACGATCGGCCGTGTCATCCTCGGCCAGACGGCGGCACAAGCGGGCAGCATCCGCTTCAATGGCGAAGATATCACCCATGCAACGCGGGAGCGACGCCGGACATTGGGGCGCGACATTCAGGTCGTGTTTCAAGACCCCTATGGCTCGCTCAATCCGGCGCGAAGCATCGGCCAGACTTTGGCCGAACCGCTGGTTGCGGTGCCGGGCCTCAGCCAGGCCGAGATAGCCGCGCGTGTTGCTGCTATTCTGCAAACGGTGGGGATGCCGCCCGACACGGTCGGCCGTTATCCGGGGCAGTTTTCCGGGGGCCAGCGCCAGCGCATCGCCATCGCCCGTGCGGTCATAGCCCGGCCCAAATTGATCATCTGCGATGAACCGGTGAGCGCGCTTGACCTTTCCGTGCAGGCGCAGGTGTTGAACCTGCTCAATAAATTGCAGCGCGACATGGGCCTCAGCCTGCTGTTTATCTCGCATGACCTCACCGTGGTGCGGCACGTGTCGCGCCGCACCGTCGTGCTCTATCGTGGCGAAATCGTCGAGGAAGGCGCGACCGAAACCGTGCATCAAAACCCGCAGCACCCCTATACCAAGGCACTTCTCGCCGCAGCCCCGGTGCCCGACCCCGCCCGCCAGCGCGCGCGTCGTGAACAAAGGCAGCGGGAGGCTTGACACCGGCAGGGGATGTTTGATGATAGTTACCAAGAATAACAGTCTGTCGATGCAGCGAAACTTCAAGGGAGAGACCATGATGAAAAAGCTTCTCGCCGCCACCGCCGTTGCGCTTGGCACCGCCGCCGTCATGGCCGCTGGCGTCGCGTCGGCCTTCGCCGATGCCAGGCCGGTGTTGACGGTGGGCACCGCCTTCGCGCCGCTCGGCCTTGATCCCTCGATCAGCGGCAATGGCCGGGCTGGCACCATGCTGATGCCCGCCTATGAACCGTTGGTGCGGGTAAGGCCTGATGGCAGCATCGTCCCGGCTTTGGCGATCAAATGGGATGTTTCTCCCGATTTCAAATCCGTTACCTTCACGCTGCGTGACAATGCCAGATTCAGCGATGGTACGCCCGTCACTGCCGATGCCGTGAAAAACTCGATCACTTACTGGGTGCACAAGAAGGGGCCGTTCTCGGTCAATCTTGCCAGCCTGACTTCGATTGATGTCATCAGCCCGACGCAGGTGAAGCTGAATTTTTCGGAGGGCAATCCGGATGTCCTCTATAATTTCAACACCTATTGGCTGGCAGGTGACATCATCGGCCCGGCGGCTCTGAAGGATATCAACAGCCTGCGCAGCACCACCGATGGCGCAGGGGCCTATGTGCTCGACCCGGCGCAGACTGTGAGCGGCAAGACTTATACTTATTTGCCGAACAAATATTATTACGATCAGGCGGCGATCCGCTTCAGCAAAATCATTATCGACGTCATTCCCGATGCCAACGCCGCCATCGCCGCCATGAAGGCAGGGCAGGTGCAATTTCTGGTCAGTGACGCGCTCACCGCCAATGCCAACCATGCCGGCCTGCCGAAAAACCTGCGCATCATTGCCGATCCGGTGCAATGGGTTGGCCTGTTCCTGCTGGATCGGGATGGCGTGATCAACCCGGCGCTGAAGCATATCCGGGTGCGCCAGGCGCTGAATTATGGCATCGACCGCAAACTGGTCAGCAAGGCGCTCCTGGGTGCCTATGCGCTGCCCTCCGACCAGATCCAGGGCAAGGGCTTCATGGGCCATGATGATGCGCTGGAAGCGCGCTATCCCTATGATCCGGCCAAGGCCAAGGCGCTGCTCAAGGCGGCGGGTTATCCTGATGGTATGCCGCTGACGATTTCCTATTCGCATGACACGTTCAACGCAACGCTGGCTCAGGCTTTTGCCGGGCAATATCAAAAGATCGGTATCAAGACGACGATTGACGAGAAGCAGAATTTTGGTGCGTTGATCGGCCCGCTGATCCAGAAAAAACTGTCGGCGATCATCTTCACGTCAAATTCCGATTCGCCCAATATTGCCAAATTCCAGACGCTGATGCCCAATGGCAGCCTCAACCCGTTCCATTCCACTGACCCGGCACTGGAAAAGCTGCTGGCGGTGGCGTCCGCGTTGCCCTCGGACAAAGCCGCCTCGGCGTGGCAGAAGGTTTATGCCCGCGTTGTCGAGCTTGGCTGGTTTGTGCCGCTGGCGGCGACTGATGTAGTGTATTTTGCTTCCGACAAAATCATTGCTCACAAGCCTCGCCATGAGGTTGTGATCGACCTGATGGACATCAAGCCCGCGAAATAATGTAAAACACTCAATGTTGATTGCTCAAGGAGCTGGTGCCATGCTTGATCCGCAGATTGCCGAGATGGAGGCGCGCGCCAAGGCGGCGGGCGTCAAGGACATGTATGACACCGACTCCGGCCCTGAGGCGCGGGCCCGCGCCAACTATCTGCGCGCCAACTTCTATCCCAAACCGGATATTGCCGTGGGATCGATCACCACCGAGCTTTGCGACGGCCCGCGCGGCGCGATGGAATTGCGCGTCGTGCGGCCCTTGCATGGGCGTGGTTCGGCCACCGTGGTTTATTTCCACGGCGGGGGGTGGATTGTCGGTGATCTTGAATCGCATGGCGCCCACGCGGCCCGCATTGCCGATGAGGCGGATGCGACGGTGATCAATGTCGGCTACCGCCTCGCGCCCGAAGAGCCGTTTCCGGCAGGCGTCGAGGATGCGCTGGCCGCCACCCGGCACGCGTGGAAAAACATTGCGCACTATGGCGGCGACAAGGGCAAATTCGCGGTGGCGGGCGATAGCGCCGGTGGCAATCTTGCCGCTGTGGCCGCGATCATGTGCCGCGACGAAGGTATTCCACTCAAAGCGCAATTGCTGCTCTATCCGGCGACCAACCTTGCCGGGCGCAGCGAAGACCGGGTGCACAAGCATTATTTTGGCGGGCGCGCTGCGGAAAATTCCGGAAGCTGGAAAGCCTCGCCGGCGCTGGCACCGAGTCTGGCCGGCCTGGCCCCGGCAATTCTGGGCTTTGGCAAATATGACTTCCTTTACAAGGACAACGAAGCCTTTGCCGCCAAACTGCGCGCCGCAGGCAATGATCTGACCTGTCGCGAATTCCCCGATCTCAACCACGGCTTCTTCAGCTTCACGCGGGTGTCGGAAGCCTCGCTCAAAGCGGCGCACTTGCTCTGCGCTGATTTGAAAGCGCGGTTGCATCACCCTGGGACGCCGGCACCCTGAGCAATCCATCTCGAGGGTTGAAAACCGAAACTCTATGGGGCGCATCGGTTCCCCAGGGTACCATGCCATCGTTATCAGCGACCTTCATTCCTCTCACCTCGCTGCGGGCCATGGTTCTGCCTGAGGGGTCGGTATCCTCACGCATGACTTCGCGGGGCCTCCTGCGCGAAGTGGTTCAAGGGTCGCCTTGCGGCGTCGCCGATGAGTTTTGGCGGACGCGCGCCACAAGCACAAACAATTGCGCGCAATGCAATGTGTTAAGGATCTCGGTTGCTGGTATTGCTTGTTTTATTGGCGTCATAAATGGAATACGTGTTCCAAATAGCAGCCAATTGTCACACAATTTATACTAAAGACATCTTGGAGCTTCGTCGTATAAGCCCGTAAACCTTGCCACCAGGTTTCGTTGCATAAGGAACCGCCGCCATCACACGACGATGGTATCGTTGAAACGTAACAGACAACTATTTGGGGACGTCATGGCAGCGACAGGCATAGTCAACTCAGCATTCACGCTCAGCGCGCAGGGTATCGTTGCCGAAGGCGCGGTCGCTTATAATTTTGAGCCACCGGCGCTTTATGAGGAGGCGCTGAAGCGCGGCGAGGCGGTGCTGGCGGCGGGCGGGCCGCTGATGGCGGACACTGGCAGCTTTACCGGGCGCTCGCCCAAAGACAAATTCATTGTGCGTGATGCCACGACGCAGGATAGCGTGTGGTGGGACAATAATAGCGCGCTGACGCCCGACCAGTTCGATGTGCTGCATGCCGAATTCCTGGAGCATGCCCGCCAGAAGGATCTGTTTGTGCAGGATCTGATCGGCGGCGCTGATCCGCATGCGCAGGTCAAGGTGAGGGTCATCAACGAACTGGCCTGGCATTCCCTGTTCATCCGCAACATGCTGATCCGCCCGCAGCGTGAGCAACTGGACAGCTTTTTGGCTGACATGATCATCATTGACCTGCCGTCCTTCAAGGCTGATCCGGCGCGCCACGGCACCCGCACCGATACCATAATTGCCTGTGATTTCACCCGGCGCATCGTGCTGATTGGCGGCACGGCCTATGCCGGCGAAATGAAGAAGGCCGTGTTCACGTACCTCAACTTCGTGCTGCCGGCCAAGGGCATCATGCCGATGCATTGCTCGGCCAATGTCGGCGGGGCGAATGATGCGGCGGTGTTTTTCGGGCTTTCGGGTACGGGCAAGACCACGCTTTCGGCTGATCCGCACCGTACCTTGATTGGTGATGACGAGCATGGCTGGTCAAAGGATGGTATTTTCAATTTTGAGGGTGGCTGCTATGCGAAGGTCATACGCCTGTCGCGTGAGGCCGAGCCGGAGATTTTCGCCACCACCGAGCGCTTTGGCTCGGTTCTGGAAAATGTCGTGCTTGATCCGCACACTCGTCGGCCAGATTTTGACAATGCAGCCAAGACCGAAAACACCCGCGTCTGCTACCCGCTGGATTTCATCCCCAACGCCTCGCCAACCGGTCGGGCGAGCCATCCACGCAATATCGTGATGCTGACCTGCGATGCCTTCGGAGTCTTGCCACCTATTGCCAAGCTCGACGGGGCACAGGCGATGTATCACTTTCTCTCCGGCTATACCGCCAAGGTGGCGGGCACCGAGCGCGGCGTGAAAGACCCGGAAGCGACATTTTCAACCTGTTTTGGTGCGCCGTTCATGCCGCGTCATCCGGCGGTTTACGGCAATCTGCTGCGCGATCTGATGGCGCGCCACCATGTCGATTGCTGGCTGGTGAACACCGGATGGACGGGCGGCAAGTTTGGCACCGGGCGGCGCATGCCGATCCGGGTGACCCGGCGGTTGTTGTCGGCGGCACTGGACGGCTCGCTGAGCAAGGCCGGATTTCGCACCGATCCGCACTTCGGCCTGGCCGTGCCGGTTCTGGTGCCGGGCGTCGAGCCGCATTTGCTCAATCCGGTGCAGACCTGGGCCTCAAAGGCCGATTTCGCCGAAACGGCGCGCAGGCTGGTGGAAATGTTCCGGACAAATTTCGCCAAATTCGAACCGCATGTTGATGATGCTGTGCGCGATGCTGCCCCCGGATGGCAGATAGCGGCGGAATAATCGTGGCAGTTTGCGGTTCCGCCAGCGCGCCTTCGTTTTTCGAGGTGCGCTGCTGGCTTAATCGTGGCATGAGCCACAAGCATGATGTCCTTGCGAACCCTCGATGATCTTGCCGAAAGCGGCTTGATTGGTCATGACGACGTGGCTGGGCTGGCCGACGTCGCGCGGCGCTATGCCATAGCGCTGACGCCGACCGTGGCCGGTCTGATTGATCGAGGCGCGGCGGACGATCCGCTGGCGCGGCAATTTTTGCCCGATGCGCGCGAATTGGTGCATCTGCCGCAGGAATTGAATGATCCCATTGGCGATGAAACCCATAGCCCGGTGAAGGGCGTGGTGCATCGCCATGCTGACCGCGTGCTTTTGAAACTGCTGCTGACCTGCCCGGTTTACTGCCGCTTTTGTTTCCGCCGCGAGAGCGTCGGGCAAGGTACGGGGGCGCTGAGCGCTGCCGAAACCGATGCCGCGCTGGCCTATATTGCTGGTGATCCTGCCATCTGGGAGGTGATTCTCACCGGCGGCGATCCGCTGATGCTTTCGGCACGGCGGCTTGATGCCATCATGGTGCGGCTGGCCGCCATTCCACATGTCAAAATCATTCGGCTGCACAGCCGCGTTCCGGTGGTTGCTCCTGAGTTGATCACGCCTGCCGTGGTGACAGCGCTGCACCAGGGCGGGGTGGCAACTTATGTTGCGATCCATGCCAATCACCCGCGTGAATTGGGCAATACGGCGCTGGCTGCGCTGGCGGCGCTTGCTGATAGCGGCATCCCACTTATCAGCCAGTCAGTGTTGCTGCGCGGGGTGAATGATGATGTCGCGACCCTGGCGGCGCTGATGCGGAGGTTTGTCGAGGCGCGGGTCAAACCCTATTACCTGCATCATCCTGATCTTGCGCCGGGCACCTCGCATTTTCGCCTGAGCATAGCTGAAGGTCAGGGTTTGATCGCGGCGTTGCGCCAGCAGGTCTCCGGGTTGGCCATGCCGGTCTATGTGCTGGATATTCCGGGTGGTTTTGGCAAAGTGCCGCTGACGCCAAGTGCCGTGCAGCATCATGCCGGGGGCCTCGTTGTCATTGACCCCTCAGGGCGCGTGCACCCTTACTCTTCCTGATTGGGATCGAGTGAACTGCCGGTTCCGGTGGGATCAGCGGCCGACAGCGGCACATGCGCGGAGAGCCAGGCTTCCAGTTTGGGTGCAACGCCTGGTTCGGGCAGCAGATCATGCTGGCCGCCGGGGAAGGTGAACATGTCTTTTGGCTGGGGCGCGAGATCGAACAGCCGCTTGCCAAATTGATAGGGGACGGTCTGGTCGGCGGTGCCATGCATGATCAGGATCGGGCATTTCACTTTGACGATGCGCAAATCCGAGCGGAATTGATCGCGCATCAGGTCGCGCACGGGAAATTCGGGATAGCGATAGGCGCCAACATCGACAGCGGAAGAAAACGGCGCTTCCAGCACCAGAGCAGCGACCTTGTGGCGGGCGGCCAGCGCCACGGCGACGCCGGTGCCCAGCGAATGGCCGTAGATGATGATGTGGTTCAGGCCAATTTCGCGGGCAATCAGCGCTTCATAGGCAGCTTGCCCGTCAATGATCAGGCCTTTTTCGTCGGGGGCACCGGTGGAAGCGCCAAAGCCGCGATAATCGACCGCCAGAACGCCGTCGCCCTGGGCATCGAGCAGCTTGTAGCGCTTGCTGAACTCGCCGAGGTTGCCCTCATTGCCGTGTAAATACAGGATGGTCGGGTGCATTGGCGCGGCTTTTTTATACCACGCGATCAAGGTCTGGCCGTCGGGTGTCTTCAACGTCAGGCGCTTGAAATCCGGCAGGCCGAAATCGCCCGGCTGATCGCTGGAGGCGACCGGCTTATATTCGAGATGCTGTTGATCGAAATAGAGGAAGGCGCAGGCCGCAACATATAACCCCAGCAGGATTTTGCCTGCCAGCTTCAGTCCGTCCGCATGTTTGCGGAGCCAGTTCATGTCAGTGCGCCAAAGCTTTCACGATGGAATCGACCATTTTCTTGGCATCGCCAAACAGCATCATGGTGTTGTTCTTGAAGAACAACTCGTTTTCAACACCGGCATAGCCCGAGCCCATCCCGCGCTTGATGAAGAGCACGGTTTTGGCCTTTTCCACATCGAGAATCGGCATGCCGTAAATTGGCGACGTCTTGTCGGTTTTGGCAGCCGGGTTGGTGACGTCATTGGCGCCGATCACGAAAGCCACATCGGTTTGGGCAAACTCGCTGTTGATGTCTTCCAGTTCGAAGACCTCGTCATAGGGCACGTTGGCCTCGGCCAGCAGCACATTCATGTGGCCTGGCATGCGGCCAGCGACCGGGTGAATGGCGTATTTGACGCTGACGCCGTCCTTTTTCAGCATGTCCGCCATTTCGCGCAGCGCGTGCTGGGCTTGCGCGACGGCCATGCCATAGCCGGGCACGATGATGATCGAGGCGGCATTCTTCATGATATAGGCGGCGTCCTCCGCAGAGCCCTGGCGGACAGGGCGGGTCTCGGCCACGCCGCTCACCGCAGCGGTATCGCCGCCAAAGCCGCCCAGAATGACGGAGATAAACGACCGGTTCATCGCCTTGCACATGATATAAGACAGAATCGCGCCCGAAGAACCGACCAGCGCGCCAGTGATGATCAGCGCGAGGTTGCCGAGCGTGAAGCCGATGCCCGCCGCCGCCCAGCCTGAATAGGAATTCAGCATTGAGACCACCACCGGCATATCCGCGCCGCCGATGGGGATAATCAGCAGCCCGCCCAGCGCAAAGGCCACCAGCGCGATCAGCAGGAAGACGAAATGGCTCTCGCTGGCAAAGAACACCGCGATCAGCATCACCAGCAACGCGCCGAGCGCGATGTTGATGACATGGCGCTGCGGCAGCATGATCGGCTTGCCCGACATGCGGCCATCAAGCTTGAGGAAGGCGATGACCGAACCGGTGAAGGTGATGGCACCAATGGCCGCGCCCAGCGACATTTCGATCAGGCTGGCCTTCTCGATGGAGCCGATCTCGCCAATACCGAAAGCATGGGGAGCGTAAAGCGCGCTGCCGGCCACAAACACCGCCGCCAGACCAACCAGCGCATGGAAGGAGGCGACCAACTGCGGCATCGCCGTCATTTGCACGGTGCGGGCGCGCCAGGCACCAAAGCTGCCGCCGAGGGCAATCCCAAGAAACACGAGCAGCCAGCCAAGGCCGGAGGGCGGCGCGTAGAGCACGGTGGTGAGGATCGCAATCCCCATGCCAATCATGCCAAAGCGGTTGCCCTGGCGCGATGCGGCGGGAGACGAGAGGCCGCGCAGGGCGAGCACAAACAGCACACCGGCGACAAGATAGAAAAAGGCGGCGAAATTTGCGTTCAACACGGCGGCTCAGCCTTTCTTCTTGTACATGGCCAACATCCGTTCGGTGACCAGAAAGCCACCAAAAATGTTGACGCTGGCCAGCACCAACGCGATGAAGCCGAAGATTTGCGCAACGCCCGTGCCAATACCCACCGACAGCAATGCGCCGACGATAATCACCGACGAAATGGCGTTGGTGACCGACATCAACGGCGTATGCAGCGCCGGGGTGACCGACCAGACGACATAATAGCCGACAAAAATCGCCAGCACGAAAATTGCAAGGCGGAAAACAAAAGGATCAACCGCGCCGCCGGTCGCGGCATGGGCGATGCCGCCCGCTGCCAGTGCGGCGTGATCCGCATTGGCTTGCGCGGCGCTCAGCGCCTGCTGCGCCAGGGCCGCGGCCTTGTGGGCGGTATCGAGGATTTGCTGCGCGGTCTGGGCGGCCATGATCGTCCCCTTCAGGCGGATTTAGGCTGGAATTGAGGATGGACGACAGCTCCGTCCCTGGTGAGCAGCGTCGCCTTCACAAGCTCGTCGTCGTAATTGACGGTGACCTTTTTGCTGTCTTTGTCGATGAGCGTTTCAACAAAGGTCAGCAGGTTCTTGGCATAAAGGCTGGAGGCGCTGGAGGCGAGACGCAGTGCGCTGGAATTGCCCACCAGCGTGACGCCGGCCTTTTGGACAACCTTGCCCGCGACCGATCCCTCGACATTGCCGCCACGCTCAACCGCCAGATCGACAATTACGGAGCCGGGCCGCATCGATTCGATCATGGCGGCATCGATCAGTTTGGGGGCGGGGCGACCAGGAATCAGCGCGGTGGTGATGACGATGTCCTGCCTGGCGATGTGGGCCGCGACCAGCGCCGCCTGTTTGGCGCGGTATTCAGGCGACATTTCCTTGGCGTAGCCGCCGGACGTCTCGGCTTGTTTGAACTCGTCATCTTCAACCGCAACGAATTTTGCCCCGAGCGACTCGACCTGCTCCTTGGTCGCCGGGCGCACATCGGTGGCCGTGACAATCGCTCCAAGACGGCGCGCCGTGGCTATGGCCTGCAAGCCAGCAACGCCAACCCCCATTACAAAGACGCGGGCGGCTGGCACGGTGCCGGCCGCGGTCATCATCATCGGCAAGGCGCGGCCATATTCAGCAGCGCCATCAATCATCGCGCGGTAGCCTGCAAGATTGGCCTGGCTTGAGAGCACATCCATGGATTGCGCGCGGGTGATGCGCGGCATCAGTTCCATGGCAAAGGCCTGCACCTGCGCCTTGGCGAGGTCTGCAAGCTCGGATTCATGGCCGTAGGGGTCCATAATTCCCAGCACCAGCGCGCCGGGGGCAACGCCCTCCAACCGGGCGGCGGCAGGTCGGCGCACGGCCAGCACAATGTCGGCGCCCTTCAGCGCTGCTGGCGCATCGGCCACGATATCAGCGCCCGCCTTGGCAAATTCAGCGTCAGGCACACCAGCCTTCAGGCCGGCACCTGCCTGAATGGCAACGCTGGCACCAAGTCCGGCCAACTTGCGCACGGCGTCGGGCGAGGCCGCAACGCGGGTTTCGTCAGCATCGGTCTCAGTGGCAATGGCGACACGCATCGGCAACTCCGCGGCAACTTTGACAAGGGATGGCATGGTCAGCACGAAGTCAAACTTTTTGTTTGAAGCTGACGGGGGGGTCAGAGGGTGAAGTAGGCCAACAGCACCAGAATGACGATCAAAGTGATGGCACCATACTTCACCAAGTTGGTGAAACGGTGATAGGTTTCCTCGTGGGCAGGATAATCCATGTCGGAATGGCTGAGATCAGTGCTGTCAGACATAAAATCCCCCTCTGTGGCGTCAAGGATGCCTCTAGCGCAATTTTTTCGCCTCGGCAATCAGCCGCTTGCGACAAGTTGCGGCAGAAATGTGGATTTGCGGCGTCTTTATGAGGCAATGTGTTCAATTTCAGCCAGGGGCAGACATCATTCGAAGGCGACCACACGATCTCTTCAAGCAAGGCAAGCGCCGTGACAACGGCTCGCGCACGCATCACGACACATGGCGGCTGACCTGCCCGCTTGCCCGATTGCGCTGATTTCATTGTCACGTCTCGACGCCATAGGGCTGATTCCGACATGCCTTGCTCGCAAAAGCTGCTGATTTTTGCGCTGCAATTTCGAAATGGCCATGCGGAAATGAACTGGTCAATGGCGAAATGCGCCGCCTGGTGCTGCGAGACAGGATTGAACTGTCGACCTCTCCATTACCAATGGAGTGCTCTACCACTGAGCTACCGCAGCATGAAATATATCCAAGTGGTGGCGCTCTGTGCCACAGCGGCTCTGCGCTTTCAAGTGCCTATCCGATTTGCTTCCCGTCTGCTGGTGAGTTAGGCGTGGTCATAGCGCTTTCTCATTTTGAAAACCGAGCATGAATGAAATTCCCAAGCCCGGCGGCGGCACCACGGCCGCCAAAGCCGCCAACCGCCAGCGTTTGGCGCGGGCCTTGCGGGCCAACCTGTTGCGCCGCAAGGCGCAGGCGCGCGCCATCGACAGGGCGGGTGCGCGCCAGACTGACCATGACAAAAATGTCACAGAGGATACACATTCGCCAGAAAGCGCGTCAGATGGCATGTGACGCTGGCTGGGAATTTGCTATGGCCTAAGCCAACGGCCAGCGGGTCACTTCGCGTCTGGTTTTGAAACATATCTGCTCAAAACTGCAAATGGCCGCAGGATTCGCGGTCGGCTTCGATTTTGTTTGCACAAGAGGAAGTCCCAAATGGACAAAATTCGTATTGTCGGGGGCCGTCCGCTCCATGGCGTCATTCCGATTTCAGGCGCGAAAAACGCCGCTTTGCCTTTGATGATTGCGTCCCTGCTGACACCCGAAACGCTGACCTTGCACAATTTGCCGCGTCTGGCGGATGTGAACCTGCTGGTGCGCATCCTTGGCAATCATGGCGTTGATTATATGATCAGCGGCAAAAGACCCGGGCAGACGGTGACATCGGGCCAGACGGTTCGGCTCAGCGCCGAGAATGTGGTCGATACTTTTGCGCCCTATGAGCTGGTTTCGAAGATGCGGGCGAGTTTTTGGGTGCTGGCACCGCTGCTGGCTCGCATGGGCCACGCCAAAGTGTCGCTGCCCGGTGGCTGTGCCATTGGCACAAGGCCGGTTGATCTTTTGCTGATGGCCATGGAAAAGCTCGGCGCGCAGATTGCCATAGAAGCCGGTTATGTTGTTGCCAAAGCGCCGGGCGGCCTGCGTGGTGGACATATCGTGTTTGACAAGGTGACGGTCGGTGGCACGCATATGGCGCTGATGGCGGCCAGTCTGGCTTTGGGCCATACCCTGATCGAAAACGCGGCGCGTGAGCCCGAAATTGTTGATCTGGCCGATTGTTTGATCAAAATGGGGGCGCGCATTCATGGGGCGGGCACATCGCGCATCGAGATTGAGGGTGTCGCGGGGCTCAAGGGTGCTGAACACCAGGTCATGCCCGACCGCATCGAAACAGGCACATATGCCATGGCGGTGGCGATGACAGGCGGCGATATTTTGCTGGAAGGTGCCCGTCCGGAGTTGCTGCAGGCCGCGCTGGATGTGTTGACCAAGGCGGGAACCAGCATCACCACCACCAATGAAGGGGTGCGCGTCAGCCGCAACGGTGCTGGCTTGCGCGCGGTTGATGTCGAGACTGCGCCATTCCCCGGTTTCCCTACCGATTTGCAGGCCCAGTTTATGGCCTTGATGACGCGGGCCAAGGGTTCGTCGCGGATTACCGAGACGATTTTTGAAAACCGCTTCATGCACGTTCAGGAATTGGCGCGGCTCGGGGCCAAAATCCGGCTTGATGGCGATACGGCCATTGTCGAAGGTGTCGATGACTTGCAGGGTGCCCCCGTCATGGCGACCGATCTGCGCGCCTCAGTGTCGCTGGTGATTGCGGCGCTGGCGGCCAAAGGTGAGACCATTGTCAACCGCGTCTATCACCTTGACCGCGGCTTTGAACATCTGGAAGCCAAACTCTCCGCTTGTGGTGCGGATGTCACGCGGTTGGCGCAGGCAGGCTGAGCCGTACTGTTCACCTGCCATAATACAACCTTAGATTGTAGCGTCAGATAGTCACCTCCTGCAGCCGGGGCGTGAAACGCCAAATCTGGTTGTCCAGGTGCCAAACAACTTACAGTTAAACCTCCCTTAAGGGTTGTGCGGCATCGTGGTTAATGCTCGACGTCCGCTAGCGAACATTTCCGCAGGGGCGAGAGTGTTTATAGGAGGACTAAATGAAGTTGCGTATCCTGGCCGTTGCGGCCCTGGGGCTCGGATTATCCTCAGCCCACGCTGCAACGTCGATCACCACCACATTCAACGTGAAAATCGCCATTACCAGCACCTGCGCTTTTGCCACTGGTGCTGCCACCGATCTGAATTTTGGCACGACCGGCCTGCTGAACGCGCCTCTTGCCGCCCAAAGTGCCATCAACATCCAATGTACGGCTACGACGCCTTTCAATATTGGGCTTGATGGCGGCTCGACCGCGGCTTCCGTAACTGCGCGCCAGATGGCTGGGCCGGGTGGTGCCAAAATCGCCTATGCGCTTTATCAGGACTCGGCCCATACGACCAATTGGGGCAACACGATTGGCACGGACACTTTGGCGGCCAATGGTACTGGCGCTGCGGTGGCTTACCCGGTTTACGGCTTGGTCAACCCGCAAACGACGCCAGCGCCAGGCGCCTACAACGATGTTGTAACCGTTACCGTAACCTATTGATCAGCCGTGAAAAGTTTGAGGCGATGAGACGAAAAAACGCCATTGCCCTGGCTTTGCCGACCTGGTTGGCGGCTATAGTCGGGGCACAAGCCGCCGCGCTGCAGGTGACGCCGGTGCGTGTCGATGTCAGCGCGCCTGCGGCGGCCGCTACGGTATCGCTGCATAATATCGGAGGCAGGCCTGTCGCGCTGCAACTGCGGCTGTTCAAATGGACGCAAAGCCAGGGCCATGAGGCCCTTGTGCCTACCAACGCGGTGGTGGCCTCGCCGCCTGCCGCGCAACTGGCGGGTAACCAGACCTATGTCGTGCGCATCGTGCGCACGTCGCAGAAGCCCTTGACCGCCCCCGAAGATTACCGGCTGATCATCGACCAACTGCCGGATGCACGTCGTCAGGGGGGGGATTCCGTCAATATGCTGCTGCGCTATTCGATCCCGGTATTTTTTACCGGTCGCGATGCGCGCGATCCGCAGGTGTCCTGGCGGGTGATCAACCATGCGGGGCAGATCACCGCTGAAGCGGTCAACAAGGGTGGCCGCGAGTTGCGGATCAGCAACCTCACCGTGCGAGACCGGGCGGGGCATTTGGTCAGATTTGGTAACGGATTGCAGGGATATGTACTCCCGCATTCCGAAATGGCCTTTAGGGCCAGACAGCGTAACAACAGGTTCAGCGTAAGTGGTGCCGCGCGTCTCGCGGCAGTAACCGACGCTGCGCCTGTCCATGCCATCGCATCGATCAGTCGCTGAACGCACGGGCAGATGCGGCTGGCTTATCGCAGGGTTGCTGATGGCCACAGGTTTGCCTGGTGCGGGCCATGGCGCAACGGCACCGCGTCAGGTCGCGGGCTCGGGGCCGGTTGGGTCGGCCCCGCTCGCGCCCCAAGGCACGGTGGCGCTGCAATTGGCGGTTTCGATCAACCAGCAGCCAGCGACCAAGATCGGGGCCTTCATGCAGCGCCCCGATGGTGGGCTCGAAGCCAAACCGCAAGAATTGCATGATGTTGGCATCCAGGTTCCAGCCAGAACGCCGCTCCAGCCTGATGGTGAGGTGCGGCTGGCCGACATAGCCGGGCTGGCTTGCATCTATGACGCACCAAACCAGTCGCTGGCCTGCCAGGTGCCGTTCAATCTTCTGGTCACGCAGGTCTTCAACGCCACATCTGCAGCGCCAGGATCGGTGGCAACCACCCCATCCTATGGGGCCGTCCTCAATTACCAATTGTTTGGCTCGGCAAGCTCCGCGCAGTCGTTTAGCAGCTACAGCTTCAATGGCGGCTCCGTCAGCCTCGATGGGCGGGCGTTTACACCCTTTGGCACCTTCAGCCAGACTGGAATCCTTGGCACCACCACCTCGTCAAATCTGACTGCGCTGCGGCTTGACAGCGATTTTACCTATTCGGATCCAGCCAGCATGACTGTGGCCAAGGTCGGCGATACCATCAGTTCGGGCGAGCCCTGGACGCGCCCGATCCGTATGGGCGGCTTGCAGTTCCAGCGGAATTTCGCGCTGCGGCCCGATCTGATCACGCTACCGCTGCCCTCCTATAGCGGCAGTGCTGCCGTGCCCTCGACGGTCGATGTCTATATCAACAACATCAAAACCTTGAGCCAGCCGGTCGGCGCGGGCCCCTATCAGCTCGACAACCTGCCGCTGGTGGGAGAATCTGGCACCGCCCGCGTAGTGCTGCATGACGCCTCGGGGCGCAAGACCGAGCAAAACCTGCCGTTTTTCACCAACGCGCAGTTTTTGAGGCAGGGCCTTTGGGACTATTCGGTCGAGGCTGGCTTTGCCCGGCAGTTCTACGGGGTCAAATCCAACCACTATGACCGGCGACCCGTCTTCAGCGGCTCAGTGCGGCGCGGCATGACCGATTGGCTGACGCTCGAAGGCCACGCCGAGGGCGGTGCGGGTTTGATCAATGCCAGCGTCGGCAGTGAGCTCAAGCTTTTCAACCGCGCCGCGCTAAGCGTGGCGATCGCTGGCTCGCATAATGCTGAGGGAACGGGCATGCAGAGCTATGTCGCCTTCGAGACGCGCCTTCTCGGCGTGGGGTTGAGCCTGTCCTCGCAGCGCAGTTTTGGCGCCTATAATGATCTGGCTTCCGTCACGGCGGCGCAAACCGGCAGCCAGTTCGGGGTCGGGGTTGCCAATGGCAACAGCCTGAGCAGCTATGCTGTGCCGCTGTCACTGGCACCGCCTAAAGCGCTGGATCGCATTTCGATCAGTCTGCCGGTGCCCTTTGACCGCGCCACCAGCATCACCGCGTCCCTGGCGCATCAGGCTAGTGACAGCGCCGGGCGTTCGTCCATTGCCAGCCTCAGCCTGTCACGCAACTTGCCCTATCATGCCTCCGCCTATGCGATGGTTTATCATGACTTTGACAATCGCCTCGGCAATGGTGTGTTTTTTGGCCTTAACATGCCGATAGGCGCAGAAGTGTCGACAGCCGTAGATTATTCCTGGACACCTGCGGGCTGGAATGCAACAGCCTCGGCGATGCGCTCCCTCGGCCCGGAAATCGGCGATTACGGCTGGCAGGTGCAGGCCAGCACGGCCGATTCGCAATCAAGCTACGCCATGGCGAGCGGGTCATACCGGACACGGTATGGCGAGCTGGATGGCGATATCGAGCATCTCGGGCCTTCCAACGATGGCAGCTTGTCGTTTGGCGGCGCGATTTCGACCTTGGGCGGCGGCGTCTTCCTCAGCCCACGCATCGACGATGCTTTTGCGGTGGTGCAGGCGGGCGCGCCCGGCGTCAGCGTCCTTTATGAACACCAGAAAATCGGCACAACTGACAGCTCCGGACGCCTGCTGATCCCGACCCTGCGTTCATATCAAACCAATCATATTGCGATTGATCCGCGCGGCCTGCCCCTGAATGCCGTGGCTGCGACCACGCGCGATGTTGTCGCCCCCGCTGATCGCAGTGGCGTGGTCGTGGATTTCCGCGTCAATACCCATGTCCATGGCGCGGTGGTGATTCTCAAAGGGGTTGACGGCAAATTTCTCAAGGTTGGCACGCAGGTGCATCTTCAGGGCCAGACGAAGCGGGCCATTGTCGGTTATGATGGCCGCACTTTCATCAAAGGTCTGAGCAAGCAGAATCTGGTGACGGCCGACCTTGACCAGGCCAGTTGCACAGCCAGTTTTGCTTACCGGCCGATTCCAGGCCAACAGGCTACCATCGGGCCGCTGGTCTGCCACTAGCCGCGCGGTCAGGCCAATAGGCCACCTGTTGCCGGTGCCAGCGGGTTGGCCCTCAGGGCTGCGGCATCGGGAAGGTCAAATTCAGTCGCGCCGGTGAAAGCCCGCCACAATCCTTCGACAAAGGCCGGGGGCAAATCCATCAAGATGAACACCATGCGGGTGGTGTGGTCGTCGTCCGGCCAAGCTTCAAGGCGCACGGGCGGGTGAAACACGTGCTGCACGCCATGCACGACAAGCGGCCTTGCCGGATCATCTTTGAGCGCGACAATGCCCTTGACCCGAAGCACCTTTGGGCCATGCGCCTGGCGCAGCAGCTCGACGAACATGTCAAAGGCTGCGGGGGCCACTGGCTGGTCGGTGGTCAGGCAAAATGCCCGGATGCGGCTGTTGTGGCGGTTCCGGTCATGATGATGATGGTGATGGGCATAGGCATCGGCGCGGAGCCAGCCTGCGACATCGGGATGTTTGCGTGCCGGATCATAAAGCCCGGCATTGAGCAGCGCGTCCACGGGAACCGGGCCGGGGCCGAGCACCAGCGGCTGTGCTGCGGGGTTTAGCGCCGCGAGCCGTTCCAGCAGGGCTGCGTCGGGGGGGCCATCGAGCAGGTCGGTCTTTGTCAGCACCAGACGGTCGGCAACGGCGACCTGACGCAGGGCCTCGACATGGGCGTCGAGCGTGGCGAGACCGTTGACCGCGTCCACCAGCGTGATCACCGAATCAAGCCGCAGGCGCAGCATGAGATAGGGATGCAGCATGATAGTTTGCAGGATCGGGGCGGGGTCAGCGAGGCCCGTGGTTTCGATGATGATCCGGTCGAGACTGGCGATGCGGCGGTTGTCGAGATCGCGCAGCACCCCTTCCAGAGTCGTCACGAGATCGCCCCGGATGCTGCAACACAGGCAACCTGCCTGCATCAGCATCAAATTATCGTCGATGGCCTCGACCAGCAGATGATCCAACCCGATGTCACCAAATTCATTGATGATGACCAGAGTGTGCGCCAGGCTCGCGTCCTGCAACATCGCATTCAGCAGAGTCGTCTTGCCGGACCCCAGAAACCCGGTGATGACACTGAGCGGCAAGGGCGGTGGCGGACGCCGTGCTTCAGCCATGGTGATCCCGCCTGGTGGACTTTTTGTGGATCACTTTGCCATGATGCGCGGCTTTGCTTCGGGCGTGCGCCTTCACCGGCTTGCCCGGATGTTTGGTGACATGGTGTCTTTCTTGGCGCCTGGGTTTTTCATGGCGTTTGTGCTTTTGAGGGTGTTTCCTGGTCGGTGCCCGATGATGCACAACCTTGCGCGGCGGCGGCGCTGGAAACGGCGTGATCTCGGTCTGATCGGCCACCACTGGCGTTACGGCCAGATTTTTGCCGGGGGCCTGGCCAATATAGACGGGCAGGGGGTTAAATTGCGGAAAGGGCTGGTGCACCACCGCGACGCCGTAATCGACCGGGGATGCCGAGTTTTTTGGCGAGTCTTGCACCTTCACCACGCCGGTACCCGATGCCGCTGGTGCCTCGGGACCCACGGCGTCCCCCTCGGCAACCGCCACCGCATGGGCGCGCAATTTGCCGCAGGCATAAGGGTGCATGTCCGGTGGATCGCCGTCCTGCGGACTAAGGCCCTGCACCGTGCCAGAAGGCTTGTCCTGGCCCGAGAAGGCCTGCTGGAGCAGATCGGCGGCAACAATGTCGCGCTCGCGGCTGGTGGCCTGACCGAGAACAACAACACCAAGATGGCGGCCCGCCCGCGTGGCGCTGACGACGATATTGAAGCCGGCTGCGCAGGTGAAGCCGGTCTTCATGCCATCTGCGCCAGGCAACTTGCCCAGAAGATGATTGTAATTGTAAATGTTGTGGTTGCCGTAACGCAGTGCGCCTATATCAAACAGCCCGGCTTCTTCAGGAAAATCACGGTAGAGCGCCATGGCGACCAACGCCAGATCGCGCGCGGAGCTATAATGTTCGGGATTGGGCAGGCCGTTGGGTGTGACGAAATGGCTTTCCGTCATGCCGAGCTTCTGCGCCGTGCGGTTCATCTCGGCGGCAAAATTCTCGACCGAGCCGTCAATGCCTTCGGCGACCGTGATGGCGACATCATTGGCTGATTTTACCATCAGCATTTTCAGCGCGTTGCCGAGAGTGACGATGGTTCCGGGTTGAAAGCCCATTTTGGAGGGCGGCATCAGCGCCGCGCGGCGGGTCACGACAAAGGGCGAGTCAAAAGTGAAACGGCCTTCGCGCACCGCTTCCAGCGCGACATAGACCGTGAGCAGTTTGGTGGTCGAAGCCGGATACCATTTGTGGGCGGCTTCCTGCTGTTTCAGGATGGCCCCCGTCTTGAAATCAAAAACCAGGTAGGGCGTTGCCTTGGCAGTCTGAGCCGACAACAAGCCTGTCGCCGCCAGGATTGCCGCAGCCAGCGCCCGCCATGTATTTTTAGACGTCATTCCGACAACCTCGAATCATAGACCTGACCAGCCTTGCACGGCTTCGGTTTAGCGATTTCACGCATGAATGCAAAGCCTGTGAATAAGCCGTTTTCAGGGCAAATGCGCGCGTTGGAGCCATTCTCACCCATGATTTCAGGGGATTAGGGAACTTTGGGCAATAAAATCCTGAAGGTTGCACCGGTTGCTGTCTTGTCGGTTGGGAGCAACTCCAGTGAGCCGCCGTGGCTGCGCACGAGATCAGCAGCGATGGCCAGCCCAAGCCCGGTGCCACCCGGCCGACCTGATCCGCCGAAAGGCGAGAACAGCCGGGCGGTTGCGGCTGGGCTCAGGCCGGGCCCATTGTCCGCCACATCAATTGTCGTGCCCGCGCCATTTTGGCGGGCGCTGATGGTGATTTGCGGAACGCCGGGCATCCCGCCCTCCTGATGAAGGCCCGCCAGCGCCTCGCCGGCATTCCTGCACAGATTGCCGAGCACGCGCTGCATGTGGCTGGGATCAGCCGAAATCATCATGCCCGGAGGGACGTCATTGACCAGATGCAGAGGCTTGTGCGGTGCAAAAGTCCGTTGATCGATCGGGAGGGTGGCCAATACCTCCTCAACGAGGGCGTGGAGGTCGATGGTCTCGCGCTGCGGCGCTTCGTCGCTGGCTTTGCCATAGGTCAGTGTCGCCTGGCAGAAGCGGATCGCGCGGTCGAGCGTCGCCACGAGGCGCGGGGCCAGCCGTTGGGTCTGCGGATCGGGCAGGTCGGCCAGCCGATCAGTCAGCAATTGTGCCGAACTCAGCATGTTGCGCAAATCATGATTGATTTTGGCGACCGCCAGACCCAAGGCCGCGAGGTGCTTTTTGGTGCGCAATTCGGTAGCCAGCATCACCTGCATGGATTTGAGCGCGCGTTCTGCCGTGGCAATTTCGTGCGAGGCTTGGGTCGGTACGATGATGCGCGCCGGATTTTCCGGATCGGCCCCAAATTCTATGAGATTTCGCGTCAGCCGGCGCACCGGGCGCAGCACGGCCATGCCCATGGCGAAAGCCGCCAAGCCCGCCACGATGGCGGAAATCACCAGGGATTCCAGGGCGAATTGCAACGAGAAGGCGCGAACCGCATCGCGAAGGGCGGTTTCGTCAATCACAATCTCGATCGAGCGTCCGCCCATGGGGGCGGGGCCGATGATGTTGAGCATCATCCCTTTGGGGGCCAGCAGGGCTCGCAATGCTGCGGGAAAGTCCGTCATGAATCCGGCGGTGCGGAAGTCATAGGTTTCATCTATGCGTGGCGGCATGTCCGATACGGCCAGAATGCGGTGCATCCCGTGGATGGTGATGACAATCATCGTCGCGCCAACTGACGAGAGCAATTCCTTCTTCAACTGTTTGGGCACCATCGGCACCGGCGAGGCTTGCAAGACCAAGGCTGCGATATAGGCGGAACTCAGCCGCCGTGCGATCCAATTGCGCCGAAAGGTCGCTACGGCAGGCAGATAGATGGCGATTTCGGCAAGCATGACAAAGGCGATGCTGAGGCCAATGACCCGGCCGGCAAGTCCACCCAACATCTGGCGCAGGGGAGAGGGTGCGGAGCGTGGTGTGATGGGGAGGCCAATCATTGCAACTCACACCAAACGTTTGAATGCGGCCATCAGCCGTGCCGTCCAGGCCAGGCCTGGGCCGGTGCCAGGTCCTTGCCGGGCAGCGTGGCGGGCGATCTCGCCGAGGGTCGGATAGGGCAGGAGGAGCGTTGCGAGATCGGCCAGTTTCAGGCCGCGCTCCAGCGCCAGCGCCCACGGCGCGAGCATTTCGGCTGCTGCCTCGCCGACGATGCCAACCCCCAGAATCCTGCCATTGCGCTTTGTGATAATCTTGATCAGGCCTTGTCGCGCGCCTGAGGCGCGGGCACGGTCATTTTCCGAAAGGGGCCAGCGGTAAACCCCACATTTATGGCCCGCAGCGCGCGCCTGCGCTTCGCTCAGTCCGATTTCGGCGATTTCCGGATCACAGGAAACCACGCGTGGCATCCTTGCGGTTTTCGGTCGTGCACGTTGGCCTAGCGACGCATTGGCCAGCACGATTTCGGCCTGATGCTCGGCAAGGTGGGTGAAGCAGCCAAGGCCTGCGACATCGCCGAGCGCAAAAATCTGCGGATTGACGGTGCGAAGTTGGGCATTGAGGCGGATGCGCCCGCCTTCGACCGGCACGCCGGCCGCTTCTAGCCCAAGATCATGCACGTTGGGCTGGCGTCCAACAGCCAGAAGGAGATGGCTGGCGTCCAGCGTGGTCGCGCCATCTGGCCCTTCGAGGAAAGCGCGCAGGCCCATGCCGCGCGGTTCCAGACGCACGAGCCGCGTCGCCTCGCGCAGGGCCATGCCATCGCGGACGCAGGCCTTCAGCGCGGGAAGCGCCAGTTCCGGATCCACCTGCGCCAACAGGCCGGCACACTCAACCACGGTCACTTCGCTGCCGAGCCGGCGGTAGGCTTGGCCCAGTTCGACCCCGGTTGAGCCGCCCCCCAGAACCAGCAGTCGTTTCGGCAGGGTTTCGCTGGCAAACAAGGTTTCGCTGGTGAGATAGCGGATCATTTCGAGGCCGGGAATTTTGGGAATGACCGGGCTGGACCCGGTTGCCAAAGCAAACCGGCGCGCCTTGATCAGGAATGTTCCGGCAGCACAGGTATCCCTGCTGATGAAACGGCCCGTGGCCTCGACAACTTGCACGCCGAGCGCGCCCATCCGCTCAGGCGTGTCACTGGGTGCCCGCAGCGCCATGGCGCGGGCGATATGCGCGCGCACCATGTCATAATTGACATGAAGCTCGACCGCGCTGATGCCAAATTCTGCGGCATGATGCACGCCATGGGCCGCTTTGGCCGCAGCGATCAGTGCCTTGGCGGGGATGCAGCCAGAGTGCAGTCGCTGCCCGCCCATGCGCGCTTTCTCGAGCAGGACGACCTTGGCCCCCTTGGCGGCGGCTTGCGCAGCCAGCGCGAGGCCGCCAGCTCCGGCCCCGATCACGCAGAGGTCAGGGGTGAGAATTTCGGGCATTGTTGATCCGGGAGGCTCTTGTCATTCGGGCACGATCCCGCCTTTATGCGGTCGCCAGCGTCGAAGCGCAACTGGCACAGGCGACGGTGCGGCCCACGTTGGCGTCAGGCGCGCGATGCTTTATGGCGCGGGCATGAGTGATTTGGCTGATCTGCACCTCCCGATTGATTCCGTGCTCGGCGACATTGCCGCCAGGCTGGCGGCTGGGGTGGCCCTGGTCGTTGTGGCACCGCCCGGCGCGGGCAAAACCACACGGGTGCCGCTGCGGCTGATGGATGAGCCCTGGCTGGCCGGTCGCCGCATCATCATGCTCGAACCGCGCCGCCTCGCGGCACGGGCCGCTTGGGAACGCATGGCGGCAACATTGGGCGAGTCGGTGGGCGCGCGCGTTGGTCTGCGGATGCGGATGCAGACGCTGGTCTCGGCAAAGACCCGCATCGAAGTGGTGACCGAGGGGGTTTTCGCCAGGATGATCGTCGATGATCCGATGCTGACCGAGGTCGGCATGGTGATATTTGATGAATTCCACGAACGTTCGCTGGATGCCGATCTGGCCCTTGCGCTGGCTTTGGATGTCCAGCGCGGCCTGCGCGAGGATTTGCGGCTGCTGGTAATGTCGGCGACGCTGGATGGCGCGAGTGTCAGCCGCCTTCTGGGCGATTGCGCCTTGATCGAGAGCCAGGGGCGCAGCTTTCCGGTGGAAACGCATTATGTCGGTCGCCATCCGCAGGCCCGTCTTGAAGATGAGATGGCGCGCGCCATCATCAAAGCCCTGAGGGCCGGGCCGGGCAGCGTGCTGGCATTTTTGCCGGGGCAAAGCGAGATCATGCGCACGGCGGCATTGCTCGAAGAAAGTCTCAAAGGCCAACCTGTCGAAATCGCACAGCTTTATGGGGCGCTCGATCGCCGCCTGCAAGATGCCGCCTTGAGTCCTGCAGCGCCTGGGTGGCGCAAAATCGTGCTGGCCACCGCCATTGCAGAGACATCACTGACCCTGCCCGACACAAGACTGGTGGTCGATAGCGGCCTGGCGCGCGTGCCGGTGTTTGAGCCGGGGCTGGGGCTGACACAATTGACCACGCAACGGGTATCGCAGGCTTCAGCCGATCAACGGCGGGGCCGGGCCGGGCTCGTCGCGCCCGGCCAATGTTTCCGCCTGTGGGAAGCCGCCGCCCATGCT
>VFSW01001953.1_pt1 | contig 31224 bp, 23 predicted proteins | sample 5358111 | NCBI WGS metagenome assembly VFSW01 (sample SAMN11554181, study PRJNA540505) | mine drainage metagenome | isolation source: sediment from site ElyBrook_90M | place: USA: Ely Copper Mine, Vershire, VT | collected 2017 | reverse complement strand
CGCGGGTGCGCTGCTGACCTACCTGCGCGAGACCCAGAAGGCCGCCCTGCCACACCTGTCCGCGCTGGTGACCGAGGAGCGCGACGCCGCGGTGCTCATGGATCCGGCGACGCGGCGCAATCTCGAACTCGATGACAGCCTCGCGGGGCGGCCGGATCTGACCTTGGCCGGCGTGCTCGATGTCACCGTCACCGCCATGGGCGGGCGCATGCTGCGCCGCTGGCTGCACCGGCCGCTGCGCGCCCATGAGGTGTTGCGGGCTCGCCATGGCGCGGTCGCCGCCCTGCTCGCGGAGTCGCGCCACCTGGCGCTGCGCACGGCGCTTGCGCCCATCGGCGACCTGGAGCGCATTCTGGCGCGCGTGGCGCTGCGCTCGGCGCGGCCGCGCGATCTGACCCAACTGCGCACGGCGCTGGCCGCGCTGCCCGCGCTGCACGCCGCGCTGCGCGCGGCTCAGCCCGACACGCCGCTCGCCCCGCCGCCCGCGGTGCGGCTGCGCGAGCTCACGGCCGATATCTCCGAGCATGCCGCCGAACATGCCCTGCTGCGCCGCGCACTGGCCGACTCGCCGCCGCATTTTCTGCGCGACGGCGGGGTCATCGCCCCGGGGTATGACGCGAGGCTCGATGAGCTGCGGCTGCTCGGCGGCGACACCGAAAAGTTCCTCCTCGACCTCGAGAAGCGCGAACGCGAGCGCACCGGCCTGTCCAGTCTGAAGCTCGGCTTCAACCGGGTGCAGGGCTTTTTCATCGAATTGAACCGCGCGCAGGCCGAACGCGTGCCGGAGGACTACCAACGCCGCCAGACCGTGAAATCCGCCGAACGCTTCATCACCCCGGAACTGAAGTCCTTCGAGGAGCAGGTCCTCGGCGCGCGCGACGGCGCGCTGGTCCGTGAAAGGGAATTGTACGACGGGTTGCTCGATCAGCTCACCGCGCAGCTCCCGGCCCTGCAACGAACCACGGCGGCGCTCGCCGAGATCGACGTGTTGGCCTGCTTCGCCGAACGCGCCGTGGCGTTGCGCTGCGTCGAACCCGAGCTGGTCGACGAACCCGTGCTGCTCATCGAGGGCGGCCGCCATCCGGTGGTGGAGCGGGCCAGCCGCGAACCCTTCATTCCCAACGATCTGCGCTTCGATGAGCAGCGACGCATGCTGGTGATCACCGGCCCGAACATGGGCGGCAAGAGCACCTTCATGCGCCAGAACGCCCTGATCGCCATCCTCGCGCATGTGGGCGCCTACGTGCCGGCGCAACGCGCCGTGCTCGGTCCGTTGGACCGTATTTTCACGCGCATCGGCGCCTCGGACGATCTCGCCGGCGGCCGCTCGACCTTCATGCTGGAGATGACCGAGACGGCGAATATTTTGCACAATGCCACCGCGCACAGCCTCGTGCTCATGGACGAGATCGGGCGCGGCACCAGCACCTTCGACGGTCTGTCGCTTGCCTGGGCCTGCGCCGCGCATATCGCCGCGAGGATTCGCGCCTTCACCCTGTTCGCCACGCACTACTTCGAACTGACCAGCCTGGCAGCGACGGCGCCCGGCGTCGCCAACGTGCATGTCGAGGCGGTGGAGCACGGCGACCATCTGGTGCTGCTGCACAGCGTGCGCGAGGGACCCGCCAATCAAAGCTACGGCCTGCAGGTGGCGGCGCTGGCCGGAATTCCCCGCCCCGTCATCGCCGCGGCGCGCCGCTACCTCGGCGAACTGGAACGTGAGCGCGATGCGCTCACCGCCGGCCGTTCGCCCCAGGCCGAACTGCCGCTGTTCAGCGAGCCCCCACCGGCTGCCCCCACCGCCGCGGCACCGGCCGCGGAACTCGCCGCGGCGGCGAGCGACGCCCCTGCGGCCGGCGCCCCGGCGGCCGCGCTCGCGGCGCTGCGTGCGCTCGAGCCCGATTCGCTCAGCCCGCGCGAGGCGCTGGCGGCGCTCTACCGGCTCAAGGAACTGGACCGCGGCTGATCGGCCGTGAAGCGCCCATCGCGCAGAAATGCCGCGGTCTGCTGCGCCACCGCCGGCGACCACATAAAGCCCGCGTGGCTGACCGGTAATTGCAAATGCGCGCGCGCACCCTCGATCCGGGTCTCCTCCACCAACACCGTGCCATCACTGGGACCGCCAGGATTGCCGAGTAGACGCCCCAGCCCCACCGGCCGATCGCCGGCGATGACGCCGAGCTCGCGGGGCGATTCCCAGCGCCGCGGCCTTGGGCTGAGCAACTCCTCGCGCGCGCTCGCGCCCAGCAGCCGCAACCCCAGAGGCAGGCGCGCGAGTCTCTCGGCGGCGCGGCTGCCGCGCAGCGGCGAGCCGAGGAACACCACCCGGCCGGGCGGTGCGGGCACGCAGCCGACCTCGAAGCAGCGTAGCAGCAGCACGCCGCCGAGACTGTGCCCCACCAGATGCACAGTCCCGGCGCGGATCGCCGCGAGGTAGGCGGCCAGCGCACGGGCGTGGCCGGTCATCCCTCCCGCCATGGAGGCGTAGCGAAACACCCGGGTTTCACAATCGAGGGCCTGCTCCAGGCGCCGGCGTAACAGCAGCGACTCCCCGCCGCCCAGCCACAGTCCGTGCACATACACCAGCACCGTGTCCATGGGGGCAGGCTAGCGCCGCAGATACTCGATGACCGCGCGATTCGACTCCGAGGACGCCGCGGCCACCGCGGCCGGTCCCGCCAGCCAGCGATGCTGCACATGTTCGCTCAGGAGCACCGGCACCCGCTCAACCAGCTTCAGGGCAAAGGCATGTTCGAGATTGCGGGTCACGCCGGGGGCATAGGTCTTGCCGAAGGACGGCAGGATGTCGTAGACCTGCGTCCACTGCAGATTGCGCAGAAACCCCTGAGAGATGCCGGTTTCCTCCTCGAGTTCGCGGCGCGCGCAGGCGTCGGGCAGTTCGCCCCACTCGAGGCTCCCGGTCACCGATTGCCAGAAGCCGGGCGGCCGGCGCCGCTCCATCAGCAAGAACTCCCCGGCGGCCGTGTAGATCACCACCAGCACGGACTCCGGTCGGCGAAACGGCGGCAACGAACCGCTACTCGACCTTGGGCGGGACGCGCAGGCGGATGTGCAATTCCTTCAACTGCGCCTCGCTCACCTCGGTGGGCGCGTCCATGAGCGGGTCCGCGGCGGTCTGGGTCTTCGGGAAGGCGATCACGTCACGGATGCTGTCGGCCCCCGCCATCAGCATGGCGAGGCGGTCCAGTCCGAAGGCGATGCCGCCATGGGGCGGAGCGCCGAATTTGAGCGCATCGAGCAGAAAGCCGAACTTGGCCCGCGCCTCCTCGGGCGAGATGCCGAGCAGGTCGAACACCACGGACTGCAGCTCCTGCTGATGGATACGCACCGAGCCGCCGCCGATTTCCGAGCCGTTCAGCACCAGATCGTAGGCCTTGGCGAGCGCCTCGCCGGGACTGGCGGCCAGCGCCGCGTAGTCGAGATTGGCCGGACTGGTGAACGGATGATGCATCGCCACCCAGCGACGCGCGTCCGCGTCCCACTCAAACATGGGGAAGTCCACCACCCACAGCGGCCGCCAGCCGGGAGCGACCATCTTCAGATCCTGACCCACCTTCAGCCGCAGGGCGCCCAGCGCATCGCTCACCACCTTGGCCGTGTCCGCGCCGAAAAAGATCAAATCGCCGTCGGTCGCGCCGGTACGCCGCATGACCCCCGCGACGGCCTCGTCGCTCAGGAATTTGAGGATGGGCGACTGCAGACCCTCGCGGCCCTTGGCGGCCTCGTTGACCTTGACGTAGGCCAGCCCCTTGGCGCCGTAGCGCGCCACGAAGGCGGTGTAGTCGTCGATCTCCTTGCGCGTCAGCTTCCCGCCCTGCGGCACGCGCAGCGCGGTGACCCGGCCCTTGGGATCCGCGGCGGGCGCGGCGAACACCTTGAAATCGCAGCCACGCACCAGATCCGCCACATCGGTGAGCTCGAGCGGGATGCGCAGATCCGGCTTGTCCGAACCGTAGCGCCGCATCGCCTCCGCGTAGGTCATGCGCGGCAGGGGGTCCGGCAGCTCGACCGCCAGCACCTCCTTGAACAAATGCCGCACCAGACCCTCCATCAGGCGCTGGATGTCGGCCTGATCGAGAAAGGAGGTCTCGATGTCGAGCTGGGTGAATTCCGGCTGCCGGTCGGCGCGCAGATCCTCGTCGCGGAAGCAGCGCACGATCTGATAGTAGCGGTCGAACCCCGACATCATCAGCAGCTGCTTGTAGATTTGCGGCGATTGCGGCAGCGCGAAGAACTTCCCCGGATGGGTGCGGCTCGGCACCAGGTAATCGCGCGCACCTTCCGGTGTCGCCTTCGACAGCATCGGCGTTTCGATGTCGATGAAGCCGGCATCGTCCAGGTGCTGGCGCATGGCGCGCGTGATGCGGTGGCGCAGCATCAGCCGCTCGCGCATTTCCTCGCGCCGCAGGTCGAGGTAGCGATAGCGCAGCCGCACCTCCTCGCTCACCTGCTCATCCAGCTGGAAGGGCAGCGGCTCGGAGCGGTTCAGCAGTTCCACCTCCTGGCACAATAGCTCCACCTGGCCGGACTTCAGATGTGCATTGGCAGTGCCCGGCGGCCGGGCCCGCACCAGGCCGGTCACCTTCAGCACGTACTCGTTGCGCACCCGTTCGGCGAGCGCGAACACCGCCGCGCGGTCCGGATCGAACACCACCTGTAGCAATCCGGCGCGGTCGCGCAGATCGACGAAGATCACGCCGCCGTGGTCGCGACGCCGCTGGGCCCAGCCGGCGACGGTGACGATTTTGCCGATCAACGAGTCGTTGATCTGGCCGCAATAATGAGTGCGCATGGCTTGAAGGACCGGGGTTTTACGAAAGGGCAAGCCCGCCACTTTAAGGCCTGGCCGGCCGCAGGGGCAACCCCCGCGGCGCTCAGCGGCGCGCCCGGCTCCCGGCCGCCGGCCGCTTCACCGCCTTCTTCACGGCCTTCTTGGCAACGGCCCGGCGCGCCGTGCGCTGCCTCGCGGGCGCCGCCGGCTTGGCCGCCTCCTTGGCGGCGGGCTTGTCGGCCGCCGGCGCGGCGGCCGGCACGGGCGCGGGCTTCACTTCCTTGGAATCGGCCTCGGGACGGTCGGCGAGATTGCGCTTGGCGTCCTGGTCCGATTTGAAATCCGTCTCATACCAGCCGCCGCCCTTGAGGCGGAACACCGGCGCGGACATGAGCCGCTGCAGCTGCGACTTGCCGCAATGCGGACACTTGCGCAGCGGCGCGTCGTTCACCTTTTGCATGGCCTCCAGACAGTGGCCGCAGTGCTTGCATTGATACTCGTAGAACGGCATGTCATCCCTCTCGTTTTACCGGCATAGCACGGCGCGGCCCCGGGGAGGGGGCGCGCCGCGCGTGCCATTCACCCAGTATAACCAAGCGTGGCGCGCCCACAGGGCGTCAATGCAGGCGTTCCTTCTCGAACACCAGCGCATCGCGCCTGACCGTCGCCACCACCCGATCGCCGGCGCCGAAGTCCCCGCGCAGGATGGCCTGCGCCAGCGGATTCTCGATCTGCGACTGGATGGCGCGCTTCAGGGGTCGCGCCCCGTAAACGCTGTCGAAGCCCGCTTCGCCGATCCGGTCGCGCGCCTCATCCGCGAGATTCAACTGGATGTCGCGCTCGGCCAGCCGCTGGCGCAGTCGTCCGAGTTGAATGTCGACGATGGCGCGGATCTGCTCGCGGCCGAGCGGATGGAACACCACGATCTCATCCACCCGGTTGACGAATTCGGGCCGGAAATGCTGCCCCACCACCTGCAGCACCGCCGCCTTCATCTTGGCGTAATTCGCCGCGCCGGTGAGCTCCTGAATGACCTGGCTGCCTAAGTTCGAGGTCATGATCACCACCGTGTTGCGAAAATCCACGGTGCGGCCCTGACCGTCGGTCAGGCGGCCGTCATCGAGCACCTGCAGCAAGACGTTGAACACGTCCGGATGCGCCTTCTCGATCTCATCGAGCAGGATCACGCTGTAGGGACGCCGGCGCACCGCCTCGGTGAGGTAGCCCCCCTCCTCGTAGCCCACATACCCCGGCGGGGCGCCGATGAGGCGCGCCACCGAATGCTTCTCCATGAATTCCGACATGTCGATGCGCACCATCGCCTCCTCGGTGTCGAAGAGAAACTCCGCGAGCGCCTTGCAGAGCTCGGTCTTGCCCACCCCCGTCGGTCCGAGGAACATGAACGACCCGGTGGGCCGGTGAGGATCGGCCAGCCCGGCGCGCGAACGGCGAATCGCGTCCGCCACCGCCTTGACCGCCTCCTCCTGTCCGACGACGCGCGCCCCCAGCACCTGCTCCATGCGCAGCAGCTTGTCGCGCTCCCCCTCGAGCATGCGCGACACCGGTATGCCGGTCCACTTGGAGACGATCTCGGCCACCTCGACCTCGGTCACCGCATTGCGCAGCAGCTGATTGGGCGTGGTCTCGGCCTCCACCGCCCTCGAAAGCCGCTGCTCGAGGTCGGGGATGCGGCCATACTGCAGCTCCGACATGCGCGCCAGATCCTGCGCGCGGCGCGCCGCGTCGAGTTCCAGACGCGCCCGCTCCAGCGCCTCCTGAATATTCGCCGCCCCCTGCACCGAGGCCTTCTCGGCCTTCCACACCTCCTCGAGATCGGCGTATTCCTTCTCCAACCCGGACAACGCCTCATCGAGCGCCGCCAGGCGCTTGCGCGAAGCCTCGTCGGTCTCCTTCTTGAGCGCCTCGCGCTCGATCTTCAGCTGTATGACGCGCCGGTCGAGCTTGTCGAGCACCTCCGGCTTGGAGTCGATCTCCATGCGGATGAGCGCGCCCGCCTCGTCGATCAAATCGATGGCCTTGTCGGGCAGTTGCCGGTCGGCGATGTACCGGTGCGCAAGGGTGGCCGCGGCGACGATGGCCGGATCGGTGATCTGCACCCCATGATGCACCTCGTAGCGCTCCTTCAGGCCGCGCAAAATGGCGATGGTGTCCTCCACCGACGGCTCGTCGACCAGCACCTTCTGGAATCGCCGCTCCAGGGCCGCATCCTTCTCGATGTACTTGCGATACTCATCCAGCGTGGTCGCGCCGACGCAATGCAGTTCGCCGCGCGCCAACGCCGGCTTCAGCATGTTGCCCGCATCCATCGCGCCCTCGGCCTTGCCGGCGCCCACCATGGTGTGCAATTCGTCGATGAACAGGATCACCTGGCCTTCCTGCTTGGCGAGATCGCCGAGCACGGCCTTGAGGCGCTCCTCGAACTCACCGCGGAATTTCGCGCCCGCGATCAACGCGCCCATGTCCAAGGCGAGGATGCGCTTGTTGCGCAGCCCCTCGGGCACCTCGCCGTTGACGATGCGCTGCGCCAACCCCTCGACGATGGCCGTCTTGCCCACTCCGGGCTCGCCGATCAGCACCGGATTGTTCTTGGTGCGCCGTTGCAGCACCTGGATGGTGCGGCGGATCTCATCGTCGCGGCCGATCACCGGATCGAGCTTGCCGGCGGCCGCCCGCTCGGTCAGATCGATGGAATATTTCTGCAGCGCCTGCCGGTTCTCCTCCGCGCCCGCCTCCTCCACCTTGGCGCCGCCGCGCACCGCCGTGATGGCCGCCTCCACCGCCGCGCGCCCCGCCCCGCAGGCCTTGAGGAGCCGGCCGAGATCGCCACGATCCTCACAGGCCGCGAGCACGAACAGCTCGCTGGAAATGAACTGATCGCCACGCTGCTGCGCCAGCTTGTCGGTGACGTTCATCAACTTGTTCAGCTCATTGCCGAGCAGCACCTCGCCGCCCGCCCCCTCGACCTTCGGCAGGCGATCGAGCGCCGTGCCCAGTTCGGAGCGCAGCTTGACGACATTCGCTCCGGCCTTCTCCAGCAACGGGCGCGCGGTGCCGCCCTGCTGCTCGAGCAGCGCCGCCATCAAATGCACCGGTTCGATGTACTGATTGTCGCGGCCCACGGCGAGCGACTGGGCATCCGCCAGCGCCGCCTGGAATTTGGTGGTCAACTTGTCCATTCGCATGATCGTCGAACCTTTGCGGGAAACGCCCCGGATGACCCGTAGGTGGGGGTGGTGGGCGTCAATTCAACGGTGGGAAGTCCGTACCGGACCGCGCCCAAGGCCTCAGCGGGCGGCCGGCGCCTGCAGCCAAACCAAGGTCGCCTGGCGGCCGGTCTCGCCGTCGCGCCGATGCGAGAAATAATGCGCCTCCTCCGCGTAGGTGCACACGCCGCCGCCATGCACCCGCCACACCCCGAGCGCCGCCAGCCGGCGCCGGGCGAGCAGATCCAGATCAGCCATGAAGCGGCCGCGCGCGTTGCGGCGGAAGGCCGCCGCACCCCCCGGATCGGCCGCCAACAACGCCTCGCGCACCTCCGCACCCACCTCGAAGTGCCGCGCACCGATGGCCGGCCCCAGCCAGGCGAGCAGTCCGCCGGCCGACACCGGCAGGGCGGCGACGGTGGCCTCGATCACCCCGGCCGCCAGCCCGCGCCAGCCCGCATGCACCGCGGCCACCAGATCGCCCGACTCGGCCGCCAGGAGCAGGGGCAGGCAATCCGCCGTGAGCACCGCGCAGACGCGGCCCGGTTGCCGGGTGAAGGCGGCATCCGCGACCGGCGGCAGGTGCGCTGTGCCCCCGGGCAGCAGGTGCGCCGCACCCCCGTCCGGCATTGCGTCCAGATCGACCACTCCCGTGCCATGCACCTGGTTGAGCCAGCAAGGCTCGCCCGGCAGTGCCGCCCCCGCCCGCAACCGACGCCGATTTTCGCTCACCGCCACGACCGCGTCGCCCACATGCGCCGCGAGATTCAACGACGCATAACGGCCCTCGCTGCCGCCGCCGGTGCGCCGGGTGGACAGGGCGCGCACCACGGCCGGAACCGGCCAGGAGGGTGTCAGCCACTGCAGGCCGGCGGCATCACGCAGCACCGCGCACCCCGCGGCCGGCGCCGTCTCGCTCATGCGCGCCGCGGCCGGCCGGGCGCGGCGGAATCCGCCGCCGCGCGCGCATCCTCTCGCAGCACCTCGAGCAGCCGCTCGAAGTCGGCGGGCGGCGCACTGTTGAAGGTGAGCCGTTTGCCGGTGCGCGGCTGGTCCAGACTGAGACTGGCGGCGTGCAAGGCCTGGCGGCGGAACCCGCGCAGGCTCTCCACCACCGCATCGGGCATGGCGCGCGGCCGCGCAAAGCGCCCGCCATACACCGGGTCACCGACGATGGGGTGGTGCAGGTGCGCCAGATGCAGGCGGATCTGGTGGGTGCGGCCGGTCTCGAGCTGCACCCGCAGCAGGCTGTGGGCTCGGAAGCGCTCCAGCACCCGGAAATGGGTCACCGCGGGACGTCCGTCCGCGCGCACCGCCATGCGCAGCCGATCGCTGCGATGGCGCCCGATGGGACTGTCCACCGTACCGCCGCCGATCAGCACGCCGGCGCACAGCGCCAGATATTCGCGCGACATGCTGCGCGCCTGCAGCTGACGGGTGAGGGCGGTATGCGCCTCCGGCGTGCGCGCCACCACCAACAGGCCGCTGGTGTCCTTGTCCAGGCGGTGGACGATTCCGGCCCGCGCCACCCGCGCGAGAGCGGCATCCCGGCCCAGCAGCGCGTTTTGCAGCGTGTGCCGCGGATTGCCGGCGCCGGGATGCACCACCAATCCCGCCGGCTTGTCGATCACCAGCAGATCGCGGTCCTCATACGCCACCGCCAGCTCGATATCCTCGCCGAGCACCTGGCGGTCGGGCTCCGGCTCGGCGATGCGCAGGCTCACCCGCGCCCCCGCCGGCACCGGGTCGCGCGGCCGCGAGGCCTGGCGTCCGAGGGTGACCTGCCCGGCCTCGATCCAGCCCTTGATGCGGGTGCGGGAGTGCTGCGGCAGCAACACCGCCAGCGCCGCATCCAGCCGTTCGCCCGCCAGTTCCCGCGGAATTTGCAGCTCGAGGAGGTGGAACTTGGCGGTCATGGGTCACTCGCAGGTAAGCACCGGGGCATCGGGTATACTGCCGCGCCATCCAGCCGGTATTGTAAGGAATCGCCCGTGAGACTGCGTGATCTTGTCCGCCTGAGCCGGGTCGCCGTGCTCGCCATCGGCCTGGCGGCGCTGGCCGCCGGCTGCCGCAGCCATCGCGTGGACGACGCCAAGTCCGGCCCCGAGGTGATCTACGCCCGCGCCCAGAAATCCATGAAGAACGGCAGCTACGGCGAGGCCATCAAGCAGTTGGAGGCCTTGCAGTCGCGCTTTCCCTTCAGCGAGGCGGCCCGCCAGGCGCCGCTCGACCTGATCTATGCCTATTACAAGAACCGCGACATCGACCCGGCGATCGACGCCGCCGACACCTTCATCCGCGAAAATCCCACCAACCCGCGCGCCGATTACGCCTATTACATGAAGGGCCTGGTGTACTTCGAGCGCCAGGCCAATTTCATGGAACGCTACTTCAACGTCGATTTGTCGCAGCGCCCACCGGTCAACTCGCGCAAGTCCTTCGACGCATTAGGCGAATTGATCAAGAAATACCCCCACAGCCGCTATGTCGCCGACGCCCGCCAGCGCATGGTCTTCCTGCGCAACCGCCTCGCCGACTTCGAGCTGTACGTCGCCGATTACTACATGCGCCGCGGCGCCTACGTCGGCGCCTTGAACCGCGCCAAGTACTGCGTGGAGAACTACGACGGCGCACCCGCCGTGCAGGGGTCGCTGAAGATCGTGGTGCAGGCCTATCGCAATCTGAAGATGGACGACCTCGCGGCCGATGCCGAGAAGGTCTACGACGACAACTTCCCGGCGGACGCCAAGTCGGTCGCGCCGAAGAAATCCTGGTGGCGGCGGATTTTCTAGCTGGCGGCGCTGAGCGCCCTCGCGCCTGCCCCCGGTCGGTCCGGCTCGCCGAAGCCTCGCCATGCTCGCCCCGCAGCCGGCCTAGCGCGCCGAGTAGCCGCTAGTGATCGGATAACGCCAATCGCGCCCGAAGGCCCGGCCGCTCACCCGCACTCCCGGGGGCGCCTGGCGGCGCTTGTATTCGTTGCGCTTGACCAGGTCGAGAATGCGCCCCACGGTCGGCCGGTCGAAACCGCGCGCGGCGATCTGATCCACCGACAGATCCTCCTCGATGAAGGCCTCGAGGATGGGATCGAGGACCTCGTAGGGCGGCAGGCTGTCGGTGTCCTTCTGATCGTGGCGCAGCTCCGCCGAGGGCGGGCGCTCGATCACCCGCGCGGGGATCGCCTCGCCCTGCGCATTGCGCCAGGCCGCCAGCCGGTACACCAACAGCTTGCTGCAGTCCTTGATGGGCGCGAAGCCGCCCGCCATGTCGCCATACAGGGTGGCGTAACCCACCGCCATCTCGCTCTTGTTGCCGGTGGTGAGCAGCATGCGGCCGGTCTTGTTGGAGATGCCCATCAGCAGCACCCCGCGACAGCGCGACTGGATGTTCTCCTCCGCCGTATCGGGTGGCCGACCGGCGAATTCATCCTTGAGGGCCGCGAGCGTCGCTTCGAACATGCCCTCAATGGAGATCTCGCTGTGCTTGACCCCGAGCCGGCGGGCTTGCAGCGCGGCATCATCCTTGCTCATCTGCGAGGTGTAGCGAGACGGCATGGCCACCGAGTGCACCCGCTCGGCGCCGAGTGCATCCACCGCCACGCACAGCGTCAGCGCCGAGTCGATGCCGCCCGACAAGCCGAGCACCGCGCCCGGGAAGCGGTGCTTGTCGACGTAATCGCGAGTGCCCAACACCAGGGCGCCATACACGCTCTGCTCCTGGCCCTGCAGCGGAACGATTTCACCGGGCACGGGCCGCACCGTGCCGGCGGCATCGATCTGCAGATCCACCGCATGCAGACCCTCGACGAAGGCCGGTGCCCGCGTGGTCACCGTCCCGGCGCCGTCCATGACGAAGGAATTGCCGTCGAACACCAGCTCATCCTGGCCGCCGACCAGATTCACGAACAGCAGCGGCACCCCGCACTCGGCCACCCGCTCCGCCGCCACCTGCCGCTCGCGCTGCAGCTGCTTGTCCACCTCGTAGGGCGAGGCATTGATGGCCAGCAGCACCTGCGCGCCGGCCGCCCGCGCCTGCGCCGCCGGTTGTCGATCCCACACGTCCTCGCACACCAGCACGCCGGCCCGCACCCCGTTCAGATCCACCACGGTGGGCGCCTGTCCCGGCGTGAAATAGCGCTTCTCGTCGAACACGCGGTAATTCGGCAGACAGGCCTTGCGATGGTTGGCGATCAACACGCCGTTGCGCATCACCATGGCGGAGTTGTAGATGGTCGAACCGACGTATTCAGGATAGCCGGCCACCAGGGTCACGCCATGCACCTCGCGCCGCAGACGCTCCAGGGAGCGCGCCACCTGCAACCGCATGCCGGCGTGGAACAGCAAATCCTCGGGCGGATAGCCCGACACGGCCAGCTCCGGACAGAGCACCACGTCGGCGCCCAGCCGGTCGCGCGCCTCGTTGACGGCCGCCACGATGCGCGAGGTGTTGCCGTCGACGTCGCCGACCACCAGATTGAGCTGCGCGAGCACGCAGCGCAGGCGCCCCGGCGCGCTCACGCGGCGGATCCGGCGCCGCGCCCCGCGGTGCGCCCTGAGGGTACAAGACTCATGCAGTGTTCCTTGACGATTGCGCGCCGAGTGCTTCGGGGCGCGCTATTCTGAATTAAGCTTACCCACAGCGCAAAGCCGCCAAGGGGGCGGGCGGGCGCCGCCCCCGGAGGAGCCGACCACTTGAACCGACCGCTCGATCGCAGCACCGCCTCCCAGCCGGCCTTGCATTGGCGGGTGCTCGGGCTGCTGAACCTGTACCGGGTGCTCGTGCCGCTGATGCTGCTCGGGCTGTATTCCCTGGGCGGCGGCCGCGGCATGTCCGTGGAGTCGCCGCGGCTGTTCTTCGGCGCGTCGATCTTCTACCTCTGCTTCGGCATCCTCGGCAACATCGTCGTGCGGCGTCGCCTGGCGACGGCGAACGTGCAAACCGTGATCCAGGCGGCCGTCGACATCGCGGTGCTGATGCTGCTGCTGCACGCCACCGGCGGCGCCGGTAGCAGCCTTGGCCTGCTGCTGCTCGTGCCCGTGGGCAGCCTCGCCTTCATCCTGCCCCCGCGCAGCGCCCTGTTCCTGGCCGCCATCGCCGTGCTCGGCGTGCTGTCGCACACCATCGCCCTGCAGTTGGCCGGCCGCGCCGACATCACCGCGCTCGCCCCGGCCGGCCTGCTGGGCGGCGTGTTGTTCACCATAGCCGCCGCGGCCAGCATGGTCGCCGGACGCATGCGCGAGAGCGAGGCGCTGGTGCGCCAGAAGGACATCGACCTGGCGAACCTGGCCGAACTGTCGCAATACATCGTGCAGCACCTGCGCGAAAGCCTGCTCGTGGTCGATGCCGCCGACCGCATCCGCCTCATCAACGAGTCCGCCGCCAGCATTCTCGGCGACCAGCAGGCCGTGCCGGGCGCGCTGGTGGGCGAGGTGTCGCCGCGGCTGCTGTATTCCCTGACCACCTGGCGGCAGAACGAACCGGACGGCGTCGCGCCGGCGAGCTTCGTCGCCGCCGACGGCGCGGGCGTGATTCAGCCGCATTTCGCTCCCCTGAGCGGCGCCGCGCCGGGACCGACGCTGATCTTCCTCGAGGACACCAGCCTGATGTCCGAACGGGTGCAGCCGAGCAAGCGCGCCGCGCTCGGACGGCTGGCGGCGAGCATCGCCCACGAGATCCGCAACCCCGTCGGGGCAGTGAGCCACGCCGGGCAGCTGCTCGCCGAGAGTCCGGCCATCGGACCCGAGGAACGGCGCCTCACCGACATCATCCGCAGCAACGCCGAACGCGTCAGCACCATCATCAACAACGTGCTGCAGCTGTCGCGCCGGGAGGCCACCAAGCCCACGCGCCTGCACCTCGGCGAGTGGCTGGATGAGTTCATCGAGGAGTTCTCCAGCACCATGGAGGTGCCAGAGAGCCGCATCGCGCTCGAGGAGAGCACCGAGCAACTCGAGGTGCGCTTCGATCCCAGCCACCTGCGCCAGGTGGTGTGGAACCTGAGCGACAACGCGCTGAAATACGGTGCGGACGAGCACGGCCCCGGGATCGAGATCCGCACCGGCCGCCTCAGCCCGAGCAACCGCCCTTTTCTGGAGGTCGCCGACCACGGACCCGGCATCGAAAGCGCCGCCGTGGACCGCATCTTCGAGCCCTTCTTCACCGGCCGCAGGGGCGGCACCGGACTCGGGCTGTTCATCGCCCGCGAATTGTGCGAGCTGAATCGCGCCGTCCTGCTGTACGAACCGCGCACCGGCGCGGGCAGCATCTTCCGCGTGGTCTTCAGCGATCCGCAGCGCTGGGAGGAGTAGACGGCGGCGCGCGCAATGGCCGGCGCTGACGCTACAATGGCGGCATGGAGAAACCCCTGGTGCTGGTGGTCGACGACGAACCGGATCTGTGCGAGCTGCTGGCCATCACGCTGACGCGCATGGATCTGTCGCCGCGCACCACCAGCAGCGTGAGTGCCGCCCAGCGGCTGCTCAAGACCGAGAACTTCGACCTCTGCCTCACCGACATGCAGCTGCCGGACGGCGACGGGCTCGATCTGGTGGAGTGGATGCAGCAGTACACGCCGAACGTCCCGGTGGCGGTGATCACCGCCCACGGCAACATGGAAACGGCGGTGCGCGCGCTGAAAATCGGCGCCTTCGACTTCGTCTCCAAGCCGCTCGACCTCGGTGGCCTGCGCAAGCTGGTCAGTTCGGCCATCAAGCTGTCCGTCAACACCGACGGCGACACCAGCGTCTTCGGTCCCAGGCTGCTCGGCTCCTCGACGGCCATGCAGCACCTGCGCGAGATGATCGGCCGGGTGGCGCGCAGCCAGGCGCCGGTGCACATCTGCGGCGAGTCCGGCACCGGCAAGGAACTCGTGGCCAAGTTGATCCACGAGTCCGGGCCGCGGCGCGACGGCCCCTTCGTGCCGGTGAACTGCGGCGCCATTCCCACCGAACTGATGGAGAGCGAGCTGTTCGGGCACAAGCGCGGCAGCTTCACCGGGGCGGTGAGCGACAAGCGCGGCCTGATCCCCTCGGCCGAGGGCGGCACGCTGTTTCTCGACGAGATCGCCGACCTGCCCCTGCACATGCAGGTCAAGCTGCTGCGCGTGATCCAGGAAAAGGCCGTGCGTCCCATCGGCGAGCAGCAGGAGCTCGGCATCGACGTGCGCATCCTCTCCGCCACCCACCGCCACCTCGCGCAGCTGGTGGCCGAGGGCCGGTTCCGTGAGGACCTGTTCTACCGCGTCAACGTCATCGAACTGCGCGTGCCGGCGTTGCGCGAGCGCCCCGAGGACATCCCGGAGCTCGCCGAGGCGGTGCTGCGCCGGCTCGGGCGGCGCATGAAGATCAGCCCGCCCCGGCTTACCGCGGAAGCCGTGGCGCTGCTGGGCGCCCACGGCTTTCCGGGCAACGTGCGTGAACTGGAGAACATCCTCGAGCGCGCCATCACCCTCAGCACCGGCGGCGAGATCGGTGTGGCCGACATCCAGCTGCGGCCCACCCCCGGGGCGACCCCGGCACAGGGGCGAGCCGCGGCGGCGCGGGAAATACCCGCCCCGCCGGCAGCCGCCGGAAGGCCGGCCGCGGGCGGCGCACCCCTCGGCGATCATCTCGAGGAGATTGAGCGCGACGCCATCGTCAAGGCGCTCGAGCAAACGCGCTACAACAAGACCGCGGCCGCCAAGGTGCTGGGCATGAGCTTCCGGGCGCTGCGCTACCGGATCAAGAAGCTCGGCATCGAGTAAGGCGCAGGCGGATCCGCCATGGAACTGACCATCCTGATGCCCTGCCTCAACGAGGCCCTCACCGTCGCCACCTGCGTGCGCAAGGCACGCGCCTACCTGGCGCGCAGCGGCGTCGACGGCGAGGTGCTGATCGCGGACAACGGCTCCAGCGACGGCTCACAGGCGCTGGCCGAGGCGGCGGGCGCGCGCGTGGTGCAGATCGCCCAGAAGGGCTACGGAGCGGCGCTGATCGGCGGCATCGCCGCCGCCCGCGGCCGCTTCATCATCATGGGCGATGCGGACGATTCCTATGATTTCTCCGCCCTGGACGACTTCCTGCATGGCCTGCGCCAGGGCTGCAAGCTGGTGATGGGCAATCGCTTTCGCGGTGGCATCGCCCCCGGCGCCATGCCGCCCCTGAATCGCTACCTCGGCAACCCGGTGCTGTCGTTCCTCGGCCGGCGGCTGTTCGGCGCCGCGGTGGGTGACTTTCACTGCGGCATGCGCGGCTTCGAGCGCGCGGCGATTCTGGAACTCGGCCTGCGCGCCCCGGGGATGGAGTTCGCCAGCGAGATGGTGGTGAAGGCCGCCCTCGCGCGCCTGCCCATGGCGGAGGTGCCCACCACCCTCAATCCCGATGGCCGTGACCGGCCGCCGCATCTGCGGCCCTGGCGCGACGGCTGGCGGCACCTGAGCTTCATGATGCTGCGCAGCCCGCAGTGGCTGTTTCTCTACCCGGGACTGGGCATCACGCTGCTGGCGCTGGCCGGCACGGCGCTGCTGACGGCGGCCCCGCTGCGCATCCCAGGCCTCTTCACGCTGGACATCAATGCGCTGCTGTACTTCGCCGTGGCGGCCATCGTCGGCACGCAGATCAGCTTCTTCGGCCTGTTCGCCCTGGCGCTGGCGCGCAAGATGAACCTGCGCGTGACCCGCGGGCTGGCCGACCGCCTGTTGCGCATCGCCTCCCTCGAGGGTGCGATCGCCATCGGCGGCGCATTGGCCCTGGCCGGAATCGCCGGCGCCGGGTACGCCATCCTGCAGTGGGGGCACGCGGCCTTCGGACCGCTGGTGCCGAGCGACATGATGCGCGTCACCATCCCCGCCGTGACCCTGCTCGCCATCGGCCTGCAAGTCGTTTTTGGCGCGTTTTTACTGGGATTTATCGAGGTGGAGTGAGCGGCTCATCGCCGATCACGAAGCGCCGTGGGCCGTTGGCCGGGTCTCGGCGCCGCTGATCCTCCTCTCCCAGGTACCACTGCGAGGCAAACCGCTTCCCGGGAAGCGGCTGCGCCGCGGGCCAGCGGGCATGCACGAACTGCGCGTCCGCGGCCGCTCCGTGGCTCACCAGCAGCAGATCCGGATCACGCAGCAACGGGTCTATTTGCACCATATCGGCCAGGTAGTAACCGCGGTCGATCCGCAGGAACAGCACATTGTTGCCTGGTCGTTTCATCGCCGGTAGCTGGCTCAAGTGCCAGCCGATGAAATCCTCCATTTGGTGGGCCTGATAGGGCACCAGAACGAGCAGACTGAGCACCGATGAAGTCGCAGCGAATGACGCCATGCGGCGCCGTGAGGCGTCGATGTCCGTCAGTGCACAGCCGGCCAGCACCGGAATCACGCCCCAGGCGGAGTGGAAATAGCGAAATCCCCACCCATGGCCCTGATCGAAACGCACGAACAGGTAGCCGAAAAAGGTCAGCAGCGCCGACTGCGCCATCAATCGCACCGGCAGCTGCAGCCGATGCCGCCGCCATCCCAGCCAAGCGAACAGGAACGCGCCGGGCGCCGCCCATATCCACATCTTGGCGAGCGCCGCGACCCGCATGTTGAGCATCACCTTGTCCGGCCAGGCGAAGGCACCACTTGCCGTATAGGCAAGCACCACGGTCGCCGGCTGGTCCGAGGCGATCGATTGACGCAGCAGCATCCATCCCAAACCCACACCGAAGCTGACAGGCAGGTAGCCGGCAACCAGCGCAGGCAGCCAGCGGCGCCGCTCTGGTTCGCGCGCCAGCGACAGGAACCAGGGCAGCGCGAACAGCAGATGCGGAAACGGATTGTGCAGCACGAGAGCGAGTGAACCGACCACGCCGGCGGCGAAGACCCGGCTCGTCGAAGGCCGCATCAACAGCCACACGAACAGCAGATTGGCGGTCAAATGCCCCTGCATCGAATACAGCGAGATGGCATTCGCGAAAAATACCCCCGAGCCGACGGTAAACAGCAGCGCAAAGGCTGCGGCGCGCCGATCGCCGGTGATCTCGAGGGTGATCCGATGAATCAGGAACAATGCGCCGGCCGCGAGCAGCGGATTGCACAGCCATTGCAGGTGAAGGGCCTGAAACGGCGCCAACAGCAGCGCGAAACCCGGCCAATAGGTTTCGATTGCCCGCCCGGAGGAATGCGAGGCGAGGAGGAACTCTCCGTTGAATCCGGGCGCGATCAGCCAATCGACCAATCCCGGCGGCAGACGCGCGGTAAGCGCCCCGGCGGCGAAGATCTTCGACTGGAACACCGCGGCGTACTCGTCCATGCTGAGCGGGTAGTCGTGATAGATGACCAGTGCGCCCGCCGCCATCACCGGCGCACTGCCGAGGATGACGCGTAGCGGATGAGCGGCGATGACCTCGACGACCTTCTCGGCTGCGCCACCCAGACTCCACCATAGCGCCGCCAGACACAGCAGCCATCCGAGCGCCGCCGCCCGGCGATCGTATTCCCACAACAGATAGCGAAATATCGCCGAGAATCCGTGACTGTCGAACAGCGCGTAATCGAGCAGGTAGCCATAGGCGAGGGCCGCCGTGCCGAACAGCAGTGCCCACAGCGGCAGATCGCGCACCAGGGAGTTTTCGCATTTCACGAACATCGCTTGCACAGGGCTCCGTGAGTCGACGGCGCAGCCATCGCGGCGACGGGACTATATACTCCGTCCGGCGGCGCATCTACCCGGTGCGTTCGTGCCCGGACCTACCGATGCCCTGCGAATTTTCGACCGATGCCGAAATCCATTAGACCGCTCACGGACGACTGCGACGCAACCCTCCTGGGGGCGGCCCCCGGCCGCTTCGCTCGCGCGGCGCTCGCGGGCGCCCTCGGACTGGCGCTGGTGCTGCTCTGGTCGCTCACCCATCGGTATGCGGGACTGGGCGGGGATGCCGAATTGTATGCGTTTCAGGCGATGGCGCGGTTGCATCCCAACCTGACGGGCGATCTGTATCTGCGCTACGGCTCGCAGGATCAATACACCGTGTTCTCCCCGTTGTACGCGGCCATGATCGGCGCCCTCGGCCTGCCGGATGCGGCGCTGCTGCTGACCTTCGTATTCAAGCTGGCGTTCTTCACCGCGGCCTGGTTCCTGGCGCGGCGCTTCGCCGGCCTCAGCCTCTCGTTCCTTGCCGTATCCCTGCTGATCATCGTCAGTGGCCGCTACGGCGCCTTCAGCGTCTTTCATTACGCCGAGGACTGGGTGACGGCGCGCTCGCCCGCTGAGGCGCTGGTGCTGGCCGCGGTGGCCATGCAGGTCCGCGGCCACCGTGTCGGCGCACTGACCGTCGGCGCCGCCGCCCTGTTCCTTCACCCGCTGATGGCCTTGCCCGGAGTGCTGCTTGTGCTCTGCCTCTCGGTGCCGCGGCGCATCGCGCTGGGCGGTGCCGTGGCCGGTGTTGCCGCAACCCTCGGATTGGCCGCGTACGCCGTGCTGGCTGCGAAACCAGCCGGCATCCTGGCGGTGATGGATCCGGCGTGGCTTGAGGTGGTGCGCGAGCGCTCCAAGTTCCTGTTGCTGCAAACCTGGTCGCGCGATGACTGGAACATCACCCTGCGGCCGCTGCTCTCGCTCGCGCTGCTTTCGCTCGCGCTGGAGGATGCCGCCGGGCGCAAGCTGTGCGTGGCGGCTCTACTGGTCGGCACCGCTGGGCTGGCGGTGGCGCTGATTGCCAGCTTTGTCGGGCCGGTCGCGGTGCTGCTGCAGGGGCAGGCCTGGCGCTGGGTCTGGGTGGGCGCCTGCGCGGGCTTGTTGCTGGTGCCATCAGGCGCGCTACGACTATGGCAGTCGGGCGGTCCGGGGCCGCTGGCCGCGGCGCTGCTGCTCACCGGCTGGACCTTCGAGGCCGTGGACGAGGCGCTGCCGATCGCGCTCGCGCTGCTGATCTGGACCGCCCGTCGCCCCCTGGCCCGCACCGTCCTGCGCGATTCTCGTTGGGCGGCCGCGGCGGTGGGCGTGGTGGTGGCGGCGTCCATCGGTGCAAACGCCTGGTCGACGGCATCCGCCGCGCTGTCGCCGGCCGGCCACCCCGGAAGCGCGACCGTATTGGTTCGTGATCTGCTCAAACTCGTGCCGCTGGCGCTGCTGCTCGCCGCCGCCGGGCTGTGGCTGGTGCGCTCGCTGCGCTCAACCCCCGCGCGCGCCACGCTCTGCGCCGCCCTGTTGGCCACCATCAGCGTCGCCCTGCCCGCCGCCATTCACCATGAGCGCCGCGTCGAGGTCGTCCCGCTGGCCGCGCAGCTGCAAGACTGGCGCCGGGTGATACCTCCGCAGGCCACGGTGCTGGTGGTGCCCTCGCCGGTTTCACCGGCCTTGGCCTGGTTCTCGCTGCAGCGGCCGAGCTACCTCTCGATTGATCAATCCTCCGGGGTGGTGTTTTCCAGCGCCACGGCAGAGGAGATACGCCGTCGCTCGCAGGTGGTGCGACCGGTGTGGCAATCGACCTGGCGTCTCGCGTCGCGAAGGTCTCGGGTCAACGGCGCCTCCGCCCCTCCGGCGCTCGGCTCCTTCGAACCGCTGACCGCGGCGGCCTTGGCGCAGATGTGCCGGGATCCGCAGTTGGACTTCGTGGTGGCGCGTGAAAAGGTGGGACCAAGCGCCGCTCCGGCGCCGCGCAGCGGACCCTGGAAGGGCTGGAACCTGTACGCCTGCCGGCGCGTTGTTGGCGGGACCCCCCCGACGTGAGGGTGCTGGTACGGGAGGCCACGGGGTATGCCATCGCCTCGGTGGCGGCCTTGCTGGTGGACTTCGGTCTGCTGTGGACACTGGTGCGATTCGCCCGCTGCCCGTACCTCGCCGCGGCCACGATATCCTTCCTGGCGGGTGCCTCGGTCGCCTACGCGCTGTCGATCAAAATCGCCTTCAAAAGTCATCGGCTGCGCGATCGGCGCGTGGAATTTGCGCTGTTCGTGGCGCTGGGAGCGGCCGCGCTTCTGGTGAACGTCGCGGTACTGTACGTCCTGGTCGATCGCTTCTCCGTGAACTATCTCACCGCCAAGGGCGTGGCGGCGGGATGCACTTTCACCTGCAATTTCCTGCTGCGGCGCCAGGCTCTGTTCGTGCGCTAAATCCCGGACCCCAACCCGCCGACCGCTCCGTTCGGCACGGCTTGCTTGCACGCGATCAGCAGTAGATTGCTGGTCCAGCCCGCCAGACGGGCGCCTGCGATGCGCGCATCGGCAATGCCGGCGGCGCGGGCGGCCTCAGTCAGATCCCGGCGCGACATCAGATTCAAGTTCTCCTCGGCGGCGAGCGGGCCGAGTCCAACCCTCCTCAGCACGGCCCGAAAGACCGGGGCCGGGAGCCAGTGCACCAGGGGAAGCACGCTGTGGAACTCGACCGGAAACCAGCGATTCGGGGTGGTGACGAACATCCCCTTGCGACACACCCGCCACAGTTCGCGCAACAGTCTGACCTGCTCGGCACGCGAACCCACATGCTCGATCACGGCGCTGGAATGGGCATAGTCGAAGGAGCAATCCGCGAACGGCAGCGCACGCCCGTCGGCCCGTCGGAACGCGAGTCCCGGATACTTCGCTTCCAGGAAGGAGGCGTCGTCGATTCCAACCGCGGTGATGCGATTCTTGTGCGGATACCAGGCCTCCAGATAATTGGAGTGCTCGTAGGAGCGATCACTGGTGGCACCCACGTCGATGAGGGTGTCGGCGGCTTCGATCGCGAATTCAGCCAGGAAGCGGGCGAACATCCTGCGCCGCTGGCGACCCGCCAGGCGCGCCGCCAGGCTGTCCGGTGCGGCGACGTTGTACTGTGCATTGACGGGCATGAGTCCTCTGATCCTCGAGATTTGCGCGCGCCGAGCCCCGCCTGGTCTTTTCGCCCTCAGCTCGAATATTGCGTGAGCAGCACGCCGACGGCACACAGTGCCGCACCGAGCCAATACAACGGTCCCGCGGCTTCGCTGTAAACATGGTGACTCAGTATCGGCACCACGATGATACCCACGGCGACCCAAGGGTAGGCCTGGGTAAGCGGGATCCGCGAGAGTATCCATATCCACAGCAGCGTCGACAAGCCGTAGAGGCAGAGCGCAGCGTACAGCGCCGGCTGGCGGGTCAATACCAGGGCCGCTTCTGAAAGCGGCCGGCCACGAAGCGCATCACCCACGTGCTTGAACAATAATTGGCCCGCCGCCAGGACCAAGGTAAAGGCGCTCAGGGCCATGATGTTGACCAGCTTCGACACGCTCGGGGTTCCCGTTCCCTTAATCCGGCACCAGGCCGCCATTCAAGCACAACGCGCCAGGCGAAGCGACCGAGCGTCCGGCCGTCCGATCAGTATACTGTTGCGCGACATTTTGCCTGCGCCCACCCGTCGCCGAACTCGGTACCGGGGCCGCCGCCGGCCCGATGACCGGCGTCAGGGTCATCCCTTGGGATTTATGAACGACATGTCCGAACAATCACCGCGGAAAAAAGTGGCCGTGATCGTAGGCGCGGGTCCCGCGGGACTCACCGCGGCGCTGGAGTTTCTGCGCCGCTCCGACGTCGCGCCCATCGTGCTCGAGGGCGACTCACAGGTCGGCGGCATATCCAAGACCGTGGTCTACCGCGGCAACCGCATGGATCTCGGCGGCCATCGCTTCTTTTCGAAATCCGACTGGGTCATGCGCTGGTGGCAGCAGATCCTGCCGGTGGCTCCTGACGCAGAGCCGGGCGCGACGCGCGGCTCATTGCGGCTGAGCTACCAGGGACAATGGCGCGCCTTCACCCCCGCGGCCGCCGCATTGCCCGCCGCCGATGCCGTGCTGCTGATCCGGCAGCGGCTGTCGCGCATTTTCTACCGGCGGCGCTTCTTCGACTACCCCTTGAGACTGGACCTCAAGACGCTGCGCAACATCGGCGCCTTGGAGACCTTGAGAATTGGCTTGAGCTACTCGCGCGCGCAGCTGCGGCCACGACGCACCGAGGACTCGCTCGAGGAATTTTTCATCAATCGATTCGGCGATCGCCTGTATCGAACATTCTTCAAGGACTACACCGAGAAAGTCTGGGGGGTCAGTTGCGGCGAGATCTCGGCCGAGTGGGGCGCGCAGCGGATCAAGGGCCTGTCGGTGCGCAAGGCCCTCTCCCACGCCCTCACGCGCGCATTCCGTTCGTCGGCGGATACCGCCCAGAAGGGCATCGAAACCAGCCTCATCGAGCGATTTCTGTATCCCAAGCTCGGACCCGGCCAGATGTGGGAGGAGGTTGCCCGCCAGGTGATCGCGCGCGGCGGCGTGGTGGAATTGCGGCACCGGCTGGTCGGCATCGAGCGGGACGGCGCGCGCATCACGGCGGCACGGGTGCAGGATGAGCGGTCGGGATCGACGCGACACATCCCCTGCGATTTTCTGCTTTCCAGCATGCCGGTGGGAGAGCTGGCGCCGATGCTCGAGCCCGAGGACCCGCGGATCCTGCGCACCGCGCAACACCTGCCCTACCGGGACTTCGTCACCGTCGGCTTGCTGGTCACGCGAATGCGCACGGCGACCGTGCCCGGCGGCCTTTCCACGCCGCCCGGCATGCCGCCCGACAACTGGATTTATATTCAGGAACCCGACGTCAAACTGGGACGCCTGCAGATTTTCAACAACTGGAGCCCCGCGCTGGTGGCGCGGCCCGACACCATCTGGCTGGGTTTGGAGTATTTCTGCGCCGCGGGCGATGCGCTATGGAGCATGCCGGATGCGTCGCTCATCGACTTCGCCTCCCGGGAGCTGGAGAAAATCGGGCTCATCGACCGCACCGACGTGCTGGACGGCACGGTGGTCCGTGTACCGAAAGCCTATCCGGCCTATTTTGGCGAATACCGCGACTTCGGCGTGGTGCGCTCCTTCCTCGACCGCTTCCACAATCTCTACCCCATCGGGCGCAATGGGATGCATCGCTACAACAATCAGGATCACTCCATGCTGGCGGCCAAGGGCGCGGTCGATGCCGCCCTGGACGGCGGACGGGGGAAGGCGGAGATTTGGAACATCAACACGGAAGATGAATACCACGAGGAAGCGGCCCGCAGCGACGGCACTGCCGGCCGGCGCTCGGCTTCCTGACCGCCATGCAGACCGCAACCGAAACGACGACTGGCGCTTCGGCCGTACCCCACCGCGGGCTGGTGTACCTGGGCTGCGCGCTCTTCGCCCTCGCGCTGAATTTGCTGCTCGGCAAGGAAATGGCGTGGGATACCCTCAGCTACCATTTCTATGCCGGCTTCAGCGCCATTCACGATCGCTCCGGCCAGGATTATTTCGCTGGAGGATTTCAGTCCTACCTAAATCCGCTGGCCTATGTACCGTTCTATGCCCTGGCGATCAGTGGACTGCCGGCTCTGTGGGTGGCCTCGCTCCTGGCGGTGATTCACAGCGGCATCCTCTGCCTGTCCTTCGAACTCGGGGTGCTGGTCTCCCCCTCGGCGGCGCCGCGCGCCCGCCTGCTCGCGGGCTTGAGCGCCATGGCCATGGCGGCCGTGAACCCGCTGCTACTGCAGCAGATCGGCACCAGCTTCGCCGATATCTCCACCGCCGAAATCGCCCTGCTGGGCTGGTTATGGCTGTGTCTGGCGCTGCGTCGACCGAATACGGCCCAAGTGCTGCTGGCGGGGCTCGCGCTCGGCGGCGCCACGGCGCTGAAGCTGACCAATGCCGTGCATGCCGTGGCCGCTTTGGCAATCTTCGCCTTCATGCCGCTCGGACTCTCCCAGCGGCTGCGCGCAGCCCTGGTCTTTTGCCTCGCCGCGGGCGCGGCATTCCTCGTCGTGGCGGCTCCCTGGGGCCTGCGCATGGCCCGGCAATTTGGCAATCCGCTGTTTCCCCTGTTCAACAACTGGTTTCATTCGCCTTACTTCACCACCGCGCCGTTGCGGCACTTTCGCTTCGTCCCCTCGAATTTCGTCGAAGGGCTGCTGCGGCCCTTCGCGCTCATCGATCCGGCGCCCATGCGCAATGTGGAATTGATGGCCCCGGATCTGCGCTATGCGGCCCTGAGCCTGCTGCTCGCCGCTTGGGCAATCGTCGCCTTCCGACGGCGTCGCGCGCGCCAGCCGACGCAGGCGCCTACCACCCCATCACCAGCCGCGAGCCGCGTCACCCGGGCGCTGACGGCGGGGGTGGTGATCGATTGGACGCTCTGGCTGTATGGCTCGGGCAACGGCCGCTATTTCCTGCCCGGAGCCTGCCTGGCCGCGGTCGCCCTGGTCGGACTTTCGTTCACCGTCTTCGGCCTCGAGTCCAAGGCGCGCCGCGGCCTGTTAGCCTTCGTACTGGGCATGCAAATCCTGCAGCTGGCCCTTGGCACGGATTTTCGCTGGGCCTCGGTGCCCTGGGGCGGCCCCTGGTTCGACGTGAGAGTGCCGCAGGCGCTGCGCACCACCCCCGCCCTATACCTGACCATCGGCGGACAGTCGAATGCCTTCGTGGCTCCGTTCCTGGCCGCGGGCTCCGGATTGATCAACTTCTCCGGCGCCTATGCGCTGGGCGCTGATGGCGCCAATGGGCGGCGCATAGAGGCCCTCATCCGCCGCTATGATCCGCAGGTACGAATGCTGATCAACGGTGCGAAATTATACGCGCCGGGGCCCGAACGACAGGCCAACATCACCCGCGTCAACCGCTATCTCGAGCGCTTCGCCCTGCGCATTGATCCGGCCGATTGCGCCGCGATCATCGTCGAAGGACTGCCCCCGGACCTGGAATTCTCTGTGGCCTCTTCCCCAGACGCTCCTGTTGTGGCCCAGCCGCCGGCGAATCAGCGCATCCTTTCGAGTTGCGCGGTGGCGGCGGACCTCAGCGATCACTCGGCGGAGAAAGCCGAGCAACGCCGGGCGGACCAAGCTCTGGATCGCATGGAAGACGCCTGCCCGGAACTGTTTCGGCCGCGCCGTCCCGTCACCGAGCATGTCGGCAACACCTGGTCACGCATCTATCTCGACACCGACCTGAACGCCTGGGTCGGCCATGGCCAATTGCGGGCGAAGCAGGAATTGGTGAGCAGCGAGACCCTGCAGCTCGGCAGCGAAGCACAATGGCTCGACGGATCGCTGCGCCTCGACTGCGGACGACGCCACGAGGTGTATTTCGCGCAGCCGGCTCTCCGCCACCCCCGGCCGACTGCGCCGCCCAACATCCGGCCCCGCGACTGACATTTTTTGTCAGCCGCTGACGCATCGCGTCCTTCTGACGCCCGACGGAGACAATCGCGGGCAACTCAACCGTCCCCGTTGAAATAATTTTTTCTATAATTATCAATATATTACGCAATACTGGCAGCTCTGGCACGCGAATTGCTTAGTGATGGACACAGGCGTAGGCCGTTGCTCAGTTCACCATCGTTACCTAGCTTTCATTCAGGAGTACATCTATGACGAAGAGCGTGCAAAAGGGTTTCACATTGATCGAGTTGATGATCGTCGTGGCCATCATCGGCATCTTGGCGGCCATCGCCATCCCGGCTTACACGGACTACACCGTGCGTGCCAAGGTGACGGAAGGCTTGAACCTCGCGGATTCGGCCAAGACCGCGGTGGCGGAAGGCTTTCAGTCGGGCGACATCACCGGTCTGACCGCCGCAGCCCTCGCTTGGAACAGCTCCTTCCTGCCCACCAAGTACGTCAACTCCATCAACATTGACGGCGCCAATGGCACCATCACCGTGACCTACAACGGTCAGGCCAACGGCATCGCGCAGTTCGGCAACACCAATTACACCATCACCATGACCCCCTTCATCAACAAGGCGGCCCTGACGACGGGTGTGACCGGCAACATCGACTGGGCCTGCGCCTCGTCCACGGATGCGACCGCGATCGCGGCCAGCCTGACGCCCTCCTCGCTCGGCACCCTGCCGTCGAAGTGGGTCCCGACGCAGTGCAAGTAATGCACGACCGGAGTGCGCCCGGCGCGGCGACCCTCTAGGGTCATCGCCGGGCATCCCAGAGCCCCTCCTCGCGGAGGGGCTTTTTTGTTTATGGCGGAGGAGCGCGCCGATGCGCCGGCGACGGAATTGCGATGCCTGTCACGAGCGCGCCACCACCGATATGCGAGCATCGAGATCAGATTTGACAATTGGCGGCTGCACTCCCGATAGTAGACCATCAGAAGCCCGGGGTTTGTTGTAAGTCCATGAATGACCACGTATTAGCAACCGCCGCCGGTTCCGGACGAGTCGCGCTCGGCGGCCTGCCGCAACGCCTGGTGCAGGATGGCCTGCTCGATGAGGCGGCCATGCTGGACGCCATCGCCAAATCCAAGGAAAAGCACCTCAGCCTGGTCACCCATCTGGTGGCCACCAATCAGTCCACGGCCCGCGACATCGCCATCTCGGCCTCCAACGAGTTCGGCGTGCCCCTGCTCGATCTCGACGCCATCGCCATCGACCTGGACGCCGTGCGCGCGGTGAGCGACAAACTGCTGCAAAAGCACCGCGTGCTGCCGCTCATGAAGCGCGGCAAGCGGCTGTTCCTGGCGGTCTCCGATCCGACCAATCTGCACGCCCTGGATGAGATCCGTTTCCAGACCTCGATGAGCATCGAGTTCGTGGTGGTCGAGGACGACAAGCTGCAGGCGGCCGTCACCAAGGCAATCGAGCAGGCCGAGGCGGTCATGCCCAGCCTGACCGAGGATGACTTCGATCTGGAGAATCTCGAGGTCACCGGCGGCGACGACGAGGTCAACCCCGAGGCGCTGGCCCGCGACGATGTCGAAGATGCCCCCATCGTGCGCTTCGTCAACAAGATCCTGCTGGATGCCATCAAGCGCGGCGCCTCGGACATCCATTTCGAGCCCTACGAGAAGATCTTCCGCATCCGCACCCGCCTGGACGGCGTCCTCAAGGAAGTGGCGCTGCCGCCCGTGCAATTGGCGGTCAAGATCGTCGCGCGGCTCAAGGTCATGGCGCGTCTGGATATCGCCGAACGCCGCGTGCCGCAGGACGGGCGCATCAAGATGCGGCTTTCCAAGACCCGCGCCATCGATTTTCGCGTCAGCACCTGCCCGACCCTGTTCGGCGAGAAGGTGGTGACCCGTATCCTCGATCCCTCCAGCGCCATGCTCGGCATCGATGCCCTGGGCTACGACCCGCTGCAGCGCGAGACTTATCTGCGCTACCTGGCCAAGCCCCAGGGCATGATCCTGGTGACCGGCCCCACCGGCAGCGGCAAGACCGTGTCCCTGTACACCGGACTGAACATCCTCAACACCGAGGACTGCAACATCTCCACGGCCGAGGATCCGGCGGAAATCAACCTTCCCGGCATCAATCAGGTCAACGTCAATCCCAAGGTGGGCCTGACCTTCGCCGCGGCGCTGCGCGCCTTCCTGCGCCAGGATCCCGACGTCATCATGGTGGGCGAAATCCGCGATCTCGAAACCGCCGAGATCGCCATCAAGGCGGCGCAGACCGGCCACTTGGTGCTCTCCACCCTGCACACCAACGATGCGCCGCAGACCCTCACCCGTCTGGTCGACATGGGCGTGAAACCCTACGCCATCGCCACCTCGGTGAGCCTCATCATCGCGCAACGCCTCGCCCGGCGGCTGTGCGGCAACTGCAAGCAGCCCATCGACATCCCCGCCGAGGCCCTCAAGAAGGAGGGCTTCGAGGACGCCGACATCGCGCGCGGCATCCGCGTGCACAAGGCCGTGGGCTGCGGGCAATGCACCGACGGCTACAAGGGCCGCGTCGGCATCTACCAGGTCATGCCGGTCACCGAGAAGATCGGTCGCATCATCATGGAGGGCGGCGGCGCCATCAACATCGCCGATCAGGCGGCCGTCGAGGGCGTCTGGAACCTGCGCCGCTCCGGACTGCAGAAGGTGATGGATGGCATGACGAGCCTGGAAGAGATCAACAACGTCACCATCGAATAGTCGCCGGTAGATTCAAGGTCATCGCAAGGACATCGCTCTCATGGCAGTCACGGCAACCGCGGGCAAGAAGGAAACCCAGTATCTCTGGGAGGGCAAGGATCGCCGCGGCAACAAGGTGCGCGGCAAATCCCTGGCCGCCAACGAGGCCACCCTGCGCGCCGATCTGCGCCGCCAGGGCGTGGCCGCCACGCGCATCAAGACCCAGAGCAAGGCCTTCAAGTCGGGCGGCAAGATCACCTCGCTGGACATCGCCGTGTTCAGCCGCCAGCTCGCCACCATGATGACCGCCGGCATCCCGATGGTGCAGTCCTTCGAGATCGTCGGCAATGGGCACGAGAAGCCGGCGATGCAGAAGCTCATCCTCGACATCAAGGCAAGCGTCGAGGGCGGCAGCACCCTGCACGAGTCGCTGGCCAAATTCCCACTGTACTTCGATGATTTGTTCATCAATCTGGTGGAGGCCGGCGAACAGGCGGGCGCGCTCGAGACGCTGCTCGACAAGATCGCCACCTACAAGGAGAAGACCGAGGCCCTGAAGAAGAAGATCAAGAAGGCGCTGTTCTATCCGGCCGCGGTGCTGATCGTCGCGGTGATCGTCTCGGTGATCCTGCTGATCTTCGTGATTCCGCAGTTCGAAGCGCTGTTCAAGGGCTTTGGCGCCGATCTGCCGGCCTTCACCCAAATGGTGGTCAATCTCTCGCGCTTCATGCAGCACCAGGGCTGGACGGTGCTGGTGGGCGTGGTCGCCGTGGTGTACGCCTTCCTGTATTTCAAGAAGCGCTCGCGCAAGATGCGCCTGGCCCTCGATCGCATGATGCTCAAATTTCCCATCATCGGCCCGATTCTGGTCAAGGCGGCGATCGCCCGCTTCGCGCGCACGCTCTCCACCATGTTCGCCGCCGGCGTGCCGCTGGTGGAGGCCATGGGCTCGGTGGCCGGCGCCACCGGCAACATCGTCTACGAGGAGGCGGTGCTGCGCATGAAGGATGAGGTGGCCACGGGTCAACGGCTGCAACGGGCCATGGACAACACCGGCCTGTTTCCCAACATGGTGGTGCAAATGATCGCCGTCGGCGAGGAATCCGGGTCGCTCGACTCCATGTCGGCCAAGGTGGCCGACTTCTACGAGAGCGAGGTGGACGCCGCGGTGGACAGCATGTCGAGCCTGATGGAGCCGCTCATCATGGCGGTGCTCGGCGTGCTGGTGGGCGGCATGGTCATTGCCATGTATCTGCCGATCTTCAAGTTGGGTTCCGTGGTCTAGCGGCGCCAAACGGCGCCACGCGGCGCCGCCCGCTCATGCTGCACGACCTGGCCTCGCTGTACCTCGAGAGCCCGCCGGCCTTCGCCGCGGCGGCGTGTTTGCTCGGACTGGTGATCGGCAGCTTCCTGAATGTGGTCATCTACCGCCTGCCCCTGATGCTCGAGCGCCGCTGGCGTGCCGAGGCGGCCGAGTTCGCGCCGCCCGCCGAGGACGCGACCGCGGTCACCACCATCGTGGTGGAGACCCCGCTCACCCTGAGTTTTCCGCGCTCGGCCTGCCCCTCCTGTCGGACGCCGATCAAGGCCCGGCATAACGTACCGGTGTTCAGCTGGGTGCTGCTCAGGGGACGCTGCGCCTCCTGCGGCACCCCCATCAGCCTGCGCTATCCCCTGGTGGAGCTCGCCACGGGACTCACCTCCGCCTGGGTGGCCTGGCGCTTCGGCTTCGGCGCCGCGGCGGCGGCCGGACTGCTGCTCACCTGGGCGTTGATCGCCCTCACCGGCATCGATCTCGACCATCAACTGCTGCCGGATGACATCACCCTGCCGCTGCTATGGAGCGGATTGCTGGCCGCCGTGGTGCTGGGACCATCGCCGGGGGCACCGCTGCCGGTGGCGCCGCAGGACGCCATCATCGGCGCCGTGGCCGGATACGGCAGCCTGTGGCTGGTATTCCATGCCTTCCGGCTGATCACCGGCAAGGAGGGCATGGGCTATGGCGACTTCAAGCTATTCGCGGCTCTGGGGGCCTGGCTGGGGTGGCGGCTGCTGCCGTTGATCATCCTGCTCGCCGCGCTCACCGGCGCCGTGCTCGGCATTCTGATGATCACGCTGCGCGGTCGCGATCGGGCGGCACCCATGCCCTTCGGTCCCTACCTGGCCGCCGCCGGCTGGCTCGCCATGATGTATGGCGAGCCGTTGGTGAGCGGCTACCGGCGCCTGACCGGATTGTGAGCGACCGGCCCCGACGCCTGCGGGTCGGCCTGACCGGCGGCATCGCCAGCGGCAAGAGCACGGTGGCGGAAAGGCTGCGCGAACTCGGGGTACCGGTGATCGACGCCGACGAGGCCGCCCGCGCGGTGGTCGCCCCCGGGC
>VFSW01001952.1_pt1 | contig 31226 bp, 43 predicted proteins | sample 5358111 | NCBI WGS metagenome assembly VFSW01 (sample SAMN11554181, study PRJNA540505) | mine drainage metagenome | isolation source: sediment from site ElyBrook_90M | place: USA: Ely Copper Mine, Vershire, VT | collected 2017 | reverse complement strand
CCCTGCAAGGAAGGCGATATCAACCTGGCATCGCCGATACTGGCCTGACCAATGATCGGAAATGAGGAGGAAAAATGATCGGAACGCAGTTGTTCGAAGGTACGGACATCCATTTTACGGCGATTGATCCGGAGAAGGATGCTGTGCTGGAATCGGCCTGGTTGCACGATCTCCATTTTGCGGACCTGCAGCGGCAAAGTACATTTCGTCATCTGAGCATCTTTGAGGCGCGCAAGCATTTCGAAAACCTGCAGAAGGAAGCCGAAGAAAAGGGCAGTACGTTCCATTTTGCCATCCGGGTGAAATCCGACGAGCGCCTGATCGGTTTCGTTCATTTTCCCTGGGTGGCCTGGTCGAACGGCTCGGCGTTCATGCGTCTGGTGATCGCCGAGCCTGACGACCTGTCCAGGTACGGCCAGGCGGCCCTGGATATGCTGCTCATATATGTATTTTGTGAACTGAACCTGTATCGTGCAACGGTTATCCTGCCTGAATATAACCGCGCCATGCTCGATCTGTACGAACGCGCCGGGTTCCAGCTCGAGGTGCGCATGCGTGATTTTTACTACCGGTCCGGACGCCTGTGGGATCAGTTCATTTATGGGATCGTAGCGGATGAGTGGCAGAAAAAGCAGCCGGAGGTGCAGCAATGAATTACGATGTTTTTAAAGGCGAGTTGGTTCGGTTGGCGGCAATCGATACTGAAAAAGCCGGGCCTGTATTTTCGCGCTGGCTGCAGGATAGTGAAATTTCCCGTTTGGAAGATACCGGGCCGGCAATGGTGTTTTCTCCAAAACAGATTCAAACCTCTTTCGAGAAATTTATCCAGGATGGCTATGTCTTTGGCATCCACTCGCTTGTAGAGGATAAATGGATCGGCGAAATCGGCCTGGACGGATTTGACTGGGCTGCCAGAAACGCCTGGGTGGGGATTGGGTTAGGCGAGCGGGAGTATTGGGGCAAGGGTTATGGCACGGATGCCATGAATGTGCTGCTGCGCTTTGCGTTTCACGAGTTGAATTTGCACCGCATCAACCTGAACGTCTTCGAATACAACCCGCGCGCCATCCATTGTTACGAGAAGGTGGGTTTCAAGCACGAGGGTCGCCTGCGTGGCTGTCTCAACCGCGAAGGCCACCACTGGGACCTGGTGTATATGGGGATTTTGCGCAGTGAGGGGGAAGAGAGTCGTCAGGCGTCAGTCTTCAGTAGTCAGTAGGGGCTGTCAGGTGTCAGGTGTCAGGCAGAGTCGTCAGTTGTCAGTTGTCAGTTAAGAGGAAGTCAGATACCTGGTTTCGGTCGAAAAGATCTATATTTTTCATCGTAAACTGAAAACAGACGACTCTTAAACTGACCACTGAAAACTGACGACTGACGACTCTCTTTGTGGTTTAATTAGATTGTAGAAAAAATCTAATCCCACCGCAAGGAGGCTTCTTGTGACCATTTCTGCGCAAACCCTGGCTAAACTGCGCCAGTTCGATACCCCTACGATTTGTAATGTCATCGAAGTATTCGAAGTCCGGCCGCGCAACGCCGGGTTTATGGACGAGCGCATCCGCGCCTGTTTCCCCGAAATGCCGCCGGTGGTGGGTTTTGCCGCCACGGCCACCTTCCGCGCTTCGGCTTCGCCGCGCTCGGGAGACGTCTATTCGGCCATGGAAGAGCAGGTGCGCCGCTTCGGCGAACTCTCCGGGCCGGCCGTGGTGGTCTTCCAGGACCTGGATAACCCGCCCGTTGGGGCAACCATCGGCGAAATTATGTGCACGTCTTACCAGACCTTTGGGTCCACCGGGCTGATCACCAGCGGGGGGGCGCGCGACCTGGACCAGATTCGCCGCATCGGATATCCGGTGTTTGCCAACAGTGTCATCTGCGCCCATGCTTACTGCCACGTGCCCCAGGTGCACGTGCCGGTGCACGTGGGCGGGCTGGCGATTTTCCCGGATGACCTGCTGCACGCTGACTGCAACGGGGTTACGACGATCCCACTCGATATCGCCGCCGAAGTGGCGGATGCCGGAGATGAGTTTGTGGCGGCCGAAGCGGTCGTGCTGGATACGCTGCACAGCCAGGGCGCCAATTACCAGCGCTTTCTGGAAGCGCGCGCCGAATCGAAGAACCGCATTGAAATACTGCGCCAGAGGGTGTCACGCAAACACTAAAAGGGAAAAGCATGGCTGAAAAGCTCGTCTTTATATCTTACGAAACTCCCTACGCTCCCTGCGGAGGGATTGCGGCGGTGATGGGGCGTCTGCCCGGTTATGTGCAGGCCGCCGCCGGTTTAGAAACGATCGTGGTCACGCCCTATCACCATCGCATCCAGAAAACCCGCAGCCTACCGCTCGAATGGGTTGGGGCAGTCAATGTCGAGACCGAAACGGGCGCACTCCCGGTGGAAATTGGCCGCCTGGTGGATAAAAATGGCCTGGCCTGGTATTTCCTCAAGGCGCAGGACGAGGCTTTTTTTGCCGGCGAGCGCCACCCCTATGATGTGGCGAAGACGCAACAGGAGATCGGACCGATCTTGCAGCGCGATGCGCTCTTCTTTGGGGCTGCCCTGGCCCTGGCCCTGCCGGTCATCGACAACCAGGCTCACTGGACCTTGTTGATGCAGGATTGGGAAGCTGCCACGGTGACGCTGGCGCTGGGCCGTAAACGCAGCCGCTATGGATTGTTTTTGACTCTGCACAACAGCTACGACAGCGGCGGGGTGAGTGAAGACCGGTTGGCGGCGGTAGGGATCGACCCACGCTACTGCAAGGGCCCGGCGGGCGCTGCTCAGGCCTCCGTGCTCGAGCGGGTGATGGAACTGACCCGTACGCCCATTTTTACTGTTTCCAAACAATTCGCGGCGGACCTGGTCCAGGACCCGGTACAGGCTCGAGTTGTAGCCCCGCACCTGCAAGCACAGCTTCAGAAGCGCCTGTACGGGATCGACAACGGGCCATTTGCCAATTTAGCCGTGCAGGAAAATCAACTCGACCAGGCAGTGAGCGGAAAATTCGCGGCACTGCAAGGATGGAAAGAAGCGCGCAAAGCTGAAGCCTTGGCCGCTTTGAAGAATACCCGGCCCTCCATGGAAATGCCGGTCTGGGGCGATGTGGAACTTTTTGGCCAGGAGGACCTGCACCAGCCCTGGTTCGTGATGGCCGGTCGGGATGACCCGCGCCAGAAAGGTTACGACGTGGCCGCCCTGGCCATCCGGCGCTTCCTGTCAACCGGTGGAAAAGCCAGCTTCCTGTTCTTCCCCATCCCCGGAGATGAAGGCAAGCAAGGGCTTAATTTCCTGAGAAAATTGGCGGAAGAATTCCCCGGGAAGGTTTTGGTCTTGCCGTTTATTTTCAAAGAGGGGTTTACCGCGGCCCTGCAAGGGGCAACCTTTGGATTGATGCCCTCTTTATACGAGCCGTTTGGTATGGCGAATGAGTATTACCTGAACGGCACACCCGTGATCGGCCGGGCCACCGGTGGGATCATCCAACAAATTGTGCCGCTGCGTACGGCCACGGTTTACACACCGGCGGTCCAGCAGCGCGATAGTTTTTGGTACACCACTAAGGCCAGTCCGACCGGCTTACTCTTCCGTGAGCAGGACGGGCTGCCCAACCTCGAGGAAGATTGGCGCAGTATCAATGCCGCCGGGTACGATCCCAAGGGAGGCAGTCCTGACCGGGTTGAAGAGCGCAGCCGGTATGCCCTGGTTCAGGCTATGGCCGGGCAGCTCCAGCAGGCGCTGGAAGATGGGCTGATGGTTTACCAGGATCAGGCCCTGTATTTCAGGATGCTGGCGGAGGGGGTGCGCTTCATCCAGGCCAGCTTTTCCTGGGAGCGTTCGGCGCAGGAACTGGTCGGAAAATTAGCGCTGCGTTAAGTACTGGTGGACCGGGCAGTGCAACTGCCCTGGATCAACGAAAGTAGAAGGTGGATGGAGGGCAGTTGCACTGCCCGATCCCAATCGCAGCAAAAAATCTAAGCTGTTGAGTTATGATATACTTGCCCGCATTAAGCGGGAAAGGAGCATTAAAATCCTTGAGCAGTGCATCCACAATCCGAGCAGTTATCTGGGATATGGGCGGCGTGCTGGTGCGCACCGAGAGCCAGGCGCCGCGTGAACACCTGGCGCAGCGCCTGGGGTTGACCCCCAGGCAACTGAACAGCCTGGTTTTTGATTCAGAAGTTTCTATCCAGGCTACCGTGGGTGAAGTATCGGAAGAAGCTGTCTGGCAAAATGTGGCCGAGACCCTCAAACTCGACCCAAATGGGCTGGCAGCTTTCATACAAGAATTCTGGGCCGGCGATAATATTGATGCCGAATTGTACCAATTTATAAAAGACCTGCGTTCGAATTACAAGGTTGGTTTGTTGAGTAATGCCTGGTCAGGCGCCCGGGCGGTTCTGGAGAGCCGTTACCATATGATGGGGGTGTTCGACGTGGCGATTTTTTCTGCCGAAGTTGGCCTGGCCAAACCTGACCCGCGTATCTATCAATTGGTGCTGGGCAAGCTGGGCGTAGAAGCGGCGGAGGCCATTTTCGTCGATGATTTCCAGGCGAATATCGACGCCGCCAACAGCCTGGGGATCCACGCGGTGAGCTTTAAGAACTCTCTCCAGGCGCGCCAGGATGTAAGGCAGGTCCTGGCGGGCGTCAATTAAGCTCATCGAAGGCTTTGCACCCGGAACCATGCAGCAGCAGTTACTCCTGACCGTCGGCGTCGTATCGGATACACATATCCCGGACCGGGTGGACCGCCTCCACCCCCAGATCATCCCTGCATTTCAGGCTGCACACGTTGACCAGATCTTGCACGCCGGGGATATTTCCATCCCAGCCGTCCTGGCGGAATTGGAGCAGGTCGCTCCGGTTATGGCAGTGCGCGGCAACCGGGACCTGATTTTCGATAGTGCTTTGCCGAAACTGCGCCTGATCGAGCTGGCGGGCGTAAAAGTGGCGCTGATGCACGGGCATGGCGGATGGGTCAACTACATTAAGGATAAACTGGTCTACTTCCGCGACGGCTATCAGCTCGAACGTTATATTCCTAAAATATTCAATGCCGCGCCGGAGGCGCGCGTATACATTTTTGGGCATACCCATTATCCGGAAAACTTCTGGCGAGAAGGCAAACTGGTCTTCAATCCCGGCTCGGCCAGCTCGAGCATCACCCGCAAGCTTGTCCCAACTGTGGGCATTCTGCGCTTCTATTCCGGCGGCAGGGTTGAAGCTGAGATCATTAAAATGCTCGGACTGAAAATTGCACATCACCAATGGGTTGAAGATAATACAAACCTTAAAGAATCTTGATTTTCATAGGCAAAGTTGCTACACTTATCCATTGCATATTTGATAAATTCGTTTATAATAAGTGGTCTTGCATATAAACTTTATGCTTTAGTCTGGTTTTAAAACTAGGAGAAACCAATGGCTCCTGTTCTACCAACAAAGTCGTACGCACGAATTCCTGTTATTTTCGATTTGCCGAACCTGATTGAAGTGCAGATCGAGTCGTTCCGGAGGCTTCGCGCCGAAGGTCTGGTGGATCTTTTCGATGAGATCTCACCCATAGAATCATACAATAAAGGAATGAAGTTATTTTTCCCCAGCCGGACCCCTGAGTCGAATCAATGGGGCCTGAAGTACTGGTTTGGGGACCCGAAACATACAATTGAAGAGTGTGTCGAGCGCGATTTGACCTATTCGAGCCCGCTGTACGTTTCCGTACTGCTGGCTGGGTCTGAAGTGCCCGAACCGATCAAGCAAGACATCTTCCTGGGAGATTTCCCGGAGATGACCGAAAAAGGTACTTTTATCATTAACGGTACCGAACGTGTGGTGGTATCGCAATTGATCCGTTCCCCGGGCGTATATTTTGAAGCCCCGGTTGACCGGGCTACCGGGCGGCGGCTGGCGATGGCCAAGTTGATCCCCGACCGCGGCGCCTGGATGGAGTTTGAAACCCGCAAGAACGATTACATCATCCTCAAGTTCAACCGCAAGCGCACTGTGCCGATCACCATCTTCCTGCGCGCCCTGGCGGCTGTCTCTGATGGCCTGCCCGATGCGCCTTTCAAGGATGGCACGGACGAAGAGTTGATCGCTTTGTTCCAGGATGTGGATAACAACCCTGACCGGTTGTTCATGCCCTCGACCCTGCGCCAGGAACCCCCGTGGAACCTGACCGACGGTCTGACGATTGCCCAGGCGGCTTTGCTGGAATTCTTCCGGCGCATGCGCCCGGGCGATCCAGCTACGCTGGACAACGCCAAACAGTTCCTGGAAGAGCAGCTTTTCGACCAGCGCCACTATGATCTGGAGCGGGTAGGTCGTTACAAGCTTTCACAGAAACTCGACCTGACCGAGCACATCCCGATCACGCACCGCACGGTTACCAAGTGGGACGTGGTCTACCTGGTGCGCCGCATGATCATGATCAACAATGAGGTGGAGGACAAGGACGACATCGACCACCTCGGCAACCGGCGCGTCAAAACCGTCGGCGAGCTGATCCAGAATAAACTGCGCATAGGTTTACGCCGCATGGAACGGGTGATCAAAGAGCGTATGTCGATCCGTGACCAGGACCAGATTTCCCCGGTCTCGCTGGTCAATATCCGTCCCGTGGTGGCTGCCCTGCGCGAGTTCTTCGGCTCCAGCCAGCTTTCCCAATTCATGGACCAGACCAACCCGCTGGCCGAGCTGCGCCACAAGCGTACCCTCTCGGCCCTGGGTCCTGGTGGTCTGCGCCGTGAACGGGCCGGCTTCGACGTCCGCGACGTACACCACTCGCACTACGGCCGTATTTGCCCTATCGAGACCCCTGAAGGTCCAAACATTGGACTGATCGGGCGTCTGGCGAACTTTGCCCGGGTCAACGAATACGGTTTCATCGAAACGCCTTACCGGCGGGTAATTAAAGTCCTGGCTTCTGACGATCCACGCCTGGAAAACCGCAATCTCCTGGAAGACCTCAAGAATGCCGAGACCGGTGAGGTGTTTGCCCATAAAGGCGACCGCGTCACGAAAGAGATGATGCCGGCTGTTCAGAAGTTAAAAAAGGTCAACATTTTCGTTTCACCTTTTGTTTCTGAAGAAGTGGAATATCTTTCTGCAGACGCCGAGGATAAGTTTGTTATCGCCCAGGCCAACACCCTGTTGGATGAGTTTAACGAATTCAAGATGGACCGCATCTCCTGCCGCCACCACTCTGATTTCACCATCGCATCGGGCGACTCAGTCAACTATATGGACATCGCTCCTAACCAGGTAGTGGGTGTCTCGGCGGCCTTGATCCCCTTCCTCGAACACGACGATGCAAACCGTGCCTTGATGGGCTCGAACATGCAGGCCCAGGCCGTGCCGATCGTCGCCCCGGATATCCCGATCATTTCGACCGGCATGGAAGCCTTTGCCGCTCTCGATTCGGGCCAGCTTTTGATCGCCGAAGAAGAAGGCGACGTGGTTTCCGTCACCGGGCGCCAGATCGTTCTACGCTCGGCCGAAGGGAAACTGCGCACCTACCACTTACGCAAATACCAGCGCTCCAACCAGAGCACCTGCATCGACCAGCGCCCGGCTGTCAATAAAGGGCAGCACATGCGCAAAGGTGAAATCCTGGCCGATTCCTCATCGACCGTGGATGGGCAGTTAGCCCTTGGCCAGAACGTGACCGTGGCGTTCGTCTCGTGGGAAGGCGGTAACTTTGAAGACGCCATCCTGATTTCGGAAAGGCTCGTGCAGGAAGACCGCTTCACTTCCGTCCATATCGAGAAGTACGAAGTGGAAGCCCGCGACACCAAGTTGGGCCCCGAAGAGATCACGCGTGACATCCCGAACGTAGGCGAAGATGCGATCAAGGATCTGGACGAACATGGCATCATCCGCATCGGCGCTGAAGTCGGTCCAAATGACATCCTGGTTGGCAAGATCACCCCTAAGGGTGAAAAAGAGCTGACCCCCGAAGAGCGCTTACTGCGCGCCATCTTTGGTGAAAAGTCGCGTGACGTAAAAGACACTTCGCTGCGCATGCCCCATGGCGAGCGTGGTAAAGTGGTCGACGTCAAAGTATTTACCCGTGAAGACAACACCGACCTATCGGCAGGTGTGGATATGATGGTGCGCGTCTCTGTGGCGCAGCGCCGCAAGATCACTGCCGGCGATAAGATGGCCGGACGGCATGGCAATAAAGGTGTGGTTTCGCGTGTCGTGGCCGTAGAAGACATGCCCTTCCTGCAAGATGGCACACCTGTGGATATCATTCTGAACCCGCTGGGTGTTCCAGGCCGTATGAACATCGGCCAGGTGCTGGAAACTCACCTGGGCTGGGCAGCCACCCGTCTTGGATACCGGGCAATCACGCCGGTCTTTGACGGCGCCAACGAAACCGAAATCGAAGCCGAACTATCCCGGGCCTGGATGATGGATTATGCCTGGCACGAAGCTGCCGAGCGCGCCTGGGAGTGGCTCCAAACCCAGGATTATCCACCCGAAAGCATCAAAGATGACTCGGAAGTGCGTTTGCTCTACCTCGAGCAGTGGCTGGGTGAGAAGGGTTACGACGTATACGAACTGACTTCGAATGAGACCACCGCTCGCCGGGCCGTGCTGGCCGAATGGCTGCGCGAACACAATATCAACCCGGATGACGTGCTCGATTACGAGAACGTGCCCGCCGCAGCGCCGTTCATCCGTGAAAAAGACCTGGCAGTGGCGACGGCCTGTTTGAGGCTGTGGCTGCATACCCAGGACGTCGAGGTCGAAGGCGTTCCCGATGGTGAAATCCGCGCCATGGCTGAAGCCAAGAGTATCGCCACCGGGTTACCCATCCCGATCCTTGGAAAACAGGTACTGCACGATGGCAAGACCGGCGAAGCCTTTGACCAGGCAGTGACGGTGGGCGTGATGACCATGCTCAAGCTGCACCACCTGGTTGAAGATAAAGTGCACGCTCGTTCTACCGGGCCGTACAGCCTGGTTACTCAGCAGCCTTTGGGCGGCAAGGCTCAGTTTGGTGGACAGCGTTTTGGTGAAATGGAAGTGTGGGCGCTGGAAGCTTACGGGGCGGCCTATACCCTGCAGGAAATGCTGACGGTCAAGTCGGATGACGTGCAAGGCCGTGTGAATACATACGAGGCCATCGTCAAAGGCCAACAGATCGAAGAGCCCAGCCTGCCTGCTTCGTTCCGAGTGCTGGTCAAAGAACTGCAAAGCCTGGGCCTGGCAGTCGAAGCGGTGATGGATTCAGGCGAAGTAATTCGCTTCGGAAAAGATGAAGAACGGGTTCGACCGCCCAAGATGGAAACAGGTTTACTGGGCCTGGGCGAAGGTTTAGAGAATTTGGAGCAAGTGCCTTAACAACGAGTGGTCTTACTTGACGCTCAAACTACCGCATGATATAATCCCTCCCCGCTGCCCTAAACGGGAAGGGTAGATTATGCCCTTAGTCAATGAAAGCCGAGGCCATCATTGCAAAGCGATGGCCTCGCTTATTGAAAAATCCATTTTCGTTCTTCCGGTTTTACCCTCTGGAGGCAAAAGGTGCCAACAATCAACCAATTGATCCGCAAAGGTCGCCAGACCAAACGAGCGAAGAGCAAAGCCCCGGCTTTGCTGTATACATTGAATACCAAGAAGAACCGCCGTTATCGCATGGAAACGGGATCTCCCCAAAAACGAGGTGTATGCACCGTGGTGCGTACCGCTACCCCCAAGAAACCTAATTCCGCCTTGCGCAAGATCGCCCGTGTGCGCCTGACCAACGGACTTGAGGTTACCGCCTACATTCCCGGCGAAGGCCATTCTTTACAGGAACACTCGGTGGTGCTGGTGCGCGGCGGCCGTGTGAAAGACCTGCCTGGTGTACGCTACCATATCGTGCGCGGCACACTGGATACAACCGGCGTTGCCAAGCGCGCCCAGGGCCGTTCGAAATACGGCTCCAAGCGAGCCAAGTAGTCTGGAGTTATCCGCGGCTGTGTTACAGCGCTAAGCCCCTCAAGGGGGGCGACGCAGTCACAGTTTTGAACCAGATTAGTTCTATTTGTTTGTATCTGTTGGATGGAGAAATTGCATGCGCAGGACTAGACCCGAAAAGCGGGAAATCATTCCCGACGTAAAATATCAGAGTGTAGTAGTGCAATCCATGATCGCCCGCTTGATGCGGCGCGGCAAGAAAAGCACTGCCGCTGGCGTAATGTACGATGCCATGGATATCATGGCAGAAAAAACCGGCAAGAACCCGGCCGACATGCTCGATCAGGCGCTGAAGAACGTTGGCCCGATGATGGAAGTTCGCCCACGCCGTGTGGGTGGCGCCACCTACCAGGTGCCAATGGAAGTGCCTTCTTACCGCCGGATGACTTTAGCCATGCGCTGGATTCTCGACGCCAGTAAAGCGCGCGCTGGAAAGTCATTTGCGGAAAAACTGTCCGGCGAGCTGATGGATGCCTTGAACAATCAGGGCGCAGCCATTCGCAAACGCGAAGAGACGCACAAAATGGCTGAAGCCAACCGTGCCTTCTCTCATTATCGGGTTTAACCGGCAACGGTACTCAGTTAGATTGCAGGTAACCTGATGACGCGCAGCTTTCCCCTGGACCGGTACCGTAATATTGGTATCATCGCCCATATCGACGCAGGCAAAACGACGACCACCGAGCGTATTCTTTTCTATACCGGTAAAACGTACCGCATGGGGTCGGTTGACGATGGTACAACGGTAACTGACTGGATGGTTCAGGAACGCGAACGCGGTATCACGATTGTTTCTGCAGCGGTTACGGCTGAATGGAAGGGGTATCAAATCAACATCATCGATACTCCCGGACATATTGATTTCACCGCCGAAGTGCAGCGCTCGTTGCGCGTGTTGGACGGGGGTGTGGTGGTCTTCGATGCCGTGCAAGGCGTCGAACCGCAGAGTGAAACAGTTTGGCGCCAGGCTGATCGTTACAAGGTGCCCCGCATTTGCTTTGCCAATAAAATGGACCGCACCGGCGCTTCTTACGAGATGACCATCGAGAGCATCCGCCATCGCCTGGGCGCTAACCCAATCCCCATGCAGTTGCCGATTGGGCAAGAAGCCGCCTTCCGCGGCGTGGTCGACCTGATGACCATGCAGGCGATCTTTTGGTCTGATGACCTGGGCAAGGAAATGACCACCGAGCCGATTCCCGCTGACCTGCTTGGACAGGCGACGGAAATGCGCGGCCAAATGGTCGAAAAAATCGCCGAGCTGGATGACGATTTGATCGTTAAGTACCTGGATGGGGAAGAGATCAGCGTGGATGACCTGAAAGCCGGCTTACGGCGAGAGGTTATCGCCAGCCTGGCCACACCTGTATTTTGCGGCACCTCGCTGAAAAATAAGGGTGTCCAGCCTGTTCTGGATGCCGTGATCGATTACCTGCCGTCTCCCTGCGATGTGCCGCCCGTCAAAGGCACTGACCTGATCACCAACGAAGAAGTCTCCTTTCCCACCGAAGATAACGCTCCATTAACTGCACTCGTTTTCAAGATAGTCACCGATCCCTATGTGGGCCGGTTGGCTTATTTCCGTGTGTATTCAGGCACCATTACCCAGAGCGCCATGGTCTATAACCCGACCAAGGGCAAGCGGGAACGCATTGGGCGCCTGCTGCACATGTACGCTGACCGCCGCGAGGATGTGACCGAAGTGTATGCTGGCGACATCGCCGCCACTCTGGGCCTGCGCGAGAGCTTTACCGGCGATACCCTGTGCGACACCAATAAACCGGTCGTACTGGAAAGCATTACTTTCCCTGAGCCGGTTATCTTCGTTGCTATCGAGCCTAAAACGGCTATCGATCAAGCCAAGATGGGCGAAGCCCTGCGCAAGCTTTCCGAGGAAGACCCCACTTTCCGTGTACATTCCGATGATAGTACCGGGCAGACCATCATCTCTGGTATGGGTGAGCTTCACCTGGATGTGCTGGTCGACCGCATGCTGCGAGAATTCCGGGTGCAAGCCAATGTGGGCCGGCCGCGTGTTTCTTATCGCGAGACGATGACCCGCCCGGTGATGAAGCTGAACTTTAAATATGCCCGCCAATCGGGTGGGCACGGCATGTACGGGCACGTAGTTTTCAATATGCTCCCCATGGATCGTGGCAATGGGGTTGTATTCGATAATAAAATCATTGGCGGCACCATTCCGAAGGAATATATCCCAGCAATTGAAAAGGGCGTCCGTGAGGCCGCCGAGGCGGGGGTGCTGGCCGGTTACCCGGTCACCGATCTCAAAGTCGAGTTGATCGACGGTTCATACCACGAAGTTGATTCAAATGAAATGGCCTTCAAAGTGGCTGCCAGCATGGCCTTTAAAGAGGGCGTGCAAAAAGGCGGCCCGGTTCTGCTCGAGCCAATTATGAAGGTTGAAGTAGTCGCCCCGGGTGATTTCGTCGGGGATGTGATCGGGCAGCTCAGCTCACGCCGGGCAGAAATTCAAGGAATGGAAATGCGCCCAGGTAACGCTCAGGCAGTTCGAGCGCTGGTTCCCCTGGCGGAAATGTTTGGTTATGCAACTCAACTGCGCTCGGCGACCCAGGGCCGTGGAGTATTTACCATGGAATTTGACCATTACGCCCCGGTGCCTGCGCCTGTTGCTGAAAAAATCTTGAACTCATAACTTTTAGGAACCATCCAAGAGTACTTTATTGCGAGGAGAATGGTCTTATGGCAAAGCAAAAGTTTCAACGGAATAAGCCGCACCTGAACGTAGGCACGATGGGGCACATCGATCATGGCAAGACGACCCTGACGGCCGCCATCACGAAATACTGCGGATTTTTTGGCAAGGCGCAGTACCGGCCGTACGATTCGATTGACAATGCGCCGGAAGAGAAAGCGCGCGGGATCACGATCAACATTGCCCACGTGGAATATGAGACGGATAAGCGGCACTATGCGCACGTGGACATGCCGGGACACCGGGATTACATCAAGAACATGATCACGGGTGCGGCGCAGGTGGACGGGGCCATTCTGGTAGTAGCAGCGCCGGACGGGCCGATGCCGCAGACGAAAGAGCACGTGCTGCTAGCCCGCCAGGTAGAGGTGCCGAGCATCGTGGGCTTCCTGAATAAAGTTGACATGATGGACGACCCGGAGCTGTTGGAACTGGTGGAGCTGGAGCTGCGGGAAATGCTGACCGGTTACGGGTTCCCTGGGGATGCGACCCCGATCGTGCGTGGCAGCGCCCTGAAGGCGTTGGAGAGCACGTCGACCGACCCGAATGCGCCGGAATACGCCTGCATCAAAGAGCTGCTGCGCGTGGTAGACGAGTATATTCCCGAGCCGAAACGGGCCCTGGACCTGCCGTTCATGATGCCGATCGAGGACGTTTTCTCGATTAAAGGGCGTGGCACGGTGGTGACCGGGCGTGTAGACCGCGGGCGCATTCACACCGGCGAGCCGGTGGAAATTGTGGGCCTGCGCGAAAAGGCAATGACCTCTGTGGTAACGGGCGTGGAAATGTTCCACAAGACGTTGGACGAGGGCCAGGCGGGCGACAACCTGGGCCTGCTGCTGCGCGGCATCGAGCGCGATGACGTGGAGCGCGGCCAGGTAGTAGCCAAGCCGGGCGGGATCACGCAGCACAAGAAATTCATGAGCCAGGTGTACGTGTTGAAGAAGGAAGAAGGCGGGCGGCACAAGGCATTCTTTACCGGATACCGGCCGCAGTTCTACATCCGGACGATGGACGTAACGGGGAACATCGAGCTTCCGGCGGGGGTGGAAATGGTGATGCCGGGCGACAGTGTGAACCTGCAAGTGGAACTGATCATACCGGTGGCGTTGGAACAGGGTTCAAGGTTTGCTATTCGTGAAGGTGGTCTGACGGTTGGCGCCGGCGCGATCACTAAGATTCTGGACTAGGTAAGGAATCATGGCTAAACAAAGGATTCGCATTCGACTTAAAGCATATGATCACCGTGTCCTTGATCAATCCGCTAAGCGGATTGTGGAGACGGCCGAGCGCAGTGGTGCTCATGTAGTTGGTCCGGTACCATTACCCACCAAGATTGAACGGTTCACGGTCCGCCGTTCGACCTTCATTGATAAAGACTCGCACGAGCACTTCGAAATTCGGACCCATAATCGCATGATTGACGTATTGGATCCAGATTCGAAAACGATTGATATGCTGATGCGGTTGAACTTGCCCGCCGGCGTGGATATCGAAATCAAGATCTAAGGCTCAGGCGCTTACGGCAGCCGCGCAAAGAAAAAGTGGGCGCGACTGCCCCTGGCAGATATGCCAGTTAAGCGGTATAATTGAACGGTTATAAGAGCAGTAAAAGAGTGATACTGTAAGCGCACGAACCAAACAGGGGTGTTGCAGCAGGTCACTGACTATACTGTGCTTGGGATGATGCAGCCTGGCCCAGGCTGACAGTCCCACAATACATTACACAGGAGATAACTGAGATGTTTAAAGGGCTGATTGGGAAGAAAATCGGCATGACCCAGATTTTCGATGAGAGTGGTGCGGCAGTGCCCGTCACGGTTATCGAAGCTGGGCCATGTTTCGTTACCCAACTGCGTACCTCCGAACACGATGGCTACGCGGCCGTACAGCTGGGTTTCGAAGAGGTCCATCAGAAGAAGTTGACCGGTGGCGAGTTGGGGCATCTCAAGCGTAACAACTTGAATTTGCCTCCGTTGCGTTTCCTGCGCGAGTTCCGAACCAAAGAGTCAGGCCTTAAAGAAGGTGAAAAAGTTACCGTCACCTTGTTTACGGTTGGCGAACATGTAGACGTAATCGGAACCAGCAAAGGCAAAGGTTTTCAGGGCGGTGTGAAGCGCTACCATTTCTTGGGTGGCCCGAGAACGCACGGTGCGTCAGACCGTGAGCGTGCTCCTGGCTCACGCGGCCAAACCACAACCCCTGGACGTGTTTATAAAGGTGCGCGTGGCCCCGGTCATATGGGCGATGACCGAGTGACCTCTCAAAACCTGAAAGTAGTTATGGTTGACTCTGATCGCAACCTGATTGGTGTGCGTGGCGCCGTACCTGGCCCGCGCGGCGGCCTGGTCATCATCAACGAGGCGAGAAAGCAGTAGTCAGGCCTGGCCTGAAGACTGTTTTCCTGCACGAAGGGAGCGAGTAATATGTTAGTGGACGTTTTCAACATGGAGGGCCTAAAAGTTAGCACGGTGGAGCTTCCACCCAGCATCTTTGAAGCCCCTGTTTTTGAAGATTTGATGCACCAGGCTGTAGTTCGCCAGATGGCAAATGCCCGCCTGGGTACGCATGATACCAAGACCCGCGCCGAAGTATCCGGTGGGGGTCGCAAGCCCTGGCGCCAGAAGGGCACCGGGCGCGCCCGCCAGGGTTCGACCCGTGCACCGCACTGGAAAGGTGGCGGTGGCGCACACACTCCACATCCGCATAGCTATACGCTTGCCATGCCGCGCAAAATGCGCCAGGCGGCCTTACGCTCGGCTCTGTCTGCCAAGGCGGCTGAAGCCAGCATTGTGGTAGTGGATGAGTTGACATTGATGGAACCGAAGACACGCCTGATGGCAACGGCTTTGAATGCACTGGTGGGAGAGGCTTCTGCCCTGGTGCTGGTTCCTGAAAAAGGCAGCTATGAGATGGTCATTCGCTCAACACGCAACCTGCCAGATGCAAAGATCCTGGTCGCCGGTTATTTAAACATCCGTGACCTGCTGGTGTTCGATAAGGTTGTGATGCCGCTGTCCTCACTGAATGTAATCAGTGCGAACCTGGGATAGGTAGGAGGATAAGATGACAACGATTTACGATGTACTCCGCCGCCCGCTGCTGACTGAAAAGTCGAATTACCAGGGGACCAAGCTGCACCAGTATGCCTTTGAAGTAAGGTCAGAGGCATCCAAGGGGATGGTCAAGGATGCGGTAGAAACCCTGTTTGACGTGAAGGTTCTGCGGGTGAATGTAATCAACGTTCCGGCAAAAATGCGCCGGAGCCGCAATCGCCGTATCACGGTGCGCGAGCAAACTTATAAGAAAGCCATTGTTACCCTGGCGGCTGACGACAATATTCCGTTCTTTGAAGGGGTACAATAATGGCCGTCAAAATTTATAAACCAGTTACTCCCAGCCTGCGCAATATGACCGGTTATAACTTTATCGAGGAAGGTCTTTCGAAAGACCGCCCCGAACGGTCTCTCATCGCCATTCGGCAGAAACACGCTGGTCGTGACAATAAAGGTCGGATATCCGTACGCCACCAGGGCGGCGGTAATCGCCAGTACATCCGTATGGTGGATTTCAAGCGTGATAAGCGCGGCATACCAGGACGGGTGGACTCGATCCAGTACGATCCAAACCGTACGGCCCGCCTGGCCCTGATCAATTACGTGGATGGCGAGAAACGTTATATTTTAGCCCCCCTGGGCCTCAAAGTCGACGACATGATTGTCGCCGGCCCAACCGCTGACATTCGCCCGGGCAACAGCCTGCCGGTTGCGAATATCCCGGTGGGTACCATGGTCCACAACGTTGAGCTGCAAGAAGGCCGCGGCGGGCAGTTGGTCCGTTCGGCCGGCACCTCGGCGCAGCTTTTGGCCAAGGAAGGCGATTATGCACAGATCCGCCTGCCTTCTGGCGAAGTGCGCCTGATCATGCAAGGGTGCTATGCCACGATTGGGCAAGTTGGCAACCTGGATCACAGCAACATCAAACTCGGCAAAGCCGGACGCAAACGCCACATGGGTGTTCGCCCAACCGTTCGCGGTACTGCCATGACCCCCAGAGACCACCCACATGGTGGTGGTGAGGGTCGCCAGCCGACCGGTATGCCAGGTCCAAAGTCTCCATGGGGCAAACCTACCCGGGGTTACAAAACCCGCCGCAATAAGAGATCGACGCAGTACATTGTGCGCCGCCGCAATGCAGCCGGTGGTCGCTAATGCGACCGGCGTGCCGACCGCTTTAGTAGTTAGTAGAGAGGGACGAGAACATGTCACGATCGCTAAAGAAAGGGCCCTTTATTGAGCCCAAGCTTCTCAAGAGAATTGAAGCGATGAATGCTAGAAGTGAGAAAAAGGTGATTCGCACCTGGAGTCGGGCGAGCACCATTTTCCCCCAGATGGTTGGGCATACAATTGCCGTCCATGATGGCAAACGCCATGTGCCGATCTATGTGACCGAGAATATGGTCGGTCACCGGTTGGGTGAATTTGCCCCAACCCGCCATTTCCGTGGGCACGTTGGCTCATCGTCGGAAAAGGCGTCCTCCACGAAGGGGGGTAAGTAAGCCATGGCTACTGATGTTCGCGCTGAGTTACACTATTGTGGCGTTTCAGCTCAAAAGACTCGCCTGGTAGTGGATATGGTGCGGGGCCAGCCGGTGGTGCAGGCTCTGGACCTGTTGAAGTTCACGCCCAAGGTAGCCGCCCGGCATGTATTCAAGCTGCTGACTTCAGCGGTTTCAAATGCTGAGGAAAACTTTGGCTTGAGCCGGGACAACCTGATTATCTACCGGATCACGGCGGATGAGGCTCCAACTCGTAAATGGCGTCGCTTTGGAGCGCGTGGTCGCTTCAAGCCGCTCTTGCGGCGGTCATCGCACGTCACCATAGTTTTGCGAGAACGAGCTGCATAAGTAAGAAGAAAAGACACCAGGAGAGATTATGGGTCGTAAAGTTCATCCGATTGGATTTCGTCTGAATATCAACCAGCCCTGGTCAGGGCGTTGGTTTGCCGAAGGGAAAGAATACGTAGAACAGCTTCACCAGGATTTTGCCGTGCGCAAGATGATCCACGACGTCGCCGGTAAAGCGGGTGTGTCGAACGTAGAAGTCGAACGGTTCCCTGGCAAGGTAAAAGTGGTGGTTCACACCGCCAAACCGGGTATTTTGATCGGCCGTAAGGGCGACAAGGTGAAGGAAATCCGCCAGAACCTGGAAGCCCTGACCGGGAAGAAAATTGATCTTGAAATCAAAGAGATCAAAAACCCCGACGCCGACGCGTACCTGGTAGCGATGAATATTGCCGGTCAGATCGAACGGCGGGTCAGCTATCGCCGGGCGATGAAGCGTGCTTTACAGCAGGCGATCCGGCAGGGTGCGGAAGGCATCAAGATCGAAGTTGCTGGCCGCCTGAGCGGCGCCGAAATGGCGCGCAGCGTATGGCTGCGTGAAGGGCGCGTCCCACTGCAGACTCTTCGCGCCAACATGGACTTTTCCCGCGCCGAGGCATTAACCACCTACGGCAAGATCGGGATCAAGGTTTGGGTTTATAAGGGTACAGTCCTCGGCGAAACCGAAGAAAAGCTCGAGCCTACCGAGGGCGTGTACGTTAGTGAGTAAATTTCCCGGGTGTGAACCTGGGTGGAGAAAGAGGTAGCGACTATGTTGATGCCTAAGCGTGTCAAATACCGCAAGCAGCACCGCGGCAGGATGACGGGAAAGCAGTTACGCGGCGCCGAAGTAACTTTTGGCGACTTTGGCCTGCAGGCGCTGGAACCCGGTTGGGTTTCCGCCCGCCAGATCGAGGCTGCTCGCCGTACCCTGGTGCGTGTGATGAAACGACGCGGTAAGGTTTGGATCCGTATTTTCCCGGATAAGCCCTACACTCGCAAGCCACCGGAGACCCGCATGGGCAAGGGTAAAGGCAACGTGGAGTACTGGGTAGCCGTCGTTCGGCCGGGTCGAGTCATGTTTGAACTGGCAGGCCTTCCCTCAGAAATTGCTCTCGAGGCATTGCACCAGGCTTCTTACAAGTTCTCCATTAAGACCAAGATTGTTTCACGTCAGCAGATGACAGGAGAACAGGCATGAACGGATCAGAAGTAAGAGTGATGACTACTCAAGAAATTACAGGCAAATTGTCAGATACCCGGCACGAATACATGAATATGCGTTTTCAGATCGTCACCGGCCAGATGACTGACACCAGCCGTCTCAAGCAAACCCGTCGATTGATCGCGCTTTACGAAACCGTCCTGCGCGAACGGGAGCTGGGGATCACGAAGGAAGGTGAAAAATGAACGATCGACGGCGTTTAGAGGGTGTGGTAACCAGTAACAAGATGATGAAGACCGTGGTGGTCGAAATCGGGCGTACTTTCCGGCACCCGTTGTACAAGAAAGTCGTACACACCAGCCGGCGAGTGAAAGCTCAGGATGAAATAGGCTGCCAGATCGGCGACCTGGTGCAAATCGTCGAAACCCGGCCTTTGTCGAAGGACAAGTGTTGGGCCGTAGAAATTATCCTGAAGCACAAGGGTGTACAGGCAGTGACTGCGGTCGAAGACGAAGTGGCAGTCGTAGGAAATGAAGGAGAGCCGGCATGATCCAGCAGGAGTCTCGTCTAAAAGTAGCCGATAACACTGGCGCCCGCGAGCTGCTGGTCATACACATTTTGGGTGGGTCCACCCGCCGCTACGGTCACGTGGGTGATGTAGTGGTTTGCGCTGTGAAATCTGCAGCACCCCAGGGGTCCGTGAAGAAGAGCGAAGTTGTTAAGGCAGTGATCGTACGCTGCGCCAAAGAATGGCGGCGTCAGGATGGCTCGAGCATCCGCTTTGATGATAACGCGGCTGTGATCCTGGACACTGATGGAATGAACCCTAAAGGGACGCGTATCTTTGGCCCGGTAGCACGCGAACTGCGTGAAAAAGGCTTCATGAAGATTATCTCCCTGGCGCCCGAAGTGCTTTAGCGATCAGAGAGAAGGAGTATTACGATGAAAACAAAGATTCGCAAGGGTGATAAGGTAGAAGTAATTAGCGGGAAACCCGAATACAAGGGTTTACGCGGCGAAGTAATCAAGGTAAACCCGGATGAAGAACAGGTGGTGGTGCAGGGTGTAAATTTACAGACCAAGCATCAACGCCAGGTTCAGGCTCAGGGCCGCACGGTTACTCCCGGAAAAGTCCGTTTCGAGGGTCCCATACATTTATCGAATGTGATGCTGGTGTGCCCGAAATGCGGCAAGGCTACCCGGGTATCCCTGGTGCGCGAAGGCGATAAGGTAAAGCGAATTTGTAAACATAAGGAATGCGGAGCCTCGCTGGACGAATAGCCAGCCTGGGAGCGAAGAATATGAATAGAATGAAAGAACAGTACCAAAAAGAGGTGGCCCCGGCCTTGATGAAAGCGCTGAACCTGGATAATGTCATGCAGGTACCGCGTGTCCAGAAAGTAGTGGTAAACATCGGCATGGGCGAAGCGCTGGATAACCCCAAGGCGTTGGATGCAGCGGTGAACGACGTGACCTTGATTACCGGGCAAAAACCGGTCGTGACCAAGGCCAAGAACAGCATCGCCAACTTCAAACTGCGTGAGGGACGTACCATCGGTGTCAAAGTAACCCTGCGAGGAGAGAAAATGTGGTCTTTCCTGGACCGCGTGATGAACGTAGTCCTGCCGCGCGTGCGTGATTTCCGGGGTGTATCACCGGATGCCTTTGATGGCCGTGGTAATTACACTCTCGGCTTGCGGGAACAATTGATCTTCCCGGAGATCGAATATGACAAGATTGATAAGGTCCGCGGCATGGAAATCACCATTGTGACCAGTGCCAGGTCGGACGATCATGCAGCAGTTCTACTGCAAATGCTTGGCATGCCTTTCAGGAAGGGATAATATGGCAAAGAAATGCACGAAGTATCGAGAAATGCGGCGCGAGTACCCTAATCAGGTGCGCAACCGCTGTAGAATATGTGGTCGGCCGCGTGGTTACATCCGCCGGTTCGATTTGTGCCGCATTTGTTTTAGAGAGCTGGCACTTAAAGGTCAGATCCCTGGAATTACAAAGGCATCCTGGTAACGAGCCTGGAGGTATTGAGAATGAGCGTGAATGATCCTATAGCTGATATGTTGACACGCATCCGGAATGGTGTAACCGCCGGTCAGGCCGTAGTCGCGATGCCCAGCTCGAAGGTGAAAGTAGAAATTGGCCGAATTCTAAAAGAAGAAGGCTTTATCGAGAGCTGCGAATTGGTCGAAGGGGAGAAACCCACCCTGCGGCTGCGGTTAAAGTATGTTGGAGAACGCCGTCAGAAGTCGTCGGTAATTACTGGCCTGGTGCGGGTCAGCCGGCCCGGGCGGCGAGTATACACACACAAGCAGAATATTCCCTGGGTGTTAGCCGGGATGGGTATTGCCATCGTCTCAACCCCTAAGGGCATCATGACCGGCCAGAGAGCCTCCCAACTTGGTGTTGGTGGGGAAATTCTGTGCAAGGTGTGGTAGGAGGTAACCGTGTCTAGAATTGGTCGCTTACCCGTGACCGTTCCCGATATTGTGCAGGTAAAGGTGAATGGTTCTGAGGTTCATGTCAAAGGTCCGAAAGGCGAATTGAGCTTCCTCTTTTCTCCAGTGGTGGATATCAAGCTGGAAAATAAGCAGGTAGTCGTCACCCGCAATTCAGACGAACCGAGAATCCGCGCCCTGCATGGAACGACACGTGCTTTAATTCAAAATATGGTAACCGGTGTGAGCACCGGCTTTACCACGGTGCTGGAAGTGGATGGTGTGGGTTATCGCCCCGACATGAGCGGTAAAAACCTGATGTTGTACGTCGGGTATTCCCATCCAGTAGAAGTTCCACCTCCCGATGGCATTTCTTTTGAAGTCGATGCCAAAGCCCGCCAGATCAAAATTATGGGGCGGGATAAGGAACAGGTCGGCCAGGTTGCTTCCGATATTCGCAAGATTCGCCCGCCGGAACCTTACAAGGGCAAGGGTGTGCATTATCTGGGCGAGCATATCCGCCGCAAAGCTGGTAAATCAGGTAAGACGAAGGGGAAGAAGTAAGGTGACATATGGGCAAATTATCACGTTCTGAGGCTCGACTTAAGCGTCACCACCGCGTACGACTGACTGTGACGGGCACACCTGCCCGGCCGCGGTTGGCCGTTTACCGCAGCCTGGCGGAAATTTATGTCCAGGTGATCGATGATGAAGCCGGCCAAACCCTGGTGGCTGCTTCGACGATTGACCATGATCTGCGTGAACAAGCAAAAGGCCTTCCGAAGGTCGAACAGGCCAAACTGGTTGGACAGTTGGTGGCGAAACGCGCTATGCAAAAAGGCATCAAGATGGTCGTGTTTGACCGCGGCGGTTATCGCTACTTTGGCCGGGTGAAAGCCCTGGCTGATGCTGCCCGGCAGGCTGGCCTGGAGTTCTAAGGTTAATCAGAGGCAATGAGGTCCTTATGGAAATGACAGAATATCAACCCTCTTTGGAACAGACGTTTGACGAGCGAGTGATCGAAATCGCACGCGTTGCCAAGGTTGTAAAAGGCGGCCGCCGCTTCTCGTTCCGGGTAACCGTGGTAACGGGCGACAATCATGGCCATGTAGGCATGGGCATTGGTAAAGCCAACGCTGTACCAGATGCCATGCGTAAAGCCACCGAACGCGCCCACAAGACCATGCGCTCGGTAGCCATAACCGGCACGACCATCCCGCATGAAGTTACTGGTAATCTGAGCGGGGCAAAAGTCCTGCTGAAACCAGCTTCTCCAGGTACTGGCGTTATCGCCGGTGGTGGTGTACGCGCCGTTTTGGAAGCCGCTGGCATTCGTGACATCCTGACCAAATCGCTGGGCAGCTCCAATGTTCTGAATGTGGTGAAAGCCACTTTCATCGCCCTGGAACAGCTCAAGTTTCCCGAGCAAGAAGCTATCCGCCGGGGCAAGCCCGTAAAGGATTTAATCCCTTTCTGGGAGCGGAGGAAGAATGGCTAAAAAGCCCCTCTCCGCTAAGAAATTGCGTGTCACGTGGGAAAGAAGCGCGATTGGTTATTCGGTGAAACACAAGGCCACGATCAAAGCGCTTGGTCTACGCCGCCTGCATCAAACCGTCGAGGTTCTCGATTCTCCCGGGGTGCGCGGCATGTTAATCAAAGTAAACCATCTGGTTAAGATAGAAGAAATTCAATAGAAGAGCAGGTAGAGCGATGAAATTATCCGATCTTAAGCCAAATGAAGGGGCTATCCATCCCCGCAAACGCAAAGGGATTGGCAGAGGCGCTGGCCAGGGAAAGACTGGCGGCCGCGGCACCAAAGGCCAAAACTCACGCACCGGCGCCGGCGGGCATCTATACCGCCAGGGTGGCAACTTGCCTTTCTTCCGCCGCCTGCCGTTTATCCGTGGCGAAGGTTTTACTCCCCCCAACCGGACGGAGTTTAACGAAGTCAACCTTGACCAACTGTCCAGCTTCGCGGCTGGCAGCGAAGTCAATCCTCAGGCGCTGGCATCCATCAATTTGCTGAGCAAGCCATCTTTACCGGTGGTGATCTTGGGCAATGGCGAGGTCAAAGTTGCCCTGAAAGTTAAAGTGCATCGTGTTAGCAAAGGCGCCCGTGCCAAGATCGAAAAGGCCGGGGGCAGTGTTGAACTGATTGCCTGACCCACGATAACGAAAAAGGAGATCCACTCATGAAGCGTTCAGCCTGGCGCTATTTGTGGAAGTCGGAAGATATTCGGAAAAAACTGCTGATCACCCTGATGCTGCTGGTGCTATATCGACTGGCAGCCAATATCCCGGTGCCTGGTATCAACCATACCGTGCTCAAATCACTGTCGACGGCAGGTGGGGCAGCAGGAAACTTGTTCAACCTGTTGGATTTGCTCTCGGGCGGTACAGTGTCGCACTTCTCTATCCTGGCGATGGGGGTGTACCCTTACATTACCGCTCAGATCATCATCCAACTCCTCGTGCCGATTATCCCGGCCCTGGAGCGCAAGCTGAAAGAGGATCCCAAAGGCGGGCAGATGTGGATGGAGCGATGGACCGTGATCGGTACGGTACCGATGGCGGCTCTTTCGGCAGTTGGCCAGATAAATATCTTTGCACAACTGGCAGGGGGGCAGTCGGTGCTTAACGTGTATGGCTTCACCGGGGCAGCTCTGGTGCCAACCCTGGCGACGCTTTCTTCGATGATTGCGGGTACCATGTTTGGGGTCTGGTTAGGTCAGCTTATCTCGGAATATGGCATTCCTAACCAGGGTCTTTCCCTGATTATCTTTGCCGGCATCGTCGCCCGTATCCCGGCCAACCTGATCTCGATCTTGTCTGACCAGCAGAACGGCTGGTGGCTGTTGATCCTCATCCTGGTCATCCTCGTTCTGGTCATCTTCGCCATCGTTTTCGTCCAACAGGGACGCCGCAACGTGCGTGTGATTTACAAAGGCCGCCGGGTGGGCAATCGTATGTCGATGCCTGTGCAGAGCAACCTGCCCCTGATGGTCAATATGGCCGGCATGATCCCGTTGATCTTTGCCCAGTCCATTCTGACCTTCCCGGCCATCGTAGCCTCTTACTTTATGAATTCTGCCACTGCCTGGGTCAAAGCTTTCGCTTCGAGTGTTTATACGACCTTCGGCGGAAATAACGTCTGGTACGCTGTGATTTATTTCTTCATGGTTGTGCTGTTTACGTTCTTCTATACGGATGTATTGTTTGGCCAGCAGAACTACGGTGATAACCTGCGTAAACAGGGCGCCGAGATTCAAAATGTGAAACCGGGTGCTCCCACCCAGAAATACCTGACTAAAGTTCAGCGGCGCATCACCCTGCCCGGGGCTTTGTTCCTGGGCCTGGTAGCTGTGCTGCCCTATATCTTGCAGGCAGCCCTGCCGTCGGCGGCGCGTTCTTCCGGCGGCCTGTTCCTGATCACATCGGCCGGCTTGCTGATTGTCGTTGGTGTCGTCCGTGATACCTTCAGCATTATCGATGCCGAGCTCAAGCTGCACGGCTACGAAGAGCGGTTGGTAAAGGGGTAACCCATGCGAAAAATTATTGTTTTATTGGGCCCTCCCGGAGCTGGAAAAGGAACGCAGGCAGAGATCTTACGTGACCAATTGAAACTGACTCACGTTTCTTCCGGCGACCTGTTCCGTGAAAATGTTGGAAAGCAGACCGAGCTGGGCAAACTGGCCAAGAGCTATATGGACCGCGGCGAGTTGGTGCCGGATGACGTCACCATCGCCATGGTAAAAGATCGCATCAGCCGCCCGGATTGTGACAACGGTGTGCTGTTGGATGGCTTTCCGCGCACTGCCGCTCAGGCAGACGCCCTGTGCGCCATGTTAGAAGACCTGGGCGATAAAGTCAGTGTAGTGCCCTATATTTCGGCGCCTGCCGAAGTGTTGATCGAACGGTTAAGTGGGCGCTGGACCTGCCGGGCAGCCGGACATATTTATCATATCAAGAACAAACCACCCAGGGTACCCGGGATCTGCGATGAAGATGGGTCCGAGTTGTACCAACGCGATGACGACAAAGCTGAAACAGTCGCCAACCGCATCCGGGTATACCTGGATAAGACTGCGCCGCTGATCGATTATTACAAGCAGCGCGGCTTGTTGATCGAGTTGGATGGCACTCTCCCTCCTGAGACAGTCTCCCAGCAGATCATGACGAAAGTTGAATAAGGCAAGATTGAAATGACCTGGGACCGGCAAATCACTATCAAAACTCCAGTAGAATTGGAGATCATGCGTGTAGCGGGACGCATCAATGCTGAGGCGTTGGCGGCTGCGCACGCGGTGATCCGGCCCGGGGTAAGCACGGCGGATATCAATGCAGCCGCTGAAGAAGTGCTGCAAAGGTATGGGGTATATTCGCCCTTCAAGAATTATCCCGGACCGTATCCTTATCCAGCCAGTACGTGTGTCAGTGTGAATGAAGAGCTGGTACACGGCATTCCCAGCAAGACTCGCAAACTGAAGGAAGGGGATATTGTCTCAGTAGATTGTGGGACTGTTTATGAAGGTTTTGTGGGCGACTCAGCCTTTACCGTAGGTGTGGGTGAGGTTGCCCCTAAAGTCCGCAAGCTGTTGGAAATTACCGAGCAAGCCCTGTACGCCGGTATTGCCCTGATGGTGCCCGGAAAATACACCGGGGATGTATCATCCGCCATCCAGCAGTACGTTGAAAGCCGGGGCTACCAGGTAACGCGTGAGTATACCGGGCACGGAGTTGGCCGGCGGATGCACGAAGGCCCTCAGGTACCCAACTATGGTACACCGGGCCGGGGCATCCTGCTGCGCGCTGGTATTACCATCGCATTGGAACCCATGGTGTTGATTAAATCGGGAGCCACACGCGTTATGCCGGATGAATGGACGGTGGTATCAACCGATGGATTGCCCACCGCGCACTTCGAGCACAGTGTAGCCGTTACCGAACACGGCCCGATGATCCTGACCCTCCTTGGAGATGGTCACCCGCCAGTGGCAATTCTCGGCACTGGACAGTTCAAGCAAGAGTCGGTATAATTGCCGCTTTGGCTATCGTTTGCAATAATCTAAAGGAGTAGCATCATGAAAGTCTCGCCCTCGATCAAGAAGCGTTGTGCCAAGTGCAAAATTGTCAAGCGCGGTGGCACCTTGTATGTAATCTGTGATAACCCTAAGCATAAACAACGACAGGGATAGGAACTTATGGCAAGAATTGAAGGTGTTGATCTTCCGCGCAATAAGCGGGTCGAGGTTGCTCTGAACTATATTTACGGGATCGGTCCTTCCCGCTCTCGTGAAATCATTGCAGCTACAAGAGTGAATCCGGACACGCGGGTGAAGGACTTAACTGAGACCGATGTCAGTGCCCTGCGTGAATTCATCGGCAAGAATTATAAAGTGGAAGGCGATCTGCGCCGTGAGGTGCAGATGAATATCAAGCGGTTGATCGAGATTGGCTGCTACCGCGGCCTGCGACACCGCCGCAACCTTCCCGTTCGTGGGCAGCGAACCCGCACCAACTCTCGTACCCGTAAGGGGCCGAAGAAGACCGTTGCCGGTCGCGGCCGCCGTCGCGGTGGAAAGAAATAATCTCTGCGGATTTTCTGACCCAGGTAGGGGACCTTCCCTCCCCGCGGCAACCTGGGTCTCAATTATTCCGAGGGTTTATTTACTGATGTGCAGGTTTATGTAAAGTAAATGAGAGGTTTATAAAGAGGAACTATGGCTCAAAATGTACGCTCGACGCGTCGTACGAGTGCCACCCGCAAAGTCAAGCGCACTTTGTCGACAGCACAGGTGCACGTGTTTGCCTCATTCAATAATACGATTGTGACCATTACCGACACGCAGGGCAATGCGATCTGCTGGGGTAGTGCAGGCTCGGCTGGCTTTAAAGGCAGCCGCAAGAGCACTCCCTTCGCCGCCCGCCTGGCGGCTGAGCAGGCCATCAAGGCCGCCCAGTCGATGGGCGTTCAGGAAGTGGATCTGATCGTAAAGGGCCCAGGCCCAGGCCGTGAATCGGCCATTCGGGCAGTCCAGACGATGGGGATCAAAGTGCGCTCAATATCCGACGTGACCCCGGTACCTCACAACGGCTGCCGGCCTCCCAAGAAACGCCGCGTTTAAGGAGAGAGGGAAGATATGGGAAAGTATATCGGGCCGGTATGCAAATTATGCCGGCGTGAAGGTGAAAAATTATTTTTGAAAGGCGAACGCTGCTTTTCTCCAAAGTGCTCCTTTGATAAACGGAGTTTTATCCCCGGCCAGCATGGCCGGACTACCCAGGGCCGTAATGAGCGCGAATCAGATTATGGTCGCCAATTGCGCGCCAAGCAAAAAGCTCGCCGAGAATATGGCATCCTGGAACGCCAGTTCCGCCGCTACTTTAGCGTTGCTTTAAAGCGCCGCGGCGTAACCGGTCTCAACCTGCTCCAGACTTTGGAACTGCGACTGGACAACGTGGTTTATCGCATGGGCCTGGCCCAGAACCGCGCCCAGGCGCGCCAGATGGTTACCCATGGTCATTTCAACGTGAATGGCATCCACACTGACGTCCCCTCCATGCTGCTCAAGCCCGGAGACGTTATTGCCCTACGCGAGGGGTCCCGCAGTAAACCGTTCTTTAAGGAACTGCCTGATCTGTCTGAGAAACGCAACTGCGCCGTATGGCTGGATCGGGATGTCAAGAGCATTTCGGGGCGTGTGCTCCGCTTGCCAGAACGTGCTGAAATCGATGGCAATTTGAACGAGCAGTTAGTTGTAGAATTCTACTCGCGATAACGCCAACACTAGTCCGGTGCGCGGTTTTACAGGGTGTACCGGAAAAGGGGTAAAACGTGGCTGTATTAAGTAATATGGTAACTCCAAAAGTCGAGCGGGAAGCTGAAGCTCGCAATTATGGCAAGTTTGTCATTACTCCCCTGGAAAGGGGCTACGGGGTGACGCTTGGCAACGCTCTGCGCCGGGTCTTGCTTTCTTCGCTGGAAGGCGCAGCGATCACTTCTATCCGAATTCAGGATGTGCTGCATGAATTCAGCGACATCCCGGGTGTACGTGAGGATGTCATCCAGGTAATGCTGCAAATCAAGCAGGTACGCCTGGTGCTGCACGATGTCGAATCGGCTCATCTCCACCTGGACGTACGCGGCGAAGGCACCGTAACTGCGGCGGATATCCAGGTACCGGCAGAGGTTGAGATCGTCAACCCCGAGCTGCAACTGTTTACCGTGGATGATCCTAAGACCCGCCTCGAAATCGATATGACCGTAGAGCGCGGGCGCGGTTACTCACCTTCGAATGAGCGCCTCGGGCGCCTGCCCATCGGTGAGCTGCCGGTCGATGCAATTTTTAGCCCGGTGAAACGGGTCAACTGGACCGTAGCATCCGCCCGTGTGGGCCAGAGTACCAACTTTGACCGCCTTCTGTTGGAGATCTGGACGGATGGCACAATCACACCGGAACTGTCGCTCAGCACGGCCTCGCGCATTTTGATTGATCACCTGCGCTATGTGTCCGGGATCAGTGACGAAACGCTGGCTGTAACCAGTGAGAAAGAGGTGGCTGGCAGCCGCCTGACGAGTGAGGCAGCCGAAACGCCGATTGAGAACCTGGACCTTTCAGTGCGGGTGTTCAACTCGCTCAAGCGGACAGGCATTACCACGGTTGGCGATGTACTGGAGCTGCTCGAAAAGGGTGAAGAAGCGGTGATGTCCATCCGCAACTTCGGTGAAAAGAGCCTGGAAGAGCTGCGCCAGAAGATGCAGGAGAAGGGTTTCCTGCATGACGAAAAACCTACGGAGTAAGTGAGAGATGCGACACCAAGTTGCAGGTTATCGATTAAGCCGGACGAAAGATCAACGGACCGGGCTGCGGCGGACGATGATGCGCCAGTTGTTTGATCACGAGCGCATTCAGACCACCCATGCCAAAGCCATGTCTATCCGCGGTGAGGCTGAAAAATTGATCACCGTAGCTCGCAACAGCAGCAAGGGCACAGATACTCAAAAAATGAATGCCCGCCGCCTGGTCGCTGCCAGATTGGGCAACGATGCGACGATCGTGAAGAAGTTGTTTGATGACATCGGCCCGCGCTATGCCAACCGTAACGGTGGCTACACGCGTATGTTCCGATTGGGGCCCCGGTTGGGTGACGCCGCTGAGATGGTCCTGTTGGAGCTGGTCGAAGAATAATCCATCCGGTATTTCATTGCCCGGAATGGAATGGCACCTTACAAAGTTATCCTTGCATATGACGGAACGGACTTCGAGGGCTTTCAAAGACAGGGAAGCACTCGCACGGTCCAACTGGTGGTTGAAGACGCCCTACGCTGCCTGAACTGGCAGGGGCGCACTATCCTGGCAGCGGGGCGCACCGACACGGGTGTGCATGCAGCCGGTCAGGTGGTAGCCTTCGAGATGGAGTGGGCGCATTCAACCGAACAGTTAGGCCGGGCGCTGAACGCTAACCTGCCCCACGATGTATCGGTCAAAGCGGTGGAGATGGTGGATGTGAATTTTCATCCGCGTTTCTCGGCCAGGGCACGCACTTATCAGTACCATGTTTATTGTGAGCCCGAGCGCCACCCACTCTACGACCGGTTTAGCTGGAGAGTCTGGCCCCTCGTAGAACTGCAGAAGCTGCGTTCAGCAGCCAGCCTTCTTACTGGCACACACGATTTTGCTGCGTTTGGTACTCCTCCCAAAAAAGGGGGGCGCACAGAGCGCACGGTGTTCCAGGCAGGATGGGAGCCCCAGGCCAGGGGTCTGCTGTTTGAGGTTACGGCGAACGCTTTTCTGTACCACATGGTGCGGAGAATGGTCTACCTCCAGGTGCAGGCCGGTCAAAACCGGCTGGAACTGGAGGAGCTTGAAAAGGCTGTTTTAGAAGCTCAGCCGCAGACCCCTGGTCTGGCGCCTTCCTGCGGGCTGGTTTTATGGAAAGTCTGCTACGTCGATGGCAAGGAAACTGATGAAAATCTTGGCTGAAGGTTGAAAGCTTTGGCCGAATGTGGAGAAGATGACCGTGGACAAGACTTACGTCCCTAAAGGCATAGTAGAAACCAAATGGTTGCTGGTCGATGCAAATGACCAGGGCCTGGGCCGCCTGGCTACCGTTATTGCTCATCACCTGATGGGCAAACACCGGCCTGACTTTACCCCCGGAGTAGAAATGGGCGATTTCGTGGTGGTGGTCAATGCTGCACGCCTGCGCCTGACGAACAAGCGCATGGATGAAAAAGTGTACTACCATTCATCCATGTACCCGGGTGGTATGAAATCGGTTGGCCTGCGCACACAGATGCGGGTTCATCCCGAGCGTGTGATCCGTGCTGCTGTGTGGGGAATGATCCCGCACAACAAATTGGGTCGGCAGATGATCAAACGACTCAAGATTTATGCCGGTAATGAGCATCCCCATGCTGCTCAAGAGCCGGAAACGATGATTCCGTAAAGGAGCAGAGGAACTATGTCTGTCCAGTATTATGAAGGCATTGGCCGGCGCAAGGAAAGCACTGCCCGCGTGCGCGTGATGAGCGGCAGTGGTGGTTTTGTAGTCAACGATAAACCCGGTGAGGCTTATTTTACCCGCCTGGGTGACATGGAAGCGATTGTGGCGGCCTTCTCGGCCATCGGAGCTGATCGGGCGACCTTTGACGTCACCGTAACCGTCAACGGCGGCGGCGTAACCGGTCAAACCAGCTCAGTGCAGCTTGGATTGGCGCGTGCCCTGGTTAAGTTGAACCCGGAAAATGTACCTGCTCTTCGCAAAGTAGGCTTTTTAACCCGTGATCCCCGCATCAAGGAACGCAAGAAACCAGGTCTCAAGCGCGCTCGCAAGGCCCCAACCTATACCAAACGCTAGACTTTATTGATATAGAAAATCGCCGCTTATAGGCGTAAATCCCGAATTCTGATAATTGGCCGGGGTCATGACCACGGCCAATTATCAGAATTCGGGACTTTTCTCATATAGACACGTTTTATAGGGTGTTGGGGGGGGGGGTCGCGGCGCGACACCCCCAA
>VFSW01001951.1_pt1 | contig 31239 bp, 37 predicted proteins | sample 5358111 | NCBI WGS metagenome assembly VFSW01 (sample SAMN11554181, study PRJNA540505) | mine drainage metagenome | isolation source: sediment from site ElyBrook_90M | place: USA: Ely Copper Mine, Vershire, VT | collected 2017 | reverse complement strand
CGGGTGTTCGTTACACCAATAGTCCCTGGGAGTTCTGGCGCGCTGAGGTTGAAGTAGGAAACGGTACTTCAACCTGTAGCCGCAGAAGAAGAATACGTAGAGGTCCCGTTTGCAGAAACGCTTAGCGATTATCGTAACGTCCGGGTACCATGTGTTCATGACCCAGTTCAACCACACTTCGGTAAAGCGGAATGAGGCGCTCGAAGCACTCAGCGAAGAGGATCGCGTCTGGCTGGCTGAGCGTCTTGTTGAGTATCACGAACTCCTCGAGTATCTTCACTCAAATTGAGAATCCCGTCTCTCGAAGTTGTCGTCGCGTTCAACCACACAATTCGTGAGGCTGATGAGTGGTTTGATGAGCCAGATGAACTTGACCGGGTGCAGAGACTTCTCGACCGACTTGCCGACGAGACGGATCCGGTCGTGGCCGCAGCGTTGAGCGTAAGTCGTTTGGCGCAGTCCCAGGCATTCACTGAGGGGAATAAACGCACTGCGGTGTTGGTCGGCCGATGGATTCTTGATCGAAATGGATTGGGTGGCGCCAAGTTCATTCAAGAGAATGATGTTGAACTTGCCCAACTCCTTCTGCGAGCCGCCCGTGGCTCCGACGTGAGTGGGGAAATCGTGGAGCTCTTTAACTCGCGGAGATGAGCGAAACACTTCTACCAAGACTCGGCAGACGAATGTGTCACGATTAAGTCTCTAGAACGCAAGACCTCGCGCGGCCGTTAGGAGTCGTGAAGGTACGAGACGTCATAGAGGCAATTCAACTTGAAGGCCGGTATCAGGTTCGCCAATCTGGTGGTCACCGACAGTTCCACCATCCAACACATGGAGGTTGCGTCACCGTGGCGGGCCATCCGAGTCGTGACCTGCCGGATTGGACTGTGAATATCATTATGAAACAGGCGGGAATAGGTCGGAGGCAGAAATGACCGAATACACGATCATCATCGAAGACGCCGGTGATGAGACCTTGCAGTTGATGGAAGAGGCCCTTGCATTGCACATCGAGATGCTCCGTGACATGGGCGAGCCGATTCCGGAGTCTCATGTTCGAGCCGCCGTGGTCCAAATCGCGTCCTGAGCGAAAGGGGCCATGTTGAGAAGTGACGAGGTCATCGTGCGTGAGGATGATTCTCGTTGCACCGAACTCGAGACCGAGGGGTACGAAGTCATTGGATACTCGTGGGGCGCGAACTTGCGATTTGACGATTCGAGCGACCTCACACTGTTTGACGAACGCGTACGACGGGTACGCAATGAAGGCTTTACTATTCGCGAATTAAGCTCTAATGAACTCTCCGGTATTGCCGAGGTGGAGTTCGCGAATGTCAGCGACTACCCCCAATCCGCCGCCACTCGTCACGAGATGCCCACTCTCGTGCACCTTAATGACATGACTCATGCGGGCGTTCGGTTCTGGGGTGTGTTACTCAAAGGAAGACTGGTGGCAGTCACCAGCCTTGAACGATTGGGCCAACGTTGGAACACCAAGTTCACATCAGTTCTCGCGGAATACCGAGGACGAGGAATTGGTGTCGCAGTGAAGGCTGCTTCGATTTCGACGCTCTTCAATGAGGGTGAGCGGTGGTTTTCCACCGGAGGGGCTGCATCCAACGAGGCCAGTCTCGGCGCGAACAAAGCACTCGGCTACGTTTTGGAGCCGGCGTGGCGAACCTATTCGATGACTCATAAATAGCAGTGTCCAGACTTGCGATGAAGAAGGGCTAGACCAATTTGTACAGTCTGAGTCTCTAGAGGATTCGTGTATTTCCGGGTAGCGTCGTGAGATGTCATCGATTGTGCGAGCAGTGATGATCTTTGCGGATGAGCCCATAGCGGTCGCCAGTTGGTGGGCGGATCTGCTGGAGTGTCCACGTGACCGTGTGATGTTCGAAGACGAGTTCGTTTTCTTCGACGTTGGCGACATCGAATTTGGGTTTCATCCCGCTGATGCGGGGAAGAACTCTGTTGGTGGTAGTCCGGTCGTCTATCTGCGGGTCGACGATCATTCGGCAGCAGTTTCTCGGGCTGAGTCCAAAGGTGCGCGTTTGTATCGAGGACCACGTGCGATAGACGCTTCCCGATCGATTGCTCAACTGATGGATCCTTTTGGCAACGTTTTCGGTCTTGATGGACCACTGCTTCAGTAGTTTGAACTTCTGAGACGCAACTGAATAAGAACGTGGATTGACGGGTCACGTTTGCCCTCGACGTCGAGCGACCGATACGTGTGGGTGAAGGTTCATGAGATCGTTCGAGAACTTGAGGGCGAATAAAGATTCCTCATCGGCCAGCGGGGGCCGTCGACCGTTTCATCATCTGACGATCGAAGGCTACGACATTGTTCCTGGAGCGCTGGGCGACGACGTCACCAAAATGACTCTCGCTAGTTTTGTTCGACAGGCTGGATTGGCAAGGAAACACCGATGACGGAGTACTCCATCGTGATCGAAGACGCTGGCTCTAACTTCAGTGCGTCCGTCGTGGACCATGGCGACTGCGTAGCCACCGGCTATACGGTTGAGGAAGTCGAGAACACTATGCGCGAAGCGATTTAGGGCCAAATTGAGGGGGTGCGACTTCACGGCGATCAACCCCCTTCGCATTTGCCAATCGTGACGACGCTCCAGGTTGCTTCGTCAGTTCATTGAACGCCTACCCCACAGCGGTGGACGTGCGTCGACCGCTGCTTCCTGGAATCCGTAGGACTCTGGATGTTCTAGAGAGCCTGATAGCGAGTTCACGAGCATCGTGGAGAGTCCACCGACAGATTGCTCGCGCATATTCATCTCGCGTCCGGCTTCGTGGGTAAGTTTTGTACGTGGACTTAGGAAATAACGGATTGTCTCTCGGTGAACAACGCGAAGCAGCGTTGACTCGAACGGCTCAACACGTCTTGAACGCGTGGCATGAGTTTGATGCCGCTCGCGAACACGAGTCGCTACCTAGCGAATCGCTGCATCAGATGCTGACGCAGCCCTTGCCTGATGAAGGCAGCGACGTCCTCGAGGTCATCGACCAAGCCGTCGAGGTTCTTGATTCGTCCCTGGCGCAGGCGCGCCCGCGCTACTTCGCGTTTATTGGTTCGAGTGGTCTCGAGGTCGGCGCCCTGGCCGACCTACTCGCTCACTCCTACGACACGAATCTCGCGGTGGACGCGCGTGCCGCAACGGAGCTCGAGTGGCAGGCCGTGAGCTGGCTGGCTCAGTTCATTGGATTTCCGGCGCAGACCGGCACTTTCACAAGTGGCGGAACAATCTCGAATATCACTGCTCTCGCCTCAGCCCGCGAGGCGGCGATACCCGGCGCGCGCGAGCGTGGTCTCGGCAATTTGAGGCCGACTCTCTATTGCTCGACCGAGGCGCACTACTCCATTACCAGAGCAGCCGAAGTACTCGGCCTGGGATCGGCCAATGTGCGGGCGGTTGACATCGATTCTGAGCGGCGAATGCGTGCGGACGTGTTGCGCGAGATGCTGCAACGTGACGTGGCTGATGGTGGCACGCCCGTGGCGATAGTGGCGACAACGGGTACGACCCTGACCGGGGCAGTGGACCCGATTGAGGAGTTGGCTGATGTCGCCGAGGAATTTGGGGTGTGGCTTCACGTCGACGGTGCCTACGGGGTACCGGCCGCGGCGGTCGCCAGCCGGTCGCACTTGTTCGCTGGACTCGACCGGGTCGATTCGGTCACGGTTGATTGCCATAAATGGATGTTCGTGCCCAAGGCGTGCAGCGCCGTCCTCGTGCGCGACGCCTCCACTCTCGCGAAGGTCTTCTCCCACGACGAGGCCTACATGCCTCACGCCGGAGGTCACTACAACGCCGTGGACATCACCCTGGAGTACTCGCGCCCTTTCCGGGCCCTCAAACTGTGGATGCTCTTTTCGACTCACGGAGCGAACGCGGTGCGAGAGGCGATCGAGAGGAATTGCGACCAGGCGCAATTGCTCTTCGACTGGATTCGCGACCGTCCAGCTTTCGAAACCCTGACGAGTCGTCCCCAACTTTCCATCGTTCCGTTTCGCGCGGTCGTGCTCGGGTGTTCCGATCCGGACGCTCACAACGGCGCGTTGTGTTCGGCCATCCAGCGCGACGGCCGCGTCTACGTGTCACCGGCCACCATCGATGGCCATGTGTGGCTTCGGCCGTGTTTCACCAATTTTCGTACGACATCAGACGACGTGGCCGCGCTCTTGAACGTCGCCGAAGAACTCGGTGTGGACTGTCGGGTTCTGCATAGCTAATTGGTGAGTCGTCGGAATCGGTATCTGTCGGTCTCGTCTGACAGCAAAGTGACTCGGCTCATCGCAGGTGCAGAGTTGTCCGCGACCCTCGTACCAGCCCCACCGCCCGAGAAGAGCGGGCCGTGACCGGTACTTTGCGCGCAAGTACTTTGTGCTTGACGCGACGGGGGGAGTAACTGATGGTTGAGGGAGGAGTGGCTCCGAGCGGTGGTCCGGGCCTCTGGGCGTCGTTGCACGCTCGTGAGCCGTACCGGCTGATCGAATTCTTGGTGAATGGACTCGGCTTTGTCGTCGGGGTAGTGCACGGTGCTGATTCAGTTGTTCACCACGCTGAATTGCGGTGGCCCCAGGGTGGCGGGCGCATGATGGGTTCGTCCAGGGAGTCAGATCAAGACGGATCGTTCGCACTCTCCCCCGGAACATTTAGGTGTTACCTCGTCACCGACGACACTGATGAGTTGTTCGCGCGATCGCTGAACGCTGGAGCCGTCGCTATTGATGAACCCTCTGATACGTCCTTTGGATCTCGACAAGCGGTAGTACGCGACTTCGAGGGGAACCAGTGGTCGTTCGGGACATACCGGGGCGAATGATTGACCTCGAGAGTTACAGCGTGGTGTGGGGTGCAGACTCCGAGACCCGTGTCGAGATCGCGCGTTGTGCCACGTGGTCCCGGTGGCGAAACGGTTAGCCCTGCACTTTCGATATCTGACCATGTTGACCAGGTCTGACATTAGTCAATTGCTAATGTGAAATTCGATGACCATCGTTCCCGACGACAAGGATTGGACGTGGGTGTTGGAGCGACCCTGTCCAGAATGCGGATTCGACGCCCGTGATCTCGAAGTACGAAATCTTGCGCCGCTGATTGGCGAACTTGTCGCTTCCTGGCAAGAGGTGCTGGTTCGCGTCGATGTCGCGCAGCGTTCCCACCCCGACAAGTGGTCGCCCCTGGAGTACTCCTGTCACGTTCGCGACGTAGTGCGCCTCTTTGATGAGCGGCTGCAGTCGATGTTGGCTGTCGACGGTGCTCAATTTGAGAATTGGGATCAAGACCGGACCGCGGTCGAAGAACGCTACGACCTTCAAGACCCCAATGCCGTATCGCGCGAACTCGTCCAAGCCGGCGCCGCCCTCGCTGATCGATTCAATGGCGTCCACGGTTCGCAGTGGGACAACCGGGGAATCCGGTCCAACGGCAGCGTGTTCACCGTCACGACGCTGGGGTCGTATTTGACTCACGACGTCATTCACCACCTGTGGGACGTCCGACACGTTTGAGCAGAGGGGCGCGCGCTGAGCGATCACCGAGCGCACCGCGATTTTTCCCCAGGGCGGTACCAGCATCACGCTCGTTGACGGCCGGTGTCTCGCGATGTTGATTCTCGCGCCGCACTAATGCACGTCGAGTGAGGCATCGTTGGTTGGGACGTGTAGCCGCGACTGAAGAGGTCAGTGACCGAAGTTCGCCGAACTTTAAGTTCAGCTGGTCACATTTTTCGCCACTCGGCGAGAACGCGTAGCGAGATACTCATTCAAGGGTTCGGTCGCCTTCACCACGGGCGAGGGCGGAGATTCGCGCGGGTGTGTTCGACGCATTACTTGGATAGCAAGGTCTTCGTGGAGGGGTAGATAATCGATGCCGGATTCGCAATTTCGCTGATTGCTAACGACATCGCCTTCACTATATTGCGACGTCGGCGAAGGAGGGGGGTTGGCGTGGCGTGGCGCTGGAACTGCCTCGATTCCACATCGACACTGTTCTAGGACAGGCCTATATTGGTGCCATGATTCGCTTGTCACCAATGCCACTTGACGATATCGCGCAGTGGCAGGCGCGCACTTGGGTCGATTATCGAAATGAGTTGCTCGCAGTGGGATTCACCAGCGAGTCAGCCGACGCCAACATCGAGCGCCACCAGAAGGCGCTGTTCAGTGACGGAGTCCCCAACGCCGACCAGCACGTCCTGGAGGTGTGGTGCGACGAGTACCGTGTGGGCATTCTCTGGTTGGCGAAGGGTTACTCACTCGGAGATCCCGACCACTGGTATGTCTACGACATTGTGATTTTTCCTGAGTTCCGTGGACGAGGCTGGGGGCGAGACGCGATGCTGGCTGGCGAAGAATATGCAGCGAGTCGGGGCGGTACTCAACTTTCACTCAATGTGTGGGGCCACAACACGGTGGCGAGATCACTCTATGAATCGCTGGGATTCGTACCCGTCGCCATCGAGATGCGAAAGACAATCGGGCAGCAGCGCGGTGATCGCTCCTAACGAGGGGAGTGCGCAGGCCGTGTTACGAAGGGCGCCGGTCACGACGACTCGATAGTCGGAAGGTGATTGGGACCGGTCAAGTCTTCCCCCCTGACGTCGCGGCGATATCATCGCCACACCGTGTCCTTTTCATCTCGCGCCCGCCACCTGATTCGGCGCGTGTCGGCCACGATTGTCATCACCCTCGTGTGCGTCGACGCGACTCTCGCGGGGGCTCAGGGCGTTGTCGCCCCACCGCGGGGTGCTCCGTTTCAGTACCAGTTGCAGACGAGTTCGAGTCCGTCCCTGCGCAACAGCGGGGGCGTCAACGTTGACCAGTGTGTGGTACCCGTCCGTGGTGGACCCTGCGTGCGGGCGAGGGTTTTCAGCATCGATCTCTACGGACCCGACGGCACCACACCCAATACCGCGGCCGTGCGGGCGATCAACGACTCGGGGGGATACGCCATTTGCTACGTCGATGCGGGAACCTGGGAGTCGTGGCGACCAGACGCATCCGATTTCGCCGTGTCCCTGCGGGGTCGATCAAACGGGTGGCCGGGTGAACGCTGGCTCGATATCCGTCACCCGAAGGCACTACTGACGATCATGGCCCGTCGAGTCGCGCGATGTGAACGCGCCGGATTCGCGGCAGTGGACTTTGACAACGTTGACGCCTACGCGAATAACACGGGGTTCAACATCACGGCCGGCGAACAGCTCTCGTTCAACCGAGCACTGGCGGACCTGGCTCACCGTGATCATCTGGCGGTCGGACTCAAGAATGATGGGGACCAGGCCCGAGCGCTCGAGCCCTGGTTCGACTTCGCGATCGATGAGCAGTGCGTTCAGTACCACTCGTGTGCGCAGCTCGCCGTGTTCGTGAACGCGCAGAAGCCCGTGTACGACGTGGAGTACACGGGCCGGCCCGCTGCCGTTTGTCGATCCGCGCCGAAGGGTATCGACGTCACCGCCAAGGCGCGGAGCTTGTTGGATCGACCATGGCGACCCTGTCGATGACTATGAGCACGACCGGCACCCGATGGGGACGTACCGTCGAGCCCGAGGCCGGTGACATGGTCCGACGGCGCTGATCGGGCGTTGACGCGACTCATGGCGAGAGGCTGAGCACCGCACTTCGCGCAGGCTCACCACGTGTGCGACACTTACTCTCGAGAAGCCGTGAGAGGAAAGTTGGGTGGCGCAGGTGAGGAGACTGGAAGTTCCTACGTTGCTGGGGCGCCGAGTACACCTGGAGCCCCTGGCCCTCTCGCACGTGGAGGACGCGCTGGACGCGGCACGTGAGGATCGGTCCACCTACGTCTACGTCTCGGTGCCCAACGATATTGAGGGAATGACGGCGTACGTTGCGGGCCTGCTGAGCGAGCGCGACGACGGCGGCGCGATTCCCTTCGCGCAGATTGATGCGACCAGTGGTCGGGTAGTGGGGATGACGAGGTACATGACGATTCGATCGCGACCCGGAGGCACGCTCCCCTACGCGGTGGAGATCGGCGGCACGTGGCTCCGGGCGTCGGCGCAACGAACCGGCCTCAATACTGAAGCGAAGTATCTCTTGTTACACCACGCCTTCGAGGAGTGGCGGGTGGTCCGAGTTGACCTCAAGACCGATGACCGCAACGAGCGTTCGAAGGCGGCCATCGTTCGACTGGGGGCGACATTCGAAGGAGTACTTCGGCGCTGGCAGCCCTCAATGGTCGGCGGGGAGGAAGACCGCTATCGCGATACGGCCATGTTTTCGATGATTGATGACCAGTGGCCGTCCCGTCGAGGTCACCTCGAGTCGTTGCTGTAGAGAGCGCGTCTCTCGAAGAGCCTCGGTGCCGGTCATCTCGGACGATCCAACGGTGAACTCGTGCGCCCTTCGCTAGGGTGACGGAGTTGTACTTCTGGTGGGAGGCGCCATGGAAATTAAGGAACTCGGTCACCTCGTTCTCTTCGTTCGCGACCTGTCCACGTCGGCGCACTTCTATCGCGACGTGCTAGGTTGGCGACCCATTCTCGATGAATCCACTCAGCGTGGATCGGTCGTGGCGGCGTTCAACGCACCGGGCGGGCGAACGCATCACGAATTATTGCTGATCGAGGTGGGTCCCTCGGCCGCCGTGTTGCCCACGGGTCGACGAGTGGGGATGTATCACTTCGGTCTCAAAATTGGAACCAGCGATGATGAATTACGCGACGCACTCGAAGTTTTGCGGGCCAATGACGTCGCCCTCGTGGGAGCGACCGATCACGGGATGACCCACAGCCTCTACATCGTCGACCCCGATGGCAACGAAATTGAGCTCTACGTTGACGTGCCCGGGGTCGATTGGGAGGACCCGTCGTGGTTCACTACGTCGTCGCCACGGCCACTTCATCTCTAGGCGGACTTCCGGCGCTCGATGATCGACGCGCGATGAAGTCCTAGGAGAGAGCCGCCGAGTGGCTGCCTCGGCGCCCGTAGTACTTGCACGCGAGTCGAGGGCTGATGCCGAGGGACTCGCCGATCTGTCGCCAGTCAGCGCCGAGCGCCCGAGATACGCGAACGAAATCGACCAACTCTAGGTGTCGAATGTCGACCACGTTGTTGGCGCGCGCCATCGATTCGAGCATCCCATTTCGCGACGCAACGCGAGAAACAATGTCGAGTGGGATACCCCTACTCCTGGTTACTAGTTCTGGTTCACCCATGGAGTAATGCTACGCAACCCCGCGCAGTCCTTGTCAGGCATTAACCAAGAATCTTGTGTGAACTTTGTGAGTGCTCTCTTAATAGAGTCTCGGGGAATCGCTCGAGGTGAGGGAAGAACGGCGGAGGGATCGGACCTCTATCCTAGTTGAGGGGTATGTCGATTCTTTCTCGAAACACGGGTCTTATGTCCACCAGCACCAAGGAGCGCCTCGAACCGGCGCTCGTACGCGCGGCCATTGTCGTGGTCCTCGGAACCATCATGGCTATTCTCGACACCACCATTGTGGCCGTCGCGCTCCACCAGTTGAGTATTGATTTTCGTACGACGGTGAGTACCATTCAGTGGGTCACCACGGGCTACCTCCTGTCGTTGGCCATCGTCATCCCGTTATCGGGCTGGGCCATTCACCGCCTGGGCGCCAAGCGGGTCTATATGATCTCACTGGCGCTCTTCGTGGGCGGGTCTATTCTGTGCGCTCTCGCCTGGTCGGCGACAAGCCTCATTGGCTTTCGTGTGCTCCAGGGATTTGGTGGCGGGATGATCATGCCGGTCGGACAGGCGATCATGGCGCGCACCGCCGGTCCCCAACGGATGGGCAAGGTCATGGGAATCGTCGGTGTGCCCCAGTTGCTCGGGCCAATCCTCGGCCCGGTCATTGGTGGACTCATCGTGTCGAACATCTCGTGGCGGTGGATTTTTCTCGTCAACGTGCCCATTGGTCTGGTCGCCCTGTGGTTGTCACGCAGTTACCTCGCGCCCACGCCCGGAGACAATCAGCACCGCTTCGACTTCGTGGGCTTCGCGTTGTTGGCGCCGGGTCTCGCCCTCATTGTGTACGGTCTCTCCGAAGTGGGCGTGGTCGGTGGATTCCACGGCCCGTCGGTCTGGTTCGGCATCGTCGGGGGCCTCATCTTGTCCGCGGGCTTCGTGGCACGCTCGATGAAGGCGCGAGAACCACTCATCGACCTGCAACTCTTTCGGGACCGAAGTTTTTCGGTCGCCACGATCGGGATCTTTCTCACCGGTGCGACACTCTACGGAACGATGTTCCTCCTGCCCCTCTACTACCAGATAGATCGAGGTGACGCGGCCTGGAAGGCCGGGTTGATGATGGCACCTCAAGGGATCGGTGCGGCTATGGTGATGCGACTCGCCGGGTCCCTCGCCGACAAACACGGCCCGCGTTACGTGGCGTCCTTCGGAATGGCGGGATTGGCCCTGGGCACGTTCTTCTACACGTTCGTGGGCTCGAACACGAGCTACTACTTCCTGGGTCTCGCACTCTTCGTGCGCGGCATTGGCCTAGGTTTTGGCATGATGCCGGTGGTGGCGGCGAGTTACCGGAATCTGACGCACGCCCAAGTGCCCAAAGCCACGTCGGCGACCAACATCTTTCGTCAGATTGGTGGCTCGCTCGGGGTCGCGGTCTTCGCCGTGGTGCTCGATACTCAGATTGCCCAGCGCGTCGGGACCTCGGCCGCCGCGGCCATTCAAAACGGTGTGGCGCGAGCGACACCGACGCAACTTCAACAGATCGCTCACGCTTTCGGGCATTCGTTCTGGTGGTCGTTTGGCACGTGCGTGCTGGGAATTGTCCCCGCGCTCTTCTTGCCGCGTACATCAATCGCGAAACAACGCGACGCCCTGACGGAGTCTCTCGTTCTGGAGTGATGGGCATGCACCAACGAGCCTGCCGTGATCGTCGACTCGTGGGTGGTGGCGCCACTGCGCCGAGGCGCTGGTGCCGGGCGTCGCGCGCAGTTGGAAGAGACCACTTGTTCCCGCTAGGGCGCGTCTGGCACGATGGAACTGTGAGCGTCGTCACTATCTTTCGCAGTCGTGTGCGCGAAGGGGCCGAGGCCGCCTACGGCCAAGTCGCCGATGAGATGAGCTCGCTGGCACGGACGATGGAGGGCTTCATCGATGAGAAGTTCTATCTCTCCCGTGAAGGAGAGCGCGTCACCATTGTGCGATTTCGCGATGTCGACAGCCAGCGGGCGTGGAGCCAGCATCCGCTGCACCTGGCCGCACAGCAACGTGGGCGAGACGAGTTCTACGTGTGGTACGACATTTCGGTATGCGACGAGTCCTACTCGCGCGTCTTTCGCGCCGCGGATTAGTCGCGTCCGTACTCGAGCCCAGGGTGACGATGGCAAGATGAGTTGGGGAGGCGATGTGGCCAACAAGGACGAACTAGCGACTCACGGTTTCACCCAGGGTGATTGCTACAACGCGGGGCGACCCGGCTATCCCGAAGAAGCCATTGGACACTTCGTACGAATCTTTCGTCTCGATGCGCGCTCGCACGCGCTCGACCTGGGCGCGGGGACGGGGATCTTCACCCGTCAACTCCTCGCACACGTGGGGCGTGTGACGGCCGTGGAGCCCTCGGCGTCGATGCGCGCCACCTTCGCGCAACAGACGCCCGGCGTGGCGATTCTTGACGGTAGCGACGCGGCGATTCCGCTCGAGGAAGGAACGATTGACGTGGTGTTCGCGGCGCAAGCCTTTCACTGGTTCGAGCCGACACGGGCCCTGGCGGAGATCCGTCGGGTCGTGGTACCCGGGGGTGGACTGGGGCTGCTGTGGAACGAACGCGATACCAGCGTCGAGTGGATCCGCGAACTCAACCGTGCGATGCTCTGGGACGAGCGCCGGCCCTACGACGCCAGTGTCGATTACGGTGCCCTCGTCGCTGCGGGGCCTTTCTCGCAGGTGGAGAAGTCTACGTTCCGTCACGAGGACGTCTTGACGCACAACCAAATCCACCAGCGCGTGATGACCACGAGTTACATCACACTGATGGATGAGGCGCAACGAGAAGCCCTGTCGTTCGACGTACGCGCGGTACTTCATCCCTTGAGTGATCCGGTGGCGATGCCGTACTTGACGGACGTGTTGACCGCCGCGGCCCAGTAGGACGGTCGAGTGGGAGGGTGCGCGATACTCCTCGGGTCGGTCACACCCGTCAGCGGGCGCGAGTGCGAATGATCGGCTGGGCGCGAAAGCAGGACTGAACGATAATCGGGTCCGCGTCCCGAGGCGATCAGGTGCGTCTGGAGTCGTTCCCTCGTGTCCTGAGCGTGGGGACCGTTACGTGAAGGATTCCGTCGAATTCTACTCGGCCGTCTTCTAGCATCGTAGGGTGACCGACACGTTCGCCATGATTGCCACCCAACGCCGGGCCGTGGCTGACGTGCTGGAGTCGCTCAGTGCTGAGGAGTGGCGGACGCCGTCGCTCTGTGACCAGTGGCGCGTTCAGGAGTTGGCCGCGCACCTGACGATGCCCTTTCGCGTCAGTAATGCGAAATTCTTCCTTGGGGCGTTGGCTGCGGGGGGCAGCATCGCCAAAGTGATGGACAAGTACGCCAAGGCCCACTCCGGTGAAGCGCCCGAAAGACTCATTGCGTTCCTGCGCGACGGCGCCGAGAGCCGCTTCGTCCCCCCGACGTTCCCGGTGGCGGCGTCGCTGAACGAGATCGTGGTCCATGGATTCGACGTCGCCCTCCCGACGGGTCGTCACGTGGAGGTCCCCGATGACGTCGCACGTCGGGTCTTGGAGTATCTGGTCTCAACGAGGGCCGGCACGGTTCATACGAAGCGGCGACTGGCCCACGGCGTGCACCTCGTCAGCACGGATTCGGACTGGACGTGGGGAGCTGGACCCGAAGTTCGCGGGACGAATTTCGGCTTGATCATGACGCTCGCGCGACGACCCCTTGGCTTTGATCACGTGAGTGGTGAAGGCGTGGAAGTGATCCGCCGTCGCCTAACGCAGGGTTAGCGAGCTCTCCATCGAACGGCCAGGAACCCAGGCGCGCGCCAGGGCGGATCAGTGAATTCGCTGCTCGCGTCCCTGTCGCATTCGTGGCAGCCATTCCTTCTCATCACAGGGTTGTTACTGATCGGACACGTGGCCGCGCGCGAGGGACTCTTCGAGTCGGTCGGCCATCTCGTGGCACGCACGCCGGGCAATGACGTCGCCCTCTTCGTGGTGACGATGCTCGCGGTGGCAGTGGTCACGGCGGTCCTAAATTTGGATACGTCCGTGGTGTTCATGACCCCGGTGGCGCTGCACGCCGCGCGCGCGCGTGGCGGCGACGAGACGGCGTTCGCCTTCGGTACCATCTTGATGTCGAACGCGGCGTCGCTACTACTCCTGGGCTCGAATTTGACCAACATGTTGGTCTTCGCCTCGCATCCGGTACACGGGGCCATCTTCGCCGCCCACATGATGCTGGCGTGGACCGCGTCGGTGACTCTCACCATCGTGATGGTGATCGGGTGGCGACGTCGCCAGTTGTTGCGGCCGTCGGCCGCCTCGACCGAGCGTGTGACGTGGCACATCGGACCCGGTACCGTCGCCGTGGCCGCGGCGGTGGCATTGATGCTGCTCACCAGCCAACCTGCTCTCATCGTTTTCATCATCGCGGCGGCCCTCGAGATGAAGGACCTGGTGGGGCGCCGGCGCGTGAAGTGGCGTGAGGTACTCGACGTCGCGAGTCCCTACGTGGTGGGGCCGCTGTTCGTGGTGGCGGTGTTGGTCGGGTGGCTCGGGCGTAACTGGCGGGCGCTGGGAGATCTCATCGCGCATTCCAACTCCTTGACCACGGCGGCCGTCGCGGCCGCCGTATCGTTGGTGATCAATAACTTGCCCGCCGCGTCACTCTTCGCCGGTCAGCCCATTGCTCACCCCTACGCTCTCTTGGTCGGACTTAATCTCGGTCCGAACGCCTTCGTGACGGGCGCGATGTCCACCATGTTGTGGTTCCGACTCGTTCGCGCTCAGGGACTCTCGCCCACGGTGACGCGGTTCGCCATGGTGGGGGTGCCCGTCACGGTGGTTACTCTCTGCGCGGCCGCGCTCCTGACTTAGGCGCGCGGGGTTCGAGTAGGGGGTGAACCCGAGGAGGGGACTCGTCGTTGGACCACCGACGCCTCGCACGACGTGGCGAGTGACGTTGCGGGAACTCGACGCATTCGCCACCGGGCAGTGCAGAGTCCACCTCAAGCTCCATGTGGTCAGTCCGTCGCGGCGTCGCACGCGGGGGGACACGACGTCGAGTCCTACGCTGGTCCCGTGAGGCGTCGACGTCGGGCTCGAGGAGTACTGCGAACTTTGCTAGGTGGTCTCGCCCTAGGTTTCGTGGCGTCAACCACCATCATCGCCGCAGTGTACGACGCGGAGACCAGCCGACCCACTCCCGACCCTGCGGGGTTGCATTTCGTTCGCACCGGGGCGTACCTCACGCGCTACGAGGCGTGGGGTCGAGCGTCACTCCATCCGGTCGTGCTGGTGCACGGGGCCTTCGAGTCCGCCGACTACTGGGACCCCGTGGCGACACGACTATCGCGCACGGCACACGTTGAGGCGTACGACCTGGAGGGATACGGCTACAGCCAGCGCGTCGGCCCCTATGACGCCGCAACGCTCGCGACGCAACTGTACGAATTCTTGCGAGCACGCCATCTCACGCGTCCGGTCCTCGTGGGGCACTCATTGGGCGCGGGGGTCATTGCGAATTTCGTCCTGAAGTATCCCCACCTGGCCGCGGGCATCGTTTTCCTCGATGGTGACGGGCTCTCGTTATCCATACCCGGCGCCCAGGTGGTGCAGTGGATCCCCACTATCTACGTCACCGCATTGTTTCGCTACGCGGTTCGCAACGATTCTCTCGTGTCAACGATCTTTCGTGCCGCGTGCGGACCGCGTTGTCCCGCGGTCACTCCCGCAGTGCTCACAATGGTTCAGCGTGCCTTTGAGGTCGCACGGGCGCAGGCGTCATTGCTGGCCTACGCGACGCAACCCATTGTGGGGGTGAGCGTCGCACAACTGCGCGCCGTGGGTCGTCTGCGGATTCCCGCACGAGTGATCTTTGGGGCCGATGACACTCAGTACTCCTCTTCGACTCCCCGGCTCACCGCGGAGCGCCTCGGTGCTCCCGCCCCCGAGATCATTCCCGGCGCGGGCCACCTGTCGTTGTGGTCGAGTCCGGGTCCCGTGGCGACGGCCATCGCTCGTCTCGTGAGGACTCTGTCGTCGTCGAGTTCTTGAGAGCCGGTGTCGAAGTCCATCATCACCTTGATACTTGGTGGTCACCGCAACCTCGGATCAGCTCTCACGGAGGGCGCCAGGATTGTTTGTAGCGTGGGGCCATGAGAATTCGTCGCGCCGTCGAAGCTGACCTCGCGACCATCGGTGACTTCATTCGCGACCTCGCGCACTACGAGCGGGCTCTCGAGTTCGCCCGAGCCACCAACGAGCAATTACGTCAAAGTTTCTTCGGCGAGTCTCCCCAGGTGTATTGCGACTTCGTCGAGACCGACGAGGGCGAGGTGGCTGGATTCGCCGTCTGGTTCTTGAATTACTCGACTTGGACGGGAACCCACGGGATCTATCTCGAGGACCTCTTCGTTCGCCTGGATTTTCGCGGCCGCGGATTCGGTAAGGCACTACTTGTCCATCTCGCCCAGGAGTGTGTGGCGCGCGGTTACGCGCGACTTCAGTGGTCGGTACTTGATTGGAATACGCCCTCGATCGATTTCTACGTCTCCCTGGGCGCCGAGGCACAAGATGAATGGACCGTGTATCGCCTCAGTGGTCCCGCGCTCGAGCGCGTCGCCCTGGACAAGTAGTCGCGAGAGGTGCGAGAACCCACGGAGGCGCCATCGCGAGAGACAAATTCGGCAAGGATGGTGGTGTGAGGTCCCGTCCTAGTCACGTCATCTTTGATCTTGATGGGACGCTCTGTGACTCTTCGGCCGGAATTCTTTGGTCCTTTCACGCCACCCTGGACGCCCTGGGTCTGTCCGCGGACGAGGCAACGTTGCGCCGTCTGATCGGGCCACCCCTGGGTGAGTCGTTCCGCATGCTCGGTGTCCACGAGGAGAAGATCGACGAGGTCGTAGGAATCTACCGGGATTTCTACGCCGAACGCGGGGTGTACGAGGCCCAACTCTACGAAGGAGTGGTCTCCACTCTGACGGCGTTGGCGGAACAGGGGGTCCGCCTCGCGGTGGCGACCGCCAAGCGCGTCGACTTCGCTCACCAGATGCTCACCTCGCTCGGCGTCGCTCGATTCTTTGACCAGATCAGTGGAGCGAGCATGGACTTACGCGTCACGTCCAAGTTCGACATCATGTCGGCCGTTATCGCTCAGTGGGACTCCGTTCATGGCCCCGACGTATGGATGGTGGGCGATCGCCACTTCGACATGGTGGCCGCTCGCGCGCACGAAGTGAGCGCGGTAGGGGCATTGTGGGGTTTCGGTGGTGCGGAGGAGTTGCGTGACGCCGGTGCCCATTGGCTCGTGGCGCGTCCCCGTGAGCTGGTGCGAGAGGAGACCGAGGCGGGCTCGCCGGTCTGCATGCTCGAGGAAGTCTGTGATGCCTGCGGGCACGTGATGGGCAGTGGTCATCCCGCGTGGTGTCCTGGTCCCAGCGACCTGAGCGACACGGTTGCGCGTGGCTAGAGTGACGACGTGGATTTGAAGCTCGAGTTGATCATCCTGCCCGTCAGCGACGTGGACGCGGCGAAGGACTTCTACGTGAACAAACTCGGATTCGCCGTGGAGATGGATCAACAGCTGGGACCCGAGTTTCGCGTCGCGCGTCTGATTCCGCCGGGCTCGCGCTGTGGCATCGCCATCGGCACGGGACTGAGTGACGCCGCCCCCGGATCGGCCAGCGGCATGCACCTCATGGTGCTCGATGCCGATGAGGTGGCGACGGAATTGAACAGTCAGGGTATCGCGTTCAACGGCCCCTACCACTTCATCGAGGGAATTCGAATTGACGGACCGCATCCCGCACGAGAGCCCTTCAATACCTTCCTCGATTTCTGCGACCCCGACGGTAACACGTGGATCATCCAAGAAGTTCCAGCGGAGAACTAGCAGATAGTTCGAGTCCCGCGACGGGCGTCCACGGTACGATGGATGGTCCGAGAGCAGTGAGAGGGCTATGGCACGCAAGAGCGGCGGAGAGAGTGAACGCCAGCGGGTACCGCAACCACTGATCAAGAGGCGCATCGCCTCGGGGCGTGGCGCGATGGAACAACCCAACGCCACCCACGACGGAGAAGCGGCCCTGACCCCGGTGTTCTGGGTCGCCATCGTTTTGACCGGCATCGCCACTGGACTCTTCGGGGCGGGGTTGATGTCGTTGCTGCAATACGTTGAGAAACTCGCGTTCTCCTACAACGGGGGCAGTTACCAAGCTGCCGTCGCCGCCACGTCGAACCTGCACCGGCTGACGACGATCGTGCTCGCGGGTGTCATCGGGGCCGTGGGGTGGTACCTGGTGCGTCGCTACTTGAAGAAGGAGAAAGCCGAGATCGACGACGCCTTGTGGAACGGCGACGGCGAGATTGGCCTGCGTCGCAGCCTCGCGACCTCGGTGATCTCCGAAATCGTCATCGGTATGGGCGCTTCCATAGGGCGCGAGGCCGCTCCGAAATTGATGGGGGGAGCATCGGCCAGTCTGCTCTCGCACTGGTTTCGCCTCTCGAGCGCGCAGAAGCGACTCCTGGTCGCGTGCGGCGGCGGCGCGGGTCTGGCGGCGGTCTACAACGTCCCCCTCGGTGGCGCCATCTTTACCGCGGAGGTCATGCTCGGGAGTCTCGCTCTGCCCACGGCGCTGACGGCGCTGGCCTGTACCCTGGTGGCCACCATGACCGCCTGGCTCTTCTTGCCCAGTCGTGCGACCTATATCGACGTTCCGAACTATCACTTGAGCGGATCGATCATGGTGTGGTCACTTTTGGCCGGTATCGTCATCGGGTTCCTCGCGGTGGGCTACGTGCGCCTGCTGGGTTGGGTGTCGGCGACTCGGTCCAAGGGTTTCTCCGTCTTCTGGCAGATGCCCCTGGCCTTTGCGGTGGTGGGGTTGCTGGGTTTTAAGTACCCGCAACTCTTCGGCAACGGTAAGGACATGGCCCACGACGCGTTCGTGGGAGTGGGGAGCATCGGGCTCTTGTTCGCGCTCTTCGCCTTAAAGCCTTTGGTCACCACGTTGACCGTGGCCAGCGGGGCGTCCGGGGGTGTCTTCACCCCGTTCATGGCGACGGGCGCGGTCCTGGGCGGATTCCTCGGGGCCGCCTGGATTCACGTCTGGCCCGGCTCACCGGTGGGGGCCTTCGCCCTCATTGGGGCGGCGGCCATGATCGGCGCCGCGATGCAGGCCCCCTTGGCTGGTCTGGTGTTGGTGATTGAGCTCACCCATACGGGCTTCAATCTCATGATTCCCATGATGATCGCCACGGCGATCGCCACTTTGATCGTGCGACACATCGACGGGTACTCCATCTACTCGGCGCGACTCCCGGGTCACGGCGAATGAGTAGCGATCTCGTGCGCGTGCGACCTGGGCTCGCTCGTGATGCGTCGAAACTACGCTCCATCCGTCTCGAGGCGCTCGCCGATACCCCCGACGCCTACGGCGAGACGTACGCTGAATGTGCCGCGTGGGACGATGAGGTGTGGACTCGCAAGGCCGAGGAATGGAATTTCTACTTGGCCGAAATCAATGGGCGGGTCGTGGGGATGGCGCGCGGCGAGTCGCACAACACTCGAAGCGACATCCGATTCTTGTTCGCCATGTACGTCGCGCCTTCGGCGCGGGGCACCGATGTGGCGCGCCGCTTGGTTGATGCGGTGAGTGCGTGGGCGCGCGTGCAAGGGGTGAACAGCCTCTACCTCTACGTCTCGAACGCGGTACCGCGAGCGCGGGCGTTTTACGCGAAGGTGGGTTTCGTCGCTACGGGCTCCTCGCTGTCGATGCACCGCGACGAGTCACTGGTGTGCGACGAAATGTGCCGCGACCTGGAAGAATTTTCCTTCCGCGTTCGCGCGGTTGAGGCCTCGCAACTCTACGACCTGCGTCGACGAGTCTTGCGTGACGGCGACCCCACCGTCGACGTGGTCAACCCGGGCGACGGGCTCGTCACCACGAGGCACTTCGGTGGATTCCTCGGTGAACGCCCGGTGGTGAGCGCTTCGTTCTACGAGGTGGAGGCCCCCTTCGCCCCCGGGGAGCGGGCTTATCAGTTGCGCTACATGGCGACGGACTTCGATGTTCAGGGCCGCGGTCTGGGCGCGCAACTGCTGGAGCGTGCACTCGAGGAACTCCCGCGAGGCGATGTGGGCAGGGTTTGGGCCAATGCCCGCACGTCGGCCCAGGCCTTTTACGAGGCGAATGGCTGGCGCGTGGTGCCCAATTCCTTATTCGTCAGCCAGGAAACCGGTATCGACCACGTGGTGATCCAGATTCCGCTGGTCTAGATTTCTCACATTCATTGACTAACGTTGTAGCCATGCGCAATCAACTTCGTTACATCATCGCTGCCGTCGTTGTCGTGGTCGGCATCGTCGTCATCGTCGCCACCCAGGGTTCGTCAAAGAAGTCCGCATCGAGCACCACGACGACGGCGGCGGCGGCCAAACCGGCGGCGGCGGTCGCCCCCCTGAGCGGTCTGCCCGACCCGACGGGTGTCGCACGTAAGCGATCGGCGCTCGTCATCAAGATCGAAGACGACACCAACTCGCTGCCGCAATGGGGCGTCGACCAGGCCGACGTCGTCTACGAGGAGATCATCAATGGCGGGATCCCGCGCCTCGCAGCCGTCTTCAACCAGAACGCCCCCGCCCGGGTCGGACCGATTCGTTCCGTTCGTCCCACTGACACCCAGATCGTCTTTCCCATCGGTGGGATCTTCGCCTACTCCGGAGGCGCACCGTACGCGATCGCGTCGATCTCGACCGCACCGGTGAAGCAGGTGGACGAGTCGAGCGCCGGGGCCGCGATGTTTCGCGATCCGAGTCGCTCCGCGCCCTACAACCTCTTTGGCAACGCCGCCCAGCTGTTCGCCCTGGGTGGCGGCGCGCCCGTTCCCCCCACGCCCCTCTTCCAGTACCGTTCTCCGGGCCAAGTCGTAGTGGGGACCACGGTCAGTAAGTTCGTGGTGAATTTTCCGAGTATCTATCCCATGACCTGGACCTGGAACGCCACGACCAATTCCTGGGACCGCTCGACGCAATTCGCGGGTCCCGACTACACGGGAAATCACGTGAGGGAGTCCCCCAAGAACGTGATCGTCAATTACGTGAACTACGTCAATGGCGTGGGGGCGTTCACCTCGTACGCCAACCTGCAAAGCGGCGGTGTCGCCGAGGTCTTCACCGATGGCAAGGAGATCGTGGGGACGTGGGCGCGCCATTCGAAGAGTTCACCGATCCAGTACCTCGACGCCAAGGGCAAGGCCATTCGCTTGACCCCGGGACAGACGTGGGTGGAGTTGCTGAATGACGGCGCTCCCGTCACCGTGACCCACTAAGGAATAGCCGTGCGCCTGGGGAATATGTACGGTCCTGATCACACGTTCCTCGGGGTACCGAGCGCCGACCCCGACGTCGCCGAACAGTGGGCGAACGCGGGCGCGGTGATCCTCGGCGCCCCCTTCGACGGGGGCACGTCGTATCGGGCCGGGTGCCGGTTCGGTCCTCAGGCGATGCGCGCGGCGGACTACTTGCCCCACGATGGTTCACGGCCCAGTCTGGCCCTGGGGGTGGACGCTCTGCTCGACCTGGGGGTCGTGGACCTGGGTGACGTGGAGATGTACTCCGGCGACGTCGAACGCTCCTTGGCGGCGCTGGAGTCGCGGGTCTCGCAAATCGCCGCCGCCGACGTGGTGCCCATCATTTTGGGAGGGGACCACACCATTGCGTTGCCCGACGTGACGGGCGTCGCGCGCCACGTCGGTTGGGGGCGGGTGGCGGTCATCCACTTCGACGCCCACGCCGACACCGGCGACTCGCAGTTCGGCTCCCTCTACGGACACGGTACGCCGATGCGCAGACTCATCGAGTCTGGTGCGTGCCGGGGGGACCGCTTCTTGCAGATTGGATTACGAGGTTACTGGCCCGAGCCCGCGACCCTGGAGTGGATGGCGCAACAGGGCATGCGATCCTTTGAGATGGCCGAGGTGGTGGCACGGGGCCTCGACGCCGTCCTCGACGAGGCGTTCACCATCGCCACCGACGACTGCGACGCGGTCTTTCTCTCGGTCGACGTCGACGTGGTGGACCCGGGATCCGCGCCCGGAACCGGTACTCCGGAGCCCGGAGGACTCACCAGTCGCCAGTTGCTCGACGCCGTGCGACGCATCGCCATGGACCTCACCCTGGCCGGGGTCGACGTGGTGGAGGTTTCGCCGCCCTACGACCACGCCGACATCACCTCCTACCTCGGCAATCGCGTGGTGCTCGAGGCCCTGGGAGGCATGGCGTGGCGGGCCAAGAAGGGTCGCGGAGACGATGTGCGTCACCCCAGCGACCCACTCTTGGGTGAGGTGCGCGTTAACTGAACATCGAATCCAGGATCTGACCGACCAAATCCTCGGTCGTGTCGGGGTGCAAGAAGGCGAAGCGCGCGACCATCTCGCCTTCCCAACGAGTGGGAGTGACGAAGGCGATCTGTTCGCGCAACAAGGTCTCGCTCCATTCGAGGTACTGCTCCTCGCTCCAACCGACGCGACGAAAGAGGACGATCGACAAGCTCGCTGGTCGCACGAGCTCGAGCCCGTCACGAGACTCGATGAGGGTCGCCGTGCGGTGCGCGAGGTCGATCGCCACCTGGGTGGCACTCTCGTAGGCGCTCACGCCATAGGTCACCAGAGAGAACCAGAACGGGAGTCCGCGAGCACGCCGCGAGAGGTGGATGGCGAAGTCCGACGGATTCCAGTCGTAGTGGTCCTCGTCACCACCGTGCAGGACGTCGAGGTAGCCCGCCTGCTGGGCGAGGAAGTGGCGCGCCGTCGAGGGGTCACGGTAGATCAGGGCGCAGCAGTCGAGGGGGCCGAAGAGCCACTTGTGGGGGTCGACGATGAAACTGTCGGCGTGGCGGATTCCCGAGAGGAGTTCGCGATCCGACGAGAAGAGGGCACCGCCACCGTAGGCACCATCGACGTGGAACCAGAGGTCATTCTCTCGTGCGAAGCTACCCAATCCCTCGAGGTCGTCAATGATGCCGGCGTTGGTGGTACCTGAGGTGGCGACGACGCCGATCACGGTCTCGGGATGCGGGTCCGCGGCGAGTGCCTTCTCCAGATTGACTCGCGTGAAGCGGTGGTCGTCGGGTTCGACGAGTAGTGGCTCGATTCCTAGGACGTGCAGCGCCTTGCCAATACTCGAGTGCGCGTCGGCGGAGATGGCGAAGCGCAGTTCGTGGGGCGCCAGGTCGGGGCGTCGGGTGCGTCCCACGTCGCGTCCCACCGTCAACGCCGAGAGGTTGCCGCTCGAACCACCCGAGACGAAGGCGCCGCCGGATCCACGGGGCATTCCCGCGCGCGCGGCCAGGAACTCCAGCGCCTGATTCTCGGCCACGACCACGCCGGCCGACTCGAGCCAGCTGGTCCCGTTGAGTCCCGAACAAGCGACCACCATGTCGAAGAGCAAGGAGTTCTTGGTGGGCGCATTGGGAATGAAGGCGAGGAACCTCGGTGAATCGATCGAAATCACGTGCTCGGCCAGATGGTCCCGGAAGAACTCGAGCGTCTCCTCGGCACTACGACCCTCGGCGGTGATCAACCCCTCGAGATTGGGGAGCGGAATCGGTGAGTGCATGCCGAAATCGAGGGGAGCGTCGTGCTCGATGCGATCGCGGCAGTACTCGAATATCGCATTGGTGAACGCTTCGTCGTAGGCGAACATCGGGTGCCTCATTGCACAACCTTTCGTTAGGGCTCAAACTATCGTAGAAGGTGGCGCTCCAGACATATCACAGGGGCCAACTATCATCGACCCATGACTCTCGCACGCGTTGGATATCTGGGTCCCGAGGGGTCATTCTCGCACGAGGCCGTACTCACGCTGACCGGCTCCCAACCTGTGGCGTGCTCGTCGATTGGCGATGTTCTCGCGGGGGTCGCTGAGGGCAGCCTGGCGACTGGTCTCGTTCCGCTGGAGAACGCCATCGAGGGGACGGTTTCGGCGACCATCGACGGCCTGGTCTTTGACCACGACTTGGTGATAGAACGCGAGGTCGTCCTACCCATTCATCTTCATCTCCTCGCTCGAGCGGGGGTGACCCTGGAGCGGGTCACGCAGGTCTCGAGTTACGTCCACGCCCTCGCTCAGGTGCGCGGCTTCCTGGCCGGACTGCCCGACGTCATCATCGATGAAACGACGTCGACCTCGCAGGCTGCTCGCGAGGTGGCGGGTTCGCCCGAGCCCTGGGCCGCCGTCGGTTCGGCGATTGCGGGTTCCCTCTTCGGCCTGGACATCATTGCCGCTGACATTGCTGATCACCCGGGCAACGCGACGCGCTTCGTCGAGGTCGGGCGCGGTGACATTCCCGCGCCAACTGGCAACGACCGAACCTCGATCGTGTGTTTCCAAGATGCCGACCGGCCCGGCTCGCTCTACGGGATCCTCGGTCGATTCGCCGCGCGTGACATCAACTTGACCAAACTTGAGAGTCGTCCGACGAAGCTCGGGCTCGGTGATTATTGCTTCGTCATCGAGTTCGACGGGCACGTCGGCGACGATATCGTCGCTGACTGCCTCGCCGACCTGCAGGCGCACTTGGTACGCGTCAAGTTCCTCGGTTCCTATCCGGTCACTGGTGAGGGATCGGTGAATCGGCGTGAGGAGGTCGGAGAGGCTCGTCGCGCGGCGGCGCAATGGATCTCCGCACTACGCGGCAGAATTCGGCACTGAGGCCGAATCGGAGTCGTTCACTTGGCCCCCGCTCATCCCTGATCAAAGATAATTTAAGAGCGACTCGCGTGTCGTGGTGTCGAAGTCGACGACAAGAAGTCGAAAAGAATTCACAATTGTGCTTGACAGATTGAGTCGCCCTCGTTAACTTGTAAGCGGTTACGAAAGCGGTTACAAGTAGTCGCGGCTTTCGTAGTGAGTTATCCGGGGGGAGACGAAGTGGCCGAATCAACGCCGACGATCTACGACGTCGCCGAACGCGCGGGCGTTTCGATCGCGACGGTCAGTCGTGCGCTCAACTCCCTGGACTCGGTGCGTCCCGCGACTCGCGACAAGGTTTTGCGCGCGATGGACGAGTTGGATTTCGTGCCCAATGCCATTGCGCGTGGGCTCTCGATTGGCAAGCACAGCATCTTGGGTCTGGTCTTCACCCGGGTGGTGGGCGAGAACAATGGGCTCGCGGTGGAGGAGGCGAGTCTGCTCTACACCGACATCGTCATTCGAGGTGCGGAGATGCGCGCCGCCGAGCAGGGCTACTCGCTGCTGCTGAGCAGTTTTGACGAGTCGCACCCTTCGGGAATGAACGCACTACTGAGTCTGAGCGGCAGTGTGGACGGGCTCATTTTGATGGACCGCGTTCTCGCCGACGACGACGTCGCATTTCTCGCGCGTCGGATCCCCGTCGTGCTCCTGGCGGGTCGGGGTGACTCAGCGGCGGCGATCACCGTACGCGTGGACAACGAGCAGGCGATGACCAGTTTGGCCGAGCACCTGGTTAACGAGCACCACCTGACACGGGTCGGTTTCGTCAGTGGCGCGATGGAGAGCCCCGACGCTCGCGCGCGCGCCGCCGGTTTTCGCAACGCCGTCGAGTCCTTGGGCGCGAGCATCGCCGACGTCGACTTCCTCGAAGCCGACTGGACCTCGGCGGGGGGCGAAGTGGCCATGCGTGAGCGTCTCGAACGGAGCGAAGAACTCCCCGAGGTCTTCGCGTGCGCCAACGATCAAATGGCCGTCGGCGTGATCTTCGCGTTGCAGGAGGCGGGTCGCCGTGTTCCTGACGACATCTGTGTGACGGGTTTCGACGACATCACCCTCACGCGCTACTTCAATCCGCCCCTCACCACCATTCGGCAATCGGGCGGTCTCCTGGGCTCGGTCGCGGTTGACGCGTTGGTGGCCCACATCGAGGGCACCGACGACGTCGTACGCACCATCGTCCTGCCCACCCAACTGGTCGTGCGCGCGAGTTGCGGGTGCGTTGCCGACCCCGAGGAGTCGCTGCACCAACTTCTCACCTCCACCCACCAGCGGGTCGACGCATGAGGATGCTCGCGCGACGTCTCTCGCTGTACGTGGTCACCGCGTGGGTCGCCATCACCGTCAACTTCTTGCTGCCGCGCATGATGCCGGGAAATCCGGTGCAGCAACTCATCGGCAAGTTGACCGGCAGCATCACCCCCCAACAAGTACACGCCATCGAGTTAGCCTTCGGGATTGGCCTCAATCAGGGCCTCTGGGCCCAGTACACCGGTTACTTGCACCAACTCTTCGTCGGTAACCTGGGTGTCTCGATCACCTTGTCATCACCCGTCTCGACCGTGCTCAAATCCGCGGTGCCGTGGACGGTGGGACTCATCGGAGTGTCCACCATCTTGAGTTTCCTGTTGGGAACGCTCTCGGGAGCGCTACTGGGGTGGTTCCGCGGATCACGACTTGATTCGCTCATTCCGGTGGCCACGTTCTTCCAAGCGGTGCCCTACTTCTTCCTGGGTACGGTGATGCTCCTGGTCTTTGGCTCCAGCCTGCACTGGTTCCCCGTGCTGGGGGCCTACAGTCAATCGGTAACGCCGGGGTGGCACTGGGACTTCGTCTTCAGCCTGTTTCGCTACGGCGAACTACCCGTCATCACGATCGTGCTGAGCTCAGTGGCGGGATGGATGCTCGGAATGCGCAACATGATGATCACCATGATCGCCGAGGACTTCGTCCTGATGGCGGTCGCGAAAGGGTTGCCTCGACGAAAGGTCATTATGCATGCGGCGCGTAACGCGGTGCTACCCAGCGTGGCGAATCTCTCCCTGGCCATTGGCTTAGTGGTTTCGGGCGCGCTGCTCGTGGAACTGGTCTTCAATTACCCCGGAGTGGGTAACCTGCTGCTCCAGGCGGTCCTTAACGAGGATTACCCCCTGATCCAGGGCATCTTCTTGGTGATCACCATGACGGTTCTGGCGGCGAACCTCCTCGCGGACATCTTCTACTTTGTGCTCGACCCTCGCACTCGTACTGAGGCGGCCGTATGAGTTCGGTCCGCCTCCCACGGTCGCCCAAGGTTCTCGTCGGTGCGGGGTTGGTGGCCTTCTTCGCGGTGTTGACCGTAGTGGGACCCTACCTCGCTCCCTACAACCCGAGTAACACCAATTTCAACGCGAACCTGACGCCCTCGTCGGCTCACTGGTTGGGCACCACCGCGCTGGGACAGGACATCTTCTCCCAACTCCTGGTGGGCGCGCGCGCCACGATGATCGTGGCGATCGTCGCGGGCGTAGTGGCGACGATTCTGTCGGTGACCGTGGGCGTGTCCGCTGGCTACCTCGGCGGCAAGTCCGACGAGGGACTGTCCCTGCTCTCGAACGTGTTCCTGGCCATCCCCGGACTGCCACTGCTGATCGTGATCGATAGCTACCTGCCCGCCGGCGGACGATCGAACTCTTTCGTGATCGGCCTCGTCATTTCATTGACCGGTTGGGCCTGGGGTGCGCGTGTTCTGCGGGCGCAGACGATGTCGCTACGAAATCGTGACTTCGTCGAGGCGGCGCGCATCATCGGCGAGAGCCGATTCCGCATCATGGTCTTCGAGATCGCCCCGAATCTGCTGCCGGTACTGGCGTCGTCGTTGCTCTTCACCATTCTCTACTCCATCGGTGCTTACGTCACGCTCGCCTACGTGGGCTTGACCTCGACGGCCGTGTGGAACTGGGGCACCATGCTCTACTGGGCGCAAGCCAATAACGCCCCCTTGGCGGGTCAGTGGTACTGGTTCGTGCCGCCGGGAGTCTGCATCGCTCTCATCGGCACGGGCCTGGCCCTGATGAACTTCGGTATCGATGAGTTCATCAATCCGCGACTGCGCTCGGCGGGACTGAGTTCGAAGGTACGACGCGAGAGCGGACTGCCTCGGCGTCCGCGACTTGGCTTCACGCCCGTGTTGCGTCCGCGCGATGCCTCTAGTGCGAGGGCTGGTGTTCGATGAGCGAGGAGACCATGAACGACGTCGATCAGTCCCTCAATGACACGGTGCTGGAGATCGAGGACTTCAGCGTCGATTACGGCTGGGGTGAGGGCGCCGTGCGCGCGGTCAACAACGTGACGTTGAGCGTGCGCCGATCACGGGTGCTCGGCATCGCCGGTGAGAGTGGGAGCGGCAAGTCGACGCTGGTCTACGCGGTGACGCGCCTGTTGCGCTCGCCGGGGGTGATCGCGGGCGGCCGCGCCCGACTGACCTTCGATGATCCAGGGTCTCATGACACCAAGCGTCGAACCGTCGACTTGACGAGCGCGACGTCGGGTGAACTGCGGTCGATTCGATGGTCCCAGGTATCGATCGTTCTTCAGAGTGCGCTCAACGCGCTCAATCCGGTGTTGCGAATCGGACACGAGTTCGACGAGGTGTTGAAGGTCCACCGCCCGTCGATGTCGAAGACCGAGCGCCGAGAGCGTGCGGCGGAATTGCTCGGTCTGGTGGGCTTGAATGAGGATCGTCTCGCTCGCTTCCCCCACGAGCTCTCGGGTGGTCAGCGCCAGCGCATCATGATCGCCCTCGCCCTCGCCCTGGACCCGCAGTTGGTCATCATGGACGAGCCCACCACGGCGCTCGACGTCGTCACCCAGCGCGAGATCGTCAACGAGCTCGCTCAACTGCGCGTGCGCTTCGGCTTCTCCATGATCTTCATCACCCACGACCTCTCGCTGTTGGTGGAGCTGGCCGACGACATCGCCGTGATGTACGCCGGCAATGTCGTGGAGTGGGCTCCCGCCGGGGATCTCTATCACGCGCCGCGTCATCCGTACACGCTGGGTCTGTTGAACTCTTCGCCACCGCTCACGGGTGAACGGCGCGAGCTCGTGGGCATCGCCGGTGCGCCACCTGACTTGTCCCAGCCCATCAGCGGGTGCAGTTTCCACGCACGCTGCCCCTACGCCTTCGATCGTTGCGCCACTGAAGTTCCCGTGTTGGGCGTGGTCGACGACTCCGGACGTAAAGTCGCCTGCTGGCTGCACGAAACACCCGCGACGGTCCCGATGCCGCTGCGCATCGTCGCACCGGGGCGCGACGAGTCAGTGCCGGCTCTGGACCAGGAGGTGGTGAGTTGAATAACGCCCTGCTCGAAGCGCGTCGACTCTCACGTCATTTCGTGGTGCGCACCGGCCACGGCCTCATCCGTCCCAAGAAGACGGTGCGAGCGGTCGACGACGTTTCCTTGAGCCTGCACGCGGGCCGCGTCACCGCGGTGGTGGGTGAGAGTGGCTCGGGCAAGTCGGTCCTCGCGCGCATGCTCGCGCGCATCGTGACGCCCACTTCAGGAGAACTCCTCCTCGGTGGACAGGCAATCCCGGTCAACTCGCCCAGGAATTTGGCCTACGCCTCAGAGGTACAGTTGGTCCTCCAAGACCCCTTCGCCTCGATCAACCCGGTCCACAAGGTGCGACACTCCCTCGAACGCCCGCTGCTCATCCACGGCGCCACGAAGAGCGAGATCGAGTCACGCTCGAGCGCGGCGTTGTCGCGGGTATCACTCGAACCGCCCGACCGCTACCTCGACCGCTACCCTCACGAACTCTCGGGAGGACAACTCCAGCGGGTTTCGATTGCGCGGGCCCTGTGCGTGAATCCCCAAGTGCTACTGGCCGACGAACCCATTTCGATGCTCGACGTCTCAGTGCGATTGGGCGTGTTGAACCTGCTGCGGGGACTCTGTGACAACGAGAAGTTAGCGGTGCTCTACATCACGCACGACATCGCGTCGGCGCGTTACATCGCCGACGAGACCATCGTCATGTACGCCGGACAGGTCGTCGAGCAATCCGACGGGACCGCATTGATCGACGGCCCCACGCATCCCTACACCCAACTGTTGATCGCGTCAGTGCCCGATCCCAGTGATCCCCTGCGCCGAGCCCCCGAGATTGAGGATCGCGCCGGACAGGGACAATTTCCCGCCGAGGGGTGTCGTTTTGCCCCTCGGTGCCCCCACGCGATGGACGTGTGCCGTTCATCATCGCCTCCGCTGTTCGAGGTCGCGACGGGTCACGAGTCGCGCTGCTGGCTGCACGAGTCAGTAGCCAAGGTGTCCATCAAGGGACGAGAGCAAGGGGGGGAAATTTCGACCACGTAGCGCGCCACCAACTGCCGGTGCTACGCCGCTGTCCTCCAGATCTTCTAGTGGAAGCGTCCAGCCGGCTCCGCAGTACCCATCAGGACTTACACGGTCAATAAAGGAGTCGGCGTCAGCCGACTGGACAAACCAAAGGATACTAATGATTAGAAAGATAGCCATCATCGCCTCGGCGATGTCGTGCTTGACACTGGGCCTTATCAGCGCGAGCGGCGCTGGCGCGGCTCCGGCACAGCACGTCCTAACCGAGGAAGGCAACGTGGGAGTGACGTTCACCCAGAACTTCAACCCCTTCAATTCCAACTCGCTAGCCGGACAGATGAGCATCAAATCGCTCACCTACGAGCCGCTGTTCGAGTTCGACTTCCTTAAGGCCAACACCCAGTACCCGTGGCTGGCCACGGCGTACAAGTGGACCAACGGTGGACGCACGATCACCTTCACCATCCGCAATGGCGTCAAGTGGAGTGACGGACAGATGTTGACCCCGGCCGACGTCGCCTACACGTTCAACTTGATTGGTCAGAACCCGGCGGCTAACTACTCCGGCGTTCCCCAGATGACCAACGCCGCGACGGTCAAGGGCGACACGGTGTCGCTGAACTTCGCGTCGCCGGCCTATCAGGACATCGTCGCAATCGCTGGCAGTACGCTGATCGTGCCGGAGCACCTCTGGTCCAGGGTCTCGAACCCGGCCAAGGCCGTCATCACCAACCCGATCGGTACCGGTCCCTACGTCTTGAAGAGCTACTCGTCGCAACTCGTCACGTACAAGGCGAACCCGCACTACTGGGGTGGGATGCCCGCGGCGACGCAGGTGAACATTCCCTCGTACTCGAGCAACGCGGCGGCCACGACGGCGCTGGCGAATGGTCAGTTGGACTGGGCTGGTAACGACATCGCCAACATCAAGTCGGTGTTCGTCAATAAGAATCCTAAGACGAACCACTACTACTTCGCTGGCGGCAACACCGTTACGTTGATGTTCAACGTCAACTACGGAGCGTTGGGTGACCCGATCGTTCGTGCGGCCATCAGCGCGGGTATCAACCGCGCCGAATTGGGTGTCAAGGCCGAGAGCGGTTACGAGCTGCCCGCGACGTCCTCGAGCGGACTGATCCTGCCGAACCAGGCATCGTTCCTTTCGCCCAAGGCTAAGAACGACCTCTCGCCCACTTCCAATCCCTCCAAGGTGGCGTCGCTGCTCTCGAGTGACGGTTACACCAAGAACTCGAGTGGCATGTGGGTAAGGAATGGTCAGGAGATCTCCTTCAATATTGAGGACCCGACGGCTTACTCGGACTACTACGCCGGGGCGCAATTGATTGCCAACTCGCTACAGGCAGTGGGCATCAACGCCACCGTCGACGGCGTGCAGGCCTCGCAGTGGTACTCGGACCTGGCCGCAGGCACGTTCCAGAGTGCGATTCACTGGGGTGCCGGTGGGGCCAACCCGTTCCAGCAGTACCAGAACTGGTTGGACTACAACACCTTCGTGGCACCGAACCCGAAGTCGGCTTCGGGTGACTTCGGTCGCTACAAGAGTGTCGCTGCCCAGACGGCCATCAAGAAGCTCGAGACCACGAGTCCGCTGGACACCAAGGCCGTCAACAGCGCGGTGCAGGTCCTGGGTAGCATCTTGACCAATCAGGTCCCGGTGGCTCCTCTGCTCTACGGTGCGGACTGGAACGTCTACTCGACGGCCCACTTCACCGGCTGGGTGACTGCGGCGAATCCCTACATGGACCCGTCGCCGTCGGACCCCGCGCTCCCCATTATCTTGATGCACCTGAAGGTAGTGAAGTAGGCAATTCGTCGTCGCGGGGGCGCCCCCACCGGGGGGGCGCCCCCCCCCCCCCAAAAAGAAAAAAAATTAAGACCCAAAAAAGAGCGGGCGCACCCAAAACCAACCCCCAGGGGGGG
>VFSW01001950.1_pt1 | contig 31241 bp, 42 predicted proteins | sample 5358111 | NCBI WGS metagenome assembly VFSW01 (sample SAMN11554181, study PRJNA540505) | mine drainage metagenome | isolation source: sediment from site ElyBrook_90M | place: USA: Ely Copper Mine, Vershire, VT | collected 2017 | reverse complement strand
ACCTCAGCAGGCTGACCAAGCTGCGGAAAACGTAGTTAATTTTGTAATTCCGAAGACTGCGAAGCCCGCGCCACAAGGCTCTCGAATTCAAAGCAAGAGTGAGAACTCTACTTATTTCGCGGCCGCCGGTTGCTCTGGCATGGGGGATCCTTGCGCCAGCACGACCTTCCATTTCCCGTCCTGTTTTGCAAAGACGCGAAGGAATCGATATTCCCCACTGAATGAGCGGCCCTTATCCTGGCCATCGACCGTCACATGTTCGGTCAAGATCGCTACATCTCCTCCCGCGTAAAAACGAACCTGCGTATCGCGCGGGTTCAGCACCTTGAGCGTGCGGTCGGGCCTCTTCAAATTCTCGAGCTGCTGGGTTTTGTCCAACAATTTGCCCTGCGGATTGAGAGCGAAGAAATCATCCGCAAGGATTCTATCCAGATAGGCGATGTCCCGATTCTCTTCCGCTTCGATATAGCGGTTTCTGAATGCGATGACCTCCTGCGTTGCCTTGTCGTTCTTGGCCATTGACGTCTGGCCTTGAACAAGCAAGGGCATCGCCAAGAACGCCGCCAACGCTGCAATACGAGCGATTTTCATGACCGTACCTCTTTCCGGCGGGCTGTCCGTCGCTGCCGACGCGCGCCCAACATCTGGATTTTTCCACCCTGTAACGATAGGAGCTGCATACGGCTTTCAATTCATTCAATAAACGTAGCAGAAAAGAAAAGATGGTGCCGGAGGAGGGAGTCGCTCCTCGCCGCCCTGTTGACTCCTCGTAAGTTATTCATTCCACGTTCCTGTGTTCCCGATGAATCCTATCAAACCGACCCCGCCAGGTACAAACCAGGTACAAGGACAACGGCTAGCCTCCCGGCGGCATGATGACGAGATCTCGCTCGCGCTGGCGGTCGCCCGTGCTGGCCGCCTGGTGCGTGTTGGCGTGCCTCGCTTTGCTGCTTGTGTGTGGCTATGGCCTGGTCGCCCTAGGCCGTGTCGTGGGACCTTGGCTGGCACGTGGATGGTGATGCTTTGCCTTCGCCCTTGCTTGGGTCCTGCCCCGGGGGCCGCCGGCCGCGGGTGACGGCGAGTGCGGCGTCGGGCCTGGTACTGAGATTTTTTGACGGACTTTGTTTTTCTTTTTCGTTTTGGAGGCTGCGTGGCGACAGAGATGAAAGTTTCAGCATGGGCGGTCGAGAAAGTCATTCCGTACAAAGGGAACCCACGGAAAAACGAAGCGGCCGTCGACAAAGTAGCGGCGTCCATCAAGGAGTTTGGATTCCGCGTCCCGATCATCGTCGATAAGGACGGCGTAATCATCGCCGGGCGCACGAGGTTGCTCGCCGCGCTGCGTCTCGGCATGAAGGAAGTCCCCGTCCACGTCGCCGCAGGTCTCACTCCCGCGCAGGTGAACTTCCGCTCGACCCGGAGGTCTATGCTTTGGCCGCCCTGTGCGTTCTGGGGCAGGCTATGCTTCGCAGGCTGGGCGAGCTCGCCGAAGGGCTCAAACTCCCTTCAGCAGGCCCAACGGGCGGCAACACCGAGGGCTCTGGGGCTAATCCTCGACCTGGCAGTGGTCGATCAGGGCCGAACATGGGGGCGAATGGGGGTGCAGTCGTGGCGCGGCTAAACCTAGGTTCTAAAATGGTACTATTGGTCTATTGGTACTAAAGGCTTGGAATGCGATGATGGTCGTGCAAAAAAAGCGGGACCTGCAAGCGTTCGAAGCGCCTGCAAGCCCCTAACCAACAGAGTGAGGTGAGTCACCATGTTAGCTACTAAAACCCTACCAGAAACAGTTCCCCAACTCAGGCAGCAACTTGACTCCGTCGGAACGACTGAATCCAAAGAGTTACGCGCACGCGCGGCCAGTCATTTCCGCATGCTCGATGGATTCACCTGCGTCCTGCTCGGCGACGATGCTTATTTCCGGGCGATCGACGCGCAGGTCGATCTCGCGCTCTCCAGGCAGCACGGTGCGCGCTAGTGAACTGGACGGCGGTCATATTTGTGATCTGGTTCGTCGCTCTCGTCTACTTGCTGCGCGGGATGCTGCAGGCTTCGCGCTCGCCGGAATATCAGCGTGAAGCGCGATGCCTCCGCGAAAGGCGCAGGATCCATAAGGCCGCGAAGAGGAGGACATAACGGCACCGACCGAACGGAATCTAGGCGAGTGTCTGCTCTGAGGAGACACCAATGATGAGACTGAAAGGAGATCGCGAAAAATGAAAATCACAGTCCCGGATGCGGGTTCGGAGATGCTGCTTTCGCAGCACAAACGGAACCGGATTCTGGTCGCTGGCTTCGAGAATTGGATGATCGCCCGCAATTTTGCAGCGTCGACGCGCAGTATCTACGCCAGAACTGCCCGCGCATTTATCCATCACATCGGATCGGCCTCGGTTCGAGATAAGGCCGCAATCCGATCTTTTCTGGTGGAGGTTTCAAAGGATGCGACTCGCAGTGGGCAATCCCATGTTCGATGTGAGTTACGGAGTTTTTATAAGTTCCTTGCGCTCGCCGGTGTCGTCAGTGCCGGCCTGCGCGTGTCGATCCCCGCTCTCAAAGTTCCCCAACGTCTCCCGAGAGTTCTCACCGAAGAGGAGGTGGAACGACTCCTCGGATCGGCCGAAAGGCCACTGGACAGAGCGCTGCTGGAGCTCGCCTACGCTACGGGGCTTCGTTTGGCGGAGCTCTTAAACCTTAGAATCGAGGACCTCGACTTCCATTCAGGATCGGTCCTGGTTCGGCAGGGCAAGGGCAACAAGGATCGCAAAGGATATTTCGGATCGAGGGCCAGCGAAGCCCTTGTCTCGTACCTAAAAAACCGTTCCGAAGGTCCCATCTTCCTCGGTACTTTAGGTCGAGGTCTCTCTCGGAGAGGACTCTACTATATCGTGCGCCGAGCGGCTGAGCGCGCCGGTCTCGAAGGCGTCCATCCCCACACACTTCGTCACTGCTTCGCTACGCATTTGCTGAATCGCGGCGCCGATATCCGTCACGTTCAAGATCTGCTCGGACACAAAAACCTCAGCGCGACCCAGATCTATACGCACATGTCGATCGTCGATCTTCGCCGAGAACACTCTCGATTCCATCCAAGAAACGCGGGCTCAAATGAAAAATCCTAAGGACCCCGAATCTCAATTGTCCCTGCCGCCTCACGCATCCGAGGGACTTACCGTGGCAGAGATAAAGGCGCATCCAGATTTCATTTTCGAACCATGGTTCCGCAGTAGCCGTGTCGCGTGTCAGATCAGGGTGTTGAAAAGCGTACCGGAACGGGAAGCGTGGACCGTCGTATTTGAAAAACACGGCTGCATCGTGTGCGGCACGAAGACGAAATCTCATTCTTCTCTGGGCATGTGTTCCCCGTGTCGCGTTCGAATTGGCCGATGGAAACGCGATGCGGAACGTCCGCGACCCGACGAGGCAGAGACGCAAACCTTCATGTTCGATAGCGAGGAAGTCGCCCGGAAAGCGCTCGCCGATGCCCGGCAGCTGCTCTTGGCCGCCGCGACGGAGGATGACGATGAGCAGTCCTGAAGCGGAGTTAGATGCGCCCCTGATGAAATATCTGCAAACCTGTTCCCCTTCAACACTCCAAGAGTTCGAACTGACACGACTCAATACCGTCGCTAACCTCGAGAAGCAGATGAAGAAAATCTTGAGGCAGATGGTCGACGCGGCATCCGAAGCGTTGCTGGCGCGCATGCTGATTGAGCATCGAACAGGCCCCCTCGTGACTACCGCGGTTGCGCGCTCACGTTTTCGGCGTGCGCCGCGTACAAAAGCAGGATAAAGTTTACAGGGTTCGATCTGATTCCTTCGCAGCGTGAGTGTGGGATCGATCACAGAATGTGAGGCCCGTCTTCTTCTGGCTGGTCATGTTACTTTACGTCGCGGTCGCTGTCGTAGGTGCGCTACTCTCGCCGCATCCCCAAGGGCCGCAGCCGAGCGCGCTCGGCGATTTCTCCGTTCCGACCGCGCAGGAAGGGCGCGCCATTCCCGTCGTGTATGGGACCGTGAAAATCAAGGGAGGAAACACGGTCTGGTGGGGCGACCTTAAAACGAAGGCAGTCACAGTTGGCGGCGGCTTGTTGGGTCAGTTTCTTCCCCCCCAGATAGGCGGACTCCTCTTCAGCAAAGGCCAGGTAACCGGATTTAAATATTTCCTCGGCTGTCAATTCGCGCTGTGTCACGGCGTTGTGGACGATCTCATCGCGATCGAGTCGGACGCCAAGGACCTCAACTACTCGAGCGCCACGATCCTGAACGGGAACGGCACGGAGAATTATCGAAAGCTTACCGTCGACAGTCCGACTCTATTCGGCGGAATTCAGGTTGCGGGCGGCGGCGGCGGGATCGCTGGAATCATCGATTTCTATCGCGGGCAGCCTGGCCAGCAGCCGAACGATTACCTCAGCCGTGTGCAGGGACGGGTAGTTCTCGATCAGAGCGGGATCGGCTACACCTACTCCGGTGTGGGGAACGGGACGATCACTTCGGAGTCTGGCGGACGCTTCGCGCTGAACGAGACGATCACCGTCACTGCGATCGGGATCGACACCAACATCGCGCACTCGACCTATCTCAAGATGCAGTTCGCCGTGAACGGCTCCATCTCGGGAACGATTCAGGCGACCAATCCGAACTCCGACGGCTCCCACGCTTGCTTCGAGGACAGCGCGTTTTCGGCTTCTCAGGTTAACTTTACGATTAATACCGGGAGCACTGCATTTTCCTTGGGCGACCGATTCGTCATCGTGACCCTGCATTCTCACATCGCGCCGGCTTATCCGAAGCTCTGCTACGCCGTGTTCGAGCAGCTCTACCTCGGAACTTCAAACTACATAAAGCCGCTGGCATTCATCATCCGGCGATGCCCGGACGGCCTGGGCATGGGGGCCGGCGTCGCGAATATCAATGGCGATGCGAACGCCGCCGAGATGATCTACGACCTGCTCACCGATATCACCTTTGGCTTGGGAATTCCGCCAGCGCAGATCGACATCGCGAACTTTCAGGGAGTCGCAACGACGCTCGCGACCGAGGGGCTCGGCCTCTCGATGCAGTTCGATTCGCAGGCGAGCGCCGACAATCTCATCGGCGAAATCCTTCGCCATGTGGACGGCGTGCTCTACACCGATCCGGCGACTGGACTCTGGACGCTGAAGCTCGCGCGCGCCGATTACGACCCGGCCACGCTTCCGGTCCTGACCGTGGACAACGTCCTCACGGCGCCGGATTTCTCGCGCGGATCGTGGATGGAGACGACCAACTGGGTCGGGATCAAGTTCCTCTCGCGGTTGAACAATTTTAATTCGCGATTGGTGACCGCATACGATCCCGCGAATATCGCCGTCACGGGCCAGACGCGTTCACAAACCATCGAGTTTATGGGGATTTCCCAAGAGGCAGCGGCATCTCTCGTCGAGACGCGGGTTCTCAAAACCTTCACGTATCCGCTGTCGAAAATAAAGGTCATCGCCAACCGCACCGCATGGAAGTGGCGGGTCGGAGGGCTGTTCAAGCTCACATGGGCGCCGCTCGCCATCGTGAACCAAACGTTCAGAATCACGCGCATCGGGTACGGCGATCTCGCCGACGGGAAGATCACCATCGACGCCGTTGAGGACATCTTCGGAATTGAGGATACGGCGTTCGGCGCTCCTCCGGCATCGGGCTGGGTCAATCCGAACGTGGCGCCGGCAAGCCCCGACTATCAGATGGCGATGGAAAGTCCGTACGCGTTCCAGCAATCCCAGGACGAGCGCATCACCGTCGGATGCGTTCGTGGGGATGCCATCAGCAAGGGCTTCGAGAAATGGGCGGACGAGACAGGCGGAAGCTCCTACAGCTCGTACGGCACGATCGACGGATTCATGCCGTCGGGCCTGCTTACCGCGGACTACCCGGTCAACACCGCGGCGACAGACGCGACTGGATTTATTCTTTCGGCGACGGGTGCGCGCGACCTCGATGGGCTCGTCGGAACCGATGCGTCAGGTCTCGCCAACGGTTCGCTGATTCTGATGTTTGCCGACACGGGAGAACTGTGCGCGTGGGAAAACGTCACCGCCAACACGGACGGCACCTACACGATCTCTAGCGTGATGCGCGGAATATTCGACACGGTTCCCGCCGATCACCCGACGGGAACGCGCGTGGTGTTCTTCGAGACCGGATATGGATTCCTGAAGGCGTCCTCAATTCCCACGGCCGGCGCGACGGGACCCGCCGGCGCGACGGGAGCCACGGGCGCAACCGGACCGGCGGGACCGACCGGGCCGGCCGGTCCTGCGGTAGCCGATTACTCCGCGACGGTGCTCGCCGACAGCCCTCTTGCTTATTGGCGGCTAGGCGAAGCCTACGGGACTAACTTTGCCGACTCTTCGGGCAACGGATGGTCTTTGGCGGCGGATACAACTTGCAGTAGAAATCAGGATCCGCTGATCCGCAACGACACGTCGGCCTATTTTCCAGGCAGCGCTGCGCTGGAAACATCAAGCAGCTCGTTTCCCCAGCTATCTACCGCTATGTCACTAGAGTGTTGGGTAATGATTACGAATTTCACCGCCGCGCATCAGGGCCTGATAGGACGCGATTCGAACGGCACCGGGGGCATCGGCAATTCAGCATCGTGGTATTTCAAGGCCAGCACGGCCAATGACAACAAGTTCCATTTCTCGGTCGTTAACAGCGCGGGAACCACCGTGGATTGCGTGGCTCCGCAGGCCAGCCTCCCGAACGTCGCTTATCACGTTGTCGGGACTTACGACGGCGCTAATCTTAAACTCTACGTAAACGGTAATCTTGTGGCTACAGTCGCTTGCACCTTGACCCTTTGCGCGCAAGTGGGTCCCGTGTCTCTGGGGGTCGATTGGTTTAGCCGGGTTCCTTCGGACTTCCTTACCGGGTTCCTGGACGAGTGCGCGATTTACGGAACCGCTCTGTCAGCAGCGCGGGTCCTGGCACATTATCAAGCGGGGCTCATATGATTGCCGAGATCCTTCGAGGGAGGAACCGATGGCGATCCACGGTGATTTCGAAGACGCTCACGGCTCCTCCAGGCTCGCCGGCTCCAATCACTGTGTTGAGTTGGGAGTTCGTGGAGTCTCCGTGCTCCGATTTTCTTGGGGAAGGCCGATGAGCGGGATCGTCAGGAGACGTTGGAAATCCAAATTCGCACGCTTCATTCAGTCCTACGGCGTGAAATTCCTCGCGGTGGAACTCGACGTCACTCCCTTCGCGATCTACCACTGGATCCGAGGCGCTAGCGTTCCTCGGCCAGCACACGCCAAAGCCATCCAGCGTCTTGCCCGCGAACGCGGTTCAAGGCTCACGATGGACGAGATCTATAGGCATTCCCGCACGGTTCGAGAAGAGGACATCAAGCTGGGACCGGTGCTGCCACCGAGGCCCGCGGCGGTGGCAGCTGTTGCCTATTCGCTTCAAAGATAGGTAAGATTAGACGTGCTTTTCCCCGCATCCATGGCCGATATGCTGCGCGGCGGCTACGTGTTTCTCCAGACGAAACAGTGTCGGAAGTGTGGCAACCTCGTCTACATGTTCCGAACGCCGCGGGCTCGCGAAGGTCCTTTTGTGAAAACTCCGAGAGGCCGTTACGTGTCGCACTTTGCGGTTTGCCGAGCCGCGCGGATCCGGCACGCGGAGGCCGCCTCGCCCGGCCAGGGAGAACTTTTCCCATTGACACCGTAAGCTGCTCGACACGCAAGGCGCAGATGCGCCGAAGCATCTGGCGAAATGACCGGCACTTCCGGGCCACCGAGCGGACGAGCGATGTGACGGCCTTAGCTTCGACCGCGTCGAGGAGACTCGACTGTGCGCACCGTATCGATCAGACCGAGCCACAATGCATCCGAGGCCGTGATGTGGTTTTCTCCTTCCTGCAGCGCCCGGCAGAGCGCAAGATGAAAAACCTGGAACTGCAGGAAATAATCCGCCTTGAGATCCGTGCCAGCCGTTTGAGGTTCTTCCCGTGCGGCGACCCATTCCGAGAGTCTTCCGAAGTCGAAATAGGCGTTGAGGAAGTAAAAGTGATCGCTGATTCTGCTGAGTCCTCCGTCCCAGTCCTGCGCGCCTTGGTTCGTTTGGTAGTCAAAAGCCATGCTCGCGTGGAGCATGAGCTTCTTGAGGTGGGATTTGGTGACGGCGCGGCCTCTCCGTAGTCTTTTCTGGAACTGAAGAAGCAGCCGGTCGTAGCTATCCGAGAGGGGGATCGCCGTCTCTAAGACCTTTTGGGCAGCCGAGGATAATTTCCCGCCGAGAATCGCTTGAAAACAACGCAGGTCCGTGAGCGCCCAATCGCCCTTCGCGGCACGATGTTGCGCAAATAGCGGGCGCTGGGCGGAGACGATGAAAGAGAAACGCCGAACGGAGTTTCGCGCAAGCGCCGCGGCGGCCATTTCGTGAAAGGTCGCGAGCGCCCGCGCGATCCTTGCCCATTCGCCGGTGATCTCCTCGTCAGGCAGTGGCCATCGCGCGCCGTGGTAGAGCAGCGTGGATTCCGGATACGCGACGGCAAAGTCGCCGGCTGAGAGAAGCTCTGCGGCCGCGCTTTTTGCTTTGGGCGCCGCGACGGTAATAATCCTGCAGGGCTCCTGGCCCTCCTCATTCGTCGTTCTGAGAAGGTCTAGAATGCGTTTGCCCGGCTCGGGGCTGCCGCCGCGACTGTTGATGAAGACGGTGATGGGCTCCCGGTTTTGGGCGGTGAGCTCGAGGATCTCGGGCCGGAGGCGATCCATGAGCGCTTCGTTGAGTTGCCCCTCGACCCATATGGCGCGATCCGGGTTCGGTGTGAAGTCGGCGTCATCTGCGCCGCTTTCATGTCTCATCGGCTCTCCGTGACAGGACAACAGTTCCCGCACGACCGCTGGGGTACTTGATCGGGACAACTTCGTTCAGCAGCAATTCGCCCGCCTGTTCCCAGGACGGATCGAGTTCGCGTCCCTGCACATATTTGTTAAACGCGAGGTCTGTTGGAATTCCCAACTGAAATCCGATGACAGCTGCCAAGATGCGCTGCCCTATCGTTTGCATTTTGTGTCTCCTCCTTTTCATCAAAAAGGCCTGCAAACACGCAAGGTCGCGAGTGGATATGCAATCCACTACAAAACGGCTAAAACTCGACCTTTTCGACCGCTCGCTTCCGATGATCGGGACTGAGATGCGCATATCGCAGCGTCGTCGCATACGACTTGTGCCCCGCAAGCTGCTGGACCTCGAGCAGCGGCACTCCTGCGGCGACCAGGCGCGAGCAGTATGTGTGGCGCAAATCATGGTAGCGAAACGCCGGATCCTGTGCCGCTCGGTTGCCGGCCTTCCCCACCCACCCCCGGCGAGCGCGCGGCCCCTCGTGGCGCGCCGGCTTACTTAAATTTTACCCCTGGCGCGCGCGCTTTCCCCCGCGCGCGAGATGGCGGCGCGCGGCCCGGCTGATTTGCACCGTGCGAGGTCCGGTCTTTCCCGTGACGTAGAGCACTCCCTCCGGAATCTTCCAATCCTCCCACTTGCTATTGAACTGCTCGCCGCGGCGCATGCCGGTGAGAATCCCGAGCTCCACCTCGAGAGTTTTCTTCGGGCAATCCTGGCGGATCACCCGAATCAGCCGGCGCTGCTCTTCGCGGCCGAGATAGCGAACGTGAATCGGCGATTCTTTTGACCGCGGGATGCTTCCGCCTGCGAGAGGATTCACCCCGGCTAACCCCTGGCGTATTGCATACCGGAAGATGGACGACAGGAGCGAATGAAAGCGGTTGATGGTCGCGCCCTTCAGTTGACGGTGCGACCCGTCACCGCGTGCGAGATCCTGGAGGAAGCGCTCAATTCGTCCAGGCGTGAGCTGCTGGATCTTCAGGCGGCCGATGGCAGGAAGTATCCGTCGCAGCCTCACCCGATCGGTGTGAATCGAAGACGCCTCATTTCCTCGGAGTTGTTTTGCTTCAAGCGCCGACTCGACAAGATCCCGAAATCGCAGCTCGCTCTTACCGCTCCTGGACACGCGACCCGTTCGCAGGACGGCCCCGGCGCCCGCACGAGCGACGCGCGCGCAGGGGGCGCGGCGATAAGTCGCTTTTGGTCGAGGAGTTTCGTTTTGCAGTTCACGTTTTGCGTTCACGTCACTCCGATCCTATCTGCGAATGTCCAAGGCCGATCCGATGTAGCGGGGATGCACGGGTAACACTTGAGGTCGAGTCTTCAGCCTCCCGATGAGTTCCTTCAGGTCGCGACCGAAGACGGTCTCCTCTCCGTTCAGCAATATTGCCTTGAAGTAACCGCCGCCCATTTTCATGACCATGATTCTGAGCGGGTTCATTATTGGCGTCTCTTCAGAGCGTCGCGCTTCGCCTTCGCCGACGTCAGCAGCTTTTCCGCGCGGTGAAACTGCTCTCCGTAGGCCGAGTTCTTTGCTGCGAGCTTAGCCAGATCCGTCACCTTATGCGTGTAGTAATTAACCTTTTGCTCGGCCGCGTTCTTATCCTTCCGTTTCGGATCCTCCATGTAGTGCTTCCTCTGACATCCCTTCGAGCAGTAGCACCTTTCGGGACGCAGAGGAAAGAAGTACTTCCCACAGGCTCGCAACTCGCAGCGGCGAAAAGCTGCAAACGCATCGTGATCGGCGAGAAAGTGGAACATCTTCAGCGCGTAGGAAGCCGTGTGAGCTTCATCGAACCGATCCATCTTTTCGCCAAGTTTCTCGAAACGCTTCCGCTCTGCGGCAGCTCTAGCGAAGCGCTGCGGCGCGCGGGCGCAAGCTTTCTCTGCCGATGGCGTAATGATAGGACGGTCATGGAACACAATCCTGCCGTCCGGGGCCGCAAAGTCGCGCATCTGCAGCCTGACCGGATACTGCTCTTGGATCCGCACCAGAATCAGATTAATTTTTTTGACGTATGGCAGGCCTGTCGTGTGCCGCTTCAGCAATCCTCGGCTGCGGACCGTTCGCTGCTCCCGGACGTGATCCACAGTCAATTGCGTTAGCTCGAGGAAGATCTTCTTCAGCCCGCTGTATCCGTCGTATTTCTGGCCGCCGCGCATCGCCTCCCGGAAATCCTCCGTGTCCGTGATGTTGTAAGAGTTGATCCATTCCGCGAACTCCTTCGCCACCTTTCGCACGTTCAGCTCTATAGCGTCGCAGTCGATCCAAGTCAGGAAGGTCGACCCCGGCGACAGTCCTGTCCGCTCGCGTGTCTTCAGTGTTCTCATTGTTTCCTCAGTGACGCTATCGCATATTTAGCGCCCTCAAGATACTTAGAGACGCCGCGTCTGTCAAGGAGCTATTGCTACCACGCGAGGAGCGAAGTGCATTGTGCGCAATAGAATCGTGAAAATCAGGCGGCAGTGGCCGATTCGGAGGCGGGTCACGTGAGCGTCCGCGCGACCAATTTCGTGCGTGGACTCCGCGGACTCTCTCCAAGCGAGAAAGCTGTGGCTTTCGTGCTGGCTGATCACGACGATCACAAGGGCGGCGGCACTTACCCGGGCATGCTGACTGTGGCCAAGGAAGCCGGACTGAAGGACCGCACAATCGCCAGCCGGATCACGAGGCGGCTCGTGGATCGCGGGATCATTCGCACCGACAATCCGAGCAAGGGCCGGAAATCCACGGTCTACCGGTTCAACTTTGATCTCACCAACCGTGACTCTAGCCCCCATCCAACCGTGACTCTGGACGGCCCCAACCGTGACTCCCCAGTCACAGGAAGGGTTGAAGGGTTAAGAGAAGGGGGGCACTCGCTCCTGCATTTTTCTCAAGAACAGAAGGATTCGAAACTGCGGGAGCCGGTCCCAACTCGTTCTCAATTCGAAAAGGCAATCGGAAAAATCGCCAAGCCGATCAATCCCTCTGCCTCTACCAATGGCGGACAGCGAGCGCACCTGGAAGCTGGAATCTACCGAAAAGAAATTGAGGCTGCCTATTTCGATGCAGCGAACGGACATATAAAACCGGACGAGTGTATCCGTTTAGCCATCCACGCGGGCGCACTCTCGCTCATGGCAAATCGATCCGTAGAACTCAGAGGTCTTGAGCACAAGGACCTTTCCAGGAATGCGTGGGCGCGAATTCAGAGCGGTGTTGCAGCACTACATGAGATCAAGGACTTCGAGCTGCGGAGCAAGCACCTTGTTCCGGTCGTAACTCACTGTTTGACCTCCGTCGCGCTGGAATTTTGGGAGCGAGCGTGTGCGGAGGCAAACGCAACGGCGCGGCAATAGGAGCGCGGGCAACATCGCGAAGGGGATGGAGATGAAAGAAAGCCAACCAAGCGTCAAAAATCTCGCGCGGCTGCTAGAGACCGCAGCGAAAACACAGAACGAAAGCGCCGAGGCCACATGGTCTGTTGCTCGCTGCATTGACTCATCGATTGGCGACCTCAGCGACGAGATGTTCGATAGCGTTTTCGAGACGGTGACGGAACTCGCGAGCGTCTTACCGGACAAGAAACCGGACTACTTGCGGGCGGCCCGCGAACTAATTCTCAGGATTGAGCGATTCCGTCCGCACGACGCATCCGAAAAAACAGTTTCCCCACAAGGAGGAAAGCAATGAGGCGAAACGAAAGTGTGGCGCATCGTCCATCGAATGAAGTGCTTGCACTTATCACTCCACGGTCGGCTCGGGCACAGATGGTGACGCGCCGGGCTCACCACTGTTTGGGTCCTGCCCCCTGCCGGGGCCGGCCGCGGGTGACGGCGAGGGCACCATTTGTCTAGCGACTGAGTTTTCGGTTCACGTTTCGTTTCGTTTCGACAAAAAAAGAAAGGAAGGCACGCATGGTGACAAACAAAATGATGAGCAAGCCGCTCGCGAGCTCCTCGCAAAGTCTCGCAGTCGGTCAAAGAGCGCTTAGGAGGAAGCGCATCCGTCTCACGCGGTCCGTCTTCCTTGACGGAGGTCATGCCGAGGCAGGCTCGATCCAGGATGTCGCGGAATCACTTGCTGACGATCTCATCGCTCAATGTTCCGCCGTTCCCGTGATTTCGTTTTCCCGGTTCTTTGCATGGATCTGGTCTTTCGTCGATAGCCGAAGCAAAAGAACAGTGAGGAACTGAACGGTGGACACGACCGAAAAGGCAATCGAATTACTAGAACGAGCGGCAAAGCTCGGACTTCGCGTGGAGTTCAAGGACGGTGTGAACATCCTGAAAACGGCGCCGTCGGTAGATCCTGAGGCGGTCACGGTGATCACGCAAATGATGAAATACCTCCCCGAAATCCGATCTATTTCGCAGCGACGTGCACTTGCTGCTCTAGCGAAACCGTACGTCGGCTCGCGAATATTCTCGCGGGATCACGGTGCCGGCACGCTCGTTGGCGCGTCGGAAGATGGCACGTTGACGATCTCAGTCTCCTCGGAAATGCGGCGGTCGAACGAGGAAGAAAGTCGCAGTTCACAAATGTCGATTACCGCCGACGCGGCGAGCCTTCTGATCCTAGATGAAACACAGACGAACGGCACCTCGGTTTCGAACAGCCAGGCGGTATCGGACCAGCCGAAGAGGGGAATCTTCGACCGACTGCTAAGTCGCTCGAGGGCGGATTGAAATGCGGAACTCACTCCCAGTCGCCGGCGAGGCCTCCAGGAGCTCGGCCGAGCAGCTCAACCATAGGGGAAAAAGGAAGAACTCATGACGCATCGCGCCGAAACTCTGGATCTAAAACCGGGCCAGTGCCGAGTGTGCGGCTGCACGGAGAGGATGCCATGCGCGATCGACTTCGTTGACGAGGATGGCGACGCGGCGGCTGTGGCTTGCACCTGGGCCAATGCGGAGCGGACGCTCTGCTCGAATCCGAACTGCGTCGCGGAAGTTCTACTCGAAGTGCTCGATCCGGAGCCAAGCGCGGGAGTGTCCTGAAGGATGAGCACGGCCGCAAAACTCGCCCAAGATAGCGGAGTCGGTACTGACACCGGCGACACCAAGCCGCGCGCGCTCATGCCTCACTTCACCGTAAAGCAAATCGCGGAACTGTGGCACCTATCCGACGACGCGGTGCGCAACATGTTCGAGGACGAGGAAGGCGTTTTGGCGATTGGCGGGGAGCGCAAGCCGGGCACGAAGCGCAAGCCATACGTCACATTACGCATTCCCCTTGATGTAGTTGAGCGCGTACATCGCCGCCGCTCGAAAGCCTAGGTTTTGACAATCCCTATGCATAGCGGTACGCTTCCACGCCATGAAGAAGAATCCAGCAGCGGTCGCGCTTGGCAAACGTGGCGGGAAGGCCCGCGCCAAGAAACTGTCAAAGCGCAGGCAGAGTGAGATCGGCCGAAGGGCCGCCCTAGCGCGCTGGAAGAAAAAGTGAGCACCCTATGCTGACGATCTACCGGCGTCACTCGACAGACTGCAAACAGCGGAAGAAGGGCCGCGCCCGTCCGGATCTCTGCGGCTGCCCGCTTTGGGCCGACGGTCTTGGCGGCGTGGCTGATCTAAGGAAATCGCTCGGCACACGCGACTGGGAGCAGGCCAAAGAGATCGCGCACAGGTGGGAAACAGAGCAGCGTCCGCCCGACCGTGTGGAGATCATCACCATCGCGCGCGTAACCGAGCAGATTGTCGCCGACGCGACGGCCCGCGGTCTGCGCACGGACACGATCGCAAAGTACAAACTTCTCAAGCGCGAAATCGAAGCGTTCGCCGCAGCGCGCAAGATCACGACGTTCGCGGATTTCGACCTCGCGGCGATCCTGGCGTTCCGCGCCTCGTGGAAGAACGAGAACCACGGTGCCCTCAAAAAGCTCGAGCGGCTGCGCCTATTCTTTGATTTTGCCCGCGATAACGGATGGGTCACCGAGAACCTAGCGGAGAGAGTGAAGAGCCCGCGCGTCACGAGCCTCCCGACGCTTCCCTTTTCTGGGGCGCAGATGACGAAGATACTTCAGGCGTCAAGTGATCGCGTGAACCTCGTTCAATCGCAGGGCAAAGACAATGCGCGCCGGCTGCGCGGTCTCGTGCTACTGCTCCGCTATTCGGGGCTGCGCATCGGCGACGCCGCGAGTTGTTCGATCGACCGCCTGGTGGATGGCAAGCTGCGGCTCTACACCCAGAAGACCGGCACGCATGTACATTGTCCGCTGCCCGAATTCGTTGTGAAGGAACTTGACCGAATGCCGCGACGAAGCGAACTGTATTGGTTTTGGTCTGGAAGAGGCAAACCGCACTCCCTTGTGACGAAGTGGGAGGAACTGCTCCGCAAGGTATTCATCGCCGCCGGTGTGCCCGACGGCCACGCGCACAGATTCCGAGACACCTTCGCCGTCGATTTACTTCTCGCCGGCGTGCCCCTTGAGCGTGTGTCGGTCCTGCTGGGACATTCGAGCGTGCGTATTACCGAGAAGCATTATTCGCCGTGGGTGCGCGAGCGCCAGGAACAAGCGGAAGCCGATGTGCGCCGCGTTTGGGCGCGCGACCCGCTTGTGTTGATGGAAGGCGCCGCGATCGCTGCCGACGCCTCCGAGGTACAAACCGGGTACAGCAGAAAAAGTGAGGCCATCAACTAAATGAAAACACGACACAAAATTTGGTGCCGGAGGAGGGAGTCGAACCCACACGGCCTTGCGACCAACGGATTTTGAGTGCAATGCGTATACTCATACGCACATAGAAACAATGCACTTATTTTCAACGACTGCGCAACTGTGTAAGTATATGTGTAAGGACTGCCGGGCATAAAGCAATATCAAATCGAGTTTGCCCTGCTGCCATGAAACCCATCCTCACGCGTAAAGTATCACAAAACGATCCTTTGCGTGTGTGAAGTAAGAATCGAAACTTCCGAACGCCAGCAAAAAACCCGCTACATTGACTGACTCCATATATTCGAACCTGCGTGGCTGGTTTCATTTTCAGAAGATGATCGAAGCATTTACAATCACAACGTAACCGGCACAAATCCTTGCGGCAAAGATGTAAATGCGCTTTTCTGGGAGACGAACGAACTGAAGAGCGGAACACATGGCGGCAGAATGGATTCCCTGCGGTAGCGGATTTATAGAGGCGGATGTCATCCGCTGGAAAGAAGCCGCGTGGGAAAAGCGCAGCCGCAGGCGGAACGCCCGCGCAGTGAATGCGGGCGAACGCTTTGTCATCGCCGAAGTCATCAGCGATCAGGACGGATGGCTCAATCTTCTCGTTCGCGGCTGCACCGTCCTCAGCGAGAAACCGGGCTGGGCGATTAAACCTCTGCTGAAGAACGTGTCGGTGCGTCGCAGGAGACGGACAATCGAGCGGGGCAATCCCGAGCGGCTTCTGTGGAGCGATGAGAGCGCCCGTGCTCTATTGAAAAGCAAATTTCTTGGAATTGAAAAAAGATAATCTGAATGATTCTGATATCGGAGATATCACGGTCACAGATGAATGGTTCATTGTGCATTTTCTGAAGAGCGAACCGGCATCAGCGATCGGGGTCTCGGGGTTTTCCGCTCGGCCAATGAGGTCGGAGGTACGGGCGAGGGGTTCGCGGCTTCTTAAAAAAGCGTGACGCGACGAAATCCGGTATCGGCGGTATGAGCGCGGTGATGCCTTTCAGGAAGCGAGTAATAATCCGCGGGCGTGCCGGCGCGGTATGGTCTAGGAAGCGGCTCAGGATTTTCGAAGGCAGGAAGCGAGAGTCGCCCGACGTGCGCGGTGTGATGACGGGTTCCACAGGTGGCGTCGTCGGCTTCGAGAAAAACCGCGACGGGAAGAAATCAGGCATCGGCGGCATGAGCGCAGCCGCGCCACCGATGAAGCGCGAAACCCGGCGGCGAGCCTGTGCAACCTGGTTGAAGAAGCGGCTCAGCTGTGGTCGCAGGAAGCGTGAGCCGCTTATCGTGTGAGTGGTGGCGGCCACTCGCGGCCGTCCTTGGTTCGTTTCTGTTCTTGCTGCCTTTCGCGTTCTCGCGTTTCGGCGAGGAGCCGGCGGGCGGTTTCCTGCTCGCGGATGTAGCGGGCGAGGTCTTCTTTGGTTCGGCGCTCGTGATCGCGCAGCTGCTGCGCGTGCCGCTCGGCGAGATTTTGAAGGTCGCCGTCCCTTGCCATTCTCAATTGCACGGCGTAGCCGACGCGCTCTTGCGCCTGTCGCTTCTCCATCTCCCGCTGACGGCGCGCGCGCTCCGCGTCGCGTTTCTGGATGAGCTTTGGATTCCACCAGCACTGGAATGTGTCGATAACGCTGTCGATGCCCGGCTTGGGCGGGGCGTTTTCCCGCGCGAAGCGGGCGCGCTCGGCCTGCTGCAAGGCTTCGCGGTGCGCGATTTTTTCCGCCATCTCGCGGTCGAGGATGTCGCGGGTGTGGTTGTATTCGTTCTCCTGACGCTGGCGGATGTCCGCCGCCTCGCGGGCCTGGCGGTCGGCGACGGCTTTTTGAATCGCCTGAATTTCATCCGGCGAGAGGCTCTTCGGTTTTTCGGCGGGTTGTGCCGGCTCGGGCTGGGCAGGTTCGGTCTGCTTCTCTGCTGCCTGTTTTTCTGCCGCTGGCTTTTGGGCTGCCTGGTTCTCTGCTACTTGCTTTTTCTTGTCCTGGATTTGCTGCTGGAGCTGTGCCGCCTGTTTGACGGTCGGGAGGCTTTCGAGGTCGATGCTCGTCATGTACTCACGCAGTTCGCCGGACTTCATGCCGTGAATCTGGCGGGAGAGGCTGTAGACTTCTCCCTCCTGATCGACAAGGACGAAACCGCGCTGGCCCTTGGCAAGCAGGTAGCCCTGCTCTTCAAGGGCTGCCTTGAAGGCTTGCGGACTGTCGGAGGCCTGTTTGAGGGCGGTGATCTGGTCTTTGCGTTCGGCGGGGTCAATGCCGGTGCGTTCTGCCTGCTGCCATTCGGCGTGATTGACGGCCGCGTTGGGGAATTCCGGCTGCTTCTCGCGGTCCCGTTTCGCGTGCTTGCCGGGAACCATCTCGTGGCCGAATTCAATTTCGAGGGCTTTGCTGGCGCGTTCGTGGGCGGGGTAATTCATGCTGTCGGAACGCAGCGTCATCGTGTCGATGTCGGTGCGCGCCCAGACGACATGAAGATGCTGGCGGCCGTGCTTCTGGTGCATGACGACGGCGCGGGGCTGGCCCTCGAAGCCCAATTCCTTTTCGAGTACATCCACGCAGCGCGCCCACTGCTCAAGGGACATGACGTACCCTTCGGCTGGATCGATGTTGACATGGTAAAGACCCTTGCTGCCGCGCGTGCCCTCGGACAGGGTTTGCCAGTCGCGGAAGGCCTCGTCGAGATTGGGAGCCGGGGACTGGAGTTCGAGGATATCGACCATCTCGTTGGTGTCGCGCCGCTGAAGGTGTTTGGCGAGCTGTTCCGGTCCGCTGCGGCTGCCGCCCTTGATGATCATGGGACAGGACCGGGCTTCTTGCCGAGCGCCTCGAAGATGGCATCGCGGATGGCGATGTAGGCGCGCAGGGCGTCTTTCAGTTCCGGCAGGCGGGCCTGCTCCCCGGCGTTGAGGGCGCGGGCGATCTGGTTGATGTTGTTGCCGATTCGCCCGATCTCGCCGAGGATCTGGCGCAGGGCCTTGTGGTCGGCTGGCGGGCGGCGCTGGGCGCGGGGTCCGGCGTCGCCAAGGGCGGCGGCGCGCATGAATGCAGCGATGGCGAGGCCGGCTTTATCGGCCTTGGCGGCGATGGCGGCGAACTCTTCGTCCAGACAGCGGGAGGCAATTATCCTGCCGCGCCGCCTCTTGTTACTGCCCGCCATGCCGGCTCCTTTCGCCTTGGCGTGCGCCGCGATACCCTGCCCGGTCCAGCGGCGACGCGGGCCACTGGTCGGTCCAGCCAGACGGCTGGTCCAGGTCCAGGAGGGATACTCCTGGTCGTGGGTCCGGGGGGCGCGAAAGCCCCCGGTCAGGTCCAGGCGGAACGGCCTGGTGCGCGAATCATTTCCCACCGCGCAGGGGTGCAGGGGTTAGGAAAAACCCCTGCTCCGGGGGATGCAACGGGGGGCGAAGCTACCCCCTTGCCAAGCCGTGCGGTTATACCGCACATGGCTTGCAAAGCACGGTAAACCGTGCTGCGGCTCTCACATTTCCAGAATACCATTGACCGGTTAACGAATAATTAGCGTTGGTCACACAATATGGAATCTTCCTATTATGCTACGAATTATAACATGATTCGCCGTTAATATGGTTAACGAGCCGCACAAGACCGCCGCCGCACTACCGTCCCATCAGTATTTCCTTGGCCGCATTGAGTTCTTTCGCCAAGTAATTCGAGCTGCCATGATACGGACGGATAACGGATATTTGACATAATTTTGAAATACGCCGTCCGAATCTCATCAAAGATTGCCCCCGCCTTAACACGACTTAGCACCAACAATCTCCCGCGCCCATCCATCGTCATTTTCGGTCGATTCGGTGACGGCTCGCTTCGTGCCTTCTTTTTGCTCCCCGGCCTGTCCTCTCTGATGCTGCCACGACATGCCCATTCCGGTCGTAGATGGAGCCGGCGGTTTCCCAATACAGGAGCGCTTGGCCTTCACGGGGGTATCCTTCGTCATGTTAACGGAATCTTAAGTCGAATCGAATATTATGGTTACGTAGTATCTGACACGGTGTTGAGGTACGGGTTAAACTAAACCATGACATTTACAAATGCGGAAGGTTCAAAATGACAAGTTTAGACGATTGTATAAAATCCGGCGACTACAAGATGAGCGGCACGATCAGCCACCTTTTCGCAGGCGTTGCCGGTAAAAAGATGACGACAGAAAGGCTTCGGGAGGTGCCGAACGGTAATCGTAGTGGTTACAGTCTAGTCGCCTTAGAAAGAAAAGAGGGTACTTGGGATGTATTCAAGCAAGACGTGCTTGAGAAGTGGTTTCAAACAGGCGTTCATGAGGACCCAGTAATTCATTCAGTAACAAAAAAGTCGACCCTTCAACATCACAGCATATCAAGAGATAAAGTTGCGGCGCTATTCGAAGAACATGAGAAAAAATGTCGAGAATTTAATACTACTGAAGCGCAGCTGCGCCAAGCCGCAAAAGAAAAGAAAAAGTTACAAAGCCTGGCTTCGTGAAAACAAGTAGATTCAAATAGTGGCCTCCGCTGTCAGGTATCGGCCGCCGTGTGTCGTTGGTATGCGTCCCTATCTTTCCCGTCCCGAAGACGCGCCTCTGTATAGCAGTTCCTGCCGATCGAGCCGTTCCTGCTGGCCGCGCGCCAGGGTTTCCTGTTGTCGCTTGTGTATCTCCTCAAACGTCTTGCGCCTCTCTTCTATCTCGGCCTTGTCCTTCCCCGCTGTCTGCGCCGCCCTCAGCATGTCCGCGAGCGCCTGCTTTTGGGCCTCTAACTGGATCTGGCGCTCAATCTCCTGACGCTTCAGCTCGGCCTCTTTCACGCGCTCCCAGGCCGGTTTCAAGCCGGCGCGCCCGTCCCGCTCCGGGTTGGCTGTCGGGGCGTCGCGTTCGGATTTCTGGCGCTCCTGCGGGCGGGCCTCGCGTTGTCTTTGAGCCTCAATGTCCTGCCGCAACTGCGCCTGCTGCTGCTCCTGCTGACGCTGGTGCAACTCCCTCTGCCGCTCCATTTGCCGGAACGCATCCTTATCGCGTTCCTGCTGCCTCTGGAAAAGCTCCTGCTTTTCCCGCTCCTGTCTGGCGAAAAGCTCCCTGGCCTGACGTTCCTTTTCGACGGCGTCGGCCTTCCGGAATTCTTCTTTCTGGGCGAAGTCTTTCTGCTGTTGTTCCTGTGTCTTGAAGTGTTCCTTCAGTTCGCCTTCCTGTTTCCAAGATTCCTGCTGATGAGGATCAATCGCCATCAGATACTCCCCGTCCGCGCCTTCAACCCTTCATCGGCATAGGCAAAATATTTCCTCAATCTTGCGGCCCGCGCGTTGGCGGCCATGACGATCACAAAGTCCTTGTAGTCGGGACCGGCAACAACGTTGGGTTCGACGATCTTGACGCGGGTGCCGTCAATGACGCTCTCCTGGAATCCGATATCGTCCGAAACCTTCTGCGCGGTTTCGTCGTGAAGGCTCGGATTCATGAACATGCGGATCGCGCAGCCGCCGATCATTCCCTCCGCGTTGGGATAGGCGTTGCCGAGCTGCCCGAGGCTCTGGGCGAACAGCCAGAGCTTGATGCCGTACTGGCGACCGAATTCCAGCGCCTCTTCGACGGGGGGCATGTGCTTCAGGCGTGGAAGTTCATCGAGGATGAAAAGAATCGGGTGGACCCCGTATGAGGGCACGGCCGTAGAGGTCAGTGCGCGAATGTGCTGCGCGATGAAGACGCGCAGCAGGGAGATATAGCTGTCCACCTCGTTCGATTTCAGGCAGATGTAAATCGTCGGATTGTCGCCGCCGCGAAGATCAAGCGGGTTCCAGTCGGATGTCCGCGTGGCGCGCGCGATGCGCTCGCCTTCCCACGCGCTCATGCTGGACAGCGCCGATTGCAGCACACCGTCTTTTGTCTTCGGCTCCATGTTCGCGAGGGAATGCCCCGTGCGCGACATCGACCGAAAATCGACGCGCGCCTCCAGGTAGGCCACGAATTGCTCCCAGCCGACGCCGTGAAGAATGTCCAGAACATCCGCCATGGATCGTTTGGCAACGTCTTCCTCAAGGCAGACGCGGGCAATCGCGGCCGTCAGCAGGTCACGGGCGCTGTTTTCCCAAAACGGGTCCTTCGCGCCGCTCGGAACGATCATCATGTCGGAGAGAAAGCGGGCGTCTTCCCAGAGATAATCGGGATCGGCGCGGACCTGTGCCAGCGGATTGTAGCCGTGGCTGGTCGCCGGGTCCAAAGGACTGAACTTGTACACGGGTCCCACGTTTTCCCGACGCCATTTGCTCGTCTGCGCGTAGATTTCGCCCTTCACGTCGAGGACGACGGCAGCGCCTTTCCACATGAGCAAATTCGGAAACACCTGGCTTTGGGTCTTGCCGGAGCCCGGAGGCGCAACGGTGATGAGCGAACCCTCGCCGTCGTAATACCACCATGTGCCGGGGGACATCTCGTCGAGGCCGAGAATAAGACCCCCTTCAACCGGCGTGCCTTTCGCGCCCGGTTTCAGAGGCGCACCCGGCACGAGGTCGCCGCCGTCGCCATGGAGACGTGAAGCCAGCTTGTTCAGAACCGGATCGCCGTTATTTCTGTTTGTACCTTTAGGAAGCCAGCTCAGAGCAAGATTGATCATGGACTCAGTATTGTTAGGGCCTTGGTACCATTTGACTGCGTCAGAAATCGATCTGATGTTAGGATTGTTGCTCGGATATTTCGTCTTTCCGGTAATAACCGCTTTTCCGTCCGCATAAATCAAGCCGAGCCGCACCAAGTAGAAATTTGCTTCGTTTCCAAAAAGTCCCAAATTGTACAAATGATATGCTGTTCTAAGCACTTCCCTTTCGCGCGCATCCATGGCTGACAATGATCTAAAGAAATGGCATTTTATCCCGCTGTCTTTAAGATCGAATCCTACATCGGCCGCTCTTTTGTCAAAGACACGGTCGATGGTTTTGCTTCTCTCGTCCTTGCTGACGCCAAATTTACTCAGCGCATTTTGGTTGCTGCGACGCCTCATTCGGGCGCCTGCACCCCGCCACCACCATATTCCCAAGACGAGTGCGCCAATCCCTATTCCCCATTCCACAGACGTAGCACGAATTGACGAAGTTTCCGGCGCGCTGGTGTGCTTAATGGGAGCGTTACTTTCGCGCTTCTGCGCCTCCTGAATATGTTTGTTCAGTGCCTGAATTTTTTTGCGTGTCTGCCGCAGGTGACTGAGATATTCGTCCCTTAAATCCGGCGTCAGGTAGCGCTGTAAGAGGGCGCTGATGAACGCATCGTCGTTGCCATATCGCTCACGCAGGCGATTCCATTGATTGCGCTTTGAGTTCTCGTCGAATTGCTGTTTGTTGTCCGGATCAATCGACCTATAAACGGTATCGTACAGGGTCGAGGCGCCGCCCGCGTAGCGACCGTTAAGAGCCAACTCCTCACGCGTCAGGCGTGGTCCTCCCGGAGCGTCGGCTGTTCCGGAGAGAACGACCACGACATCAATCAGGCGGTTCAAAGCCGCCACCTGGCGTGCGGCGGTGTCAAGGTCATTTGAGCCGCGAATGTCGGCAATTACGCGGTCCGGTTCCGGCATTTGCTTGAGAAACGCGGGCGTATTGTCGGGTGTTTGGGGTGAAGCGGAAAACACTGGCGCAGCGCAGAGGCACAGGATCAGAATAAGCGGTACACACCGCCACAGCCTCCCGGCATCCATGTGTCGCGTGGGCATTTTGATGAGCGCTCAGACGCTCCCGTCAGCGCCTACTATAATCCTTTTGTGACGTTGCTTCCTGAAATATTGTTTCCAGTTTCAATCCCAGCACCGTTATTCCGCGAAGCACGCATGAGAGTCCAGAACACAGCCACGGCGTAAATCTGTGTCCAGCTCGGCTGGTCAGTGGCGCAATTCAAGTGCAGTGACTCGAGTCAGTTGTTTTCTTCCTTCTGCGAATTCCCCCGTCACGGGCCTTTTGAAGATTCCGGTGTCGCACGTCCTGGCGTGTGCAGCCGCAAGCGCAAGGCTCCTTCTCTTCGTTGCGGTCCTTCCATGTTTGCACATGCAAAGCATGTCGGATGCGGCTCACGCCTGAGGACGCGCCCTCCCGTCAAGCATGAAAGGCCTCGATGTCGGGGCCTCGAAGCAGAGGAGAAAAAACATGAGATTACTTACACACAAAGAACTGGCACACCTGAGCAAATTCGACCTGGAAGCTTTACTCACCCTTGCATTGCTGGAGATCAGCAATGCGAAGCAAGGGTCGCCGGAATGGAACAGTGCCATGGCGTCGCTGTTCAACATCCGTCAGGAACTGGCGACACACAAGATGACCCCACGGCCTTGTGGTCCGGGGTTCTAGAGCCCCGCGCTCCGTCGCAGCCGATCATGCTGCGCGGAATACGTCAGAAGATGAGAGCTTGCAGGGTGCCTTGCGCCTCTTGTTCACCAGTCAGTTGACGAATTAGCAAGCCGTGCGGATGAGCTGTATACTCGCCGGGGCAACTTGTGGCGAGAGAACTGAGATGCGTTCAGAAAGACTCTCTTTACCGGGCGCGATCGTGAAGGCCGCTCAATGGCAGAACGAGGTTGCAAAAGATGGCCACCTGGTCGAAACAAGAACTCAACAAGGGCATCGATACGAAAACGTTCTATACCGATGAGAATGGACAGTACACGACTGAGCGCCAAGCACTACACGATGAGCTCGTCGACCAACAACTTGATGGCCACGCTACTCAAGAACGACCGTGCCTTACGATTACCTCCGGCGGCACCGCTTCCGGTAAGTCGGATGCTGCCCGGAAGGCCCAAGAATTAATTAGTGATTGTGTATTTGTCAATACGGACGAGATGCGAGCCATGCTTCCTGAATTTGCCTATATCGAAGGCACGGACAAGGCTGGACTTCTTCAGGAAGAAGCGGGCGATATCCGTGACCAATTGCTGGCAAAGGCCGTTGCTTCAGGAATGAATGTGATTTGGGATACTCCCGGCAGTCGCTGGGTCGCCGGTCACCTCAACGAAATCGAAAAACGTGGATACAAGATCACCATCGCATATACCCATTGCCCTCTTGAGGAGGCAAGAGATGCAGCTAGGTATCGTGCTAAAAATGCTTCGAACCCTGCTGACCGTCGAGTTGTCCCCGACGACATAATTGAGGCATCCCACAGGAAGGCACGGGTCGGGTTTAACGCAATGGCGAGGGTCTCAGGCCGCGAGATTGTTATTTATGACAAGACTGATAAGGCAAGGGGGGCACCAGCCGACATAATCTACCACAGGACGGCATGTGGCGAGGTTCTGGTCCATGAGGAGGAGCGAGTGAACCAGTTTGCTAGCAGCGAGGAGCCACAAATCGACCAAGGCATCTTTGAGATCTTTTAGATATTGACTAAGCCTAGTTATTGCTATACGTTAGAAGATGTTGCAGTGGCGAGGCATTAGGAGGGAATCCCACATGAGAAAGCCTGACGACGGCACCCAAGAATGGCGGGATTTTCAGCCTGTCCTTGATCCCAAGAGTACTACTAAGAAATTCCGAGCCGCTCTCAAGCGTGCTGAAGAGCAGGTTAAGGAACGCGCAGGAAAAAAGGGCGACAAACCCCCTGCTCTCTAGACCGGATCTCTGCTATTATTATTAATGAGATGCCTATAGCTAGATCAGGGAGAAAATCCCGCATGAAAAAGCCTAAGCTGCACACCCAAGAATGGCGGGACTTTCAGCCCGTTCCTGACCCTGAGAGTACCACTGAGAGATTCCGAGCCGCTCTCAAGCGTGCTGAGGAGCGCGTAAAGCAAAAGGCCGGTAAACCGATAGCTGCATCTCAGACTCGTCCGACCTCATAATCTCCCTGCACCAAAACCGGCGCGGGATTCGATCAGGATTCCAGCGGAAATCCAGAGTTCTGACCTCTTCTAAATTCCCGGTGATCGCGGGACGCTTTCCATGAAGTCTCTCTAAAGCAGAAGCCCCAGACTCTCCCGTCAGCGTAACAGGGTCGCACGCGCTCCGTCGCAGACGGTCCGGCTGCGACGGTATGCGTTTTAGATACCGGATTGAACACGCGGGCTCATGACGCGCCTCCCAGTTCGGCAAGCTCGTCGAGGATGGCAGCGCGGATGACGCGCGCTTTCGCCATGATCTCCAGTGTGTAGTCGAACATCTCGTCAGGTTCGAAGCAGATCAGCTCCGGCACGGTGAGGAGTTCGTTCACGACTTCCAGAAGGTCGTTGATGTGACGCTCGGTCAGGCATCGACCTTTCCAGGCCGTCGGATTGTGAAGCGGGATGTTCGTGATGGCAGTCATAGCGATTCTCCTGTTTGGTCTGCGGTTGGTTGAGTTTGGACGTGTGGAACGTAGCGGACACGGAATTCGTCGCGGTCGTAAGGGGCCATCTGGCCCGCCGCGACTTCTTCTTCGAGGTCTGCAAAGAACTCGTCGAGAGCTGCCTGTGCTTCGGCAGCGGTGGCGAAAGTTTCCGGCTGCATGACGCCATCGGCCTCGGCGTAAGACCATGTGTTGATCCAGCCGTAGAACAATGTGTAGTGCTGTACTTCGTAAGTCATGATGACCTCCAGTTGAAGGAGGAAGGACGCTTACGCGCCCTTCCCCTCGGTTGCCTCGGGTTGCACGGCGGCTTTTTGCTTCGGCGGGAACGCCGCGTAGCGTTTGCCGTTGATGAGGAAGCTGTAACCGGTGCCCTTCTTGTGGGCGAAGGCGGCGCCGACGCGCTTGTTCTCCTTCTTGCCGCCGCTTTCGACGGTGTCGAAGATGTAGAAGGCCGGTATCTGTTTTTCCTTGGTCGTTTCGGTTTGTGTTGTCATTAGTCTTTCTCCTTTTTTCGTGTTTGAACAAATCCCCGAAGGTCTCTAGCTGCGGTTTAAGCAAGCAGAATCTTTTTCTCTGCAAGATCTGTTTGTTTTGGGGATTGCGGCGTTGATTGTGTGGGAAACGCGGACGCACGAAAAGGTTTGGCCGCTCAGGCGGTCAAACCTTTTCCACACAGTCCACGCTGGCCTTGGCCAGTGGTGGCATAAAGAAAGCTCTGCGAGAGGCACAGGTCTCTTCGCGGTCTGATCGGCATGATGTTGTGTTTGTTATGCCGGCCGCAGTATAGGGTTCGTTCAGAAGAGTGGTGCCGCCTTGGGATGGTCGATGTGCAATGGGCCATTGCTGATCTATTGCCATCATCTTCGGGCCGCGGTCACCGCCCCTTCCGTCCCTCGCAGAATACCTTCCGGTTTAAGCCGGAAGGATCACATCAGGCGGGTATTGCTCCCTCCAAATCCGTGTTGGCCGGAATGTTTGTCCAGCAGAAATCCTGTTCTCTGAGCCACATCTTGCACAGAATGATGGCGAGCTTGCGGGCGACCGCGATGCGGGCTTTGGAGAATCCGTGTCTTTTGGCGATCTTCATGCCCCATGCTTTCAGGGCGCACCATTTCTTGGTGTTGAACAAAAGCACAGTTGCCGCCTGGACCAGATGATAGCGCGTCATGACGTCACCACGCCGGGAAGTATTGCCTCTGATATCGATTTCGCCGGATTGATATTGCCTGGGTGTCAGGCCGAAATAGGCACCAATATCGCCGGCGTCTGCAAAGCGCTTTGGGTTATCAACCGCAGTAACGAACGATAACGCAACGATAGGGCCGACCCCAGGAGCCGTCATCAGGCGACGACAAACAGGATCGGACTTGGCAATTCCCTCGACTTTTTTGCTCAGCACAGCCAACTGCTTGCATAAAGTGTCGTAAAGGTTGAGCGACGGCATCACCGTTTCACGAACAAGAATGCCGCGTTCGTCGGCCCGATCAAGGGTTGCAAGAACGCGCTCACGGAAAACCTGTGTGCTGATGTTTCCACGCCGGGTGAGCAGGCCAAATGGCTTAAGCGTGCCTGTGATGTTGTTCTCCAGACTTACTCTTTGATTCACCAGAAATTGGCGCATCGTAAGCAACGCACGTGCTTCCTGACTGGATTGACTGCGGATGATCACAGGCTTGATAAAATCGCCGCCCATACGCACCATCTGCGCCAACCCGCGCGCATCGTTCCTGTCTGTCTTGTTGCGCTGCGCTTTCAAGAACTCTGCGGCCTGGTACGCTTCCAGACAGAGCATCGGTAAGCCCAGCTTGCTCAGCTCCGTATACAGCCAGGCGCTCATGGCACCAGCTTCAAGGCCGACCTTCATGACAAGCTTGGTATCAACATGTTTCGTCACCCATTCATAAATATCCGGCGGCCCTGTGAGAGCCTTGCCTTCCGCTACCCTGGTGCCCTTGCCATTTACTATGCAGATTGCTGTTTGCCGTTGTGATACGTCTAACCCTATGTAATATTCCAACTACCTTCTCCTATGTTTACGTTACGGGAGAGGCACTCTACTACATTTAGAGAACCGGACCCGCAGCTATACTATGGGATGAGTCCCCGTCGCTATGCGCCAGGGCGCGGCGTCAACAGGAAAATTGGGGGAGACCGCTCGCGGGGGAACCGAGGCTTCCTGTTTACGCGGCAAGCGCCCGCGCATTGCAGGGATCAGACGATGCCATAGGGGTTTTTAAACACGGCTTCAGGAGAAAGCTGACAATGCCGAGAAACGACGAGAAAATAAAGGCTGCGGGAATACGCTGACGCATGAGAGGGCGGCAAGATGTGTGGCGCGCGGTAACTACTAGTTATAGATACGTGATAGGATCAGCACTGCGGAACAGTGAAGTACCATAATGTCCTCGCGCTTGGAAAATATGAATCTCCGATTCGATGCAGGCGGCAGAATGGTTTGGGATGTTGCTACGGCGGTAGCGTGGCGGATGGACCCTGACAGACGCCTCCTGCCAGATATCAGCAAGGACCCGAACACTACGGCGGATATCGAGAGAGTTTTTGTTGTGCGCGCCGAGAAAGTGGAGACCCCGCCTCGTCTCAGGAAGTCCCTGAATTTGTTGCGGCAACAGTTCCCTGAAGCATTCAGGGGCGTCATCCTGGACATCGTGCAGGAGCATATTTTTGCAGCCCTGAGTTTGGATGTTGCGGAGAATGTTCAGCATCCTGACAGGATTCCGTTTCTCATAATTGGAGAAGATGCCCCACGTGAGTCGGTCCTTGTTGACATCGATCGAATGTTGGCCGAGTATCAAGATGCACCAAAGAAAATCGCCAACTGGAACAGAAATCGTGAGGAAGCAATTAAGAAGGTCATCAGAAACAGCATCACGCCACGTTTTGACAACCTCGACGTTAAGCTTGAGGATGTCAGCAAGAAACTTGACAAGGGGTTTGAGAACGTGAGTAACCGGTTTGATGAAGCAGCGTCATCAGCCGAGAAGTTGAACAAGCGAATCCTAGAGCAGATCGGGAAACTCAAACCACCCCAGCGCTAAGAGATGGCCCACACACTACTACCCGGGCACGTTCCTCTCAACGATGAAACGATGGACAGGTTCTCCGTTGGCCCAGATAAGAACCTGTATCTGGACGACAAAAAGGTTGTAACTCAGGATCTATTTCAGTCCAGTAGTGTCCCAACGTTGCGGGAAATAGCGAGTTTTCTCTCGCAAGTGATTGATTCGACTGGGAACAGTTCTCGGCACTCAATTGAAATCGAGACCGCATTGAAAACGCGCAAATGCCTTTCTGAATAACGATTTCCAGTCATCGACACCTCAAACATTGGGACACTACTGATTTCAGTCATTCAAGAATGCCGGACGGTTTGTGAAAACGGTCACGTTTTTGGTGGCGGCAGCGACCTTCTTGTCTAGCGCAACCACATCCGTCGATACGCTGCTTAAATTGAATGACCGATACTGTTGGGAACCACGCTTTTATTCGTCGGAAACTAAATGCGCTGGTGCGCAGAAGTCCGACGTTGAGAACAGTAATAAGGCCAGAGAGAACTCGTCGGTCATCAACGCGCCGGTACCCGAACCGGCTAAACCGGTGGACGGCTCAGAGGTCACTCCCATACAGCACTCTCCAATCGAATCGCGCCCTGAACAGAAAACTCCAACATCAAAATAGAGCGGCGGTTCGTTGTTCGGTCCTGCGGAAGGTGACGCCTTCAACGGGGGCGTTGCAACTTTCGAACAAGGTCTGCACTGCGTCACGAGTCGGCTGCTGGAGCACACCGGCGCGGGTGATTGCAACTGAATGCTGGAAACGGTGGTGTCCTAATTTGGATTGCTAATCTCGCTTTCTGTATCTCCGTGGGCGTAATCACTCCAGGTCAGAAATCCTCCGTTTTCTCCTCCGCAGTGAGTCACTATCCAAATATGGGTAGATCGCATCTCCCACCGAGTCTTGGTTTGGAATACATCGGTGTAACGTATAAAGGCTCTGAAATGAAGGAAGAAACTATTTCTTGATTTAGGAGCAGCAGATTGATCTATCGTGCCATCCATGTACGCATCAATCGGATGCCATTGATCAATCCCTTCCGTCGTCGGATCGACCACTTTGGGGAGCGTCATCGGCGCAAAGACTTGGTTCGTACTGATGGCCTCTGCGGATTTGGCAACCCAAACATCCGAATAGCTATCGAGAATAGAAGCTACGGTCGATCCATGGCACATAACTTTAAATTCAATCCGCTCATTTTCTTTCGGGTACGGTCCAAACCGTGTGGCCATATCAACAAACTTAACCTCGACTTCCTCAATGCTAATGCGTGCCCTTTCCTTACTTATAAGCATTTCAATACTTTTATTCGCGGCGTCGGCACTTGTTTTGGCGGCAGCGGCGTTAGTTCTGGCAACACTGACTGATTCCTGCAATTCGCCGGTTTGTCGCTCTATAGCCCGGAGAGTACGGATCGCGGCATTAGCGGCAACGGCTCCAATGACAGCAAGGGCCAAAGTAGCGATGGCAGTAATGACATTTGGAATTCTGGACCACCAATCGGGTTTGGTGAAGTCTTTTGCCTCAAGCTTGTCCTTTTCTTCGGCGGATGGGATCTGGAGTTCTATGTCCTGCTTGGACTTAGAGGCACCCGTTTCTGGAAGATCGGATTGTCTTGGTTGGACGTTATTGTCATGGGAAGCGGTTTGGCCTGCTTGTTCTCTTGCGGAATCCTGAGCGACCGCAGCGACGGTCGCAAGAAGAATTGCCAGACCGAAAACGAAGATTTGGAAAGATCGCCTCACGGCAATACTGTAACACAAAAACTATTGACATCGCCACATTATTGTAATACACTTATTATTATAGAGAGATCGCATGTGGCAAACATCCTGAGCATCGACAAACAGGTGGCAATCATTAGCGTACTTGCCGAGAGTTCCGGTATCCGGCAGATTGAGCGAATGAAAGACGTTCCCCGTGACACGATTATGCGTCTTGGCGTGCGCGTCGGTAGGGGCTGGGCGACCCTGATGGATGCCGAGATGCGCGATTTGTCCTGCGACCGTCGCGGAGGTACGAGCGGCAATCGTTTAGGAGGACAGGGCCGGTGAATCAGGCGAAGAAAACTAGGAAACCCGGTCGGCCAAAGCTACCAAAGGGAGCGGCTAAGGGCCGGATCGTGCCAGTACGCTTCACGGCTGACGATCTAAAAGCTATGGAAGCCGCAGCGAAGACCTGCAATCAGACACTCTCGGAATGGATTCGGAGCACGACTCATACCGCAATCACAAAGTAAAAAAGTCAAATTAGCGCACTACCCAGGGAACCGGCGCGGGGGGGGGGGCCCCGGGGGGGGGGGGGGGGGGGGGGTGGGGGGTGGGGGGGGGCAGAGGGGCCCGC
>VFSW01001949.1_pt1 | contig 31241 bp, 80 predicted proteins | sample 5358111 | NCBI WGS metagenome assembly VFSW01 (sample SAMN11554181, study PRJNA540505) | mine drainage metagenome | isolation source: sediment from site ElyBrook_90M | place: USA: Ely Copper Mine, Vershire, VT | collected 2017 | reverse complement strand
GCCTCGCCTGATGTCAGGCTCCCAGACCAGCGTTCGCTTGCCTGGGAGCACGCTTCCGTCGAAGTACGTGCGCCAGACGGTCCAGCGCTTCTCGCTCATCAGAGCGAGACCTTCCGCCACGTCTCGGTGACGCCCTTCTTGCCGCTGCGGCGCTGGGTGACAGTGACCGAGCCGTCGCCGTTCTTCGTCACCTTCGCGGGACCCGGGACGATGGCGCTCTCGCTCTTGCGGCCGTAGTGGTTTCCGCCCATCAGGACGAGGGTCACGCCGTTGTAGCGGTACACTCGGCGGGGCATGCTGGCGTCGTTCTTGGACATGGCTTTTTCCTTTTGTTCTTTCTGGCCTTTCCGGCCTTGATGAGTCAGTGTACCTCAGATCAGCAGCGACTTTCACCGTCTGCTGTCATTCTGCAACTTTTTCTGCGCCGCACCCGTCAGGTAGACGCAGCAGATGCGGTCCTGGCCAGAGGGCGTCTGGTGGTGGAGGTGGACGTACATCCACTCGTCGTCGACGATGATGCCGTACTCGCTCGAGTTCGGGTCCTCGAGGATGTCCTCGACGGTGCAGCGCTCCTGGATGCGGCGAAGCGCCATGCCCACCGAGCGTGCGCTCACGTCTGCGTCCTCGTACGGGTACCCGCGGTTCTTGCTCGCTTCCGCGCGAGTTGCCTCCGTGACGCGGTACGTGCCCTTGCACCCGCACATGCACCCGGGACGACCCGTGTACGACTTCAGCACGTCCGCGGGGGTGAGCGACTTGACGAGCTCCACGACGTGTTTCTTGAGGATGTCCATGTTCTAGATCCTACCTCAGATCGTCAGCGACTTTCACTGACAGCGAGCGAACAGGAGGCCCGTCACCAGCCAGCCAGCAGCCGCAAAGGCTGAGGCCGACTGCAGGTTGAACAGCGGGTTGGCCCACTGGATTGCGAGGGTCCACGCCGTGAGGCCGATCGGGATGCCGATTACGGGACCCAGCAGGAGCCAGGAGAACGCCTTGGGCGACTTCCAGGAGATCACCGCGAGCAGGATGAGGAGGCCGAGGGTTACCATCTTAGCCAGATCGTACCACATTCACACACGACTTACACAGGGCACGTGAGCATCCGATGGCCTGGAGCGTCTCCCGTGTCGCGGCTCGCGAGCGGACACGAGTGCAAATCGCGAGTGATCCGGAGTACGATGTAACCATGAAGCAGTCAGCGTTTTTCGTTCTCGCAGCGGGCGCCCTCGCGGGGTGCCTGCAGTTCGAGCCAGCTCCTGGGCACGAGTACGGCGTGTACATCGATCCCGGGTTCTCAACTTCTCAGCACCAGGCTATCATGGACGCCGTCACCGAGTGGCAGACCGCGAGCGGCAACTTCGTTCGCTTCCACGGGACCGACGCGAAGGACGAGCCGTTCACGATCACGGTCAACCTCGCGCACAGCGGGTGGGACCTGAACCGCGAGTGCGGAGCGAACGGAGAGCTGGGGTGCACGTGGTGGCGAAACACCGACATGCCGCGAGTGTACCTGCCGCCCGAGATCGGGGGCGACATGTTCCGCGAGACCGCGTTGCACGAGCTGGGACACGCGATCGGCCTCGATCACATCGGCTCAGGCAACATCATGTGCGCAGACGCCGGGTGTGCCTCGCCGCACGTGGAGTGCGGGGACCTCAAGGAGCTCGAGCAGGCGTGGAGCGGCGAGTTCGACGCCTCTTCCTTGCCTGCCTGCAAGGCAAAGGCCGCCCAGTGACGCGAGAGATAGGATCGTGCTCGTCGAGCGGCTCCGCGCCTGCGCATGCGCCTGCGCACGCGTGCGTGGAAAGGGTGGCACATCCGTTTCCCGTGAATTCATCGATGATCTTGGTGCATTTGTGTCACAGTCGAGTGTAAGTCGCTGGTACAAATTGTTACAGTGGATCTCGAAAGGAACCGTAGGAAAACGGACCTCAAGGACAACATGAGCACCAGCGAAAACAAGGTCAACATGACCGCAATCGATGCAGCCCTCAGCGCTGCGAAGGCCCGCAAGGGCAAGCGAGCCGGCAGCGAGCCCGGCAACACGAACGCCGAGACGAGCGCCGCGCCGAAGAAGGCACGCACCCGCCTGTCGGACGAAGAGCGCAGCGCACGCGCTGCGGCGAAGGAAGCTGACCGCGCGGCTCGCAAGGCCAAGCGTCAGGCGGAGCGCGACGAGCGCCGAGCTGCGAAGGCGGCGAACAAGCCCGCTGCGCACCTCGCGAAGGTGGAGAAGGCGTTCGCTCGCCTCCCGAGCCTGAACGAAGAGGCGCAGGCGACGTTCAACACGATCACGGCGAACTTCTCCCGCGATCAGGTGAACGCGATCGCCCAGCACTGCATGCACTTCAACCGCGTGCAGGCCACGAAGCGAGCGCTCGAGCAGAAGCTCGAGGCAGGCGTGCGCGTGCGGGTGATCGGCGGCGATTCCCGCTACGTCGGCCAGGAGGGCACGGTCTCCAAGGCGCAGCGCATCCGCTGCTACGTGGACGTCGGCGCCAAGAAGCCGATCTACCTGTTCACCTCCGAGGTCGAGATCGTCTCGGCTGCGGAAGCGACGGGCACCGACAACGGCTGAGCCACACAGCGAGCGCATGCGTCTTCGGGCGTGTGCGCTCGTTTCTTTCTCCCTGTAGCTCAGCTGGACAGAGCGTCTGTTTCCTAAACAGTAGGCCGCAGGTTCAAGTCCTGCCAGGGAGACCCATGTTGTCGTCAACCAAACACGTCGGTACGATAGGCGAAATGACTGTTGCGTGCGCGCTCATGCGCGAAGGATGGGATGTGTACTCTGCCTTCAGCGATTGCACAAAAGCAGACCTCATCGCCGTCAAAGACAAGGTCATACACCTTCATCAGGTAAAAACAATCCAGACGTCGAAGACAGGCGCAATCGTCGCATGCGCATCAAAGGTCACCTCAAGGAAAAAGGTCTACTATGCCGCGGATGACTTTGACTACCTGTCTGTGTACGTGGTTGACCGCGAAACAATTGCTTACATTCCCATGTCGCTCATTGCAGGAAGGAGCCTCACGTTGAGGTTCGAGGCACCTAAAAACGGTGCCCATTGCATCTGGTTTTCAGACTTTGCGCATGCGCCTGTGAAAGTCACAGGAGAACCTGGTATGATAGATCCATGATCGACGAGATCGTAGCGCCCGCGTTGGAAGAAGACGACGACCTCTTGGACGAAGAGGAAGAGATCGACGAGACGCCTGCTGGCAACGTCACCTCCCGTGAAGTCCTGAACCTCGAGGCACGGCTCGCCCGGCGGCTTGCCCGAAAGCCCGATGTCTCTCGCTTGCAGAAGGCTGTGAGCGTGGAGGGCGAACCCCTCTTCGACAAGGGCTCTCGTGTGGTCGTCGAAAGGCGGATCGTGTTCCTCCCCAGCCATCCTTGGCTCGACACCTGCGTGTACACCGTGCAGCACGTCGACCTCCTGCGAGGCATCGTGACGGCATTGGACGAAGAGCACGGCCACCGCTGCTTCCTGTCCTACAAGGACGGACACCACGACTGGTACCTGGCAGGCAAGGGAAACCCGCTGGCCAAGAAGCGCCGCCGCCGCCTGATTGCGCCCGCGCCGGGAGAGTGATGTCTCCGTACAACTCCCTTGAGGACCCGCAATTGTTGCCGGGCGAGCTGGTCGTGCTCTCGAGCGACTGTCACAACCTCGAGGTGTTCGATGATCCGCGATCACAGAGCTTCAGCGCCGTCGCCTTCCTCGACAGAAAGAGCGTCTGCATGGTGATCCACGTGTGGCGCCTTTCCCCCGGGCCTGGTTCTTCGACGTGGGCCCTCGTCACGTGTCCGAACGGCACCGTCGGTTGGGCAGGCTACTGGGCGCTAAGGAGGCCACGGTGAGCGCGGACCGCCCGTACCACCTCCCGGGCATGCTCATGGTCTGCGGCTTCCCCAGCGTGCATGCCCTGCAGCTGCTGCCCGCCCCCAGTTACCATCCCACCCGCTCGTCGTGGCCGTACTGGCCGATCAGCGAGCGCATTCACGTGAGCAGGCGACAGACGTTCCTCGTGCTGGCTGTCCACAAGCCGCGGTCTGACGTGCAGTGGACGATGGTCCTGGCCAGAGAGGGAATGGGCTGGGTCCCGAGCACGCAGCTGTCAGAGGTCAAGTGACCTCAAGCGCGCGCGCACTCGCTGGTGAGGCTCAACGCACCGTGCGCGGAGAAGACGACCTCCTTCCGGGGACCTTGTCTGCTTCCACCGCTGCCCAGCCAACGTGAGCCACCGGTTCCACGTGGTCTGGAGGAGCTCCGACCCGCAGGACGTCTCTGTCATGGGCAGGCTGTCGCTCGACGCTGTGTCACTCGTGCTCACTGTGAACGGCGACCTGGCGTTCACGCTCACTCCCGTGGGCCTTGGGTGGATCGGCTGCTCAGGGATGAAGCGCATCGCGTAAAGGGCAGGTTGTGGCTTGCCCTATAGGCAAGGTCTGTCAGCGCCCACGCAGAGCGTACGTCGAGGCTGCATGAGCGTGGGCGCGAAGATCGCAGAGGACCGCTGCATGAGCCGTGTCTGAAGAGAGCTCAACACTTGTCCATTCCCGAGCTCCCGTGCTTGGTTTCTTCTAGCGCGCGCGATCAGCCACCTGTATCGATGGCTCTTTGACCACACTTCCTGCACAACTGTGCATCAATTCGCTATGGTGCGCTGCTGTGACATGTCCGCTTCTTGATCCACGCTTCTACGATGTCTTTAGCGCGCACGTTACCTTGCGCGTACGCAGTTACGCAGTGAGGAGCGCCTCGCAGACGACCTGCATGTTGGTGCCCTCCTTCGTGGCTAGATCCCTAAAGCTTGCATGCACATCGTAAGGCAGCTTCACGTGGATAGCCTTTCGTTTCTGGAACATGCTCGAGATGCCAGAGCGAGTTCCGCTCGTGAAGACGTGGTTTGCTCCCCAGTGCCCGGGTTGGCCATCGACAGTCTTCAGCGACCCAATGAAACGCGTCTCCTCGCTCATGGCCGCAGACTCTGACTCGCTTTCAAACATGACCCTTCGTTGCTGGCCGTGCACCTCAGCGATCTCTCTGTGCCTATCGTTCCCATCTCGGACGAGCGAGTTCACCCTGTCGCTGTTGCCCATCCCGACGTAGTAAGGTCGAGGCGTCTCCTCTTCTGTAAAGTCCACGTCGACGTAAAACATAGATCGATAGTACTTCAGGATTAGTCACCCGGCGTCATCATGAGCCTACGCCACGGACAGGTTGTACTCAGCCAGATAGGACTTCGTGTACACCCGGAGGACCCACCGCGCCTCAAAGAACCTGATCTTGACCGTGTCCTGATCGACGCTTATGGGCTCCACGGAGATCACCAGGACGGTTCCCTTGGGCTCGCGGAGAAGCCACCTCACCAGGAGCATTCCCGGCCTCAGGTCGCTGAACGTCGGTCCCGGCCACTCAGGCTCCAGCACTGCCCGCCGTCCTGTAGGGACCTGCAAGGATGGGCTCGACTGAGGGCACCTCGATCGTGGAGTTGAGGCGGTACGTGGCACTGCCTCCCGCGACGGTGTGGACGTATGCCCCGTAGCGCTTCACCAGCTTCAGCGAGGCCTCCACTTCCTGGGTCAGGACCAGCGGCTTATCGATGCTCGACTTCTCCGCCTCGAAGATCAGCTGGCAACATGGACACTCTGGCTTTCGCTCCGTCGTCAGGGTGTCGCCCCCGGCGTCTCCTCGCACGCCGGGAGAGACGGTGATGCCCTTCCTAAGCAGGTCGCCGACGACCGTGTTGGCCTGCTCTGGGAACATCAGGACTGCAAAGACGCGGATCTTCATGGGCTAAGCATACCTTCCTCGCTCGCGGGGTTTCACAGGACCCTCAGCCACTTCTCGAAGGTCCATCCGGGCCCACGCGAGGTCACCACGAGGACGTCGTTCCCGTTGACGGCCAGTACCATTCCCACGTCCCGGGAGCTCAACTTAAGCCCTCGCTCGAGCCGCGCGAAGCGAGAGATGGCGCTGACCTTGGTGATGGGCTCCTTCCACAGGGTGACGATCCCCACGGGATCGTCCACGCAGCTCACCAGATCTCCCGGCTTCAAGCGTCCTCGTCCCTGCGAAGCCTGTCGCCCCACGTCCAACCGATGACATTGCCCGTCATGAGCAGCACGTGCTCGCCCATCGTCGCTATGACCAAGGCCCTGTCCTTGTAATCCATCCTGCCCACGACCTCGTTGGCGACGTCTGAGTCGTCGGTGCTCCAGAGGAGCGTCTCGTACCGCACGTCAGCGACTGTCACGAGGTCTCCCGGCTTCATGTCGGCACCAGGTTCCGCAGGCCCGTCCAGATCAGTATCCCGTCTGCGATGCCCATGGCGCTGTGCGGTCTTCCCACGGCGTCCACGCTGATCACGAGGAAGGGCGTCCCTTCTTGACCTTGTTGATGCTCGTCCATCCCATCCCATGGGGAGCCAACACGAGGAGCTCATAGTCTTCAGTGACCGCCTCGACGAGCGCCGCTTCGAGCTCGTAGAGCTCGCCGCCGTCGCGGTTGTCAGGCTTCCCCCGGTGTTCAGAGACGGCGAGCCTCCACAGGTTGACGAACGTGTATGCCCGTTCCGTCTGCACCAGGTCTCCGGGTTTGAGGTAGCTCATGCGATCACCTTGAAGTAACACGTCAAAGCCCAACCGATCTTCCCGTCCGAGAGTACGAACACCTCGCGGGAGGTCACTGCCAGGACGAACGCTACAGAGTTTTCCTTGAGCTGGTACACAGGCCGGACGCGCGCGGGCACTCCTCTTGTTCTTCCCACAGCCACGGGAACGGGCCTTCTTCGGTCAACGAAGCAAGCATGTCGCCCGGTCTCATGCGATCACCCTCAAGTAGTCGCTCCAGACCCAACCCAGGATCCCCTCGCTCGTGATAATGGAGACCTGCACGGGGTGATCGTGGTCGAGCACTGTCTGTATCCCCACGACGACGCTGACCGTCTCTGGGGTCATCTCCCCCACTCGGTTGGTGGCATTCCAACCGAAGTGTGCCGCGAGGCCTGGGTGACACATGTAGCTGTCATCGCTTGATGCCTTGATATGCGCGAAGATGCCGAACCCTGACGCCGAAGGTATGCCGACCACGAGGTCTCCGGGCTTCATCGAAGCTTCTCCACATAGAAGCTCATGGTCCACCCATAGCCCGCCTTCGCCAAGACGAAGAGCTCGTCTTGACCTTTCGTTGCGAGCAACAAGACGATCTGACCCTTGTCCACGAAGTGGATCATCCTACCGTCATCAAGGTCGACTGAATAGGACCAAAGGTGATGTGGCTGCATCACGTATGCGAGGTCTCCAGGCTTCATTCTACCTTCTCCAGGTCGTTGATGTGTGCCCAGGCTGCGTATGTTTCAGTCAACACGAACAACCACCCTTGGTCGACGGCCGACAGCGCGAGGGCCACAGTTCGTTCAGGCATCCAACCGACAGACTGGAATGCGGGAAGGCGACCTTTGTCAGTGCGGGGGACGAAGTTGTACAACCTCACCTCCCACCCGTCCCTTGACTTCATCAGGTCTCCCGGTTTCACGGCAACCTCTTCAGGCGGCGCTCGAGCGTCCAACCCATCATTCCATCGACAATGACCATGACCTCGGTCGTGCATCGCTCTGTTGCCACGACCATGCCCACGCGGCCGGCGCGCCATCGATCCATTCTTCTCGTCCCAGACGTTGCGATTGGCGTCGCTCAGCGCCTCGGCCACACCGTCTGTGGTCGCCCACAGTATGACCTCGTGGAACTTGTCCGCAGCTTCAACGAGATCTCCCGGCTTGAGGCTCATCTGATCCTCGTCAGGAAGTGCGACCACGTCCAACCCAGCTTGCCGCGGCAAAAGACGCATGCCCTTTGACTGTCTATCAGTCGCCCCCTATTCAACGTTGCCACCGATACGACCAAACCTACGTCGTCGCAGCCCATCGTCGTCACAGCCTCCTTGTCGTCGTCATCGGGATTGACGGTGCTGAACAATCCGTACTCAGACGACTCTATGCTGTTGGTGGTGACGAGGTCACCCGGCGAGACGAAGTAGATCATTTCACCCTCTTCAACAGGTCTGACCAACACCAGCCGATGCAGTGCTCAGTGATGAGGCAGACGCACAGGATGTCGCCCCTGTTGTGAGGCGATACTGGTCCCCTGACGACGGCGATCACCATTGCCTGTTCGTTTCCGCTCAACATGCCGACCTCTGTGTCAAATCCCTGAGGCGGTAAATTCGAGTGCAGCCCAGTGAACCCCTGCTCGTACTCGCTGGCTCGCCGAACGATGTCTCCTGGCCTGAGGTTCATTTCACCCTCTTCAGGTAGCGCGCCTGGCACCAGCCGACGACGCCATTGTACATGAGAAGCGCCGACGCGGCAGCCTTTCGTTCCTTGCGCACTGCCAAACACAGACAAACGTCATCAGCGAACACCCAGGTGACTAACTTGAGGTCATACCAAAGGTGAAGCCACGGAGCTGAGTTGCTGTCGACCCAGTGATGTTGGACCAAGTCGCCTGGTTTGATGTCGATCTTCACTTGGCACTCATCAGCTCTTGGAGCTCGTCGTCCACGGGCGGATCATCGTGGTTCCACAGGACGAGCACCCACTGCCTGACGTCTCCGCGGGCGTTCGGGTGCGGTCCGACCTGCACTACGGTGCCGACGGGAAACGGGCGATTGACACTACTCTTGCTCGCCATATGGCGGTAGTAGCAACTGACCAGATCGCCGGGCTTCAGACGACATTCGTAGTTGGCGCTGTCGAACTGAGGCAACCACGGGAACTCCTCGTTTCTGCCGACGATGTGCCCCCATGCCATGCAGTTGTTCACGAACGTCAACTTCACTGTATCACCTCGTCGACGTCGCTCTTCAGGATCCAACCCATTCTTCCGTTGTGCAAGACGTACAACCAACTGGGAACGTTGCCCAACACAAGCACGATGTCCTCAGCGCCAACGTAACAATCGACGTCAAATGTGAAGCTTCCCGGATTTAGCTCTTTCATAAGCGCCGCGACATACTTCAACTTGACAAGGTTTCCAGGCTGCGAACGGATCGTCATGAGACCTTCCTGAGAAAGCATGTCCATGTCCAGGCGATCAACCCGTTCACGATGATCATCACCTTTCTATCGCCGTCAGCGTTTGCCTTCATCACGCTCAACACCATCGCTGTGTCCTCGGAAGTGATGCGACCTACCTCGGACATGACGCCCAGACCAAGCTCGTCGCCCCAATTTGGATCGGTGAAGATCACGGTGTATGCGTCGACGTCCGTCTCGAACTGCGTGACGAGGTCTCCAGGCCTCACGTGTCCCTCCTTAGAAGCGCACCTTGGGGAAACCAGCCTACGCATCCGTCAACTATGACGTACACCCATGATACGTCTACGTGTTGACGCGGCTTGAGCACCGAGACGACGAGCCCGTATGAATTGTCGTGAATGACAGCATTTCCAAGCTCAGTCAACGAGCCCGGCGCGGTGTGCGAGCGGTACCACCCGCCGAGTGAGGCATAGCGAACCGTGTCGCCGGGATACAACGCTCTGTCGCTGTCACTTCTCATGGACCCAATCCGTGTAGACCCACAGGAACTTCCCTCGACACGAAACAAAGAGCATCCCGTATTGAGCGCTCTCGCCCATGCCGACGACCAGGCACAGTTCTCCTGCATCGACCATGACATCTGCGTACGGAGACCCTGCACTCACCAACGCTGTAGTCGACCATACAGGCAATCGTTCCCATCCCGCAGGTCCGCGCAGGTATCCTGTGTCTCCGGGCATCATCACCATGTTCTCCTGCATCGGAAATACCTCTTGGTGCTATCTACGTTCACCCAGCACGGCGCAGGTACTTGCCGAAGAGCACACCCAAGCGACCTTCGCAGAGGAACAATGTCTGCATCACTCCACACTCGAGCCTGACTGACAACACAAGTGCGGTGCTGTGCACCTTGAACGGACGATCCTCCATGAATAATATTCCGTGGGCTTGGCCAAACGTACACGCGTCCCACGCGCTCCAGTCTTGGATCCACCCACCCATCGTGGTGTAGTAGACTGCCAAATCTCCCGGCTCGAGGTCAAACGAGTCCTTCACCTGTTCACTCACGTTGCCCTCCGAGACCTCTCCCGCTCATGCTTGTTGGTTACCATGGTCGCAGGTTGCAGTGCACCTCGTGGGCGGCAGGAAGTATCTGACGGAGAGATGTTCAAGCCCGGAGACTTGGTGAAGATCAGCGTCCGAGACACAGACGAGTTCACAGTGTGGTCGACGGTCGTTGTGCAACGCATGCAAGATGTCCCAGGAGTCAAGAACGACTACGTCATGATGCAAGACGGCGAAAGCTACATCACCGCCTTCGGTCCTCGGCGAATTGCCATGGTCGTGGCTGTGCATCCTGTGCCCTCGTTCCGCCAAGACGTCAGAGCTGTGTACGTTGTCGGCGATGGGTTCTGCGGGTGGACGTGGAGCTGGGCATGGGAAATGGTGCGCAGTTGATCAGTCCCGGCTCGCTCATCATGCCTCGCTCGATCGAGGGCGCGTGGGTCAGCAACGGGCCCGAGGGCCTGTACGATCCTTTCTTGGTCAACCCAGGCGAGGTTTGCCTCTGCGTGTCGTGCATGCCTGACAACCTGATGCTCGTCATGGTGAACAGGCCTGAAGGCATAGCGTTCGTCTACACGTACTCCGAGTCGTGGATGGAAGCGTGACCAACGTCACCACGATACCGTCTGTCACGTTCGTCCTGGCTTCGAAGGTGCGACCAGGCGACGTCATTCGCCTCTTCATTCGTGGGATGAACAGGACGTTCGCGATGTGCATCAGCAATGTGCCTTCGATGAGCCAGACCACTAGCAGAGTCACGTTCCTCACCAGCGCAGGGACGGTCATCACCCGCTCATGGGCGTCTGAGGAACTCATCGACGTGTTACAACTCCACGACAGTGCAACGCCTGAACCACAGGAAGTAAAGCTCTAGGCGTCATGAACATCGACCGCTGACTTGGTTACTGTCAGCGGCAACCCATCTGAAAGAGGAAAAGACAAATGGCGACACAGGCAGAATTCGTGACCCTCCTGACGGTCTTTGTGGGCACAGTGAGGTACTTCTGGTGACGGTCCACGTCTTTCAATCGGGCTCAAGTGCCAGCTACATTTGGGCCGACGTTGTGCCGGGAGACCTAGTCATTTCGCCGGAGACCATGGGCTTTCCCGCAATTGACAAGGAAGGAAAGAAACCCATCATCTTTCAACAGCGTCCGCTGTTCGTCCTCGGCAAGTATGACGGCCTCCGTTACGACGAAGGTTTCACTGATCACGTACACGTCGTCACGTACATCGTCCTGTCCCGGAAGGGCGTCTTTCTCGTCTACAAGGACAAGCCAGAACGTCTGCCATGATCGACCAACACAACTTCAGGAACCTGCTTCGGGTGAAGCAAGATGACAACGCCGTGGAGGGCGACAACTGGCACATGCACAAGCCAGGTGACCTGGTCACGTACGTCGACGACAAAGACGCTCTTGGGATCGTGGTGTCTACAAAGAAAGATCCACGTGAAATCTCGCCGGGAATGTTCATCACCGAGTACATTGCGATGGTGTTCTGGTCGAAGAGCCCCAACAGCATTTTGTACGTCGGACTCCGTCGTCCCAAGCATGCGTACGTACCTGACGTAGCCTCGCTGGTCGGGATCTAATCCGACGTCTAGGAAGAACCCGTACACGTCGTCAGTGTTCTTGTCCTTCATCTTGTACGTGCCATTTTTGAACATGCGCTCCGTCTGCTTGTGGATGCTCCTGCCGTAGCTGTCTTTCATTTCCTCAGGAAGTGGTTCAAAACCAAGCTCATCGAAGTCTTCCAGCGTGGGACGCTTTGTCTGACCCGCTGCTTTCGCCTCTGTCGAAGATGCATTCTTGAACGAAGCCGGGCTGCCATACATGATTGTGTACTTCTTGTCGTTGTACTCGACGACAGGGTAATCGTACGTCACCTCAACGTTCGACTCCGGGCGGCTCCGATTGTTTTTGTAGTCGTACGATGATCGCTTCTCGGTCTTGGTGAGCCTGTGCCTGCCAATGCACTTGACGGTGGAACCCTTGGGAACGACAACTTGCAACTCAGAGTCGCCATACGTTTGTGTGATCCACTCCGAGTCAGGAGCGGGAGTGTCCTGGTTGGGGTAGTGTGGCAGCCTGAATGGCTTCACGGCGATCCAGCGGGTGCCGTCGCTCATGTTCGGAAGCTCCACCTTCTCTTCAGGCTTTCGCGCGCCGGCCTCAGCCAGTCGCCTGACACGTTCGCGGAGCTGTCCCAACTTGAGCTGCATCCTGTAAATACCTCACACGGGTGTGTAGTGTGATACAATGTCGAAGGAACACGAGTGGGCCGTGGGTGACCTGTGTAAAGCAGTGTACAACAACGTCGGCGAAGGGCTCATCTACCGCGTGACGAAGGTAGGCGGCAAGCATCCATGGCTGATCTTGACAGTGAAGCCCGTGTACGGCATCATGGCGAATACAGAGAACCGCAAGGTCAGGACCCTGGGCGCAGGGTACTGCACCTACGTATCGCTCGCAGACTTGGGCATGGAATACATGAACTTCGGCACCTTCATTCGCGACTATGCTCTGTCGCTTGGCATGCAGATCCCGCAGCTGAACGAGAAGAGCAAGTGATCGTCACATACGAAAAGCAGTTTCGCTCCATCCGCAGCTTTTCGCTGGAAGACGTGTCAGGATTGTACGGCGACGGCGACGACTGTCCGCCCGGATCGCTTATCATCTGCCGTGAAGAGTACGATCCCCGTCCAGACATGCTGGGCATCGTGGTGTCCAACGATGATGATGCCATCACAGTTATGTGGTCATCATGATTGAGACATGCCCAGTCTCGATGATTGAACCCGTAGACGACGGTGCACCGCTCGTCCCAGGCACGCTCGTCACCAAGCCTTCGCACAAGGGAAGCATCGGTACCATCGTCGCTGTGAAGAACAACGGCAAGGAAGTCGTTGTGCTCTGGTCGAACGAAGGCGTGTCACCGTTCGCTGGATTTGTGTTTCCTGCGGTGACACGCCTTTTTGGTCCGCTCGTCGCACAGGACTTAGTCTCTATCCAACCGATGACTGCTCCGACAGGCCTTGTCTTCTACCTCGACTACACGTACGGGAGCGGGTCAAAGTGATCGCTCCCGGCACGCTCATCAAGATCAAGCAGAAGAGCCAACCCGTCATATTGGGTGCCCTTCGAAAGTTCGAGAACCTCGGGACTGTGCCAGACGGAAGCGTCGGCATGGTCATCACTGGCAAAGGCGATCGCCTGTATGACGCTCTGAACTTCGCTCGCTCCGTAGGAGCTGGGCGACACATTCCTGTCGTCTACTACCTCGTCCTGTGGGAGGGGAAGAACGTCTGGGTCTCATCGAATGACGCCTCGTTCGAAGCGGTGCAGAGGTGATGCCCTACGTCTCGACACATAAGACAGACATCACACCCGGGTTCATGTTCCAGTTTGACTTTGGAGACACGCTAGCACACACAGATCCCGGCCTGTGGATCTCTCCCGGTCCGTGGCTGGTCATATGCAAGCAGTGGAAGACGCAGATCCATGGTGGATCCTCTTGGCAGTACCTCTGCATGGGCCCTGGCGGACAGTTGGAGTGGATCGGCTACCTGGGTGAGGTCTACATCATCTCAGACCCGAAGAGTGACACGTGATGTTGCCCCTCACCCACGCCTGATGCCAGACGTTGGGACGGGGGAGCTGTCCCTCACAAACGGGTCAGAGTAGACGCCGGGTTGTTCTGCGGTCGGCGGCACTGGTCCGTAGCAGTCTTCTTCATCGTACAGCGGCTCACGGAGGTGAGGAGGAAGCTCATCGCCCTGTTCGGTGTCCACGTCAACGTCAGCAAGTGAGGTCAAGGCTTCTCTCGAAGTCCAGTCCGAGCCAAAGCTGTCACCCACGTAGGGCTCTGGCTTGTTGGGAGGGGCACCTGCCCACTCGAGCAAGGAAGCCCTCACGATGGCCCTGATGCGTCCTACCGACAGCCTCACGCTGCTAAGTAGGCATCACTCGTTGTCAAACGGATCACGAAGCCTGTCTGCTTCGCGGCGTCGTCGTGCCTCGTCAGCTTCGTCTTCGGCTTTGGCAAGAGAGATCGCGGCGTACGTTAGCAAAAACGGAAGGCAACACAGGAAGATTATCGCGATCGTAACGGCCATGTCACTTATCTCGAAGTACCGCTTTGATGAGCAACGCCAGCAAGAAGCCGACCGCAGCGTAGGCAATCAGCGCAAATGCCTCGTACATGTCAAGAGTGTACTATCTCCCGACGCAGGAGTACATGAAAGCCATGCTAAAGAAGCTCTTTGGGTTCCTCGCTGACCTCGCGTGGATGTTCGGGTTCGTGAACCTCGGCGCCAAGTTCATGGTGAGAACGCTTGAGACGGAGAACGTCGAGCAGGTCAAAGTTCACATGAAGCTTCGACCGAGGCAACGAGCCTTGAAGAACGTGCCCGCAGTCATCTTTGAAGACAAGGTGGCGGTCGAGGAACTTCGACCGTGGATCGAAAGCCTGGGCGTCCCGTTCGAAGAGATCAACTTCGGGTTGAACGCGAAGGACGTGAACTGATGAAATGTCCCTGTTGCGGAGTGACGCCATTCATCGGTCCTGGCACAAAACCCCCGGTGTATACCCACCGTTTGGCCACACGGTCATGGACAGAGCGTTGGTCACTCCTCATGCAGTGGGCGCGGACGGAGGGTGCTGCTTTGGCGAGGAACTTCGTTGCGTGATCATCCCGGACTGGGAGATCGTGACGGTGCCCTCTCAGACGAAGCACCTCTCAAAGAGAAACGCTGCGACTGGCGAAGACGTCAAGCTGTGGAACATTCACGGGTCAGTGAATACGTTCAGCTGAGGTGAAGGCACCCTTCTGGCTCAAGGTCGTCTGGTCGATCATAATGATCGTCGGCCTGGGCTACATGGTGTTCCTCGGTTACCAAGAGCGTTGGGTAGACCTGATCGTGGTGTTGTGGATGGCGTGGTTGTCAACGATCTTCTCGTTGCAAGAGTTCGCTGATCCTGTCAGTGACGCCAAACCACCCGACCACGACTGACGTCGTACGGGCTCACCTCGACGGAGACGTGATCTCCGACCAACAACCTGATGCGGTTCATCCGCAACTTGCCTGACAACGTGCACAGGACGACGTGCGTCTTGCAGTTGACTTTGAACAGCGTCCCAGGAAGCGCCTCCTCAACGGTTCCCTCCATCTCTATGCGATCATCCCTTTGGGTGTCTGTCTGCGTATCGCTGTGCGAGTTGCGACTTTTCCTGCGGTTCTTTGTCATTCTCTTCTTCGTCAGTGTCTTGCTCTTCAGGCGAGCCTAAGCCTGGCGGAGGCGTCTCAGTTCCCTTGCGAGGATCAGAGATCCCGCTTCCGCCTGCGTACATCCCAGCGGTCGTCATCCAGTCAGAGAACACACCTTCCCTAACGATCTTGCGAAGACGCCCGACTGTGATCTTCATCTGGCTAAGTATCGCTGCTAACGTGACCATCCTCGCACGGGGTGATACTGTGCGATCCATGAGCAGGATCGTCGTGGTCACCACGTTCGCCGTGGGCCTGTTGCTTGGTGGATTGGTTGTCGGGTCCATAGCTACATCTGCCATGCACGCTGCAAAGGCCAGGACGTCCGTCGAGTGTCACGAAACGGTCGCCCTCGTTCACTCAGGCAAGGACAAGTTCGAGTGCCCACTGGGCTCGACAGCCGAGGTCTCCTACGTCGATGATGCCGCGAAGAACGCGTTCATCACTTGTAGGTGTTCACCTCAGCAACGTTCACAAGAGCCTGAGGACAACGTCGATCCGCCTGTTGAGCCACGCAAGCATGAGCTACTGGAGCTGTGATGTTAGCAGCGTCGTTGTTCACGTTCGTGGGACTGATCTTGGCCGTGCTCGTCATGAGCAGGCGTGGTCCCGATCACACCCTTTCGCACGAGGCCTACACGCCAGACGTGCTCATCCTCGTAGAGAGCGGCATCTGTCCGCGGTGCAACGCTGAGCATGCCCATCCAGAGAAGGCGCAAAAGAGCGAGGGATTTTGGTCAACGTTCAACTGTTCGACGTGTGGCTTCACGCTCAAGTCGCATGTCTGCAAGCACGAGGATGCTGCCTAAGGTTCACTTTGACCACGACGTTTTAGACGCCGTGAGCGCAGGTGTGTTGCCCATCAGGCCGGGCGACATGCTGAAGATGCTCTACACCCGCAAGACGCACCTCATCATCATTGCAGGTCCACAAGGAGCCAAGGCAGACGATGCCCCTGCTGTGACAGGGCAATGGATCGAGTTCCTCATCGCTGACCAGAACGGCGGAAGCCTGAGCGTGGCGTTCCTCGACTGGTCGGGCTATCGCAAGTTCTGGGAAATCATCAGGCCTGAGTGAAGGCGGTGGCGATCGTGGCTTACAATCTCCCGTCGGAGTACAAGGTGCTCAAGCTTCCGCGCCCAGGAGACCTGCTCGTCGCCAAGCAGGACATGAAGAGCCGAGTGATCAACAACGGGTTCTGGATCGCTTGGCCTGAGGGCCCGGTCATGCGCATCGGCGAGCAAGGCCTAGTCGTCCATGCATTCATGCACGAATCGAAGTACCGCATGGTCGTCATGGTGGGAGACCGCCTGATGAGGTTCTCACAGAAGCCTCACTGTGTGGCCCTAAACTGGGAGAGGCATAAGCCCCTGGACGAGACCTGAAGGTCCCTCGTGGGTCACTTCCTGGGCCACGTGAAGGGGATGTACGGTCCTGTGCCGTACCTGACGTGCACCAGCGTCAACATTTCTTCTTGAGTGATCAAGTCAGCGCCTGAGACCCTCACGATGCCCTCCTGCGGGAGCATCACGGTGTGAACACGGCCGACGCGGTCGCCGACCTCGGTCAGGTAGCAGGAGACGCCGAGGACCAGGCACGGGTACGTCATCATCCTGTGACTCACCACAGTGTGGAACTCCTCTCCGATGCGTCGGAACGTGGCTCCTGCTCGGATGAAGACGAGCGACCCGGGCGTGTGGATCGCTTGGTCGCTCACAGCTTCCTCAGCTCGGCCCGAAAGAGCGGACCGACGACGTGGTCCTGCGACCAAACGTAGTAGACGTGGTCGAACTTGAACCTGTCGTCAACGTTCGACTGCTTCACCGCTATGACGAGGCCGACCTTCTCCTCCTTCGTCATTGGGTAGTCCAGATCTGCCAACTCTGCGAAGAAGACGTTCATCTCCACCAAGTCGCCCGGAACGATGACAGTCACGGGGCCAGCAGGCATCGCAACCTCAGTTCTTCAGCGTTCGAGTCACCCACAACGATGAGAGCGTCGGCGATGTGCTCGCCGACGCACGTCTTTGTGTCTTCAGTGGGAGACCACCACACTACAGCAGCGACACCGTCACGCTGGACGACCAGCCCGAGCACGTGAGAAAAGATCGACCACCTATTGCGTCGAACTACGAGGTCGCCGGGCTTCGGGTCTGCCTCTGGCATGACCCTTAACTATCGAGCGCGCTTTGCCTTCTTGACCGGGTGAGCCGCGCGCAGCTTGTCCAACAGAGAGCCAAGCCTGATAGGCGCCAGCTCGTTTTTGCCAATGAGCTTCGAGTACTTGTTCAGGCTCCACAGCACGAGCACCGCGAACATGGTCGCCGCTGCGATCACGTAGCGCATCTCTCCGAGCAATGCGAAGGTGACCGCCAATGCCATGAAGCCAGCGTCGATGAGACGGGTGTCCAAGGCAAGCGACTGTGACTTCTCTGCAGAGCCGCTGTTGGCCACGTTGAACCAAGCCTCGCGAAACTCAGTGCCTTCTTCTTCTGTCAAGGCATCCCAATCGATGCCTTGCATCTTGTCTTCGATGACCTCTTCAAAGGTCAGGTTCACCTGGTCATCATCGATCGCCGTCTTCTTCTTCATCATTTGCAACCTCCTCAAACACCACTGCGTCCAACGAAAGGAACGTGATCGCTACAGAGACAGCGTGTTCAAGAGCATTGCGGGTGACCTTGACAGGGTCGATCACGCCTGCCGCCATGAGGTCTTCGTACTCACCCGTGGCTGCGTTGTAGCCAGGCTGACCCTTGCAGAGCTCGTTCTCGACGATCTCTGGAGAAATCTCGCCTGCGTTGTTGATGATCTTCTTCATTGGAGCTGAGCATGCGTCCAGGAGCGTCTTGTACCCCGCCTCGTACTCGAACCCGTGGCCGCTGTGCGGCAAGGCATCGACGATCACTGCCGCACGCAGCAGGGCTTGGCCTCCGCCTTCGACGATGCCCTCTTCGACGGCTGCCTTCGTCGCGTTGAGCGCGTCCTCGATGCGGTGCTTCTTCTCGATCATCTCCACCTCAGTCGCTCCGCCGACCTTGATCACTGCGACGCCTGAAGCGAGCTTGGCGATCCTGACCTTGAGCTTCGTCTGCTCGTCTGGTGAGAGAGTGTGATCTGCAAGCTGCGACTTGAGGTCCGCCACGTGAGCGTCGATCGCAGGCTTGGTCGTTCCCGTTCCGACGAGGACAGTGCTCTTGTCGCTGACCACGACCTTCTTGCACTTGCCGAGGTCCTGCAGCGTCACCTTGTCGAGGCCTACGCCCGTCGCCGAGCTGACGAGCTTTGCGCCAGTCATGATGCAGATGTCCTGGAGGAGCTCATTCCTGTGTGCTCCGTACCCAGGAGCCTTGATTGCCACGACGGGGAGGTTCTGCCTGACGCGGTTCAGGATGAGGCCTTGAAGCGCCTCGCCTTCTACGTCTTCCGCGATGATGAGCAAGCGTTGCTGAGACTGCACCACCTTCTCGAGGACTGGGACGATCTCGCGGAGCGTGGTGATCTTCTTGTCAGTGACAAGCAAGAGACAATCAGCGTGTTCAGCCTTCATCTTCTCCTGCGAGGTGACGAAGTACGGCGAGAGGTAGCCGCGGTCGAGCTGCATGCCCTCCACGACGTCCATGCTGGTTGCCATGCCCTTGGCGTCTTCCACGGTGATGATGCCGTCCTTGCCAACCTTGTCCATCGCCTCAGAGATCAACGCTCCGATGTGGGTGTCTCCGTTCGCGGAGATCGTGCCGACCTGCGTGACTTCCTTGCTGCTCTCCAACCTGATCGCCTTGCCCCTCAAGGCGTCGATCACGTGGTGGCTTGCGGCCTCGATGCCTCGGCACACGTTTCTTGCGTCATAGCCCGCTTCAACGAGCTTCATGCCTTCCTTCACGAGGGCATGTGTGAGCACAGTTGCAGTCGTGGTTCCATCGCCAGCCACGTCGTTGGTGTGGCTTGCGGCCTCGACGATGAGCTGAGCGCCCATCTTCTCGACCGGGTCCTTGAGGTCGACGTAACGAGCGACAGTGACGCCGTCCTTCGTGACCAGAGGTCGTCCCTTGCCTTGAGAGATGAGGACTGTCTTGCCTTTCGGGCCGAGGGTACAACCGACCGCCTCTGCAGCGATCGAGAGGCCCTTGTAGAGGCGCTTCCTGGCCTCAGACTTGAAGACTACCTTCGTTGACGTGTTTGAACCGTTCGCCATTTCCATGGCGACGATCGTACACTCGCTACAACGGCTTGTATAGCTTCAGGCAGCCTTCGTCACTCGGATGTACGTGGGCTTGCCGCGGCTCCATGCGACAGCGACCAACCCAGCCACATACTCGATGATGAGCTCTCTGATCACACGCTTCTGCTGTTCGTCCTTGACGCTGTCAGCGAACCTGCGAAGCTTGTGTTCAGTGTAGTCGATGACCTTGGAACCAGCGCCTTCAAGGAATGTTTGCTGCGACTTGTGGAGGCAATAGCTTGTGCACGTCTTGAGATCAACGTCACTGTCGGAGGGCTTTCTCGTGGCCATGGCAGGCTTCATAAGTAGCCTCCAGCTCCGAGAAAGAATGCCTGCAGCGAATGCGACGACACGTCGGTCATGCGACCGACGTGCAAGGCAAGAAACCACGCACTTCGCACACCCAAGCCTACGTTTTGATGCGTCCTTTCCATAGCAACTTCATCGAAACATAACTAGGGGACGCGGATCACTTCGTTGGTTTTCCCTTCACATTTCGTCGCGATCCGAAGCCTTTTGTTTTCATGATGCGTCCGATGCGCTGCCACCTCATCATCGCTTTCTTAGGAGCGATGTGACCGAGCTGCTTCTTCATGACCTTGATGGCGAACTGCGATGGCGTTGTGCCAGCAGCCTCTTCGCGTTTGATGTCGCTCACTTTGATCGACAATCGACCGCGGATGTCTGCCGGGATGAGCTCCATCGCCTGATCGAACAGGTCGAAGTCCTTCTTCGTCCAACCGTCCTTGGTCTTGGTCCAGCCGCTTTCGTTCGACTTTCCCTCTGACGTCTTTTGGTCCGCTTTCTCGGGCGCGGCAGCGGACCGTGTCAAGGGACCGGGATCTTTTTGTTGCGCTTCTTCTTCGGAGTTGCGACGGCGTTCTTCATGCGCTGGAGGTCGTCCATGTCTCGGTATGACCTGAGGCGATCTACGCGGTTTGCCAGCTCTTCCGTTGCCTTGGCGGCGTCCTCAGGGTCCATGAACCTGCGACGCTTGACGTACTCGTGAATGAAGGCAATGGGCCAGGACTTCACGATCTCGAACCCGTCCTTGTACTCGCCGAGGACGTGCTTGACGACCTCTTCATCCATGCGATCCACCTCGACGAGCTCGTCGAAGCGACCGGGACGCATGAGCGCTTCATCCAATTCGTTCCTGTCGTTGACCGTTGCGACCACGAGCTTCACCCTGTCCTGGAAGAACTCCAACACTTCGAGGAGGGACGCCTGTCCCCTTGCCCTGTCGAGGTCGTCGAGGATGACCGCATCGGGCTCGAAGATCTGCACTGCCTCGAAAAGAGTTCCGCTGTCGAACGAGGCGATGTCCTCGATCCTCACGCGGAACGACCTGAGGCCGAGGTCCTTGACGAGGGTCCTCGCGAGGGTGCTCTTGCCAGTGCCGGGAGGTCCGTACAGCATGACGCTGCGGCTCACACCTGCGTCGAGGCATCGCTTGAGATAGTCCTTGTACTCGATCGCCTTCTCGCTGGGAAGCGTCTTGAAAGACGTGTCGATGTCGAACACCACCCGTGAGTCGGTGTTGTTTCCGAAGCCATGCGTGTTTCGCCTGAGGACGAGCGACTCGCCGCCGAACTGCTTCCACAACATGTCCTTGATGAGACGACGTGCCTCGACGAGCTTCTCGGTCTCCACGTAGATGTGGTAGGCAGAGTTGAACTTGGCGTTGTGAGGCCACCCGGCGAGAACGCCTCCCCCGAGGTCAACGATGCGGATCTGCTGAACATCGTCGGACGTCTTCATCACGCGGTGCGGCATCTTCTGCACGACCTTGAGGATCGTGGTGGAGAAGTCCGGGCTGAACGGCGTCGTCCAGCTGTCGCTGCCGAAGAAGGCATCTACATCCAGCTCGAACCCGTTGATGAGCACCTTGCCCACGCTGAGGGACGACCTGGCGATGTTCCACCAGGTGGGTCGCTCGATCGCGGGGTGCATTGCGGTGAACAGCTCAACGCCAGCAGCGAACATCTTCTTGACCTGCGGCTTGTTGCTGAGGTCACGTGCTCCCTGCACAAGCTTCAACATGTTCTTCTTGGTGTCGTCCCAGGATTGGCTCATCTAAATGTCCTGCGTCACCTTAGTCCACGGGTGACGTCATTTGCAAGGTAAGTTACTACTCCACGCTTCTCAAGCGTTTCACACAAACTTCGCCATGAGGCGCATGCCGAGGTCTTCGAGGAACGCAGGTCCGTAGGACCCGCCTTTCTCCAGGTCGTCGTACATGAACCCGGGCACGTTGAGCCCGCTGTGTCGGGCGCTGGCAATTCCCCAGGCGATCGCAGCCACGCTGTCAGTGTCTCCGCCCCATTCGATGGTGCGCTTCAGCATGCCCATCAAGCTGTCCTCAGTCGTCAGCAAAGTGTGGACAGCCCAAGCCGTGCACATGCCGACGCCGATGTTGTGCTTGTCCGTGGACGAAGAGCCCACGCGGCCTTCCCACGGCTCCTTGAAGTACTCGAACGACGGGAGCTGGTTGCGACACCACCTGAACATGCTGGCAAAGCTGCGCCCATCGTAGAGCGCGAAGTGCGACATGAGCGCGACTGCCATGGAAGAGTTGATGCCTCCCCACGTGCCGTGCGTCACGGCTGCCTGAGTGGCGGTGACGTCCATGACCTGCTTCACGTCCTTGAGCACTCCGACTGGAACTGCCCGCATGCATCCACCGTTCTTATTGCTGGTCGGAACGATGAGCGACCTCATGTGGCTTGCGTCTGTGGCGTCTTCAAGGATCGCCTGCAGCGCTCGCGAGTACCCGTCACGGGGGTCGCGCTTGAAGCACCTGAAGAACGCCTCTGCGTAGTCCTCGGCCTTCGCCTCTGGTCCCTTCTCGATGAGGACCTCAGACACTGCGATGCTCATCTGGCTGTCGTCCGTATAGCAACCAGGCTTCAATGCATGATACGTCGGATGCTGATGGAACTTCTCAAACTTCAGCATCTCAGTCTGAAGAGCTTTGTTTTTGACGTATTCATAGCCAATCGCATACGCATCCGCTTGCGCAATTCTCAAGAGCATGTTTGGATGCGAATGTTTCATCCACTACTATGTATACAAACGATGCGCAGGCTTACACCACAGGACATCTCTGAACGAGTTCGAAAACTTCATGGTGATAACATCACACTGGATGAGAGCACGTACGAACACTGTCATAGCATTTGTCGTTTCATCGACAAAGACTATGGCGAGTGGTGGACGGCGGTCTGGGGTGTGCTGCAAGGTCGTGGACATCCGAAGCGCGGATATGCGCGAATGGGTGCTAAGCAAACGGTCTCTCGTGATGAGATGTTACGTCGTCTTCATGAAGCATGCGGTGACACTGTCACGTTAGGAGATGACTACGTTGGCGTCAGCACCAAATGCACCTTCATCGACAAGGACTACGGAGCATGGAAACAACTACCCCAACGTATCCTCAGCGGGACTGTGCACCCAAAACGTCGAGCAGAAAAAGCTCGTAAGACATGTCTCAAGCGATACGGTATTGGACACACAAATCACCTGCCAGGTGTCATGAAAAAGCTCGCTCGGTCGCAACGTAAGTGGGTCAAGCGCAAACATTGGAAGACTGGTGAGATGCTCACGTGCATGAGCAGTTACGAGGTCGCATTTGTGAAGTGGTGCGCTAAGAACTGCATCGACTTCGAGTGGCAAATTAGACACGTCATGCCTGACGGGCGAGCGTACATCGTTGATGCTCACATTCTTGACGGTCACTTCGCCGATATGTGGATCGAAATTAAAGGCTGGATGCGTCCTGAAGCGTTAGAGAAGTGGACGTGGTTCCACGCCACTCATCCCAACTCTGTGATCTGGACACAACAAATATTGAAGCATTACAATATCTTGTAGTGCCGAAGGTACAGAGTCAACAGCTGTACCTACATAGAGCGGTGAAACGAATCAGCGTGAACATTGGCGATGTGTTAGTCGTGAATTCTGCAGACGGAACGATGCGGGAGGCGCGAGTTGGCGAAGAACATGGTGAGTTGATCCTCACAGAAAACGTCGCGGATCGCTGCCATGAAATTCTACGAGAAACGATCGAAAATCTTGAACGCAAAGCGTGCCTGTTACGATGATCTTCGTCTATTGACAATCTGCCGTGCACTTCAACCAATCTGAATTGCACTGCACGTCGCATTGCTTTTCACAATTTGATTGTGGTGTAGCGTATGAATCACACTTCATCCAGCACTGTCCGTTGCATGAAGACTTTACCGCGTCGCAACGTTTTACGCAAGCCTTGTGCATACGTTCTTTTTCAGCTCGTTGCTCGACTTCTCTTTCTTGTTCAAGACGTTTTGTTTCAGTAGCATTGCTTGCGTCTTGCGTGTAGATGACCACGTATGCGCATGTGCCAAGGCTGATTGTCAAGAACGCTAATACGCCCCAGATCACGTACTTTGTCACGGTAACAGTTGTTTCATTCATGCTCTTCTCCGCATGTTGGGGTGGGAGTGACGCATCAGTAGTCCTCGGGTCCTACGATGACGATGCACAGGAACGTCAAGAGAACCATGGTGGTGACCACGCCTCCTAAGCTACAGACGTAGCCGAGGACGATCTCAAGCATCGTGAAAGACTGCGAGTTACGAGCTATGTGCGAGAACACGAACCGCGTCATCCACCCGCAGCTGAGTGCCAGCCACAACAACGCGAAGCCTCCGACGACGTCTGCTACTACGTCTCTCTTTTTTTGCCTCTCATCGCTTCCACACCTTCGGTAGTTCCTTCAACATCAACAGGAAGAAGTACACGAACACCACGAGCATCACGCTTCCCACGCCGATGCCCATTCCGTCATCCTCGTGCATCTGGACAGCGAGCGTCCAGACGATGAAACCTATGGGCCCGAGGACGGAGAGACACCCGAGCGTGACAATAAGCTTGTCACCCAACGTTGCGCTGCGTTTCATCCCCATCTCCGATGCGTCTTCCTGTTCACGTCTACCTCACCTGCGGCGGCAACGTTCATTATGCTCGCCGCGCGGTCCCACAGGTTCTCGTCCGACCTGCTGTACCTGTTGAACTCGGCCACCTGAACCTTCCGCACGTCGTCCCCCACGTTGAGGTGAGAGAGCTCTTCGCTGAGCCAACAGCCGATGCACCATACGTCCTTCGTCCGTTGGTCGCAGGTCCACCTGGGTGGCCTGCCTGCAGCATACGGAGCGAACAGGCGGTCCTGGTTGGTGCGCACTGCCAACATGACGGACGCAGCGGAGTATGGGCTGTCTAATCGCTCTGGCTCAAGCTCGCTCTGGTGAATGTCCTCGTCTGGGTGATTGAGCTTTTCGTCCCAATCCACGAAGACGAACCCGGGCATGTCGAAGATCGTCGTGCTCTTCACGGTTCCCTTCGACCCGACGCGGCGGGTCGCCGTGCGAATGCTTGTCGGCTTGAGCTGAACGCGGTCGCCGACGTTCCACTTGCTCATCGGCGCCGATTGGGTTGCTTGGAAAGCTGGTTGCGGAGGCGAATGCTGTCAGCCCAACCCACGAGGTTCGCGCCAGTCGCTAGCCACATGCCGAGCATCGGGTAGCCCGCGATAATCGTGACGATGCCAGCGATTGCCAGTGCCGTAGAGGTGAGGACAAGTGCTTTGTTCTTCATGGTTTCTTCTCGTCTAGGAGGAAGCGGTTCGTGCGGATCTCCTCCACGCGCTTCCGCTCGTCCTTGCTGAGGGCGTGTCCCCACTCGGCAAGGAAGATGTCGATGACCTCGTATCCCGGCGCCTGCAACGCAGCGTGCATCGCATGGCGCATCTCCTGCTCTTCCAGCAAGCGTCGCTCCGTGTTCTCCTTGTGGGCCTTGGCCCAGGCGCCCACGGCTCGAAAGCCGAAGACGCCACCGACCAAGATGCCCACCAACGCTAAAATCTCTGCTCCGATCATGGCTTGTAAGGCTCCCATCCTTGTCGCTTGTAGTGCTCTGTCATTGCTTCTTCCCAGCTGTCAGCTTCGATCACGTATCGTAGCTCATGTCCAGCTGGCATCAGTGCTCGGGCTGCGGCGTTGTCGGACGGAAAGAACGAAATACCTTCCTCTCCGGCCCAACACTCGTACGTCTTCTTGTCGCTCACTTGCCCGGTGCCTTCGGGGTGATCTGCAAGATCATGTTCGGGTTTTGCGGAACCATGACTGAGCCACCCTTGTCCGCAGCATAGTAGTACACGTCGCGGATGTAGTATTCCGGGTTGCGGTGCAACGCAGCGCCGATGGTGTCGATCTTCGCGGCCTGACCCTTGGCCTCGGCCTCGACCTTGGCGACATCAAGCAGTGCTGTCTGGGTCTCGACCTTGATGCGCTCTTGCTCGGCGATGCTCTTGTCTCGGAGGACCTGCTGCGTCGCTCGGTCAGCCGCCGCCTTGGACATCTCGTCCGGGAGCTTGAAGTTGCTGAGGTTGAAATTCACGATCGTGACCAGCGAAGGCACCTTCGCGTCCTTCGACTTCACGTCCGAGTCGAGCTTCGTTTGGATCTTGGCAAAGAGCTCTTCGCGATGCGAGTTGATGTCGTTTGCGTCATAGCTTGCGATCGCCTGGCGAACCGCCTCGCCGAGGGCGGGACGAACGTAGGTGTTGTACACCTGTCGCGAGGTGACCGCGCGGTCCGGGTCGGTCTCGACCGGGTCCTTTTCGTCGGGAGTCGCTGAACCTGCGCCTGGGTCCTTCGGTGCCGCTGCGAGCGCACCGACGGGAGCGAGCTTGTCGAGCAACGTCTCCACTGCCTTGTCCTCGCCGCAGTTGGCGCTCGTGGTGATGTACACGTCGAGGGCGAACTGGACGCCGTCCTTCGTCATCGAGGTCATTGGCTCCTTGAACGTCCTCGTGGAGCAATCGAGGGTGCGAACCTCCGGGTAGATGCCCGTGTAGTACGTGCCCGGCGAGAGCACAGCGCCCTCAAAGCCTCCACCACCAGACCAGAGCGCCAATGCGCCCGTCTTGTCGAACTTCCTGCCCTTGTGGGCCGGGGGAACATCCTGGCTCGAGCACCCTGCGAGGGCAATCGAAGCCGCAATCACACCAAAGACCATCCTGTTCATGAGAACTCCTTGTCCCCATGACCTACCTCCAACCGCCGAATACGTTCACAGGAGCTCGACGTGCCATAGCTATGTTAATGAGCATTCTCTCGCGATTCGCAAAGTTCGTACTCGTTCTGGCTGCGATCGCGATGCCAGCAGGTTGCATGCACAGCAATGTGAGGCACCCGTCGTCTCGGCCGACGATGGCTGAGCAGCTGGAAGATGAGACAGTGGCGCTCGTCCAGCTCAAAGAGAGCGACGGAGACGTGAGGCTTCGTCCGTACTGCAGCGGCGTCTGGATCTCGCAGGAAGAGATCCTGACCGCGGCACACTGCACTGAGGACCTCGGCAAGTCGAAGGAACGCCTGGAGCAAGAGCAGGTCGCTGAGCTCCTCGGCGTTGACCTTGACTTTCCTGAGTGGGATCCCACGGGTCAGACGGCGTACTTCGCAGTGCACGAGGACCTGAAGAGCAACAACACCGTCCACAAGTTCTACACGGGCACGGTGCGCGTCTACGAGCCAGCTCAGGACCTGGCGCTCATCTACGTCGGCCTGAGGTCTCCCGCACCGACACACACGTACACTCAGCTCTCGACCGCAGACGTCCGCGATGGCGACGAGGTGAACGTCGTCGGCATGCCGCGCGGAGTGATGTGGACTTACGTCCGCGGCGTCGTGGGAGGCTCGAGGTACTTCAACAACCCCATGCATCACACGTACAACGTGCTTCAGGTCTCCGCACCCGTGACGTTCGGCAACTCAGGCGGCGGCGCGTTCGATGCGGATGGAAATCTCATCGGCATCTCTTCCTACCTGTTCCAGCCCGCGCCGAACATGTCGTTCTTCGTCCACCGCGATGAGATCAAGGACTTCTTGGTTCACAACCACGTCCGCGGTTACCGCTGACGTTGCACGAAGCGCAACTTATCGACGTGCATTAGTCCCAAGCACCCAAAGCTGGTCAATACAAGCACTTCGTTGAACGGCGTTAGGGCGACGACTAAACCTGCGTCCTTGCGTGTGTCGATCCAACCCACGATGCGACCGCCGCCGTACGGGTTGTAAAGAGGCAGAAGCCACGCAGCGTCATCCAACGATACGAATTCGACGAGGTCGCCCGGCTTGATGCGCCAAGCTAGCGTGTTCGCCACAACCAGTACCTCGTCAGAGCGTGGTCGTTCGGATCTGTGTTGCCGACCTTGCCCATGCAGAAGATCTCGTAGCTCCTCGCTGCGTACTCACCCACGCCCGGCAGCTCACGAGGATCAGACCAGTCGCTGGTGAGGAAGCGTTCGGTCATCCTCATGAGGTTCTTCGTCCGCCTGTTGGCAAAGCCGAGAGGCCTGCACAGTGATGCGACGTCCTCCTCCTTCGCTTCCATGAATGCCTGAGGGGTTGGCCATCGCTTGATGAACGAGGGAAAAACCTTCTCTATCTGCTTGCGCGTGGTGCAGTTCAGCATCATGCAAGACACCAAGATCAGCCACTTGTTGGGCCATAAATCTTCTTGAATGAGCCCGTAGGGAGAACGCTTGGGTATCACATCGTCCTCCATGAACGTAGCTTTCTGACCTGGTCTGACGCATCGAGGACCACCCAACCCACCGCGTCTGGGCTTACGACATACGCCCACTTAATCCTGCTTATTCTAGTTTGTTCTACGAAAACAGCAGTACACAAGCAAACAGTCTTGATCTGGATGTGACCCACCTCGGCGCCATGGTAGTAGTCTGGGTCTCCGTACGCTCTCGCAAACGAGATGTAAGGAGACATGGGTTTGAAGCTGATGAGGTCGCCAGGCTTGATCATTGCAGGAAGAACAGATCAACGCGACGGCCACGCCATCGCTCAGCCTTCACGATCCAAACTTCGACCCACTTGTCGTCGTTGCTTCCTTTGGTTCGCCAGTGGTTGAGCACTGCCTCCCGTGAAAACTGAGGGCGCATCTCGGCGCGTTTGAGCGCCTCCAACAAGGCGTCCTTGCTGGCGATCGCTGTCGAGTGAGGAAAGACGATGACGTCGAGGTCGTGATCGCTGACACCTTTGTAGAGAACGCTTCCCGTCAGACCGACGTGCCAACCGACGTCAGCAAAGATCGGCTCGATCACGCGGATGAATTCGAGCGCTTCTTCCAACGTCCAGTGGTTGGGAGGAGCGCCGTTCACCCACTGTTCAATCGCCCTTGCGAGCCTCTCTTTGATGCTCATCACGCGTTCCTGTCTGGCCACCACACAGGAGCGGATGCCCTGGGTGCCCACTTTGCAAAACGTACCTTGTCACCCAGGTAGTATGCACGGTACGCGTCAACGATCGGCACGTTCATCGTTTGCGTCTTCCACGGTTCTTTGATCGCTCGAACAAACGGCGTTTGACCGATGTTTGGCAGGCTCGGCGTCTTCAACGAGTGAATGATCGCCTGGGTCTTGTGAACCTTTCCGTATCGCCTCGTGTACTCGGCACATAGCTCCATGGCATGCGCCAGCAACCAGTCATAGTTCGACAACGAGGAACGCACCCACTTGCCGCAGGGATGATTGAAGTGCGTGTGCCTGTACCGCGTCGTCCCATTCGGAAACGCAGTCACGAGCAATTGAGCGCTCTCTAGGATCATCTTGACCACATGCTTGTTGCACTGATCGCGGGCAGCCTGCACTGGGTCGTTGTCTAAGACGAAGATGTTCATTCGGTCACTTCATCAAGTTGGCGTTTGGACACCCATCCTAACATGCCATTGCACAGCAGACACACGTCGATCCGTGACGCTGCAATGACCAATCCGACATCGCCAGAGTACATGTCTCCGATCTCTTCGTCTATCGGATCAGACGCCCAAGAGGACGTTTGCCACAGCGTGATGCGATCCGCGTTGTGCGAATGACTAATCCTCACCAATGTGCCAGGTGAGAGCAAATTCACGACTGATTTTTCGCCTCCGGGCGCTGGACGAAGACCACTGCTTGGTCTTTTTCGCCGATCGCCTTTAGGATTTCCTCGAGCTTCCACTTCTTGAAGATGAGGACATGTCCGTCAGTGACCGATGCGCAGGCAACTCCTTGCACATCCGCCAGCGCTTTCAGGTACTCCACACCGTCGTCTGTCTTGACTGCCATGACAAGATTGTACGCCTTGCCGCCGCCACGTTTCACTTGAGCATGTTCATGCGGCTCAGCAGTTCGCGTAGGTAATCAGCGAACTGCCCCTTGAGCAGCTCTGACGGCTCGACCCACCTGATGACGCCGCTCTCTTCGGTGTCGATCTCTCCATCGGCCTCGCATGCAAACGTCGTGGTCACGTACCCCTGAGCATCCATCGCTGAATACACTGGCGACAGCCTTGTGGCGTGAAGGCCAGTCTCCTCTTCGAGCTCCCTCGCCGCGGCGTCTTCAGGCGTCTCACCTTGATCGACCTTGCCGCCGGGAAGTCCCAAGTCAGTCGGATCGTCCTTGCGAGAGACAGCAAGGATCTTTCCGTCATGGGAGACGATGAGACAACAAGCGGCCTTCTTCTCGTGCTCTTCTTCTGCCTCTTCATCGTCAAGGATGTTCGAGTTCGTCTTCCTCACGGTGTCCTGACCGAGGCCTCCATACACGTTTCCTGCGACGCCGTCCTTGCCTGACATGCGGTTCTGACCCGGGGCGAGCATCCAGTGCTGGCCGAGCGAGATGTCGTCCTGGATCTCTTTGATGATCTGCCTGAGCTCTCTGAGCCTGACTTTCATGACGTCACCCCTGCAACATACCTTGGGTCTGGTACCTGGTTCACAGCTTCCCGCTTTCGATGTCACGCAACCGAGCGTACGGATGCGCCAACCTGGGTTTGCTTGGCGATTGCTTCATTAGCTCGTAAATCGTGGGCACCTCAATGGTCTCAAGCGTCTCTGGATCATATGACCATATACCACCGGGTCTGTCCTCTGCCGTGTGTAGAATGTGACCGTCAAGGCTTCCGACCTTCACCAGCACAGCAACGTACGTCGTTCCATCAGTGCCGTCGGCCCACTCGTCTCCCCCGTCTTCCCTGTTCACCTCATCGTCTGGCACAACCAGCCAGAAGTCGCGCATTGCATAGCGTGAGCTGTTCTTGACCGTCCTGTCGAGAGCCAAGGGATCCAAGTTGGTGAGCAACACCTCGACAAAGTCGCTGACAATGTCTGAAGCAGACGTGCGGTCTAAGCCCAACGTGCTCAGGAGGCCTCTGAGGCGTCCTATGCACGTGCACTTGCTGATGTCTTCCCAATAAAGTCCCTCTTGCTTGATGTACTCCTTGGTGAAGCCAGCGTACGTCAGCTCTTCCTCAAACTCTTCGCGCACAGCATCCAGCGTTTCAAGGACCCATCCTCCCCAACGGTACTTCGCTAGGTCGGTCTGCTCGCTGATGACGCTTCTGAGCTCTGAAAGCGGTAGCTTCACTTCTTCACTTCTTCTTGGTGAGGAGCCTGATGATGAAGAGGACGACATTCCAGACGACGCCGAACAATCCCAGTGACGGGAGCGTCGGAAGAGCGAGCTTGGTCGTGGGCGCCTGAGGCTGCACAGGAGGTGTCACAACAGGAGGGGGCAGTACCACCTGGACGGGAGGTTCCGTCGCTGGA
>VFSW01001948.1_pt1 | contig 31270 bp, 25 predicted proteins | sample 5358111 | NCBI WGS metagenome assembly VFSW01 (sample SAMN11554181, study PRJNA540505) | mine drainage metagenome | isolation source: sediment from site ElyBrook_90M | place: USA: Ely Copper Mine, Vershire, VT | collected 2017 | reverse complement strand
TATAGGAACTGTCGACCTTGATGAAGGAGAGATAGAAGAGTCCCGCGGCGGCCATCAAAGTGCCTGCCGTCGCCAATGGTCGTGGTCCGATCTTGGGCAGGAGTTGGCTCGTGAAGCCGGCAGCGAGGATGATGCCGAACGAGAACGGCATGAAGAGGAGTCCCGTCTTCACCGCCGAGTACTGTTCGATGTCCTGGAAGTAGAAGGTCATGAAGAGAAACATCCCGAACAGTCCAAGACCCACCAGCAACTGTGAGAGGAACGCGCCGGCACGCACGCGGTCGGTGAGGAGACGCAGCGGCAGGAGTGGCGACGTGATGCGCGACTGGATGACGAAGAAGACCGCCAGCAGCAGCGCTCCGAGCACCAGGAACGGCCAGGCACTGGTCGAACCCCAACCCTCGGTCGACGCCTGACTAACGCCGTAGACGACGCTCAACATTCCCGCCGTGGCGCTCAGCGCGCCCGGCACGTCGTAGTGGGGATGTCCCTCGACCTTGGACTCCTTCACGTTGGGCACGGCGAGGGCGAACGCAATGATCGCCATCGGCGTGTTGACGAAGAGGCACCAGCGCCACGAGAGGTACTGTGTCAAGAGCCCGCCCGCGATGAGTCCGATGGCGCCACCGACGCCCGCGAGCGCTCCGTAGACACCAAAAGCCCGTGCGCGCTCCTTCGAATCAGTGAAGGTGACTGAGATGAGTGAGAGCGCCGCGGGCGCGAGCAGTGCGCCGAAGAGTCCCTGAAGCGCGCGAGACCCAAAGAGCCACTGTTGATTCTGCGCGAGTCCGCCGAGCAATGACGCACCCGCGAAGCCCAAGAGTCCGATCAGGAATGACTTCTTGCGGCCCATGTAGTCGCCGACACGTCCACCCAGCAAGAGAAACCCGCCGAAGGTCAGGGTGTAGGCCGTGATCGCCCACTGGTAGTTCTTCTGCGCGATGGCGAGTCCACCGAGTGCCTTGGGTAGTGACGCGTGCGGCAACGCGATGTTCACGATCGACGCGTCGAGGATCACCATGAGCTGGGCGATACCGATGACGACCAGTGCGAACCAACGCCGCGGATCCGGTGTCTCGGCGTGCACTACGTGACTGATTGACGCATCTGACATTCTGGCCCCCACGGCATTTCAGACGAGAACGCTCGCGAGTCAACTTCGAGCGGTTCGAGGATCGTTGAACTACAGGAGCGAGCGTAGTGGACTGAAGGCCATTCCTAGTGACTCGGCGACCGGTCCATACGTGACGGCACCTTCGACGACGTTGACGCCTTCGGCCAAGGAATCATCGGCGACGACGGCCTCGCGCCAACCGTGTCGGGCCAGTTCCATCGCGTAGGGAAGCGTCGCGTTCGCCAACGCGTAGGTCGACGTGTAGGGGAAGGCGCCGGGCATGTTCGCCACGCAGTAGAAGATCGAACCGTTGACCTCGAAGACGGGATCCGAGTGCGTCGTGGGGCGCGTCGCCTCGAAGCAGCCTCCCTGGTCGACTGAGATATCCACCAGGACCGAACCGGGGCGCATTCGCGCGACGAGATCGTTGCTCACGAGCTTGGGGGCCTTCGCGCCAACTACGAGTACCGCACCGATCACGATGTCAGCGTCGAGGCACGCTTCCTCGACGGCGAGCGTGGACGAGGCGATCGTCTGCACGCGCCCGTCGAAGTGGATGTCGACCTGACGTAGACGCTCGAGATTGCGATCGAGGATCTTGACGTTGGCGTGCAGGCCCGCGGCCATCGTTGCGGCCGCGAGTCCCGAGACGCCGGCACCGATAACGACGACGTTCGCCGGCGCTACACCGGGTACCCCACTGATGAGCGTGCCGTGGCCACCGCCCGGTCGCATCAGATGATGCGCCGCCATCAGGGGCGCCATTCGACCGGCCACTTCGCTCATCGGCGTGAGCAGGGGAAGGGAGTTGTCGCGCAATCGAACTGTCTCGTAAGCAATGGCGACATTGCCCGCCGCGACCAGGGCGTCGGTGCACTCGCGAGAGGCTGCGAGGTGGAGATAGGTGAACAGGACCTGGTTCTTGCGCGCGCCGAGGCGGGCGTGCTCGGGCGCCACCGGTTCCTTCACCTTCATGACCAATTCGCTGTCGGCCCACACGTCGTCGGCGCTCGCAACGATCGTCGCGCCGTTCGCGACATAGTCACCGTCGGCGACGGACGAACCTTCACCGGCGCCGCGTTCGATGAGGACCCTATGGCCCGCGCCGGTCAACTCGCGCGCACCCGCGGGCGTGAGCGCCACCCGGTATTCGTCTGTCTTAATTTCCTTCGGTACGCCGATGATCATCGTTGATCATCCTTTCTTGTTGAGGGTCCGTTTCCACGGTACTCACTCCAACTGACCGAGTGCAGTTTGCCCGCCTACGTCGTCGCGGCGACCTCGCTGACCGTCGTCGTGGCGAGTGAGTCTTCCGTCGCCGCGCGGATGAGTTGACGGCGGTTGAGTGCTCCGTTCGCCAGGCCACAATCAGTCCCACGAGAAAGATCAGGGTGCCAACGCAGAGCACCTGAGGGGGAAGACCGACTTTCGCGGCGCCGTAAACGAAGAGCGGGAAGGTGACGGTGGAACCGGCGATGAAACTCGTGATGACGTAGTCGTCAACGGACATGGCGAACGCGAGGAGGAACGCCGCGAGCAGTCCCGGCCAGATCAGTGGGAGCGTGACTTTCGTGAAGGTGGTCCAGGCGTTCGCACCAAGGTCACGCGCAGCGTCCTCAATGGCGCTGTCCATCCCCGAGAGCCGGGCTCGCACCACGACCACGACGTAGGCGATGTTGAAAGCCACGTGAGCAATCAAGATGGTCAGTAATCCCGTGTTGAGCTTGATCGACAGGAAGAACGAGAGCGAAGCCGCCCCGACCACGATCGCTGGCGCGGCGATGTCGGCGAAGACCATCGTGTTGATGACGCCCTTCCCCCAGAAGCGGAATCGACCGAGCGCGATCGCGACGGGCGTGCCCACGATCACCGAAATCAGCGACGAGAGAATGGCGACTTCCAAGGAAATGAAGAAGGCGTGCGTGAGTCCATTCACCTGAGTCAGGTTTCGATACCAATACGTCGTGAAGCCGTTCCACGCAAAAGTGATGCGACTCGTCGGAGCGTTATTGAAGCTGTAGAGGATCATGACCACGATCGGCACGAACGTGATGGCCATGACGACCCAGAAGAAGATCGCGAGCCACGGGCTGCGTCGTTGACGGGGCGGGCGCGAGGCGTTCACGATCTCAGACCAAGTTCTCGAGGTTCTCGGTGCCGAAGATCTTGGCGTAGGCGAACATGATGATGCCAAGAATCACCATGAGCACCGTCGAGAGCGCGGCCGCCACGTTGAACTGTTGATTCGTCAGGTACGAATCCTGGATCGCTTGACCAATCGTGTACGTGCCCACGCCGCCGAGGAGTGACGAGTTGACCGGGTCGCCGACGGTGGTGATGAACACCAGGAGGACGCCGGCGAAGATGCCCGCGCGCGACAGTGGCAAGACGACGCGAAGGAAGACCTGACGACCGTTGGAGTACAGGTCGCGCGCCGCCTCGAGAAATCGTCGATCGATGCGCTCGAGCGCTACGTAGATCGGCAACACCATGAAGGGGAGGTTGTTATAGATGTCGCCGCCGATGACCGCGCTCGACGTGCCCAAGATATGGAAGTTCGACGAGACGAGGTGGAGCTTGCGGAGACCGGTGATGAAGATTCCCTGCTGGGCGAGCACGAAGGACCACATGTCGGTGCGGATCACGAACGAGACGAAGAACGAGAGCAGTACCAGCAAGATGAGTGGACTCTTCCAACGAATGCTCACTCGAAACGCGATGAAGTACGCCATGGGGTAGGCGATGAGGATGCTCAGGATCGTCGTCGCCGCGCCGTAGTACAACGAGCGGAGGAAGAACGTTCGATAGGGGATGTCCGAGTGAACGAAGAGCTGGGAGTAGATGTGCCAGTTCCACGTCAGGGTGTAGCCGCTGATGGGGTTGCCGGTCTCGAGCGAGACGATGAGCCCTGACACCAGCGGAATCAGGAAGAACAACAACATCCATCCCCCGCCCACCAGGCTCAGCCAGTAGGGCGGACTGTGTCGTCGGAGCCACGACGGCTTCTTATCGGCGGTTCGCGGCCGTGCGAGCAGGTCGGTCATGATTCGATGATCGGGTTATAGACGTCGTTCCACATCTGATACTCGTTGAAGTCGCGATAGATGTAGTAGCCGTGGGACAACTTGGAGGACGCCGCGGTGGGAAAGACCAGTGGACTGTTCGCCACCGTGGGGTCCTTGAGCACGTCCAGGATGTACTGCCGGGCCAAGGGTACGGGACAGACGTAGCTGACCCAGTCCTCGACGATGCCCGCGATCTTGGGTGTGTAATAGAAGTTCATCCATGAAAGCGCACTGAGCGCGTTCTGTGCCTGACGCGGAATGACCATGTTGTCGTGCCACACGGTCTGACCCTCTTTGGGTGTGATGAACTTGAGGTGCTTGTAGCCCGAAAGGTTCGCCTGAAAGATGTCGCCGGAGTACGCCTGGGATATCCAGGTGTCACCGTTCTCAAGATGCGAGATGTAACTCTGGTCGTAGTAGCCAGCCACGAGTGGGCGTTGGGCACGCAACCACTTCGTCGACTCACGCCACTGCTTCGGCGTCGACGAGACCGGATCGACCCCCATTTGAAGCAGCGCTAAGCACCCAAGTTCGACGTTGTCGTTCAACATTCCCACGTGGCCTTTGAAGGCTGGGTCGGCGAGGTCGTTGATACTGTTTATTTCTCGTTTGATCATCTTGGTGTTGTAGGCAATGCCAGTGAATCCGGTCTGCCACGTCACCGAGTATTTATTGCCCGGGTCGTAGCTGGGATTGATCGCGAGAGGACTGGCGTATTTCGCAAAGTTGGGAATCTTGGAGTGATCGAGCTCGATGAGGAAGCCGTTGTTGACCAGTTGGGTGAAGTACCACCCGTTCGTGATCACCATGATGTCGTAGCCCGTGACCTCTTGGGCGGCCAGTTCCGGTTCCACGGTCGCATAAAAGGACGCGTCGGCCTGAATCACGGACTGGTAGTTGACCTTGATACCGGTCGTCTTGGTGAACAGCTCCAAGGACTTCGACTTGCCGTGTTCTGAGTCGATGTAGAGCGGCCAGTTCGCGAAGTTGAGTTGACCAGTCTTTTTCTGCTTCCGCCAGAACGCCGCCCAATCGACCTGCGCCCCCTGACGATCGAGTGTGCCGGCGATGCCACAACTGGCGAGCAGCGCCGCCATGCTCAAGAGTCCAAGGCCCTTACCCGCGGCACCCATCAAGACCCGTCGAGGCATCCGTCGCTGCGTGAGTCCGCGCCAGAGCGCTGGGTCCAGGCTGGACCGGACTGCCTCGATGTCGGGCTCGGGTGTCACGTCTCGGAAACCTCGCTCTCGGGGGTGGCCGCTGACGCATTCGACGTAGCGGCGGGTAGCGCGAATCCGTGAATGGTCTCCCACGTGACCACGACTTGATCGCCGGGAGCGAGCCGATCGGCGTCACTGATGTTCTGGGCCAGGATGTGCAGGTGGCCGCCCCACGGTGTGATCATCTCGTACTCAGAGGTGGCTCCCAGGTAGATCGTGGTCGTCACACTCGCGCGAACGACGTTCATGGTGTCGGTGCTGGTCACGGGCTGGCCGTCATCGCGCTGAAGGAGCATCTTCTCCGGGCGCACACCGACCTGGGCGATCAAGGCAGGTGAAGTGGCCATTGAACCCGGTCGTGCCCCCACGGCGGTGCCGTCGGGAAGTCGCAGCTGACCTTGATCGGAGGTGACGGGCAAGAGGTTACACGCCCCGAGGAACTCCGCGACGAACTGCGTCGCCGGCTCGTCGTAGACGCGTTGGGGGGCACCAAGGTCCTCGTAGCGACCTCCGTGCATCACGGCGATCCGGTCGCCGAGGGCCATCGCTTCGTCTTGGTCGTGCGTCACGTAGAGAAAGGTGATGCCCACTTCACGTTGGATTCGCTTGAGCTCGACCTGCATGGTCTTGCGAATCTTGGCGTCCAATGCGCCCATGGGCTCGTCGAGCAGGAGCACACGCGGTTGATTGACCAGCGCCCGCGCTAGGGCGACGCGTTGCTGTTGACCTCCGGACAGTTGCGTGGCCGGTCGCGGACCGAATCCTCCGAGACCGAGAATCTCCAAGTGCTCATCTACGAGGCTCTTTATGACGGCCTTGTCCTTGCCCTTGCGGCGCAGACCGAAGGCGACGTTGTCATAGACGCTCAAGTGGGGGAAGAGGGCGTAGGACTGGAAGACCGTGTTGACATCTCGTCGAAACGGTGGCGTCCACGTGATGTCTTCGCCGCCGAGGAATATCTTGCCGCTCGTTGGCTGCTCGAAACCGCCGACCATTCGCAGCGTCGTGGTCTTCCCACAGCCCGATGGCCCGAGCAGTGCGAAGAATTCGCCCTGGGCGAGCTCCAGCGTGAGATCGTCAACGGCGATATGTCCCTTGAACTCTTTGGTGACGTTCTCGAGTCGGACCGCCGGTGGCGTCGCGCCGGACCTTTCGGCGGGTGACGCCGCCTCCGCATTCGTCATACTCAACGATCGATCCTTCCGCCCTGGATTCTTGTTGGAACCCTATCCCCCAAAGTTTCACGCAACGAGTCAGTCGCGTCAATGCGTTTAGAACTCGATGTTGTGCATGACGTGCTTGACGCGTGTGTAGTCCTCGAAACCATACATGGAGAGGTCCTTGCCGTAACCTGATTTCTTGAAGCCTCCGTGGGGCATCTCGGCGACGAGGGGGATGTGCGTGTTGACCCACACGCACCCGAAGTCGAGGTCCCTCGTGAAGCGCATCGCGCGTCCGTGGTCACTCGTCCACACTGAAGAGGCCAGGCCGTAGTCGACGCCGTTGGCCCATGCGAGCGCTTCGGCTTCGTCGCTGAACTTCTGCACCGTGATCACCGGACCAAAAATCTCGCTCTGGATCATCTCGTCGTCCTGACGCAGATCCGCGACGACGGTTGGTTCGATGAAGTAACCGGCGTCACCGACCTGGTGACCACCAGCGGCGACCGACGCATGTCGCGGAGCTCGGCCGAGGAATCCGGTGACGCGCTGAAATTGATTGACGTTGTTGACTGGTCCAAAGAGCGCGTCGTCGTTGTCAGGCGCTCCGATCACCGTGTTGCGAGCCTGCTCGGCGAGCGCGTCGACGAAGTCGCCATAAACTTTGGGTCCGGCGAGCACCCTCGTTGCCGCGGTGCAATCCTGACCCGCATTGAAGTAACCAGCGATCGCGATGTTCTCCACCGCGCTGGCGACGTCGACGTCGTCAAAGACGATGACGGGCGCCTTGCCACCCAGTTCGAGGTGAACCCGCTTCAGCGTCTGTGACGCGCTCGACGCCACTTCCATACCGGCACGAACCGATCCCGTGACCGACACCATCGCCGGGACCGGGTGCTCCACGAGCGCGCGACCGGTGCCACGGTCACCGCACACGACGTTGAAGACGCCCGCCGGCAAGACCTCGGCCATGAGTTGGGCCATCAAGAGTGTCGAGGCGGGCGTCGAGTCGCCCGGCTTCAACACCATGGTGTTGCCTGCGGCGAGCGCGGGCGCCCACTTCCATACCGCCATCATCATGGGGTAGTTCCAGGGCGTCACCGCACCGCACACGCCAATGGGTTCGCGACGGACGTAACTCGTCATTCCCTCCATGTACTCGGCGGCTCCGCGACCTTCGAGCAGCCGCGCCGCGCCCGAGAAGAATCGAATCTGATCGATCATGGGCGGGATCTCTTCGCTCATCGTGACCGAGATGATCTTTCCGCAATTCTCGGCCTCCACGGCGACCAACTCTTCGGCGTGGGCCTCGAGGACATCGGCGATCTGTTGGAGCGCGCGACTTCGTTGCGAAGGGGTGGTGCGTCGCCACGAGGTAAACGCCTGTGCCGCGACCTGGACGGCGTGATCGACGTCCGCGGCGTTTGAGACCGGCATCTCGGCGAAGGGTTCTCCCGTTGCGGGGTTGATCAGTTCCACGTACGCACCGCTCTTCGGCGCTACTGACTCGCCCCCGATGAAGTTGTCCAGACGACGCATGATGCCTCCAGTTCGAGAACGCCATTCGGCATTTCCTTGAGCCACTCTGCCAGAGTTCACGGGGGTCCTGCAACCTAATCTGAAGATATAAGTCCTGATTGTTAACAATTCTGACTCATATCGTCGCCTTAGGCCCCTATACTGTCTCTATCCGCAGCGAGGTGACCGTGGTCACCGAGCCGGGGGGAAACCAATGTCAGCGACCAAACCAACTCGTCAGAGCAAAACGAGCGCAGAGCGCTCCCTCGCAGATCCCATCTCGCCCGCACCGAATGGGCTCGACTCCATCGATCGTCAAATCATCAGTCATCTCCAACGCGACGGTCGGCGAGCCTACGGCGCGATCGCCACGGAAGTCGGACTCTCGGAGGCTGGCGTCCGACGCCGCGTGCAACGTCTGAAGGATTCGGGCGTCATGCAGATCGTTGCCATCACCGATCCGCTCCAACTCGGCTACGGCCGCGAGGCGCTTATCGGGATTCGCGTGCACGGTGACGTGCGACTGGTCGCCGACAAGATCGCGTCGATCGACGAAGCGAATTACGTCGTCATGACCGCCGGCAGTTTCGACATCATCGCCGAAGTCATCGCGGTCGACGACGACGCGCTGGTCCACCTGTTGAATGACTCGATTCGGAGCATTCCCGGGGTGACCGAAGTCGAAACATTTCTGTATTTGAAGCTATCAAAGCAGACATACGTATGGGGGACCAAGTGACATTGGAAACGATTAGCGACGGCATCAATTTCTCGGATGAAGAGCATCCGAGTCACAACTACTCGGAGCGGGCACGACGCAACCTCTGGCTCCAGATGTCGCGCATGGGCGCCTACGACGAGCACGCCGAGGTACCGATCATGGTCCGCGGTGAAGGGACGCGCGTCTACGACGCGAATGGCGTCGAATACTTCGATGGACTATCGGGTCTGTTCACCAACATGCTCGGTCACGGTCGGGCCGACATCGCCGCCGCGGCCGCCGAACAGATGACGAAGATGGCCTTCTTTCCGTTGTGGACCTACGCCCATCCCAAGGCGATCGAACTCGCGGAGAAGATCGCGAGCCTCGCGCCCGGTGACCTCAATCGAGTGTTCTTCACGAGTGGGGGCGCAGAAGCGAATGAGAGCGCGTGGAAGTTGGCGCGCCAGTACCACAAGATTCGTGGCGACACGGACCGCTACAAGGTCATCAGCCGCGACGTCGCCTATCACGGCACGACGCTCGGTGCGCTGACGATCACCTCACTCGAGGGCTATCGCCAGCCGTTCGAGCCGTTGGTGCCAGGCGCGGTCAAGGTGCCGGCGGTGAACTTCTACCGCGCCGAGCAGTACGGCAGTGACTTCGAGGCATTCGGTCTCTGGCAGGCACATCAAATCGAAGAGGCGATCCTTCGCGAGGGGCCCGAGACCGTGGCGGCGGTCTTCCTCGAGCCGGTCCAGAACGCCGGTGGCTGCTTCACTCCCCCGCCCACGTATTGGAAGTCGGTTCGCGAGATCTGCGACCGCTACGGCGTCATCCTCGTCTCGGACGACGTGATCTGCGCGTTCGGTCGCCTCGGCACCTGGTTCGGTGGTCAGAAGTACGACTACGTGCCCGACATCATCACGTGCGCCAAGGGCATCACCTCGGGCTACGCGCCACTGGGCGCGATGATCGTGTCGGACCGACTCGCCGAACCTTTCCAGCACGGTGACACGTCCTTCGTCCACGGCTTCACCTGGTCGGGACATCCCGTCTCGTGCGCGGTGGCGCTGAAGAGCATCGAGATCATGGAAGACGAGAAGGTCCTCGAGAACGTGCTGACGAACCAGGACTACTTCCGCGAAAGTCTGTTGAATCTGCGCGATATCCCCATCGTGGGTGACGTGCGAGGCACCGGCTACTTCTGTGGCGTGGAACTGGTGAAGAACCAGGAGACCAAGGAGACGTGGGCCGGAGAAGACGCCGAACGCCTCCTCAGGGGTTACGTGTCACCCGAGATGTTCCGTCGCGGCCTCATCTGTCGCTCCGACGACCGAGGTGACCCCGTCGTGCAGCTCGCTCCTCCGCTGATCTCTACTCGCGCCGACATCGACTTCATGGTGGGCACGATGCGAGAGGTCTTCTCCGGAGCCACCAAGTTCATCTGAGCGTGACGTCGCTTCCATCGATGTGGTGGGAGTTACTCGACGGACCCACCACGCCGCGGGCGCCTCTCGAGCGTCATCTCGACGTCGACGTGGCCATCGTCGGAGGCGGGTTCACCGGACTCTGGACGGCGCGCGAGTTACTGCGTCGGGACCCGATGTTGCGAGTCGCGGTAGTGGAGAAGGAACTGTGCGGCTTCGGCGCGTCCGGTCGCAATGGCGGTTGGGCTTCGGGACTCTTCCCCCTCGACAACGAGACCGTCGTCCGCCGTTACGGGTTCGAAGCCTTTCATCACCAGCGACGCCTACTCAGTCAAGCCGTCGCGCAACTCGGGTCCTTCGCGAACGCCGACGGCATCGACGCGCGATTCGCGCACGGCGGCACGCTCACCTTCGCGCGCAGCGAGGTGCAGGCCCAACGACTCGAGGCCGAGGTCGACCGAGCTCGCGCACTGGACATCGGACCTGACGACCTCGCGTGGCTGGACGCCGATGAGCTCGGCGACCGGGCCAACGTGGCCAACGCCCTCGGTGCGACGTACTCACCACACTGCGCTCGCATCGATCCGGCGCGACTGGTTCGTGGACTCAGTGACGTCGTCGAGCGACTCGGCGCGAAGGTCTTCGAACAGACCGCGGTGACGCGAATCATTCCCGCGCGAAGGAGCCATAGGGCCCAGGTCCTCACGGTCGGCGCCAACGTGCACGCTGACTTCGTCGTGCGCGCGACGGAGGGGTTCACGCCCAACTTTCCCGGCGAGCGCCGGACCGTCGCTCCCCTCTATTCACTCATGATCGCTACTGAACCGCTCCCGAGCACGTTCTGGGCCGACTACGGATTCAATAACTACGAGACGTTCGCGGACGATCGACACCTCATCATCTACGGTCAGCGCACGCAGGACGACCGGATCGCCTTTGGTGGACGAGGTGCGCCCTATCACTTCGGCTCGTCCGTGGAGCCACGCTTCGACAAGAATCACAAGGTCTTTGGCATGCTCGAGGCGACACTGCGCGAACTCTTCCCGACGTTGGACGCCGCGATCACCCACGGTTGGGGAGGTCCGCTCGCAATGCCCCGCGATCACTCTCCGTTCGTGCGCGTGAACTACGAGACCGGCATGGCGGCAGCCGGCGGCTACACCGGTGACGGCGTGGTCTTGAGCCACGTCGCGGCCAGCGCCCTCGCGGACCTGTTGATCTCGCCCGACACCGAGACCGACCACACGCGCCTTCCCTTCGTGCAACACGAAGGGAAGCGGTGGGAGTTCGAACCACTGCGCTGGCTCGGCATCAACGCCGGGCTCGGGCTAGCCACGTGGGCCGATCGGGTGGAAGAGCGCCACGGTCGAGTGAGTCGAGCGAGCGCTCTCCTGGACCGACTCTTCGGTTGAGCGCGACGCCGTCAAGCGCCCCTAGGATTGCGGCGTGAAGAGTCCCCAGGGTCGTGAGGCCAAGAAACCGAAGAAGTCAAAGAGCAAGACACCGCCGAAGACGTTCGAGAACCCGACTCGCAACTCGTTCCAAGTCCCCAAGAGTGGAAGCGACACGAGCACCGAGAAGCCCTAGCGGCGCCACGTTTCATACCCGGCGCGACGTGCTCGCGGGGCGCGGACATCGTCATGAGGACGCGCTACTTCAAGATATTGACGGCGCGGGCGGCGACGACCGCAATCGTGACGAGTGAGACGATCGACTCCGTGGTGAACAGCGCCTTCGCACGGAGCGTCAACGGCATGGCGTCAGCTGGCGCGAAGCTCGTGCCGTTCGCGAAGGACGTATAGAGATAGTCAGTGAATCGTGGTCGCCAGTGAGCCGGCGCCAGGTTCGGATTCTCCATCTGCGGGAACTGGATGTCAGGGAGCAACTTCTCACCCGACGCCCGACGATGCGGTCCACCGCGGTCGACCTCCCAAAACCACAGTCCGTAGACGATGACGTTGGTGAGCCACACCGCGACGGCGGAGTAGATGAGTTTGCGACCCTGGGTCACGTTGGAGTTCAAGAGATGGTGCACCAAAAGGGCCATCGAAGCGACGTTGGCCAACGTCATCAGTGCGATGAGACCGATGGTGACGTGTCGAATCCAGGTCGACTCGTCGGGATGGCGATGCCGGCGCGCCGAGAGCGGTGCCAACGGCAGCGCCACGATGACCGGGAGTAACCAGTGTGGACCGACGACCAGGCGACCGGGCAGGATTGCGTAGAGCGCGACGCACGCGACGAGGGCGAGGGACGCCGGCCAGCGCGGCTCGGGAGTCACGGTCGCCATTTGCTCAACTTACTTGTTGGGAACCGAGGATCAGTGAGGAGAAGTTCTCCGGGATCAGGATCGAAGTGATCGATGACGAGGCGAAGAGCGAGGGCAGCGTCGAGCCGACCACCGGCTTCACGTCTGAGGGCGACGGCGCCGCGACGTCGACCGGCTGGTTGTAGGAGAGGACCTGCACCGTCACTCGGGTCATCGCGTGGGCCGACTTCATGGTCATCACACCTCCCGTGAACTCTTGAGCGCCGCCCTCGGTGACACTCAACTTCAGCGAACCGAGGACGACGGCGTTCTTCGCGGCTCCGAGGACGTTGCGTAGCGCGACGTCGTTGCGGCGGTAGTTGTACGTCGTTTGGTAGCCGCTCTTGGTCACTGAGGTCTCCTTGAGCCCCTTGATGAAGGCGATATCGGGCTTGGTCATCTCGAGCGCGAGTCCGAAGAACCCTGGAGGGCGAACCGGGAAGGAGAGCCAGGTCCCCGACGAGATGTCGGCCGCTTGGGCGTAGACGTGGGTACCCACCAGGCGAAGGTCGACCGACGTCACGGAGAACACCAGCGGGAAGTGGACGATGGCGTCAACGGTGCTGGCGTTGAAATTGACGTCGACATTGGCGCTCAACGTGTAGGACTGTCCCGTCGACACGGTCACCAGGAGGTCGGCGGTCTTGGGTGGGTACCCGTGGAGCGCAAAGGGGTCCTTCGCCACGCCCGAGGTGTTGGAGTCGGTCGCGGCGTAGATCACGCCGAATACGGTGAGCGCGGTGGCGAAGGCGGCCAACGCAATTCCCGCCGATCGCTTGAATTGCATGTCGCCACCCTACCGGTCTCGCCGCGAGCGACGACTTCGATCACTGCAGGGGCTCTTGGAGAATCTCCAGTAGCAATTCGTGTGAAATGTTGCGCCCGCTCGCGATGAATCCAATTCGAGATTTCGCGTCGTCCACCCGATCGCCCACGATCGCCGCGTACGACGCGGCGGCCGAACCTTCGAGCACGATGCCGTTGTTCTCTGCCGTCTCGCGCACGGCTCGTCGAATCTCGATCTCCGGCACCAGCACGAGCGGGATATGGTGCGACGCGATCAACTCGTTGGTGATGGCCCCGTCATCGCCGCCGCCCGCGAGTCCGTCGGCGATGGTGGGACGATGCACGACCTCGTCCATGGTGGCGCCGCGCAGTACGTGATAGAGCGCGGCACTCTCTTCGGGCTGCACGCCAGTGAAGCGGATGTCGTCTCGCCCGTGGGCGTCACGCGAGATCAGCGAACCCGACAACAGGCCACCACCGCCGACCGAGACGACGAGGTGTTCGAGCTCGGGTGCCTGGAGGATCATCTCGTCAAAGGCGGTTGACTGACCGGCGATGACGTTCGCGTCGTTAAACGGGGAGATGAAGCGGATGGAACGCGCCTGCGCCAGTTCCATGGCGTGGGCCTGCGCCTCGTCGAAGGACGTGCCGAATTGGATGAGTTCGATCTGGAAGTCGCCGAGCTTCTTCACCTTGGCGGCGGAGGCGTTTTTCGGGACCACCACGGTGGCGGCGACACCAAGGACTGAGGACGCGTACGCGATACCGAGGCCGTGGTTGCCGGCCGACGCGGTGATGACGGCGCCGCTCGGGTCATCCCTGCGCGACGCGTCGACCGCCGCGAGCGCACCACGTACCTTGAACGATCCCGTTGGCTGAAAACTCTCCATCTTCGCGAGCACCGGGCGACCTCGAAGCGAGAGCGTGATCGTCGGTGTCACGACCAGATGGTCCGACATGATCCGCTTCGCCGCCTCGAGTTGGTCCTCGGTCGGTGGCAGTACGTGGCGAATCACGTCCGAAAGCCTACCTTCCATGTTTTTGGCCGTTTTGACAAGCGGGTAACGTCACAAGGTGCACTCGATCCCCAGTGTCATCGTGGTCGCCGTCTTGGCCTACGTGGGCACGATGTTCGACAACTTCTTCGCCTTTTCCGCCCAGTTACTGGTCACCGACGAGAAGCACTTCAAGCGAGTGCGTTGGGCACAAGCGCTCGGCGTGGGGGCGCTCATCCTCATCGCCGGAGTGCTCGGGTCCCTCTTGACCCCAATCCCACTTCCGTGGATCGGCATCCTCTGTCTCGCGCCGTGGGCGTTGGGCGTGCACGCCTGGCGTCAGCGCGACCGGCCGCCCCCAGAGACGTACCGCCGCGGCGCGATCACCACGTTCGTCATGACTCTCGCACTCGGGGGCGACAACCTCGCAGTCTGGATTCCCCTCTTGCGCGCCAACGGCGTCGTCCACGCGGTCATCACCGTGTGTGTCTTCGCTGCGCTCGAGTTCCTCTTCGTGGTGAGTGCAGGTGCGCTCACGAGTCGCCCGAGGGTGGTTGCCTGGGGTTCGAAGTATGCGCCGCGCTCGGTTCCGTGGATCTACTTCGGCCTCGGCGTCCTGATATTGATCGAGTGCGGTTCACTCTGATCGTCGCCTGAATCGCGCGACGGGCCACGACTAGCGTTGCTCCGTGGCATACAGCACCCCGCAACAGACCCTTCGACGACTCACGATCATCGTGGCCATCCAGTGGATGGGCGCCACTCTGGGTCTTCCCCTGCTGCCACTTTTCCTCGAACACCGTGGCGGCGGACCGACCATCATCGGCTTCATCATGGCGTCGTTCTTCGTCGCCGGCGTCGCCACGCAGTTCTTCCTCGGTCGACTCGCCGACCGCTTCGGTCGTCGTCCGATCCTCATCGCCAGCCTTGTGGCCTACGGAGTCGCCAGTACCACCTACCTCTTGCCGGTCTCGGCCGGCTGGTTCGCCCTCACCCGTGCCGTGCAGGGTGCCTCGGCCGGGGCCATCGAGGTCGCCTCAATGTCGGCCGTCGCCGCCCTGTTCTCAGAGTCCGAGCGGGGCCGCGCCATCTCGAGGATCCTCGCCGCGCAACTGTTCGGACTGGCAATCGGACCAGTCGCGGGTGTCGTGGTCTCGGTGAGGCAACTCGGATGGGCGTTCTTCACGGCGGGCATGATCAGTTTCGTTGCCGCCATCGTGACCTTTCGCACCAACTTGGGCGACCGCGCCTACGACCCCACTCCCCTGCCGCGACTCCAGTGGAGCCCTCAACTCGTGGGCGCGCTCTTCGCCGCGTGCGCGAGTGGACTCGCCATCGGTGTCTACGAGGCCTGCTGGAGTCTCTTGATGCACTCCCACCACGCCTCCACGCTTCAGATCCGACTTAGTTGGACCTTTTTTTGCTTGCCCTGGGTCGCGCTCAGCGGACTCGGGGGCTGGCTCGCGGACCACGCCAACCGGCGCTACATCGCGCTCGCGGGACTGTTGAGTGGCGCGATGTTCCTCTCGATCTATCCCCACATCCACAACAACAACCTGATGCTGTTCATCGGCTCACTCGAATCGATAGGTGCGTCATTGTCCGTGCCCTCGATCTCCTCACTGATGAGCGAAGGCGCCGTCCATCGCGAGTTGAGTCGTCGCCAGGGCCTCTACGCGACATCCAACACCGCGGCGTTGGCGATCGCGGCGGGCGTGTCAGGATTCCTCTTCACGGTCAACGCAGCGCTCCCCTTCACGGTCATGGCCATCCTTTCGGCGCTCCTCGCGGTCACCACGCTGTGGTGGTGGCGACGGGTTACGGGCAACATCACCGAGACGAAGTACGCCGCCACGACGTGAAGATGGGCGGCGAATGCGCCGCCCTTCTTCACCTGCACTTTCGAGCAATTAGCTCTTCCAGATTTGATCCCAACGCGCCGAACCTCCGTCAGGGCTGAGGCATCGAGTCGCACCGTCGCCGGCGGTACCCGAGACCCAGTTCTGCACGTTCGAACGGGCCGCCCAGGCGTTGACGAGCGTGTCCAAGAACACGTACGGGATCAACGCGGCAAAGCGACGGTTCACGGTCTGCCACGCCGTGTGTTGGGCGGCCGATCCCGGCTTCGCGGCGAGGGCCGCGAGCAGTGCGCCTTCGACGGTCGGGTCGGCCTGGTGCGCGAAGTTCACCGCACCAGCGATCTGGGTGCCGGCCGGTAGACCGGACATGCCCAAGCCCCCCTGTGCCAGTCCCGCGGTCGCGGACTGCGAATCGAACCACACGTAGTTGAGCGACGGGTCGACGCCGCCGAACTGGTTCCACGTCGCACAGTCGTACTCGCCGTAGATGACGTTGTTGATCAACGCACTCTGCACCGAAGAACGCGGCGTCACCGAGATGCCGATCTTCGCCAACTCCTGCTGGAACAGTGAGAACCGCTCGGTCTCGCTCGAACTTCCGGCCACGATGTCGATGACGAAGCTGACGTTCGACACCTTGTTCGCCGACTTGTACGCGTCGACGAGGGCCTTCGCCTTGGTCGGGTTGTAGGCCGGGTAACCCGGATTCTTGTAGTTCGGTGAACTCTTGCGGAAGATTCCATCCGCCAGGAGTCCGACGTTGTTGTCGATGACCTTGTGGTACGTGCTGCGGTTGACGGCCATCGCCACGGCGCGACGGATATTGACGTCGTTGAGCACGGGCTTGAGGGACGTGTCCCACTGGAGGGTCGAAGGATTGACGGCACCCATCGTGCCGATCCAGTCGGCCTGTTGGACCTGAAGGGGCGGCGCCTGGCCCTTTAAGAGGTACGGCAAGGTTCCCGGCACCGTGGGCGCGAACTCACCGGCCCACGCGAAGTACTGATTCATCGTGCCCGTGGTGTTCAAGATGAGACAGTTGAGGCTCGGGTCGCGTGGGGCGTCAATGTCGGTGACCACCGAGACGCCGCGCATCTTCTTGAGCTGGGTGATCTCGACGCCGTCTTGTTGAAGGATCATGTCGACGTTGCCCGCCTGGAGCGCCTGGTTGCGGGCGTTGTCGTCGGGGATGGTCTTGAAGTGGATGGCGCTCAGGTAGGGCAGGGCCCGACCGTGCGAATCCGTCTTCCAGTAACTGGGGTTCTTCACGAACTGCGACTCGACTCCGACCTGCCACGACTTGACCTTGAAGGGACCCGTCCCGATCGGGTTGCCGGTGTAGGTCGACACGAAGGATGACGGGTGCGCCATGTAGGCGATCTGCTGCTCCGCCAGGCTCACCGGGAAGGCGGAGAACGGGATCACCATGTTGTACTGCACCGTGTAGGAGTCCACCTTGGTCACCGAGGCGATGATGGGCTTGATGGCGAGGCCAACGGTGGGGTCAGCGTTGGCGGCGGTGTAGTTGGCGACGACGACGTCCGCATTGAACGGGTCGCCGTTGGTGAAGTTGACGCCTTGGCGAAGGGCGATCGTCCACACCGTGTACGTGTGGTTCGGCGTCGCCGAGAGGGCGAGGAACGGGAGGGCGACCTTGCCGTTGGCGGACATTACGAACAAGGGGTCGTAGAGGGCGTTAGCGACACAGAACCCAGAAGCGTCCATTTTCCCTTGTGAGCCGTTGAATATGTGATAGTTCGGTACGTCGGAGAGTGTCCCGACGGTGAGGGTTCCCCCACGCTTCGGCTTTCCAGTATTGACGCCGATGGCTGCAGCACTGGCCCCGGTGGCGAGAAGATCGTCAACGATCGATCCGGCCATCGCGACACCACCGATTGTGGCGGCTGAGTGAGTTAGGAACGATCGACGATCGAACGTTGATGACATCTCTGTCCTGCTTTCCCCCTGGAGTTCCAGCCTTGTGCTGGTGCTCCTCTGGTGGCAACTTAGCAAGTTCCGATAACGAAAGAAGTTCACGCCCCTGAAACTCTTCTTGGTGTAAGACGACCGCTCCGAGGGTGAATCGAAGCCTTTTCGTAGTCGCCAGCGGTCGAGGTGACACCGCGCACCAACAAGAACGCGCAGGAAGGCGCCGCGTCAACGCCCCAATGGAGCAGGGCCCAGACGGAAGGGGGAACCGTCTGGGCCCTGTCAGGGTTGGGGGGCCTTACATCAGGACCCGAGCGGAAGGGAGGGGCCGCTCGGGTCCTGAGATCTTGTGCTGTCAACTCACCGTCCTTGCGAACGGGGATTGCGCACCGGGACCGGGACCCGCAAAGCCTGGCGGCGGTCCGCCTGGACCGCCCATACCGTGGGGACCCGGTCCCGGAGCTCCGTTGCCCGGTTGACCAATGCCAACGGTCGTCGCGTCGATGGTCGTGGGCGAAGAACCGAAACTTCCTTGGGCGAAGATGACCGTGCCGACCGAGACGTCACCGAATGACGCGCTGGCGCCTGCCTTCATGTAGGTCGTCGAGGGGTTGACGATCACGGCGTTCGAGGTGCCGTTCGGCCCGGTGATCGTGAGTACGTCGCCATTTATCGCGGTGACCTTGCCCACCGCACCCGCGGGCACGATGTCGATCGAACTGGCGAGCGTCGAGTCAGTAGGGCTGACCGTGACGTGCACGCTGTCGCCAACGACGACGTCGTTCAAGGTCGCACTCTGTCCGTGCTTGGTGACCGAGGTTGCTGCGTTAATGGCGTACGTCGTCGAGGTGCCTGAGGGGTCGCTGACGGTGAGCGACGTCGCCGAAATGGCGGTGACGTCAACGCCGAGTCCACAAGGTGCACCGGGTGTCATGGCGGCGGCGGGGTGCCTCTCGGGCTTAGCCGTCACTGACGTGTGTTGTCGAGGTGTCGTGGCGTGGGTCGAAGCGCTGGCGACGCCGACGCCCGTCACGACCACGCCCAGGGCTATGGCCGAGGTCACGCTCGCACGCTGGAGTGTCCTCTTGCGAGTCACTTTGTTCACGGATGCACACCTGCTCTCTGTCTCGAAGGGGGGAATCTGAGACCTCGCCATCTTCGACGTCGAGCATGTGGAGGCGATTGAGAGGGGGTAAGAAGGAAATAAATCTCACGGCCGTCACGAAACTGTCACGAAAGTGCCCTTTTGCGTTCCAGTTCGGGCATACTGGGCGCGTACAACCAGCACTTCGAAGCGTCGGGCCGAGTGCACACCATCTACTAGGGCGTTAAGGGAGGACCACCACAGTGGCGATAGGCATCGAAACCAACGACGGCTCGTTCGACGATCAGCCGTTCCAGGTCGAACGACGAGGCATTGACTACATTCCCGACAACGAGCGCTGGGCCAGTCCTCGCACTATCGCGGCTCTTTGGGCAGGTACCTCGATCAACGTCGAATACTTCATCTACGGCGCGCTCTTGATGGGCTTCGGCTTCAGTTTTTACACGGCCCTGGCGGTCATCATCCTCGGGAACATCTCCTATTTCCTGCTCGGCATCGCCTCGTTACAGGGTCCCGAGACCGGCACTACGGCCTTCGCCATCACCCGCGCACCCTTTGGCACGCGAGGGTCACGCCTCATGAGCTTCTTCAACTGGATCACGCAGTTGGGCTTCGAGACCGAGGGTCTCATCCTCATCGTCGGCGCGGCGCTCGTACTCTCACAGATGGCGGGCATCCACACGTCATCGGGGTTGAAGGTCGTCTACATCATCGTCGCCGCCGCGATCCAGGCCGTGATGCCCTACCTCGGTCACGCCACGATGGTCAAAGTGCTTCGGGCACTCATCATCCCCTTCGGCGCGATCTTCGTCCTCCTCGCGATCTACGACCTCAAGCACGGTTCGTCGAGCTTCGCGGGATTCGGCCACGGTTGGGAGCTCTTCACGGCCGGCCTCGCCTTCACCTTCGCACTGTCGGGCCTCGGTTGGACCGAGTGTGGCAACGACTACACGCGCTACATCCCGCGCGACGCCAGCAAGGGATCGATCGTCGGCTGGATGTTCCTTGGTACCGCCATTCCCGAGATCTTCATGATGGTGCTCGGGGCGGCGACGTTCACCTTCGTGTCCTCGAGTGCACAGTCGGCGGCGTGGAACGGTGCCAATCCCTTTGAGGCGCTCCACCTCCAGCACACGATTCCCAGTTGGGTCGTCGCGTTATTCCTGATCTTCGCCATCGTCCAACTCTTCGGCATCAACTCGCTCGACCTGTATTCGTCGGGCGTGTCGCTCCAGGCAATGGGTCTGCGACTCAAGCGTTACCAGGCCGTGGTCCTCGACAGTATCCTCGCCTGCGGCCTCACGATCTGGGCCGAGTTCCAGTCGACCTTCTCGCTCTACATGAAGGAGTTCGTCGGGGTCATCATCGTGTGGATCGCGCCGTGGTTCGGCGTCTACATCATCGACTGGATCATGCGAAAGTATCGCTACAACCCCGCCGAACTCCAGCGGACGGACCGCGATGGCCTCTACTTCACCGGATCGACCGGTGTGAACTGGAACGCCATCGTCGCCTTCTTCATTGGGATGGTCTGCTCGACGATCGCGTTTTCCAAAGCACCGCCGCCGGTGAACTTCCCGTTCCACTGGATGACGCCGATCTCCAATCACTACGGCGGCGCCTGTGCCGGCAATCTCGTGCACGGGGTGTGCACCGCCGGTTGGTATGGCGGCGCCGACTTCTCGGTGCCGACCGGCATCATCGTGGCGGCGCTCGTGTACTTCGTCCTCGAGAAGATCTCCGGCAACGTGGCGCGTCAAGTGAAGCGTCAACAAGAACTCGAACCGAACCGGTAGCTCGGGTTCGTCACCACCTCGACACCGGTCGAGGTGGTGACGTCACCTCATCCGGCCCAGTCCTCGCCGAGGCCGCCCGCACCGTCCGGTCGAAAGACCGGAATCGATCCGAGTGCGCGCACCATCTGCGCGTCGTCGCCCAGCGACGTTCGCCACAACGACGCTTCGGTGACGAGCGTCCCGATGACGACGACCTGCGCCCCGACGCGACGCAGGAGACGAAGCGCCGTACCCGTGGAGGCGCCCGTGGAGATGACGTCGTCGACGATGGCCACCCGCTTTCCTTCGACGTCCTTGATCCTCGCCCTATCGAACAGCAGTCGCTGCTCCACGTCGGTCGTGATCGAGCGAACGGTCTCACTCACGGCGTCGGCCAGGTGGATCTTGGGCGTCTTGTGCAAGATGACGTACTGATCAAGCCCGAGGTGACGCGTCACCTCCACGGCGACCGGTATGCCCATCGTGGCGACCGTGGCGACGATGTCCACGTCGTAGGGTCGCAGGATGTCCGCGAGTTCACTCCCGGCCCGCGACATGAACTCCACGCCCATGTCGACCGTGATGAGCAACGCGAGTGCCAGGTTCTCGTTCAACGAGACGAGCGGCAGATCGACTCGCTGCGTACCCACTTCCACGGAATACGTGCGCTCACCCACGGTGCTGGAGCATACTGAGGCGATGAGTTCACTGCGCCCACCGCTCACGCGCGACCTCGCCCAGCGCATGCTCGCGACCGCGTACGACGAGGCTGTCGTCGGTCTCGGTGAGGGCGGCATCCCGATCGGCGCCGCGCTCTACCAAAGTGACGGCTCCCTGATCAGCGCCGGTCACAACCGAAGGGTCCAAGAACGTGACGCCTCCGTGCACGCCGAGACCGACGCTTTTCGAAAGGGAGGGCGTCGTCGTGACTACCCCGACACGGTGATGGTCACGACACTTTCGCCCTGTTGGTACTGCGCGGGACTCGTGCGTCAGTTCAACATCGGCGCCGTGGTAATTGGCGAGGCCGAGAACTTCCACGGGGGCCATGACTGGCTGCGCGAACTCGGGGTGGAGATCGTCGTCCTTGACGATCCGGCCTGCACCGAGCTACTCGCGACCTTCATCCGCGACCACGGCGATCTCTGGAACGAGGACATCGGCCTCTGATCAGCGGGCGGGGGGACCGAACAATCGGTCGCCCGCGTCGCCGAGACCGGGCGTGATGTACCCCACGTCGTTGAGCTTTTCGTCCAGTGCCGCCGCGACGATGACGACGTTGGGATGGTGCGCCAGGACGTGGTCGACTCCCGGCTGGGCCGCGATGAGACACAACACCGTGACGTCACCGGCGCCTCGAGAACGAAGCATGTCAAGGACACACACGAGCGATCCACCGGTCGCGAGCATGGGATCACAGAGTACGACGTGCACGCCCGTCAACGATTCAGGGAGTCCGTCGAGGTAGACATCGGGCAGGAGCGTGGACTCGTTGCGGCGTAGGCCCACGAGACAGACCCGATGGTGAGGAAGGACTTCCTGGACGGCGGGGCTCATGCCCAATCCGGCGCGCAAGATCGGCACGATGAGATACTCCGTGTCGATCCGCACGGCCGGGGCGCCCTTCATCACGGGCGTATCCACCGTGGTCGGGGTCACGGGCGTCTCTCGAAACGCTTCGTACGCGACGAATCGAGAAATCTCGCCGGCGAGACGAAGGAAGTCGGCATTGGACGTCGACGCGTCGCGCAAGCGACGGACCTTGTCGGCGACCACGGGATGGTTGATGACCTGGAGTGATGCCACGTGGTCAGACTACGCCGAGCGCGACGTCCCTCGCGGAGAAGAGGCAGGGCACACGACCGCGGTTTGTCCTCGGAGGGCCCCAGTAATATTGATCGATGGCTTCTTCACTCTCTTCGCGTTCAAAACGCGAGAGGGAGTGGGAATCGGCCAATCCCCTCGGCGGGATCACCTCCACGTACCCCGGTCCCCGCAACGAGATCTCGCGCAATCAGAGCCTCGCCTGGTGGCGGCGCGTCCTGCCGGTAATCCAATCGCACCGAGTGACGTTCGTCACCGCCATCGTCCTTTCGTTCATCAGCCTGGTCTTCCAGGTGCTCGTGCCCAACATGTTGAGCAACGACATCGACCACACCTTCGTACAGCACGCCGTGTCGTTGCACAGCGACGTGGTCTCGATCCTCATCGTGGGCTTGCTCGCCGGGGTGACCGGCATCGTCTCGCGTCAGTTCCTCTATAACACCGCCTACAACGTGGAAGCGGACCTTCGTTCGTTGATCTATCAGCACTTGACGTGGCTCTCGTTCAGCTTCTATGACCGCGTGCAGTCCGGACAACTCATCAGTCGCGCCAACAGCGACATCCGGAGCGTTCAGATGTACTCGATCTTCGCGCCGCTCATCATCGTGCAGTGTCTGATCGGTGTGGTCGCGTTCGCCTTCATGCTCAGCATCAACTGGGCGCTGGCGCTCATATCCATGATCGTGATGCCGATTCTCTACGTGGTCGGCATCAAGATGCGCCGTGTCATGTTCCCCATCTCGTGGATCACGCAGTCGCGACTGGCCGAGGTCGCGACCATCGTGGACGAGAACGTGAACGGTGTGCGCGTGGTGAAGTCCTTCGCGCAGGAAGAGGCGGAGATCAACCGTCTCGCCGATGCGGCCGAAGGCGTCGCGTGGGCCTACATCAAGGACGCCAACATTCGAGCCGTCTGGTCGCCCTGGGTCCAGAACCTTCCGCAATTGGGACTGGCGCTGGTGCTGCTGTGCGGAGGATGGATGGTCCTGCACGGCGACCTGCGCTACTCCGAGATCCTGGCGTTCAGCCTCTACCTCTTGATGCTGCAGGCACCGTTCATGATGCTCGGACAACTCGTGATGATGGGTCAGCGTGCGAGGGCCAGTGCGGGCCGGATCTTCGAGATCCTCGATGAGAGTCCCGAGATCACCGAACGACCAGGTGCCTACGACCTACTCGACGTGCGCGGATCGATCGACTTCGATCACGTGACCTTCACGTACGACAACGGCGCGGAGATCCTGCGCGACTTCGACGCCCACATTGAACCGGGCGAGACGGTCGCGATCGTGGGCCGTACCGGGTCGGGGAAGTCGACCGTCGCGCGACTCGTGACACGTTTCTACGACGTGAGCGAGGGGGCCATCACGATTGACGGTCACGACCTGCGCGACCTCACGCTCTCGTCGTTGCGGGGCAACGTCGGTGTGGTACTCGACGAGCCATTCCTGTTCTCCATCTCCATTCGCGACAACATCGCCTACGGCAAACCCGACGCCTCGCTCGAAGAGATCGAGGCGGCCGCGCGTGCCGCGAACGCCCACGAATTCATCGTGCACCTTCCCGAAGGGTACGAGACGGTCGTTGGAGAGCGCGGCTACACCCTCTCGGGTGGACAGCGCCAACGAATCGCCATCGCCAGAACCCTCCTGCTCAATCCCCCGATCCTGATCTTGGACGACGCGACGAGTGCGATCGACGTGCACGTGGAGTCGGGGATCTACGAAGCGCTGCGTGGACTGTTACAACAGCGCACGACAATCGTCATCGCGCACCGTATATCGACGATCGCCCTCGCGAGCCGCGTCTTGGTGCTCGATGAAGGTCGCGTCGTCGCGAGCGGGACCCACGAGGAGTTGCTCGAACGCGAACCCCTGTACTCGGAGATCCTGGCCCAGACGACCTCGGGCGAGGAGACCTGATGGCCTGGGGCGGCGGCGGCGGCGGCGCAATGTTCGGACCGAGCGCGTCCTCTTCGAGCGGACAGGCGGGCCTCCCCTTCGGTGGCATACCCGAAGAGCTGATGGACGAAGCGACGAAGTTGCTCGCGAGTGAACCGGTCCACGCGAAATCCGATATCCACTTCACGCAGCGTCCAAGCGAGAAGGAGCGAGAACGCCTGACGTTGCCCCAGTTGCTGCGCGTCTACCCCAAGTGGGTCGTCGCCGGGTCGGCGCTCGTCGTCATCATCAGCCTCACGCTGCAAGCGGGCCCACTGCTCACCGAGTACGCGATCAGTCATGGCATGGAACGCCACAAGAGCTTGGCCGTCATCGTGGTGTGCGCCGCGTTGTATCTCGCACTCGCGCTGGCGAGCGTCTACTTCCAACGCCAGCAGGTGGACGTGACCGGCAAGCTCTCCTCGCGCGTGATGCACGACCTGCGAATCCGGGTCTTCATCCAGTTCCAGCGACTGAGTCTCGACTTCTTCACGGAGGAGAAGGCCGGCGTCTTGATGAGCCGCATGACGAGCGACATCGAGAATCTCCAACAGCTCATCCAGGATGGCATCAGTCAATTCGCGTTGCAGGGCCTCACCATGATCGTCATCACGGTCATCTTGTTCCTCACCAACGTGACCCTCGCCTCGTGGACGGTACTGCTCGTCGTGCCCACCCTCGTCGCGTTCTCCATCTGGTACCACCACTCCTCGGAGAAGGGCTACCTCCTCGCGCGCGACCGCATCGCGAACGTCTTGGCCGATCTCTCCGAGTCGCTCTACGGGATTCGAGTGGTCACGGCGAACAACCGTCAACGACGCAACATCCGCAACCACCGTCACGTGGTGGGCGCCTACCGCGATGCGAACGCGTATACCGGTCGGGTCAACGCGATCTACGGTCCCTCCACCCTCATGATCGGCATCCTGGGACAGGCGATGCTGCTCGGCATCGGGGGCAATATGGTCCTGCGCCACCAGCTCAGCGTTCCCCAGCTCATCGTCTTCTTCCTCTACCTGAACCGATTTTTCGCCCCTATCCAGCTACTCGTCCAGCAGTACACGACATTGCAACAGGGCCGCTCCTCGATCATTCGGCTGCGAGAACTCCTCGACGTTCGCCCGTCCGTGGACGAAGTACCCGATGCCAAGGACCTCCCTGCCGTCGAGGGCCGGATCACGTTTGAACACGTGGACTTTGGCTACCTCGCCGACGACCTGGTCTTGCACGACGTCAATTTGGAGATCGCGCCCGGTGAGTCGGTCGCCTTCGTTGGACCGACCGGGGCGGGCAAATCGACCATGGCCAAACTGGCCAATCGCTTTTATGACCCCACGTCGGGCCGAGTGCTCCTCGACGGGATCGACGTCAAGACCGTCACCTTACGTTCCCTTCGATCGCAACTCGGTGTCGTGCCACAAGAGGCCTTCCTCTTCGCCGGCTCCATTCGAACGAACCTGAGTTTCGGGCAACCCCACGCCACTGAAGATGAGATCAATACGGCCGTCGACGTGGTCGGGCTTCGTGAACTCGTGGACCGTCTACCGGACGGTCTCGACACGCTCGTGCACGAACGTGGTCAGACGCTGTCCGCGGGCGAACGTCAGCAACTCGCCCTGGCGCGGGCCTTCCTCGCCAAACCACGAGTGCTCATCTTGGACGAAGCGACGTCGTCGCTCGACCTGCAAAGTGAAATCGTCGTGGAACAGGCCCTCGACCGACTTCTCGAAGGTCGCTCCGCGATCCTCATCGCGCACCGTCTCACGACCGCGCAGCGGGCCGATCGAATCGTGGTGATCGACCACGGTGGCATCGTCGAGATGGGAACGCCCGATGAACTCCTCGCGAGTGGCGGAGCGTATTCGGTCATGTACGACGCGTGGCTGGCGTCGGGTGGTCGCGACGCGACACGAACCGCCTAGACCATTTGCTTCACGTCGGCGATCAACGACGCTTGGGTCTGGTCGCCGAGCGGTATCGGGTGGATCTGCAAGTGCGAGACGCCGGCCTCTTTGAACGCCGCGACCCGTTCGGCGACGTAACCCTTCGGTCCACACAGGGTCGTGAGTTCGAGGAGTTCCTCGGGGACCGCCGCCTCGGCCTCCTTCTTCTGGCCGCTCAAGTAGAGGTCTTGGATCAGTGCCGCCTCCTCCTCGTAGCCGTAGCGCGTCACGAGTTCGTTGTAGAAGTTCTTGCCCTTGGCGCCCATACCCCCGACGTACAGTGCGACCATCGGTCGCGCGAACTCGCGTATCGCCGTCACTTCATCGCCTTCGCCAATCGCGAGGAGTCCGCCGGCCGTGATCATGAGGTCGCCGCGCGACGGATCGCGTTTCGCCTTGCCCGCCGACAGCGCCGTACCCCACACGTCCTTCGCCCGTTCGGGGATGAAGAAGACCGGGATCCAGCCGTCCGCGACCTCGGCGGTCATCGCCACGTTCTTCTCGCCGAGCGAGGCGATCCAAACGGGGATCTCACTGCGTAGCGGATGCGTCAGCAACTTGAGCGGCTTGCCGAGACCGGTGCCCTCACCGGCCGGCAAGGGCATCGTGAAGTTCTTGCCCTGGTGGACGAGAGGCGCCTCGCGCCGCCACAGGTCGCGACATATCTCGATGATCTCACGAGTGCGCCCGAGTGGATTCGCGTACGGCACGCCATGGAGGCCCTCGATCACCTGGGGACCGGACGCCCCGAGTCCGAGGTTGAACCGCCCGTCGGACAGTGCGTCGATGCCCGCCGCGGTCATGGCGATCAACGCGGGCGTGCGCGAATAGATGGGCAGGATCGCCGAACCGATCTCGACCCTCTCGGTGAGTGCTGCCAGGTAACCCATCAGGGACGGGCTGTCGAACCCGTAGGCCTCAGCGACCCAGACGAGGTCCAGCCCCGCCTTTTCCATCTCGACGACCTCCGCGGCCGCCTTCTTGAAACCGCCCGAGTACGCCAACACCGTCGTGATCTTCACGTGAACGCCTTTCGTCTAAGGAGTCACAGTAGCAACGGTCCGTGGCCCGAAAGTCCGACCAACCTGGCGTACGCTGGTCATTGAAAGCAACTGCGCTCTTCCACTAACAAAGGCTGGTGACAACGTGGTCACACGTCCGACTGAGGCGTCCCCTCACGACTTCAATCCGTGGCTCCATGTCACCTCGCTCATCGAAACGGCCGGGCGACTTCTCGGACTCAATGACGGACTCATCAAGCGGATTATCACACCCGAGCGAATCCTCGAAGTCGCGGTGCCGGTGCGAATGGATACCGGCGAGGTGGAGATGTTCCACGGCTGGCGAATCCAGCACGACACGTCACGAGGACCGGGCAAAGGCGGCATTCGCTTCCATCCGAGCGTGAACGTCGACGAGATCGCCGCACTCAGCGCCGACATGTCCATCAAGTGTGCCGTCGTGAACATCCCTTACGGCGGAGCCAAAGGCGGCATCAAGGTCGACCCCGCGGCCCTCTCGCGGGCCGAACTCGAACGCCTGACCCGTCGCTACGCCTTTTCCATCGCGCCGATGATCGGCCCCGACCGCGATATCCCCGCTCCTGACATCAACACCGACACGCAAGTGATGAGCTGGATCATGGACACGGTTTCGATGTTGCGCGGCCACAACACGCCCGGCGTCGTGACCGGGAAGCCGCTCGCCATCGGCGGCACCCTCGGACACGCCGGGGCGACCTCACTCGGCGTGACGATCTGCACGAGCGCCATCCTGCAGCGTCTCGGACGGCTCGCGAGTGAGCAGCGCGTCGTGATCCAGGGTTACGGCAAGGTCGGCGCACCGCTGGTGATACTCTTGAGTGACCGCGGCATGAAGGTCGTGGGCGTCTCAGATATCCGAGGCGCGATTCACGTGCCGGACGGGATCGACCCCGACGTCATGGGCAACCACTTCAAAGAGGCCGGAACCATCGTGGGCTACCCGGGCAGCGAGCCGGTCGCGGCCGATCTCCTCTTCACCCTGCCGAGCGACATCGCGATCCCGGCCGCACTCGGCGGTGTCATCGACCAGGACATCGCCAAGACCATGGCGGCCACCATCGTCGTGGAGGCGGCCAACGGTCCCACGACCGGTGAGGGGGCCGAGGTACTGGCGAGCCGCGGCGTGGCGGTCGTGCCCGACGTGCTCGCCAACGCGGGCGGCGTCGTCGCCTCCTACTTCGAATGGGCGCAGGACCTCCAGGGCTACCTCTGGGAGCCGGAGCTCTTCCACGATCGACTCGAGAAGACCATGCGCGAGGCCTTCAATTACATCTGGACGCGACACTTGCAACTCGACGTCACACTCCGAGAGACGGCGATAGCGGTCGGGGTGGAGCGCATCGCCGAGGCCACCGAGCTTCGCGGGCTCTTCCCGTGATCGAAGCGACGCGACGCGCAGCAACGTGACGTCGCCGGTGTGACAACCTTGTCCAATGGCCGACGACGCAACTTCACGTGAAGAGCTCGAACGTACGATTGCGTCGCTCCGCGATGAGAACGCCCGCCTGAAGGAAGAGATCCGCAAGATTCGTCGCGAGACGAACGAAGTGCCTCCCCACTACCAATAGATCGTCTACGTCGTCGTGGTGACGCTCGGGCAGGAGAGTTGATTGCGAGCCGCGAGTACCTGTGCGGCGGCACTGACCAACGTCGCTCTCGGCAGCGAACCGGCCCCCACGGCGGTGACGATCGCCGTGGAAATCTTCGCCGCCAACGCCAGCGAGGCGCTCGGTGACGCGGGCGAACCGTAGAGGATGAGGTCGTCGCCCGCCGCGAGCGCCAGCACCGACGCCGCCGGCTCAGCCAAGTGCAGCGCGGAGATCGCCCCGGCGGAGAGTGAATCGGTGACGATCAATCCCGTGAATCCGAGCGCCCGCAGCGCGTGCACGACGACCGACGAGAGCCCCGCGGGCAGCGAGGAGAGGCCCGGTACCCGAGCGTTGGACATCATCACGGCGCTCGCCCCACCGGCGATCGCCGCTTTGAACGGGACGAGACCGGTCGTCTGCAACGTCGACCATGACAACGTGTTCGCCGGGCCGTAGTCGGTGTTGCGCGTCGAGTAGCCGAGACCCGGGAAGTGCTTCACGACCGACAACACGCCAGCCTCGGTCAGTCCCCGCATGAACGCCGTACCGTCGGCCGCGGCGACGCTCGCCACGCCACTGAACGATCGGTAACCGTCGGGGTTGGCGGCTCCTGGCTCCTGCGCCCGCGCGTCGACGTCGAGTACGGGGGCGAGGTCCGTGTTCACGCCGCCACGCAACAGACCGTGTCCGACGCGCGATCCGATGGCGGTGATCTGTGCGGCGGTGAGGTTCTTGCCCATGGTCTGGGCCCAGGGGAACGATCCGACGAGGTTGGTGAGGCGCTCCACGCCTCCGCCCTCTTCGTCAGTCATCACCACCGCGGCGAAGTGCCCTGGCCGCTCTCGCCGCAGCGTCGCCAAGATCGGCGCGAGCGTAGGCGGCGCCATCGATCCGAAGAGCAGGAAGCCCCCGTAGCCGGCCCGGGCGGCCGGTGCCATCGCACCGATGTTGCTCGCCGAGACCGGGACCGCGATCGTCTCGTTGGCGAGTTGGGTCAGCGTCCACGTGCTCACCACCTGTGTCGCGCAGGTCAGGTTCGACGTGGCGGGCGCGCCGTCGGCGCCGGCCACCAGCACGACGACGCTCGAAAGGACGAGGACGCCGACCCCGAGACGTCTCGCGTTGCGCATCCTCCAAGGCTACGACGACGCTCGCGTCAATTCCGGCCGGTACGCTCACTCGTATCGAATCGAGGCGACCATGACTTCCCTACTTCCCGCGGCATTCTTCGGTCACGGCAATCCAATGAACGCGATCGAACACAACCGTTACACCGATGCGTGGAGGAGTTTCGGGGCCTCCATTGAAAAACCAAAGGCCGTCCTCGTCGTCTCGGCCCACTGGTACGTGAACATCACCGCGGTCACCGCCATGCGTATGCCGCGCACGATCCACGATTTCTACGGATTCCCGCCCGAGCTCTTCGCGGTGCAGTACCCCGCACCCGGGGACCCCTCCATCGCGGAGCGGATCGTCGACGTCGTGCAACCGACGTACGTCGGATTAGACGAAGACAGTTGGGGTATCGATCACGGGACTTGGTCGGTCCTCGTGCACATGTTTCCCAAGGCCGACGTGCCCGTGCTCCAACTCTCGATCAACGCGGAACTCCCCTTCGACTACCACTTCAACCTCGGCGCCCAGTTGCACGCGCTGCGAAGTGAGGGCGTGTTGATCGTGGGCAGTGGAAACGTGGTTCACAATCTGCGTCTGATCGACTGGAACTCACCGGGCAAAGGTACCGACTGGGCACAACGATTCGACGAAGACGTGCGCGCCATCATGACGAGTGACGCCCATGAGTTGGGTCAGGCGCGCGCACACCACGACTACTCGCTCGCCGTGCCCACGCCCGACCACTTCCTGCCACTCGCCTACAGCGCCGGTCTTTCGGCCGCGGCGAACGAGCCCACCCTCACCCTGATCGACGGCTACGAGATGGGTTCGCTTTCGATGACCGCCTACGA
>VFSW01001947.1_pt1 | contig 31276 bp, 23 predicted proteins | sample 5358111 | NCBI WGS metagenome assembly VFSW01 (sample SAMN11554181, study PRJNA540505) | mine drainage metagenome | isolation source: sediment from site ElyBrook_90M | place: USA: Ely Copper Mine, Vershire, VT | collected 2017 | reverse complement strand
GGCATGGTTCAATCACTGCATCACCGGTCTACGGTAATTGCTAAAATGCTCTAGCACGCCGAAGGGGCCGCGGAAGTTCCACAATGCCCATCCGGAATTCAAGCCGCCGATCACGTCCAGCGTGTCGCTAAACCACGCGTAGACCACCTCGGGCGGTGTGTAGCGGTTGCAGCCCATCTCGCCAAAGTGGATGGGAATCCCCTGCTTCGCCAGTTCTCCCCAGGGCCGGTGTTTCTCTTCGATCATCTGCTTGTCCGCGATGATCTTGCCCTGTGCATCCTTCTCAGGCCAGGTGGGCAGGGGCCAGGTCAAGCTGGCTGGGCGCGCCCACTCGCAGTGGTAGTGCGTTACCTGGCCGGGCCAGTAATCGTGGCAGGACTGCATCACTCCTGTATCGACTAGCTCAGGAATCACTGCGGTTCCCACCTGATAGCCATCGGTAATAATCAGCCGCTCAGGATCCTTGTCGCGAATGGCATCAATAGCGGCTAGCGCCACGCGAACATATTGTTTCTCTCCATCGGGGGCCGGCTTGCCATCCAGAACGTCTAGAGGCTCGTTGACTAGGTTGAAGCTCATATCCTTGTTGGAAATGCCGGAATAGCGGCTGGCAAAGTAGGCCCATTGGTGAACAAAGGCATCCAGGGTGGCCTTGTCACGGTAGACACTCGTCTTCTCTGGCGTGACGTGGATGCCCGTTGCCTTCTCGTCGGCGATGTCTAGAATGCATTCGCCCGGCGCACGGTGGAGGCTGATGTTCACATGCACCCCATACTTCTCGCCCAGCCGGATGGCACGATCGATCGGCTCAACCATCTTCTCATCGATCTTCATCGGGTCTTTTGCGTCGGTCCAGAAGCGGTAGTCCATGGGCAGCCGCACCCAGTTGAAGCCCCAGTCCCGTATCCACCGGAAATCATCCTCCAGGAACATTCCATCGTTTTTGTAGGGGAAGTACTTCATCCAGTCTGGATCGGTGGAGAAATACTCCAGCAGGTTGAACCCATACCAGCGGGGATTGATGGATTTTGAAAGTGTTGCCGGCTTATCCTGGCCTGCAAGAGACAGCGGTAATGCGCTGGCCGCCGCCAACCCGGCCATCACTTTCATTACATCTCGCCGCGTCAATTCCGTATTGCCTCCTCTGATCATTGTTCTTTCCTCTCCTCTTCTCACACTCTGGTACTCTTTCCATCACTTTCCGTTTGTATTTCACTGACAAACAAACCTATAGCTGCGAGGTCTTTCATCACGGATAGCTACTAAATGAAATTCGTAGGAAAGGTATGACAATACTATTTATGTTGTCAAGTCATTCCATCTTAGTTACGATTTGGCTATTAAAGGAGATATCTGCATGATCCGTCGCGAAACGCTGACTTCGCGCGTCTTCGATTACCTTGTGGAAGAAATCAAATCGGGCAAGGTTAAGCCCGGTGAAAAGCTCCCCACGGAGAAGACGCTGACTCAGACTCTAGGCGTCAGCCGTACCTGCGTGCGAGAAGCGATGAAGTCTCTCCAGGCTCTGCAGTTGGTTACGGTCAGGGCGGCTGTGGGAGCCGTGGTCAATAAGCCCACTCCAGCCGCATGGTTCAACGCCGAGGCCTTTGCCGCCGCCGTTCACTCCGAGCAAAAGGACGCGCAGACCGAGTTTCGCAAGATTCTTGAGGTAGGGCTGGTTTCCCTCGCGGCCGAAAAGGCAGACGATCAAGACATTCTAGCCATGTCAAAGAGCATCTCCGCCTATGAGAAAGCCATCGCCAACGGAGAGGCATCTTACCAGGCCGATGTGGATTTCCATACCGCGGTTGCAGCCGCGTCGAAGAACCCCATCGCCGAAATGGTTTGGCGCTCTATCATGCAATCGGTGACCGACCAACTCAAAGCCACTAACGCCGTGCCAACCGCACCGCAAGAGGGTCTTCGCGACCACATCCGCATTCTCAGCGCCGTGTCCGAGCACAATCCTGAAAAAGCCCGGGCCGCCATGCGCTCGCATCTTGAGGGAGCAGAACGGCACTGGCTGTTGGCTAAAAGCGCGCTTCCAACACGCCCGGATGTGAGCCAAAGGGAAGAGAGAAAGAGTGCGAAGGAAGCATCGAGTAAAATATAATGTAATATTATATGATGTTTGCAAGAGAGCAGTGTTGTAATTCGCTTGGCAAGGCGAAATCAAAGGCCCTCGTTCGACACTTGTGGACTGCGGTCGCAGAGGGGGATGGGGCTTGACTGTATGCAGAAAATTCTTGCTCTGTAACAGGACGCGGCTAGTAGGCTGGGGTTTCAACCCCTGCATAAAGCTCATAGAATCAATAGAGCTTCAGCCCTCTGAGGCTTGCTTTTCGGGTTTTATCTCAGATTTTGGTCTTCTTCCGCAGCCACCGTCACTTTGAATGGTCTGCACGCAATCTGCACATAAAGGAGATACAAACTATGAGTGGTCTGCAGGGCAAGCGTGCCCTCATCACCGGGGCAAGCCAGGGCATTGGAGCGGCCATCTGCGTGGGGCTAGCGGAGCAGGGCGCGCGGGTAGTCATCCACTACAACCGCAACCGGGCAGCCGCGGCCTCGCTGCAGGCCGAGCTTGACTTCGCACATCCTGGCTGCGTGGACCTTGTGCAGGCAGACCTCTGCAATCCCCATGAAGTGGAGAAAATGGTGCGTGAAGCGCGAGAGTTTTTGGGCGGCCTGGATATCCTGGTGAACAATGCTGGCTGGGAGTCCACCTGCTCAGCCATCGACCTCAGCTTGGAAGACTGGCGGCGCGCCCTGGACACCAACCTTACCGGTTCATTTCTTTGTAGCCAACATGCTGCGCGCATCATGCGCAGCCAGGGCACTGGCGGCGTCATTCTCAACAACTCCTCCATCCATGAGTCGATTCCCCGGCTTGGGCTGACTCACTATTGTGTTTCCAAGGCCGGCCTGGCTATGCTCACCAAATCGCTGGCGCTGGAGTGGGCGGAGTTCGGCATCCGCGTTGTCGCTATCTCGCCGGGCGCCATTGAGACTGAGATGAACCGCGAAGAGATCACCGCATTTGGTCGCGAGAAGTTTGAGGGCTGGATTCCGCTCAGCAGGCTCGGTACGCCTATGGATGTGGCCGCGGTCTCTCTCTTTCTGGTCTCCGATCAGGCCAGCTACATCACCGGAGTTACGTTGACCGTGGACGGCGGTTACGGCCTCATCACCATTCCTTACGATCCGCGAACAGCTGAAAAGTGAAACCTCTTTAAGGAATGCTCGCGTCGAACGCAATGCGTGTCGTATCTATTCGACATGAGCAATGTATTGTGTGTAGTGTTAACTGTCGAGCATTTTAATGCTAGATTCCCGCTGAATGATCGCATCTGAATGATCGCATCTGAAGGAAAGAGTCGAACAATGAAAACCCCGAATGGTTTCCATGGCTTGTTCAGTGCACGGACCACAATACAACTCCACAAGCCCCGCGAGCAGGCGTCGCTCGGCAGTATACTCGCTATCTGCGCAGCCGCTCTCGCGCTTGTTGCCGTGGCGCTGACCTCGGCCTGCGCCCAGAGTCAGTCGGCCAATGCCGGAGAACGCCAGCCTGCACTGACAGAGTTGACCTCTAAACTCCACGTTGGCACCGAGTTTTTCCTAAACCGTACAGAGACAAAAGAATCCGTTGAAAAGCATTTCAAGCTGATGCACGACAACGGCATTACCGTGGTTCGCATCTTCGTCATCTGGGACGATATTGAGCGCACTTCCGGCCGCTGGGACTTGTCGCATTACCAGTGGATCTACGATGCAGCCGCGAAAAATGGCATCAAGATCGCCGCGACTTTGTGCACTGAAGATCCTCCGGGATGGATGGACAAGACCACCTTCTATCACCAGCATGCGAATCTAGACAACCCGGACCTGCGCGCGCACGCTGAAGTCTATCTGCAAAAGTTTGTTGGCCATTTCAAGGATCATCCCGGCACTGGCGAGTGGCTGCTGATGAACGAGCCCTTCAAGTACCACGAGGATGCGGATACCTTCAAGGCCTTCGGCCGCTGGCTTCAGAAGAAGTATGGAACCGTGGACGAAATCAACAAGCACTGGTTCCGGCCCATCAAATCCTTTGACGAGGTGAATATCGACGAGAAGGAACAGCCCAACTATTGGCTCGACGAGGAAGAGTACCTCGATTGGAAGGCATTCAACGTAGACAACCTGATCGCAAACCTGGCCTGGATTCGCGAAAAGGTTCTGGCCATTGATGCCAAGCACCCCATCCACTTCAACGTCACCTCGCCCACCGGCGATGCCTACGGGCAGGACGTGTGGAAAGAAAAGAAGGTCACCGACATCCTCGGCGTCTCCATGCACACTGCCTGGGCTGTTCCCCCCACTACGCCAGAAGCCAATTACGGTGAGCTTTACGCCTACCGCCTTGACCTCATCGCCAGCGCCGCCTTTGGCGCACCGCGCAAGCCTTTCTGGGTCACCGAGCTGCAAAGCGGCCCCACTATCTACACCGGCCAGTTCTCGCTCACCGTTACGCCGCAGGATCTCTCCCGCTGGATGTGGGACTCTTACGGCGCCGGCGCCAACTCGGTCGTCTTTTGGCTCTGGCAGCCCCGCGACATCGGCACGGAGGCCGGTGAATGGGGCCTGGTCAGCCTGGACGGCAAGCCCACTGTGCGACTGCCCGCGGTCAAGGCCGTGGCGGAAGTGCTGGACAAGAATCCTTCCCTCGCAGCCTCTCATCCTCAGCAAGCGCGCGTGGCCATTCTGTATGATCGCGACGCCGCCGTCATCAACGATCTCGACGGAAAATGGCAGGATCGCAGCGGTCGCAATGACCGCTCTGAAGATGTTCAGAACGCGTTGAAAGGCTGCTATCTGGCGCTCTTGCACGCCCACATTCCCGCGCAGTATGTCGATATCGATCAACTCAAGCGCGGCGAAGTAGACAAATTCGCGGTGCTCTACACGCCGGTAGACTACGCCATGGACGATGCGACCGTAGCGGCGCTCAAAAAGTATGTCGAGCAGGGCGGCACGCTCTGGGCAGATGGCCTTACCGCCTGGAAGAATGGCCGCGGCAAGATTCGTCCCACCGTTCCCGGCGGCTTTACGGATCTCTTTGGCGTTGAGGCGGACGACATTTATCCTGTACAGCCCACCCATCCCTATTCCGTCACAGCCCAAAACGAGTTGGGTGGAGAGCTATGGAAGCTCCCCCTCCAGCTCAAGGGCGCAGATGTTGTGATGCGCGATGACGATGGCAATCCATTCGAGGTCAAGCACAGCTTCGGCAAGGGCACAGTCATCTACTACGAATCCGCTGTCACCCTGGCCTATGAGCGCAGAAACAACCCGATCGTCCAGCAATGGATTATCGAGCCTGCACTGCCGCAAGCGGCGCTCATGCCAATCCAGCTGAAGCAAGGCTCCGATCATCTGCTCTTCCGTGGATTGGTTGGCCCCTCGGGATCCACTGCCATCCTCACCAACTGGGGCGAGACGCAGACTGCGGCAGTGAGCTTCAACGGCATCCATAAGGTAACCAATGCGGTGACCGGAGAGCCTGTCGAAACCAAAACCGAGCAAGGCAACACCCTTGCCACCACAACCGTCAACGCGGGAACTTCCGCCGTGCTGATGACAGACTGATACTCACCCTGCCGTGGACAATCAGCCAAATGAATCAGGCGCTCATCTAAATTTGGGTGCCCCATCTTCACGGTGTCTCTTTTTTATGGCTTAGGGCGGGCTTACATCTTACTTGCTTTGAAATATTCCATCTATCGAAATAAATAGCGCACATCTATTCCACGCGACCTACCCGGATATTTGTATTAACTCGATGATTCAAAAGTAAATATATTAACAATCGCGATTTCTAAATTTCATTTGTTGAAACCATGCCTGACATCTATATTTACCCTTTTTATCTACTATTCCCGCGTCTAATCTTCCCTAGGAAATCCGGCCACAACTCTGTTCCCGCCAACGAAACCTGTGCTTGCGCGGAGATTCGTGCCGGAAGGAGCCCCGAATATGTCAGCAGCCACTTCCGCGTCGACCATGTCCTACTCTGAGCGCCTTGAGGCGCTTCGCGCTGCCAAGAGAGCGCAAACGCTTGAGAAACAAGCTGTCCGCGGTTCAATGGATTACGACGACCACGGCATTGTTCTGCCGCCAGAGGGCACGCGTCATGTGGTGCACAGCATGAGTGGTTCTGGCATCTCCATTACAGACGTGATTATGACCACCTTCAAGCCGGCCCCGAACCACCCCAGCGGAGAATTCTTTGGTTCCCGCGCCTGTGGTGAAAACTTCCGCAAGCTGCTTGAGATTCATCCCACTTACATTGAGCCTGAGTCGTCACTGGCCGGCGGTTACATGGTCAACTTTATGTCTTATCGCAAGTTGGGCTGGAAGCCCGAGCTGGATTGCCCGGAGTTACTTGCCGAGCATGAAAAGTACCATACGGTGCCCGCCGTGGGCGCCTGCCAGCACATGTGTCAGGACTTGGAGATTGGGCTGCGCCTTGGCTGGGGTGGACTGTTCCTCAAGATTCAAGAGGGCGCGCGCCGCAATCCTAAGACATCTGAGTTCTATGCCGGCCTTGAAAATGTTGTCCTCGGCATACAGAACTGGATCAGTCGTCATGCTGAAACCGCGCGCGAGCTGGCGGCCAGCCGCCCGGAGTTGAGCGAAAATCTGCTGGCTATGGCGGCCATCAATCAACGCCTTGTCACCGAGCCGCCGCAGACATTCCGCGAGGCCTGTCAGTGGATACTCTGGTATCAACTCGCCGCCCGCATGTACAACGGCAGCGGATCGCTGGGCAAGCTTGACGTTCTGCTACAGCCTTTCTACGAGGCTGATACCAAAGCTGGATTGCTGACAGACGATGAAGCCACCTTTCACATTGCCTGCCTGTTGTTGCGCGATACCGGCTATCTGCAATTAGGCGGTCCCGATGCCACCGGCAAAGATGTAACCAGTACGGTCTCCTATCTGGTTCTTGAAGCGGCTCACTGGCTGCGCATTCCCGCCAATGTTGCGGTTGCGGTGGGCACGGACGTGGATGCTGGCCTGCTTCGTCGGGGCGTGGAGATACTGCTTGGAGACCGCGATGGAATGCCCAAGTTTCTCGGCGTCGATAACACCATCGCGGGTTTTGTAGCCGCCGGTTTCCCGCTGGAGTCCGCGCGCGACCGCGCCTATGCCGGTTGCCACTGGAGCGCCGTTCCCGGCCGCGAATACGCCAGCATGGACGTAATCAAGCTAAGCTTCCCGCGCATCTTTGACGTGGCGCTGCGCGAAATGCTTGCCGATTCAGCCTTTCAACCCAGCGTGGCAGAGTTATGGAAGCGCTTCAAGCGTCATATGCTGTCGGCCATTCAAACCGTTGGCCTCGGCATCGACTATCAACACGAACATATGCACGAAGTCTTCCCGGAGTTAGTGCTTGATTTGCTCAGCCATGGCCCTATTGAAAAAGGTCTCGATGCCAGCAATGGTGGCGTGGAGTATTACACCTACGGCGTGGATGGAGCAGGCCTAGCCACGGCGGCCGACTCTTTCGCAGCTCTGGAAGAGCGAATTGAATTGCAGCACCGGCTTACATGGCCCGAGCTCTTGGTCCATCTTGACGCGGACTGGGCCGGGCCTGAAGGCGAAAAGGCCCGCCTGACCATGAAGACCGCCGGAAGATTTGGCAACGGCAGTTCATGCGGTGATGAGTGGGCCAACAGAATTGCACAGACCTTCAGCGAGGAGGTTAGAAGCCATCGCACCCCCAAGGGTCTCATGATGATTCCCGGCATCTTCTCCTGGGCGCTCAACATTCAGTTTGGCCGCAAGCTCGGCGCCACGCCCAACGGCCGACATGCCGGCGAGCCTATCTCCCACGGAGCCAGCCCGGACCCTGGATTCCGCAAGGATGGAGCGGCCACCGCCATGGCCGTTGCGGTTGCCAAGGTGCAGTGCGGCTATGGAAACACCGCGCCCATGCAGATCGATCTCGATCCCTCTCTCTCCAACACTCCGGAAGGTGTTGACAAAGTATCGGCTCTGATTCGCGGCCATTTCGATCTGGGAGGAACTCAGATCAACATCAACATTCTCAACAAGGATCAGTTAATTGAAGCGCACAAGAATCCCAGCTTGTTCCCAGACCTGGTTGTGCGCGTAACTGGTTTCAGTGTTTACTTTTCTAGCCTCTCTCCGGATATGAGAAAGCTGGTTATCGACAGGCTTATCTGCAATTGATGAGATATGCCTGCCGGTTGCGTGCAGATATCAGTCAACGGAGGTAAGGCTTGAACACGATACTCACAGAAGAGGATGCTGCTCAACGCAAGGCCAACTCGGCCTCGGTGGCGGGAACTATCTTCGGTATAGAGCGCTTCTCCACGCGCGACGGCCCGGGAATCAGGACTACGGTATTTCTGAAAGGCTGTCCGCTTCGCTGCGCGTGGTGCCACAACCCTGAAGGCATCAGCAGGCAAAAGACAATCTCATTTGCAGCCGAGTCGTGCATCGCCTGTGGTGCGTGCGCAGGCGTTTGCCAGCAAGGTGCCCATCAACTGCTCGCTCCTGAAAACGGCCAGCCTGCGCTGCATCTCTATGACCGCAGCAAATGCGATGCGTGTGGAAGCTGCGCGCATGACTGCCCAGCCGGTGCGCTAGAGGTTGTGGGCCGCGTCGCCACCGTCGAAGAAGTCATGCGTGAGGTGATGCTGGACTGCGTTTTCTATTCGCGCTCCGGTGGTGGCCTAACGCTCTCTGGCGGCGAGCCTACCGCACAAATCGACTTTGCTGTCGCGCTGCTCGCCTCGGCAAAGCAAGAGGGCCTGCACTGCTGCATTGAGACCAGCGGATTTTCTTCGTGGGCAAATTATGCCCGTCTGTTGCCACTGGTAGATATGTTTCTCTTCGATTACAAAGAGTCTGATCCGCAGCGGCACATAGAATACGTGGGTCAATCGAACGAAGTCATCTTGCGCAACCTAAAAGCGCTTCACGACTGTGGCGCGAGCCTACAACTTCAGTGCCCCATCGTACCTGGCTACAACGACCGCGACGACCATCTGCAAGCCATCGCTGCTCTTGCAAAGTCATTGCCGCGGCTCAAGGGAGTAGCGCTTCTTCCATTTCATCCACTGGGTTCCTCAAAGTTGCAGCGGCTTGGTTTGCGGCAAAGCGCGGGCCGTTTGACAGCCACGGTGCCAGGCCTACTGGAGCACTGGAGAAAAACACTTAATGAACAAGGCGTCTCGGTTTTGGTTTGAAGCGGTACAGCAGGTCGACCATTCTTGCTACACTGCTTGGTGCCATTCCGACGCTCGCCATTCTCTGCTGAACGGAGCAGTGATCCGCCAATAATAAGCACTGGAATCTGATTAGCATTGAAAAGAGAGGGTAGAGCAATGCAACTTCATGGGCAAGAGATCAGCCGCCTCCAACTAGAGCGCCTGACCGGAGATTCAGCCGCCGTGGGCGGCGTGAGAGAAGTGGTTTTGGACAACGGGCCGGAGCGGGGAATTCGCGCGCTGGAGTTTCGCACCGGAACCGGCCTTATCTTTGAGTTGCTTGTCGACCGGGCCATGGATATCGGCCCTGCAGAGCACCAGGGACGTTCCTTCGGCTGGCGGTCACCGGCAAGGTTCCGGCATCCAGGTCTGCATGAAAACGCCGATGAACAGGGCTTCTCCTGGCTGCGATCGATGTCAGGTCTGCTGGCCACCGGAGGCCTCGATCACATTGGCGGCAGGGCCGAGGTCGATGCCGCGCAGTACCACTGCCCACACAGAAAGACCGTATTCCACGGCCTCCATGGCCGTATCGCCAATACGCCGGCTAGGCTCACGGGATACGGCGAGCGGTGGGACGGCGACAACTGCACCTTGTGGGCAGAGGGTACTGTTCGCCAGGCGGAAATCTTTGGAGAGAACCTTGAGTTGCACAGAAGAATCGAATCCGCTCTTGGCTCGGACGAGATAAGAATCTGCGATGTAGTTACCAACCGCGGCTTCGAGCGCACGCCGCACATGATTCTCTACCACACCAACTTCGGATGGCCTCTTTTAGATAAAGGTTCCAGGTTTGTGGCGCCAATCGTCAACACACGCGCCTTTACTCAGAACCCTCCTGAATTGCGTGCGGCCCACGACGTGGCAGGCGAACCTGAACAGAGCATGCCGGAGCAAGTCTACGAACACCAGCTTGACTCCGATGCACATGGCAGAGTCTCTGTGATGTTAGTCAATGACCGGCTCAAGATGGGCGTTGAAATGGAATGGCTGACCAGCGAACTGCCTTGTTTCTTCCAGTGGGTGTTCTTGCGGGAAGGAACCTATGTCATGGGTCTTGAGCCTTGTTCGCACCATATTGACGGCGACCAGGCGGCAAGAGATGATGGCTCCATGATCTGGCTCAACCATAGTGACTCGCGCACTTACCATGTAACCATCCGGCTACTCTTGGGTGACGCTGCACTGGCCTCCGCGGAAAAGCGCATTGCCGGTATCGTCCGGTAAAGTCAGAGGCCATTCTTGCACGCTCGATTCACGATTATGCGGGAAACAAAAACGCCGAGGCGCGAGGGCTCCGGCGTTTTTGTTGTTCGGTTCTAGTGCAGTCCTTCGCGCAGCCCCGTCGTCTGGAACGGCAGCCCTGTCACGGGCCAGTGACTGGGCTGGGCTTCCAAGTTAGGCGCAATGGCAACTCCGGAAGCGGACGCCGGTTTAACCGTCACGTTCCATCCATCCACCACCACCAGCGCATCTTCGCTGTTGAAGTCTTTCACATCGGCAGTGATCGTAATGGTTTTGGATTCGTTGGGAACCAGCGAGACGTAATTGTCGCTATAGTAAACCGGCAGCACACGCTCGCCGGAGTGCCGGCGCAGTTGAACGTGAGACATCAAAGCGACGTTGGTTGTGGGGTTGTGCAGCGTGACAGTTACCGCCCGCTTACCGTTCGCGTCCTTGCTGGCCACCTCTGCTCCAAGCGCGACCATGGGCATCTTGTTCAGGTCAGTCAAGTCGTCAGGATGCGCAGCCTGGCCGAGCCAGTAGAAGTTGTTCGAGATCAGCTTCCCTTCGGCATCCTTCAGTTCAAGCTTGAGAAAGTGAACCGGAGAAACGGATGTGGGAAACTCAACCATACCGAGATTCGTGAAGACTGATGGAGGCGCTGTAACTGGCGTATCGTGCTCGGCGGCCAGTGAGCCGTCCAGATTGTAGATGGAGACATGCGCCACTCCATTAGTTACTGCCTCGGTGCTGTTGTTGATCACCTGCAGCTCGCCCGTGGCCTCATTGAACTGAATGTGTACATGCTCGCCCGCTTTTTTCACCGCAAACAATGACGAGTTGGGCTCCAGGTCGTAGTGATAGATTTGCCACACAAAACTCGGCTGCGCCGGGTCGCTCATCCAGGTAATTACAGCGGTGGTTGGGTGGAACATCTGGGCATTGCGCCCTTCGTACATGGCACGGAAGGCTTCGTAATTCATCAACTGGCCCTTGCGCGCAAAGTCGGCCAGGTTGGCGAGCTTGCCGTAGCGAGCGGCCATCACGATTGGATAGGTATCGCCGCGCTGCGCGCCCTTGGCCAGATCATGCTCGGCCCAGTCGTCGTTGATCGTCTCCCAATCCTTCTTGGGCATCATGCCCTGGATGGATTCAAGAGTGGGAATAGATACGCTGCCTGTCTCCGTCTTGAAGTAATCGTCCGTCACCGTATAGAAATCGCGCGGCTCCCTCCAGTAGTAAGGTCCATGCGAGCGAACCCCTGCTCCATCGGTCGAGCTGGGCTGATAACGGCGCGTGGGTTCCAGTTCGGCCATCAGCTTGCGCAGGGCTGCGTCGATCTCCGGCGGCGGGTAGCCTTCGTTGCGCGCGCACCACAGCGCGATCGAGGGATGATTGCGGAAGCGCAGAATCTTATCCCGCACGTTGGCCATGTAAGTGTCCAGATCGGTCGGGTTGGGGCCATCCGCGGGATTCGGCTGGAAGAACTCGTCCCAAACCAAGATTCCGTACTTATCGCACATCTCGTAGAAATCTTCGCCGGTACTTTGGCCTACCCAGTTGCGAATCAAGTTCATGTTGGCCAACTGGTGCAGATGAATCTCGGCATCCAGGCGCTCACGGGGAATCCGCTTCATGGCCTCGTCCAGGCCCCAGTCGCCGCCGCGGATAAACACCGGTACGCCATTCACTGAGATAGTCAGTGTGTCTGTGCCGGGGACGGTGTAAGAGATCTTGCGAACGCCGAAATCCACATCCTGCGCGTCGGAGACCTCGCTCCCTTGATTGAAGCTGAGATGAAGCTTATACATGTTTTGCGCGCCGTAGCCGTTCGGCCACCAGAGTCGCGGATGCACCATGTGCAGCGCGGGTGTGTTCTTCGAGTCGAAGCTCACAATCTGCGTGCTATGCGGAGCCAGCTCAACCTGTTTCTCAAAGGCGATGTTCTCAATCTTGCCTTCAAGTACGCCCTTCTCTGTTTTGTCGCCCACATTCTCCACGGTGGCTTGCACGCCAATGTCAGTCGAGTCGGTTCGCGGCAGCGGAAGGTCGGAGGTCACCAGCGGGTCTTTCACCAGTACCGGGCCGGTGGCGGAGATATAAACCTTTTGCCAAATGCCGGTGTCGCGGTCGCGAATGCCTGGGATCCAATCCCAGCCGATGGTGGAGAGAAAGGTCGGTCCATCGATGGCGGTGATGCCGCCGTTCTTACCAAGGCCGTTGTGGATGGTGTGCTCAATCGGATCACCTGGATGCGGTTGCGGCGTAACCAGTACCGCCAACACCGCCTCCTTGCCCGGCTTCACAATCGAGGTAATGTCGAAGGTTCCACGGATAAACGCACCGCGCGTTGTGCCCACCTGTGTGCCGTTCACCCAGATCACTGAGGAGTAGTTGATGCCGTCGAAGTTCAGCCAAACATGGTGGCCCTCGTAGCTCTTTGGAACCGCAATTAGCGTCCGGTACCAGTAAGATGTGCGGCACAGGCTCTCGGGAATCTTTTCCGGCCGGTTGTTCTCTCCGTAGAGAGGCTCGGGATAGACATGGTTGTTTACCAGCGTAGTCAGCACCGTGCCGGGAACCGTAGCCGTGTACCATCTGTTGGTCTTGAAGCCGGCTGCCGCAACTTCCGCGCCGGCTTGCGGCACTTTGGCTACGTCCTGCAACTGCCAGCCTGAGGCCAGAACAACCGGTTGTGGAGGGGCTGTAATCGCCTTGACGGCTCCTGGCGCCAGCAAGGCAAGAAACAGTGCCAGGGCGGTGAAGAATGTGCGACCGTAACGAATCTGCAAGAGTGTAATCCTCTAGGCTTTCCGGGGAAGATTGAACGCAGTTGAGTGCTGAAAAATTGCACCTGCGCCGAACACAGGAATTATAGTCGCCTGAAGTTTCTTCTCACCAGCATTGCTTTTTCACTCTGCTGGCGCCGTCTTCAGCGACCTTTGCGTAAACTCTAACTGTTGGCGCTCCGGCAAATTTTCCTGAGCCCTGCCATCGCGCAGTTCCCTTCGGGCGCATCTTGGTTTGTTATTCGCAAATGCTGTTCAACTTATCAAAGGGTTCCGGTGTAAACGGCGGGTACTTCAGATGCCGAAAGTTCAGATATTGGTTCGGTAGGGTTCCGCCATCCTTTAGCGCATCTTGGGGATCATGGCGGTAAGCCCGGTTCCGCTCCACTTTTTTGAGCGATGCGAACCGGAAGCCCTGCTGCCGCAACAGGTTCAGCAGATCGGGCAGCATGAGTGTGGTGAACGACGTTTCATGAAGCAGTAGCACATTGGGGATCTCGCGTCCGAAGGCGATTCGCTCCTCTTCGCGGTCCAGCCGGATAAACTCCGCCGCATTCTGCAGATAACTCTGTTTGAGCCAGTCGATGTCGGCATTGTCCAGTTTCACAAGACAGCGGTCATACGCGTCGTTCCAAGCGTAATCCTCAAAGTTCAGCGTCACCTGCGCAATGCGATAGTGATGCTCGCGTAGCCAGGAACGCACGGCCTCGCGCTTGGCCAGTGTATCGCCCTCCTCCAGGAAGGGGTAGCGGAACCAGTGCCAGTTATGTCTTTTCCCGTAGCTGGCAAGAGCTGGCTCGTTCAGCGCAATGTTTTCCTCGTAGGCCTGTGCCGTCAGGTCGTTCAGCGATGGGTGAGACCATGTGTGGCTGCCGATATTCATCCGTGCCGCGAGCCAGATCCGCAGGGCCTGCTGCGCATCTGCGTCGTTCTGCAGCGAGTCCGCGTTCACAAATCCATACACGCCCTTCAGATGGTTGGCTCTCAGCTCGGAGGCCAGTGTGGCGGCAATCCTGGCGCGGGTCTCGCCCGGTGGCAGCGCGCCCGCCGCAGACAGGTCGTCGAAGGTCAGCGCCACAATGGGATGCGCTTTGAGGTGCATAAACGCCGGTTCAGCGCCACTCTGCGCCTCGTAGTCTATGTGCCGTCGCGGCTCTCCAGCCGCCGCCGCTACCATCATTGTCACGACTGCGCACAGCGTTCCAATCGCCAACCATCGTAGTTGCATTCTCGCGTATTCTCCAAGTCGCCAGGGCGGTGTTGCAAGAACTCTTCCATTGGACGTGGGAGGCTTGCATTCCGTTGCCGGTACAATAAAGACGTGATGGATCTAGTGCAAATCTCGCTCGCCCGCAAGGCTCCCGCTCCTAAACCCGAGTGGCTCAAGGCCCGAGCTCCGGTGGGGGAAAACTACCATGACCTGAAGCGCCTCGCGCGCTCCCTCGGACTCAACACCGTCTGCGAGAGCGCGCAGTGCCCTAACATTGGTGAGTGCTGGCATCACAAAACCGCTACCTTCATGATGCTGGGCAACATCTGCACCCGCCGCTGCGGCTTCTGCGCCGTGCCCAAGGGCCGGCCCGAGCCCATCGACTTCGACGAACCCCGCCGGGTCGCGGAGGCAGTGGCCCAGTTAGGGCTGCTCCACGCAGTGGTTACCAGTGTCAACCGCGACGACGACCTTCTCGGCGGAGCGCGCGCCTTTGCCATGGTCATTGAGGAAGTCAGGCGACGGGCTCCCAACTGCCGCACCGAAGTGCTCATTCCTGACTTCCAGGGTAATCCGGAGGCCGTTCGGATCGTCGTCGAGGCCCGCCCAGCCGTACTCAACCACAACACCGAGTCCGTGCCTCGGCTCTACCGCGCGGTGCGCTCCGGCGCACGCTATGAGCGAACCCTCGAACTGCTCCGTTATGCCAAAGAATTGAGGCCTGAAGGAATTACCAAGTCCGGCGTCATGGTTGGCCTAGGTGAGGAGACGGCTGAATTACTCCAAGTCTTCCGCGATCTGGCCGCCGTCCATTGCGACATCCTCACCATTGGCCAATATCTGCGCCCCTCGCGCGACCACTTGCCCATGGCCCGCCTCTACACCCCGCGCGAGTTTGCCGAACTCAAAACCGAGGCCCTCAAAATGGGCTTTCGCCACGTCGAGTCCGGCCCCTTGGTCCGCTCCAGCTACCACGCACACGAGCAGGCCGCCTCAACCGGCCTTGCAGTTGTGTCGTAGGGGATTCCCACAAACGATCACAGGCTCAATTCGTCAAGTAGATTGCGCTTCACACCTGTGGGAATTCGCTAATATAGTGTTTTGGATGTTGCGAGGAGAAAGATGGCAGTCTCAATCATGGCCGGGATTCCGGCGCTCAAAGAACTCAACGGCGACCTGAGGCGGCGCATGGACGGGGCAGTGGCTACGTTCCAGGCCAGCCTCGCCTCTACCCGCACGGGCCGCGCCAATGTCCACATGCTTGACCAGGTCAAGGTGGACTACTATGGCACGCCCACACCCATCAGCCAACTGGCTCAGCTCTCCACGCCAGAGGCGCAACTGATCGTTATCTCCCCTTGGGATCCCAGCGTCATCAAGGAGATGGAGAAGGCCTTGAGCGGGGCCGATCTGGGCTTGAATCCGCAGTCGGACGGCAAAGTACTGCGCGTGCCCATTCCGCCCATGACCGAGGATCGCCGCCGCGATGTCTGCAAGCACCTCAACAAGGTTCTTGAAGAGCACCGCACCGCCGTACGCAATGTTCGCCGTGACGGCAACGACGCCCTCAAAAAGCTCGCCAAGGAAAAGAAGATCAGTGAGGACGAGGAGAAGCGCGCCCTTGAAGAGATCCAGAAGATGACCGACGAGGAGATTCGCCGCATGGAAGAGCTCTCCCAGCGTAAAGAAGCCGAAGTCATGCAGGTGTGAAGACCCGGGTGCCCCACCCTCGCGACGCCTTTGTTTTTGCCGCTAGGGTGGGAATCGCCGCCTACTTCTTCACCCTTTTATAGAATGGCGCAGAAGTCTGCTTCGCACGCACTTTGTTTCCCCGTACATCCACCAGCACATCGCTGCCGCCAGCCGCCACCGCCGCCGGAACCAGTGCGAACGCGATGTTGGTCTTCAGAAACGGTGCGGGCGAGCCGGATGTAATTGTGCCGATGTATTCTCCATCCAAGGACAGTACGCCGTACCCGTCGCGTCCAATGCCACGCTCCACCATCTCCAGCGCCACAATCTTCCGCTTAGGACCGCCGCCGGCTTGCACAGCCTGCAAAGCCTCGCGGCCAATAAACTCGCCCTTGTCCAGCTTGAGCCAGCGCTCCAGGCCGCCCTCAAAGACGTTGATCTCATCTGAAATCTCATGGCCGTAGAGCGGCATGCCCGCCTCCAGCCGCAGGGTGTTGCGCGCGCCCAGTCCGCAGGGCCTTATACCGAACTCCGCGCCCGCTTCCATCAGTGCCTCCCACACCTTCACCGTGGTGGCTTCGTCAGCCGGAATGTACACCTCAAAGCCGTCTTCGCCGCTGTAGCCAGTGCGCGCAATCATCACATTATGTACGCCTGCCACTTCGCCCCACATGAACCAGTAGTTCCTGATCCCTGTCAAATCCACCTTGGTCAGCTTTTGCAGCGTCTTCAGCGCGTGCGGCCCCTGCACCGCCAGTTGCGAGTAGTAGCTGGAGTAGTCACTCAGGTGAATGCCGGGCCAGCCGCCCACCTGTTGGCGAATCCACGCGTAGTCCTTGTCCTTGGTCCCCGCGTTCACCACTAGCAGGTAGTCGTTCTCGCTCAGGCGGTGGACCAGGATGTCATCTACAAAGGTTCCCTTTGGCGTGAGTAGCGCGGAATAGTGAGCTTGCCCATCCTTCAGGCGCGAAGCATCATTCATAGTGATCTGCTGCACCGCGGCCAGCGCTCCGGGGCCGCGAAACTGGATCTCGCCCATGTGGCTCACGTCGAAGAGGCCTACTCCGGTGCGCACCGCCATGTGCTCGGCAATTAAGCCGCCACCAGGGCAGGGATACTCCACCGGCATGTCCCAGCCTCCAAAGTCCACCATTTTGGCATTCAGGGAGCGGTGGGTAGCGTTCAGGGCGGTCTTCTTAAGAGGTGCGGCTGGTGTGTCGGCGTTGGTCATGGTGTTCCTTTCGGGCTTTGTTGCTGTACCCTGTTCACGATAGGGATTCTGCCGTGCCGGGGTCAAACCTGCACCGCTGCGTGTGCATTGAGAGAAGGGATCTCAGGGAAGGGAATTGTCATGACTCATTTTCGCGGAATCATCCTGCTGGCGGCGGGATGCTATGCGCTCTACATGGGATGGAAGTTTCATACCGGCAATCAGGCTCTGTGGGCTTATGGATTGGGAGTACTCGCCATCTCTGTGGGCCTCTGGCGCCTCACCCGCAAAGAGCCTCCGCGCCAGGCATGAGCAATATCGTTTCAGGCGCGAGGGCAAAGGAATCATCGTCCTCTTCTTCCACTCTTGCGCGTATTTTGTTATCAGTCTTGCTGGCGTTTCTGAGACGCAACGCACTGAGCTGCGCGGCATTCTTGCTTCCGTACTGCCCCGTAAATAGCTTGCGAGCCGTTACAGTCTTACTTCCTGCCCGCACGCCAGAACGAGCTCACGCCCAGGTAGAGAAATAGCAGTGTGAGGATCGAGAAAGCGAGAAATCTCAAGTGGTCCGGTCCGTGCGCATAGCTGGCTCTGGCGGGCCAGGCGCCCCGCCAGGCGAAGACCGGCACAAAAATCAGAAAGAAGACGCCGGAAACCTCAAGCCACAAGATGCCGCCCACGCGGCCGAAGGGACGCAAAAAGCCTCCCAACCCGCGGGCCAATCCTCTGGTTGTCCGTCCGGCGGTCTTGCCTGCGTTTCGTCCGCGCTCGGCTGCTTGCTGCGTAACCGGCGTGCTGGCTGTGCTTTGGGCGCTGCCGACTATGCGCTGCCCAGCCATGCGCCCGGCCACGCGCAGGCCAATGCCAAGTACCCGCCCAAAAGTTTGAGGTTTCATCCCGATTATGATGGTAGCAGCGGAGGTTGCAGCCCTGCTTTTCACAGCTTATTGGCGATTGCCTGTTGCTCCCAAACGGCTGCGGAAGTAAGGTAGAAGAATCCCATGCCGAAACCCGCGCCTTTCGCTAGCGCTGGCCGCCGCTCTTGGAGGAACCCATGACATCTCGTCTGCGTGAACTGATTCAGCAACTGGGCGAGGCCATCCATGAGTCCGTCATTGAGAGTGAGCAGATTGCCGGCGTGGTCTCGGATATCCGCCAGCACGGCTTTGATGTGCTGCTGATGCTGGAGGCCACCATTGGCCTCAACGAGGTTGCAGCCAAAGAGGCTGAAGACGCCGAGGCCGGCAAGGAGGAGGGCGGTGAAGATGCGCCTTTCACACAGAACGACCTCCACTTTCTCCGTTCTCTGCGCATCTCCGTCGAGGGCGAGGAGGAGGACGGCACGAAAAACGATACCGAGTAGCGCGCCTCACGCGGCGTTCACAGTATCGCTTCATCGTCCAGCGGGGCAATTGCGTCTAGCGGCGCGGAGGGCAAGAGGTGAGCGCGCGATAGCACTTTGCGCGTCAGCCCGGTGAGAGCCATTCCGGCAGCCTCTCTCAGCGGAACCCAGCGCCGCTCACCGCCCTCCACGGTCAGCGCGGGCACATCGTCCTCAAAGACGGTGCGGACGCGAACGTAGTAGTTCACTTGCATAATGGTGTGGCGCACAGTCATGCGCAGCTCCAGCTCTGGAACGGCGGCCTCGCGCAGACTTGGCAGTTCCCACAAGCCCGGCATCACGGTGAGCGTGGCAGGACGCTGCTCCAGCAGCACCTCGCGGTTGATCGGGCCGGGATTCTTTCCCATGCGTACTGAAAGCGCATGGGCCACCTCACGGCTCAGCATTTGCGGTCGTGGCGCCGTCTCGTGTTCGCCCTTGGTGGAGCAGTCGGCAGCCACCGGGCACACTGCGCACTGCGGATTCCGGGGCAGGCAGACTGTTGCGCCCAGCTCCATCAGCGCCTGATTAAAGTCGCCTGGATGCACGGGATCGACAATCTCGGCGGCCAGACCTTCCACTTTGCGCCGCAACGCCGCTCCTGCGGCGCGGCTCCCGCCCTCCCAGCCGGCCAGCCGGCAAAGTACCCGCTCCCCGTTGCCATCCACCCCAGCCCCCACTTCGCCGTGAGCGATGCTAGCAATGGCGGCTGCCGTATAAGTGCCAATGCCTGGCAGTGTGCGTAACTCCACGGCGGTAGCTGGCAGGTTGCCTTGCAGATGATCGGCTACAAACTGCGCGGCCTTGTGCAGCATGCGCGCCCGTCGATAGTAGCCCAGGCCGCTCCACTGTGCCAGCACCTCCTGCTCCGGCGCCAGCGCCAGTGAAACCAGCGTGGGAAAGCGAGCCATGAATGCGCGGTAGCGCTCCACCGCCACTGCCACGCGTGTTTGTTGCAGCATGATTTCTGAAACCCAGATCGCGTATGGGTCCAGCTTGCGCCTCCAGGGCAAATCGCGCCTGCTATGCGCGTACCACTCCAGCAACTGCTGCCGCAGCTTAGCTGTTTTTCCGGGTTCCCGCTCCTGTTTTGTCATTCGCTCAGCTTAAGGCATTTCGTCAGGCTGCGTGTTTACCGGCCCTGTGCGATATGGCACATCTTTCCTAATCGGCGCCATGCCATAGTTTGTTCTAGAGTGCAGCCATTCCTGGAATTGATAATCTCGGTACATATGCTGAGAATTCAACCTGCTTCAAGCGCTTTACTGCGCTAACGCTGCTTCACCATGTTAGTCTTTCGGAAAACCATGGCGGATGGCGAAGCGCATTTTTAGGCGCTCGAACTGCTTCGCGATTCCCGAATACCCGATAGCTGCCTGAAGCCATAAAGTGGCAGGGGGATTTTTTATCTTTACTGGAGGCTTCTCGTGAAAAGAACCATATTCTTTGTGTCTGTTGCTCTGCTGGCAGTTCCCTGTGCGCTTGTGGCGCAGTTTTCCGCAGTTTCCTCCAGCCTGGTCGCCCAGGAAACGGGCCTCGATGCCGGCGCAGGCCGGGCTACTCTTTCCACACCGGCTGCCAAATCCGCAATGAAGGCCAAAAAGGCCGAAGTGCCGCTGAAGCCATTTTCGCGGCTTGCCTTGGGTGGCGGAATCTCGCTGATGGGCGTCAATCTGCAGGCGGCCACCAACATCAGCCGGTACTTCAACCTGCGCGTCACGGGCAATGTACTCAATTACTCGAACAGCAGCATTTCAATCGACGGCTTCAACGTGGACGCCAAAATGAACTTTGCCACAGCCGGCGCCTCACTCGACTTTTATCCATTTCCAACACATGGCCTACGCGTAAGCCCCGGCGTTCTTTTTTATAACCAGAACAGGGTCAACGCCAATCTCTCTGTTGCCAGTGGAACGGAACTGACGCTCAATGGTCAGCCTTATTACTCTGATCCGTCGGATCCAATTACCGGAGCTGGCGGCATCAACCTGCACAAGCGGAATCCCGCTTTTACCATCACCACCGGCTGGGGCAACATGATCTCCCGCAAGGGCGGGCACTGGTCGTTTCCGTTCGAAATTGGTGCGGCTATGATCGACACTCCCACAATCGCCCTTACGCTTTCCGGAACAGGCTGCGCCGATCAAACTTATAATCCAGTAAGCTGCGTAAACATGGCGACCGATCACGACGTGCAATATAACCTGGCCCAGCAGATTAACAAGTACCAGAACGATCTTGACCCATTGCGGTTTTACCCCATCGCCTCCTTCGGCGTGGCCTATAACTTCCACATCCGGTAGCTCAACTCGCTTGCCGCAAAGGGCCGCTTTCTAGTTGGGGACGACTCTTTGTTTTGATGCTCTTATCGCTAAATCTCGACCGGCTTTCTTATCCCAGTAACTCCCCGGCAATTGCCTGCGCTGCTTTTAGCGCCGTATCGATCAGCGCCGCATCTTTTCCGCCTGCCTCGGCAATCTCCGGCTTGCCGCCGCCCGAGCCGCCCGCCAATTTGGCCACCGCGCCCACCAGTTTGCCCGCCTGGATGCGCTTGGTCAGTCCCGGCGTCACTCCGGCAATGAACGCCACCTTGCCTTCGGGTTGCGCGGAGCCCAGCACCACTACGCCCTCGCCCAGCTTCTGCTTCAGGTTGTCCACCAGCGTCCGCAACTGGCCGCGTTCCAGATCGTCTGCTCGCAGGGTGACAAGTTTTACGCCCTTTACCTCGATAGCATGGCTCAGCGCGTCGTCCAGCGCTCCGGAGGCAGACTTCATCCGCAACTCCTCAAGCTCGCGCTTGAGCCGCTTCATCTCCTCTTCCTGTGCCGTCATTTTTGCGCGCAGTTGTTCCACAAGGTTGCCTGGCGCAGGCACAAGCTGGCCTGCGTAGCGCGAGAGCTCAAAGTCTTCGCGGAAGGTCGAGAGCGAGCCCATGCCGGTAATCGCCTCCAGCCGGCGCACGCCCGACGAAACCGATCCCTCGCTCACAATCTTGATCAGCCCAATCTCGCCCGTTGCGCCCGTGTGCGTGCCGCCGCACAGTTCGGTCGAGAAGCCGTCTGAGAGCTTCACCACCCGCACCTTGTCGCCATACTTCTCGCCGAAGAGAGCCATGGCGTGGTACTCGTTCACGGCCACGTCAATCGGCACGTCCTCCAGCGTCTCCACGCGCGCGTCGGCCAGCACCTCGCGGTTTACAATGCTCTCGATCTCTTGCAGTTCCTCATCGGCTACCTGCGCAAAGTGCGAGAAGTCGAAGCGCAGCCTGTCTGGATGGACCGACGAGCCGGCCTGCTTCACATGCGTGCCCAGCACCTGCCTCAGCGCTGCGTGCAGCAGGTGTGTGCCGGTGTGGTTACGCCGGATCGCATTGCGGTGGTCGCCATCCACCACCGTGCGGACGTGATCGCCCACGGCCAGATTCTCTTTGAGCAGCGCCCTGTGCGCGCGCACTCCCTGCACCGGCAGCACGCAGCCGCTAATCTCCGCCACGGTTGTATTCCCGTCCGCCGAAGTAAACCAGCCCGTATCGCCAACCTGTCCGCCGGAGTCGCCGTAGAAGCTGGTCTGGTCCAGCACAACCTCCACCAGATCGCCCGCCGCAGCAGCCGGAACGCCGACGCCGTCCTTGACAATGGCGAGGACTTGAGCGCCGGAGGCGGTGAGGGATTTGTAGCCGAGGAAATCAGTCTTGTCTAGTTCGCGATAAGCCGGGCTGGCCGTCTTCTGGCTCCCGCCCTTCCAACTGGCGCGCGCACGGGCTTGCTCTTCGGCGCGGGCGGCTTCGAAACCAGCATCGTCAAACTTCACATCTGCATCGCGCGCCGCATCGACCATGAAGTCCAGCGGCAGTCCAAAGGTTTCGTAGAGATGGAAGGCATCTGCTCCTGAAACACTTGGCCTCACTCTCAATTCATGCCATTCTGCTAGCTTAGCTTCCACTTGCGATTGCGGCTGGTAATACAAGATGGCATCTTTGATTTCGAGAAGTGGCTCACCGTCGGCTCCCAGCATTGTAGATGTATTAATGCCATGAGTTTGTGATTTAATCTTGGCGGCAACAGTCGGCGGAACAGACTCCGCAAGATCTTTCGTAAATTTCTCCTGCCGGTCCCAATTCTCGCTCCACTTTTGATTGATCAACTGATCCCATTCAGACGAGCCTTTCGCGAGTACGCGATCAAACTGCTTCTCCTCCGCCAACACAACTTTAGCGACGCGGTCAGCAGAATCTACTAACTCGGGATAAGCCCCTTGCATCAAATCCCGCACGGCATAAACCATCTGATAGAGAAACGGCTTCTCCTGCCCCAGCAGCCGTCCATGCCGAATCCCGCGCCGCAGAATCTTGCGCAGCACATAGCCGCGCCCTTCATTCGAGGGCAGCACGCCGTCGTTAATCAGAAAAGTAGCCGCGCGAGCGTGGTCAGAGATGATTCTGAGGCTGGCATTGCCAACGAGCTTATCTAACTCCGCCAACTCCGCTAACCCCGCTAACTCCGCTAACCCCGCTAACTCCGCTGCCTTCGCAATCAGCGGCGTAAACAAGTCTGTCTCAAAATTGCTCACCTTGCCTTGCAGCACGGCGGCCACGCGCTCCAGCCCCATGCCCGTGTCAATCGAGGGCCTGGGCAACGGCGCGAGCTTGTAGCTGGTCGTTTTGGTTGCCGGGTCCACCACCGCAGAGCGGTCAAACTGCATGAAGACCAGGTTCCATATCTCCACATAGCGGGCATCGTCCTCGCCAAAGGGCTTGTCTACGCCCGGAGTCTCGGCCGCCTCCATGCCCATGTCGTAAAAAATCTCAGAGCAGGGGCCGCAGGGGCCGGTCTCGCCCATCTGCCAAAAATTATCTTTCAGCCCGTATTGCTTAATGCGGGACTTGGGTACGCCGGCCTCAATCCAGAAGTTCTCGGCCTCGGTGTCGCGCGGGACGCCGTTGGCCGGGTCGCCCTCGAAAATCGTCACGTAGAGCCGGTCCTTGGGAATGCCCAGCCACTCCTCGCTGGTCACCAGTTCCCAGGCAAAGGCAATGGCCTCGCGCTTGAAGTAGTCGCCAAAGCTGAAGTTCCCCAGCATCTCGAAGAAGGTGTGGTGGCGGCGCGTAAAGCCTACATTTTCAAGGTCGTTGTGCTTGCCGCCCGCGCGCACGCACTTCTGCGAGGTGGTGGCGCGCTTGTACTCGCGCTTTTCCGCCCCCAGGAACACGTCCTTGAACTGGTTCATTCCAGCGTTGGTAAACAGCAGCGTGGGGTCGTTGGCAGGCACCAGTGAGGAGGAGTGCACGCGGCGGTGCCCCTTCGACTCAAAAAAGCGCAGAAATGCTTCGCGTATCTCGTTCCCTGTGCGGTATTTCATGGCTTATTTAGTGTAATTGGCAGCTGGCCTGCCGCGCATCTGGTGGATCATTCTTCCCGCGCATCTTCGTCCACATTCTCCAGTGCGGTCAGCGTTTCCTCGGGCACGTCCCACTGGCGCAAAATCTTGTAGATCACGCCGGTCGAGAAACCCGCCGCCACCAGCCGCCGCATCACCCGCGCGGTCTCTTTCTCGTTTTCAGGCTTGCGCAGCCGCTTGCGGGCCATGTGTTCGCGCGCCAGGGCCTCCTCGTCGGTCTGGCCGTAGCGGGCTTCCAGGGTTTCGGCAATCAGATCCGCGCCCACGCCCTTCTGCTGCAAGTCCTGCCTGACACGCCGCTGACCGAACTTTTCGTTCTGCTGGCGCAGACGTGCGTAGGTCTCGGCAAAGGCCACATCGTCCAAGTAGCCGTACTCCTTGAGCCGCAGCACTGCCGCCCCCACCTTGGCCTCGCCTGTCTCATCCGGCTCTACGCGCTTGCTCATCAGCCGCCGCAGATCAGCCTCTGAGCGCATCTGCCGCCCCAGCGCCTTCACGGCGTAGGCAAACAGCCCCGCTGCATCCAGGTAGAGGCGCGGCTTCGAGGATTTGCGTTGGAAAGGCAGCTTCTTTTCTCCTGGCTTCTAGCCTCTAGCTTTTTTGCTAAGCCTGAAGCATCGATGAGTTGGGCGGGCTGCATCAAGGTCTGTGGTATCCCAGATCCCAAGAGCGGGATCTGGGATACCACCTTTGCTGTGCGTACACACAAGCTAGCAGGTAGCAACTAGAAGCTGGCAGCTAGCGGCTTGCTGCTGGTTTCGTCCACTGGTCCACCCAGTCGTTCACCGTCTTCCACCATAGTTGCGAGTTCTGCGGCTTCAGCACCCAGTGGCCTTCGTCCGGGAAGTACAGCATCTTGCTCGGCACTCCCAGCAATTGCAGCGTGTCAAACAATTGGAAGCCCTCGCTCACATCCAACCGGTAGTCACGCTGCCCGTGGATCACCAGCGTAGGCGTCTTGAAATTCTTCGCAGAAAGCATGGGCGCCCACTTGCGGAAAGGATTCTCCGCGTCCGGCTTGCCGTAGTAGTCCCATGGATGCCCCTTGAACTCCCAGATATTGAACCAGTCTTCTTCCGTTGCGCCAAAGGCCGACTCGGGATTGAACATGCCATCGTGGCTCACGATGCACTTGAAACGGTCCGTGTGGCCCAACACCCAGTTGGCCATGTAGCCGCCATAGCTGGCTCCCAGTGCGCACTCGCGCGTCTTATCGATGAATGCATAATGCTGCTCGGCGTAGTCCAGCCCGGTCATTAAATCGCTAAAGGGCTTGCCGCCCCAGTCGCCGTTCACGCCGTCCACAATGGCCTGCCCGTAGCCGGTTGAGCCGCGCGGATTGATCATCACTACCACGTAGCCGTTGGCGGCAAACAGTTCGGCGTTCCAGCGATAGCTCCAGTCGTCGCCCCACGCATCCTGCGGTCCGCCATGAATCAGAAACTTCACCGGATACTTTTTCGCCGCGTCGAATCCCGGAGGCCGGATCAGGAAGCCTTCGAGCTTCGTGCCGTCCTTCGCCGTAAACCAGAACGGCTCCATCTTCGGCAGGTCGAGCTGGGCAATCAAATCATCGTTTAAATGGGTGACCCAAGTTTCAGCTTTCGTCGTTACGCTCTCTGTGATCGATATGCCAGGGGCGTTAAACTTCTCACCTTTGTCTGGAGTAAAGCTATACGTTACTAGGAAGATTTCCGGTGGAGCCTGCACTAAGGCTTTAGTGGTAACTAGCTTGCCCGACTGGATTGGATGGAGGTCACTGTATTCGCCCGCCCATTCAGTAATCCTCTCAACTTTTCCGTCAAGCGCTGCCTGATAAACCGGGGCTTCGCCCTCATTGCCACTTGCAAAATAGATCGCTCGTGAGTCCAAGGTCCACGCAAACTCATCTACCCAGTTCTCAAACTTCGGCAGCAAATCCATGATCGTCTTCGCAGCCCGGTCGTAAACCACTAGCCGGAACTTATCGCTCTCATACCCAGCCCGCGCCTGGCTGCGCCACGCGATGTACTTTCCATCGGGCGAGTAGGCGGGATTGAAATTCCCGCCTTTCGATGTGCTGATCGCCACAGGCTTCGCCGCCGAGTTAGTTAGGTCGAGCGTAAAAATCTTCGCACTCACGCTGATCGCCTGCTCCGGGTCGGTGTTGTACGTGAAGGCCAGTTCCTTGGAGTCGGGCGCAAAGGCGCATCCGCAACCGCCACCTCCCAGTGAGAATGGAGGAACATCGTGCGGGTCGTTGGGCGTCAGGTCGCGAACCGCGCCGTTTTCCACCGATGCTAGAAACAGGTGGCTGCGTTTGTCGCCGGTGAAGTGGTCCCAGTGACGGTACAGCAGATGCGTAAAAATCTGCGCCTTCACCTTGCTGGCCGCAGTGGCTGCGTCGCGGTCCGCGTTACATTGGTTCCCTGCCACAAAATCCGCCACCGTGATGGCCGGGCAGTCCGGGTACACATCCGATGTAAAAACCACAGAGTGACCATCAGGTGACCAGATCGCATCGCCTGCTCCGGTCGCAATCGCCGTCAGCTTCTTCGGGTTGCTGGTCGCGCCGGTCGTCGGGTCAAAATCCGCCAGCCAGACCTGTTCGACCCCCTCACGGCCGGAAAGGAAAAGCAAGGAGTGCCCGCCGGGGGCAAACTGCACGCCGCCATCGCCGGGCTGCGCCACCGCCAGCTTTTGCGGCGCGCCTCCAGCCATCGCTTGCAGCCACAGCTCCGTTGTTTTTGTGTTTTGGTCGAGGTTTACGCTTGTCACAGAGTAGGCCAGCCACTTGCCGTCCGGCGAAACGGCGGTTTCGCCCAGCCGCTTCATCTGCATCATGTCTTCAAAGGTCATGGGGTGTTTGGGCTGTGCATTCTGGGCCAGGGCGGGAGCCGCGGGCGCAAGCGCCGCTAGCAAGGCAACGGAGAGAACAAGTGTGTTTCTGCGCATGGGGATTTCCTTGTCCACGCGCGGGAAATACATACACCGCGCGAAGAAAAAGTGTACACCGGCCATGGAGTTGCCAGGCAATGCGGCGCTTCCATGACCGGTGTTGACCTGCGCGTCTTCTTCTTACTTTGCCAGCGCCTCAACCACGCTCACCAGCGAGTCGGCGCAGCCGTAATAAAGGAACCACTTGTGGTGGAAGTACACCAGCCCCTCGGCAAAGGTGGTTCCGGCTGCGTACTGGCCGGTCTTCTCGTAAGGTAGCTCCGGCTGTAGCACCGGCTTCTCGGTCCGCGCCAGCATGTGGGCTGGGTTGTGCGCATCGAAGAGAGCCTCGCCGGCGGCATAGGCGCCCGGCCCCAGAGCCGGATCGGGATCGGTGGGGGCACCCAACGCACCCAGGCTAGGAATGCCGCCGGGAACAGCGTTTCTACCGTTGTAAATCATCACGATTCCCGCGCTGGTCAGCACCGGCGGCGGGCCGCCTTCGGGAAATGTGCTGTCGAAGTGCCCAGGCCGTGCGCGCAGTAGAACAATCGCGTTGCCTTTCGCGTTCTCCATCGGGTTCCAGTGGATCAGGTCAGTCGAGGTAGCCAGATAGACTGCTCCTTCGCCCCAATACATCCAGTATTTGCCGTCAATTTTTGCCGCGATCAGCCGGCCCTTGCTCTTGTCCAGGCGGGTCACAATCCCCGCCGACTTGCTCCAAATTTTGGCGTACTTTCCACCGTCAGCCAAAAGGAAAGCCGGTCCCTGCTTGGTCCAGTGGGTCAGGTCGGTGGAGGTGGCCACGCCGATGGAAGCGATCTTGCGGTTCCATTGTGTATAGGTCAGAACGTACATTCCGTCTTCTGACTCCACAATGCGTGGGTCTTCCACGCCGCCCGGCCATTCGCGGAATTTTTGCGCATCGTCTGCCGGGAAGAAAACCGGCTCCGCGCTCTGCGTAAAGTGGACTCCATCGGCGCTTACCGCCATGCCTAGCCGCGAAGTGTGCCCGCCAATCTCCATGGCTCCGGTGTTGTCTTCCGCGCGATAAAGCACGTAGATATTGCCGTTGCGGACGATGGCCGCAGGATTGAAGGTGTGCAGCGCCTCCCAGTGAATGGGAGTCTTCAATACCGGGTCGATAAACGTGGATGCGGGCTGCGGCGCGATCACCGGATTGCCGGTTGCGGGCCGTGTAAAGGGGCCAATCAGCCATGGCTGTGCGTTCTGTGCCTGCAAGCCGGCGGCGCAGAATAGCGCCACTGCCAAGATCCATTTACCTTGCAACTTCATTGCGCTATCCCCTCGTATTGTTCGCCTGCAAATTCAATGTGGAATTGCTCCGCCAGTATAGCGCCGCATGCGCTCGGGTCACTTCGCGTCCCTTATTCCAGAACGGCAGCTTCATGGACCGCATAGAAACTCAACGCCGCGTCTCCCTGTTCCAGGAGCCGCGTCCTTTTCAGATTTCCGTATTGCGCTTCCAGGTTCTCTTTGCGACGATGCTCGGCGATCACCAGCGCGCCAGGCGCAAGCAACTCTGCCGCCGCGCCGCCCAGTAGGCTCAGCGTGGCCGCATACTCCTGGGCCGCGTCGTACGGCGGATCGAGAAAGACCAGGTCGAAGATCTGTTCTGCGCCGGGCCTTCTCTCCGTTTTTTTGCTTGTTTGCAGTTTTCGCAGGCATGCGCCCACGCTGCCGATGTGAATATGAAAATCCGAAGTAATACCCAGTCTGGCTAGATTCGCACGCAGGGCGGTCAGCGCTGCCTGAGAACGCTCCACGAAGGCCACATGTGCGGCTCCCCGGCTCAGAGCCTCCAGGCCCACCGCGCCCGATCCTGCGTACAAATCGAGGAATTCAGCAGCCTGGATGCGTGGCGCGAGCACGTTGAACAGGGTCTCGCGCAGCCGGTCGCTGGTGGGCCGTGTGGCCAGCCCGGCCGGTGCTTCAAGCGTGCGGGATCGGAACAATCCGGCAATGATGCGCATCGCAAACCAGCATACCGGAAGCGCGCCCCGGCCTGACCTTCTACAATCATTTTGTATGCGTGGCTGGTCAATTCCGTTAGGCCGTTGGATGGGCGTCGAACTGCGCGTCCATGCCTTTTTTCCGCTTTTGGCCGTCGTTTGCCTGGGACTCAGTGCTGCCGATGGATGGCCGCGAGGCCTGGGCCTCTTTATGGTTGTGGTAGCGGCAGTGCTGGTGCGTGAAACTGTGCGGATACTGGTGGCGGCTTGGCTGGGTCTGCGACTGCGTGCCATTCTTCTGTTACCCATCGGCGGACTCTATGCTTACGCCAACCCCGAGAGCCAGGAAAATGCCAACCAGGGCGGCGGACAGTTTGCCATGGCGCTGGCAGGTCCGCTGGCGAACGCCGCTACGGCAGTAGTGCTGGCGGTTACGTTTCTGGGTGCGGGCGGCAACATCAACCTCTTCAGCCTGCCGTTTATTACCGCCGCTTATCTGCTGCGCAGCATGGTGTGGATGCAGGCCGGCCTTGCAGTGCTTCATTTGTTCCCCGCCTATCCGCTCGATTGCGGTCGTCTGCTCAGGGGAGGTTTTGGCCGCAAGCTTGGGTTGGCTTCAACAGGACGCGCTGCTGCCAGTTTGGGTCAGGCTTTAGCGCTCACGGCCATGGTGGGCGGCTGGCTGCTGCATAGTCCGTGGCTCATCATTGCAGGCTTCTTCATCATGATCGGCGCACAAGTTGAGGATCAGGGGGTCTTTTTTCAGGCGGTTGTCGACACGGTATGCATGCGCGAAGTCATGCTCACAGACTTTGCCACCCTCTCACCCTCTGACACCCTGGCCGACGCGCTGGTGCGCTGCGTCCACTCGCTGCAGGAGGACTTCCCCGTAGTGCGTGGACCGCAATTGGTTGGTATTGTCTCGCGCCAGCGCATCGTGGATGCCTTGCGCACAGACGGCAACGGCTATGTGCAGGCGGTCATGTCGAAAGCCTTCCAGGTGGCGCGGCCAGAAGACACCCTGGGAACCACCATCCGCCGCATCACTGGCGGCCGAGGCCTGGCGCTGATTCCCATTACTGAGAGTGGCCGCGTGGTGGGCATTGTGAGCGTGCAGAATCTGATGAGCTCCATGTCACTGTTGGCTGAGCAGCGCCGCGTGGAGCGCCAGCTAGCCGGAGACTGACGGCGCACATGGCCCTCGACACGGAATCTCCTCTTGCCCCCGGCCTTTACCTGGTGGCCACGCCCATCGGCAACCTCGGCGACCTTACGCTGCGCGCCCTCGACGTACTCAAGAGCGTGGACCGCATCGCCTGCGAAGACACCCGTCAGACGCAAAAGCTGCTCAACCACTTTCAAATCACCACTCCCACCGTGAGCTGCCACCAGCACAATGAGCGCCAGCGCGCCGCTGAACTGCTTGAGGCGCTCAAGGCGGGCGGGCGCATCGCCATGGTTTCTGACGCTGGAATGCCGGGCATCAGTGACCCCGGAAGCTGGCTGGCCGCGGAAGCCATTGCCGCCGGCGTTGCGGTGATTCCCATTCCCGGAGCCAATGCAGCGCTCAGTGCCCTGGTGGCCTCAGGGCTGCCCATGGACGAGTTTCATTTTATCGGCTTCTTGCCGGAGAAGACCGGTGCCCGCCGCAGTCGGCTAGAGACTTTGGCGGCCCAGGCAGGCCCATCTCCGCGCACGCTGATTTTTTACGAGGCCCCACACCGAATTCTTGACACTCTTGGTGATCTGGAGGCGGTGTGGGGACCGGAACTGCGCGTGGTGGTGGCCCGCGAGCTGACCAAAATTCACGAGGAATTTTTGCGCGGAACAGTTGCGGAAGCGCGTCGGGAAATGGCTCGACGCGACCGTATTCGAGGCGAGATTGTTCTGCTGATCCACCCGCCTGTACAGAATGGCGTTCTGCCCGGCACTGCGCCCACTGGCGTTTCTGTCAAGATTGCCGATCGTATTGCGCTCATCCAGGCTGAGAGCGGCGTGGACGAGAAAGATGCCCTCAAGCGTCTGGCGCGGGAACTGGGCCAATCAAAAAGCGACATCTATCGTGAGTTGCAACGGGAGCGCGCGCGGTTGCGCTAGTTAAAAAGAACCCATTGAACTTATTCTTCAGAGATGTCCATGATCTCCGGTTTTTCGGTGTTATCGTCGGGCAGATGGTCGTGGAGAACCACATTGAGCAGCG
>VFSW01001946.1_pt1 | contig 31278 bp, 26 predicted proteins | sample 5358111 | NCBI WGS metagenome assembly VFSW01 (sample SAMN11554181, study PRJNA540505) | mine drainage metagenome | isolation source: sediment from site ElyBrook_90M | place: USA: Ely Copper Mine, Vershire, VT | collected 2017 | reverse complement strand
CCTGGTGCCTTGCCCCTTCCTGATATGATACCATATCTCCGGTGAATTAGTATAATAGATCGTTTGCTGCGTCAAGCGAGCACCTCTTTGTCATAGCAGCGGATGGCTGGCTGGGAGCTTTGCGGCGCTCTGATGGCAGCCTGGCATGGGAACAGGACTTTTTCTATCAGCAACAGCATCAGCGCTCAAATCTCCGCTATCAGTACTGTGTTCGATCGCAAGCAGGTTATGTGATTGCTGAAGCTGGCGGTGGCAAGATTGCCGCTTTTGCGGCTCACAACGGCCAACTATTGTGGCAATATCCAGATCGAGCGACATTGTTGACCCTCGGTGAGCAGCATATTTACTTGCGCACGGAGGGGAATCAGGCGCAATCGTCCCACCTTCATCCGACTATTCACACCCTCGATCTATCAACCGGCCAACAGCAATGGGCGACCAATTTCGTTGATAGCTCTCTTGGCCTAGCGCTCGAGCGGGATCATGTCGCGTATATATGGGGAAGCCAGCTCCACGCGCTCGATGCTTCGACAGGGAAGGCTCGTTGGCTTCACAAAGTGCCTGTGTGCGGCCCTCGCCCTATTTTCGCTGTTGAGGCAGAGCACGTCTATCTTGTTGATCACGAATCATCTCGTCCTGGCGCTATTCTGGCATACCACAAAGATACGGGTGATGTCGCATGGCGAATCGATCCTGGTACATCAGGCGAGCCGTTTAGCTGGCTGCAGGCAGCGAACAACGTCTTGGTTGTTGCGCATGCGGTGCGAAAAGGATTGCAAATTGAAGGGCGGAGTCAAGTTGATGGGGCCATTCTCTGGGTATGGCCTGATGATCCCAGTCTTTTGAGGGCCGATCTCTCATGGCGATTCGTTGTTGGGGATGGCATCATTTTCGTGCCTGTCCTTCAGCGGTCACAGTCAGGAGAAGGAATTGCCGCCATTGGTGTCGATAATGGCAAAGAGTTATGGCGCGTGTCACTTCACATTGGCGCGATGACAGAGATGTCCATTGTGCCTGGCGACTAAGGCTTATTCCAGTTGGTGGAGGGATGGTCAAGGAGGCAAACGAACATGAATAACGGGAATTCGGAATAAGGCAGGCGGCAAGAGCGCTATCACTCTTGTCACCTGCGCTCCTCGCTTGCTACGACATCTGCATTGACCTTGTCTCCCCCGCTGTGGAAAAAAGAGGGTTGAAGCCGCGCCTGGAATCACGAAAACCACCTGCGCGGCCTGTTGTCCCGCCTGCGCAGGCAGGCCTGGTGATCGCAGCCGCGGCTTGAGCCGCCGGGGAAGCTTTCACGGCTTGACGGTGATCGTCAGCAACATGCCCAGATAGTCGTGCAGGTCGCACCGAAACTTATAGGTGCCAGCCTTGATGAATTTGACGGTGAACACCGTGCCGAACCACCCCGGATTCGAGCCGATGAACCCTGAGTTGAGCGGCTTCGAGCCGTCGAACGCATTGGGGTTGCCCACCGGAAAGAAGTCATTCGTCGTCAGCGTGCCATAGGTCACGGTGTGCGGATCCATCGGCTCGCGGCTGGTGAAAACGATGGTGTCGCCCACGTCAATCGTGACCGATTGCGGGAAGAAGCGCATCACGCCCACCAGGCCGTCGCCGATGCCCACCGTGACGTGGTGGCTGTTGGAATGATCTTGCGCCCACTCGCTCAGATTCTGCCCGTCGCGCAAGCCCGCGCTTATCGTCATTTGCGACTGCGAGAAATAGTCCCACTGCGAATAGGGATAGGGCGAGCCGGCGGGCATCACGTGCACGACACCTATCATGCCCGGATGCACCAGGCAGTAATAGGTGTAATCGCCCATCATCGAGAACTTGAGTGAATAGGTCAGATAGGGGGCGACGCCGGGAAAGCTGCTCATCAGGCCGGAATTGTAATAATGCACCCCGTCATACACGCTGCCGCCGACGCGATTGACCTGATTGGGCGCGCCGGTGAAAGGCGGCAGGACGGTGCCTGGCGGCAAAAACGTGACCGTATGAATGTCGCCGGCTTTGACCGTCCAGGTTATGGTGTCGCCGACATCCACCCAGATCTGATTGGGCAAAAACGCCATCCCTTGAATGGCGTGATTGCCGCTCTCGAACGCGAGTGTGACATGCCAGGTGCGCGGACCTGATGAGTTGACGGTCAGATTCGACGACGCCAGCGAAGGAGTCGTCATGAAAAGCGTGATCAAGGCTATGCTGGCGAACATGATCGCGCGCCGCTGAAGCGTAAAAGGGAATCGCATCGTAACCTCCTGTGTAAACCGTGAAACACCAACAAACGTGCCAACAAACAACCATCCGCCCGTATGTTCGCGGTCAACCACCAGGGATCATGAGGCCAGTGCGGAGCTTCTCTTCTCCCTCCATCACGTCACCCCACCCCAGGCTGGATCACATCTGAGCATTCTCACAATAGCATGCCGACATTGCTAAATTGTTTACGAAACGCCGCGAGCTAAAAAAATCGCGCGCCTCCGAGAATTCCTCGTGAGGGCGCGCGTAGAGAAAGCCAGGTCGTCTATTCCGCCGCCAGCGTGGCGGCCTGAGGCGGAGCATTGCCGAGTGATTCGTTCGCTTCTTCGCCGAGCGGCAACGCGGCAACGACCGCGCTGAGCAGACTCAAGAGCGCCATCGCGCCAAAGGCGAGGTGCAGCCCGTTGATAAAGGTTTGCAGTGCGGCCGAAGGCAGGCCCGATGTGACGCCGGCAAAGATCGAGAACAGCACCTTGGCCGGCAGCGTGCTGGCGACGATCGCCAGAGTGAAGGCGATGCTGAACACGCCGCCGGTATTCGTCAGCATATTGCGCGTGCCGGCGGCGACACCGCGCTGACCAGCGGTGACGCTCGTCATGATGAGTCGCGTGTTGGGCGAGTTGAAAAGGCCGGAGCCGGCGCCCACGATGGCCATCGTCAGGGCGATATACCAATAAGGCGTGTCGAGGCCGATGAACGCCATCGAGAGCAGCCCCAGCGTCGTCAGCGCCAGCCCGCCAAACGCCAGCCAGCGCGAGCCATAGCGGTCCGCGAACCAGCCTGAGACAGGCGACACGACGAGCATGCTGGCCGCGATCGGCGCCAAGAGCAGGCCAGCGGTGATGGGGTTGTCCGCTTTTGGCCCCTGGAAGTAAAAGACAAAGAGGAACGTCACACCCATGCGCGACATGCCGTTGAGCAGCGCGCTCAGGTTGCCCAGCGCGAAGGGCCGGTGCGTGAAAAGGCGCAGATTGAGCATCGGCTGCCGAGCGCGCATCTCAAGCCAGACGAAGGCCGGCAACACGACCGCCGCGACGGCGAAGCCGGTGATGACGACAGGCGAGCTCCAGCCTTCCAGTCCGCCAAAGGTCAGAGCGATGAGCAGACCCATCAGCGCCGCGACATACGCCAGCGTGCCCGCAATGTCGAAGTGCTGGTGGTGATCGAGCTGCGACAGCTCGCGCAGATTGAGTACCGCCCAGATGGTGCCGATGATCGAGAAAGGCACGTTGAACCAGAAGACCCATTGCCAGCCAAAATTCGTCAGCCAGCCGCCCAGGATCGTGCCAAGGATGATGCCGACAGCGGCGACGATCATATTCGTGCCCAGCGCCAGGCCGAGTTGCTTTCTGGGAAAAGCGTCGGTGACGATGGCGGAGCTGTTGGCCAGCATAAAGGCGCCCGCCGCGCCCTGCACGGCGCGCACAGCGATCAGCTGCTGGCCGGTCGTACAAAAGCCGGCGACCAGACCGGTCAGGCCAAACACCGCAAAGCCAGCGACGTAGAGCTTTTTGCGCCCGACCATGTCGGCGATGCGTCCGGCGGTCAGCACCAGCACGGTTTGCACGAGCATATAGGCCAGCAGCACCCACACGAGGGTGATCAGATCGGTATGTAATTGGCGCAAGAGGACGGGCAGCGCGATGATGAGTGTGCCGCTGTTGAGCGTCGCCATGAGAGCGCCCAGGCTCGTGCACGACAGCGCCCACCAGCGATAAGAGGGCTTGACGCTCAGCGCGCCCTGCCCCGCCGGCACAGCGTCAAGCGGTCCGCTTTTGGCGAGTGACATAGGTCATGAGTGCTCCTTACGGAAGGATTGTATATATGTATGCTATCATAGGACAACGTTTACGTCAACGTCAAGGTGTGCTATGCTAACTAGGATATCCATCTGTTGACGAGCCGCGAAGGAGCATATGTATGGCACAACCCGTCGAGGAATCAGACGCCGTTGGCTTGTGGCGCATCGAGCAGGTCGCGGCGCGCACAGGCCTGACGAAGCGCACGCTGCGTTATTACGAGGAAATCGGGCTGGTCGTGCCAGCGGCGCGCACCGAGGGCAACTATCGGATGTATTCCGACGCCGACGTCGCCCGGATCGAGCGTGTCTGCCAGCTCAAAAGTCTGGGTCTGTCGCTGGCCGAGATCACAGCCATGCTCCACGCCGAAGACGAGCGCGCCGAGATCCGCACCGCCTTTTACAACACCAGGTCACCCACCGAGCGGATCGAGCAACTCGCCCGTGCCGAAGAGCTTGTTCACAGCCAGATCGCGGTCATCGACGCCAAGCTGCGCGCCGTGCTCGAAGTGCGCGATGCGCTGCGCGAGCGACTCAAAGCGATCGCGAGACTGCGCGCCGAAATCTCCGGGTGAGTCAAGCCGGCGGTTGAAACCGCGCCTTCGATCACCTAGCCTGCGCAGGCTAGGATTCTAGGCCGCGAAGGCGGCCTTCGTGATCGCAGCCGCGCGTTCACGCGCCGGGCGTTCCGGCGCTCAGTGCGGGGCGTGCTGGTGAGCCGCCGTCGAGCGCGACCCGGCGCGGCGTGGCTCATCGCTTGCGCCGGTCGGTGGGTCGCACAGCGCATCGAGCTGGTCGCTTTCGTCAAAAACGACACTGAACTTTGGTGACGTGGAGGCCATCTGGCGCGCCTTGCGGCTCATCTCCTCGAGCAAGCCATCAAGCAAGAGATCCAGCTTGGGCACAGTGACCGCCGCACCCAGGAGCACTTCCTCATGATTGACGGCGCTAGCGGTTTTGGGCGTCGCCTGATTCGAGATGCAACTAATGCCTAAGACGCGCATGCCGGCATGACGCGCGGCGATGACTTCGGGCACAGTAGACATGCCCACGGCGTCAGCGCCCAGGCGGCGCAAAGCGCGCATCTCGGCGGGCGTCTCATAGGTCGGGCCAGACACCATGATATAGATGCCCTCTTGCACGCGCACCGACCGCTTTTGGGCGACGTTGAGCACATCCTGAATCATCTCGGAGTCGTAGGCGGCCCCCATCGAGGGAAAGCGCGGCCCCAGTGCGTCGTCGTTGGGGCCGATGAGGGGATGTTGGCCGGCGAGCGTGGGCAAGCCGATGTGGTCGCGCATGATCATGAGGTCGCCCTGGCGAAACGCGGGGTTGAGTCCACCCGCCGCGTTGGTCACAATGAGCGAATCCACGCCCAGCTCGTGCAAGACGCGCACCGGCAGCGCCAGGTGATCGGGCGAATGGCCTTCATAGAGGTGGTAGCGACCGCGCAGCACCGCAATCTGCTGGCCCTGAGAGGTGCCCATCTCGAGCACGCCGGTGTGACCCACGACTGAGGTCGGGCCAAAATAGGGAATGTCGCGATAGTCCAGCGTGAGCTTGATATCCGCGTTGTGCAATAATTCGTTCAGGCCTGAGCCGAGGATGATGCCGACTCGCGGCTGACACTCGCCCAGCCTGGCGCCGCTCCACTGGCTGCGAATCCACTCCGCGGCATCGCGTGCCGCATCCGCTGGCAGTCGTGAGGCGTCGAAATGTTGCATCGGTCAGCCTTTCCTTTCCGGCCCTAATCCTGAATCTCAAACTCTCCGCTTGCGAGAATCGCTTCCAAGAGCGTTGCCCTGCTTCGAGTGTAACATACTCCATCTGGCATGACAACAAGCATATTTCGCAGCCCAGACGAGGCCGGCGGTTGAAACGCGCCTCAGGGTGGTCTGCGAACCACCGCCAAGTCCGCCGGCACGGACTAGGACGAACTCGAGTCGGCGCAGGCCGACTTCGCGGCAGCCTGCAGGCTGCCCACAGGCGCGACTTCAGTCGCCGACGCTCACTCGCGATTGAGGCTCAAGATCGCCATGAAGGCTTCTTGGGGGATCTCCACCGTGCCGACCAGCTTCATGCGCTTTTTGCCTTCTTTTTGCTTGTTGAGCAGCTTCATCTTGCGCGTGATGTCGCCGCCGTAACACTTGGCGAGCACGTTTTTGCGCATGGCGCGCACCGTCTCGCGGGCGATGACGTGGCTGCCGACCGCAGCCTGAATGGGCACCTCGAAGAGCTGGCGCGGGATCAGCTCTTTGAGCCGCTCGACCAGCGCGCGCCCCTGCGCATACGCTTTGTCGCGGTGCGTGATGAGCGAGAGCGCATCCACTGGCTCGCCGTTGACGAGAATGTCGAGCTTGACTAAATCGGCGGGGGCATATTCCGCGAAGGTGTAATCGAGCGAGGCATAGCCCTGCGTGCGCGACTTGAGCTGATCGTAAAAATCCACGATCAGCTCGCCTAGCGGGATGCGATAGGTCAAGAGCACGCGGTCTTCCTCGATGTATTTCATCTCGCGAAAGACGCCGCGCCGTGTCGTGACCAGCTCCATGATCGTGCCGATGTGCCGTGACGGCGCGAAGACGCTGATATCCATGATCGGCTCTTGAATGGTCTCGACCTCGGTCGGCGGCGGCAGCATGGCGGGGTTGTCGATCGTCAGCACCGAGCCGTCGGTGCGCGTGACGATGTATTCCACGCTGGGGGCGGTGGCGAGCAGGTTGAGCCGATATTCGCGCTCGAGCCGCTCCTGGATGATCTCCATGTGCAGCAAGCCGAGAAAGCCGCAGCGAAAGCCGAAGCCGAGCGCCAACGAGCTTTCAGGCCCGAAGACGAGTGAGGCGTCGTTGAGCTGGAGCCGTTCCAGCGCGTCGCGCAACATCGGGTAGTCGTCGCCCTCGATCGGGTAAAGGCCGGCGAACACCATCGGCTTGGCGGGACGGTAGCCGGGCAGCGGCGTCACGTCGTCGGTCTGGCCAAAGGCCGCGATGGTGTCGCCGACGCGGCAATCCTTCACATTCTTGAAGCCGGTGGCGACGTAGCCGACCTCGCCCGCCGACAGCACGCCCGCCGAGACGAGCTGCGGGGTGAAGAAGCCGACCTCAAGCACGTCGGCGGTGCTGCCCGTCGCCATCATCTGTAGGCGCTGCCCCTGCTTGAGCGATCCGTCTTCCACACGCACGTAGGCGATCACACCTTTAAAGGGATCGTATTTGGAATCGAAGACGAGCGCCCGCAAGGGATTGTGCCGCTGCCCGTGCGGCGGCGGCACGCGATGCACGATCGCCTCGAGGATGTCGTGCGTGCCGATTCCTTCCTTGGCCGACGCCAAAATGGCCTCCTCGGCGGGAATGCCGATGACGCGCTCGATTTCCTCTTTGATCATGTCGGGCTGCGCGCTGGGCAGGTCGATCTTGTTGATGACGGGGATAATCGTGAGATCGGCTTCGACCGCCAGATAGAGATTGGCCAGCGTCTGCGCCTCGATGCCCTGGGCGGCGTCGATGACGAGCAGGGCGCCCTCGCACGCGGCCAGGCTGCGTGAGACTTCATAGCTGAAATCGACGTGCCCCGGCGTATCGATGAGATTGAGCGCGTACTCCTCGCCGTTGTCAGCGTGATAGCGCATGCGCACGGCCTGGGCCTTGATGGTGATGCCCTTTTCGCGCTCCAGATCCATTTGATCCAGCACTTGCTCGGTCATCTCGCGCTTGCTCAGCGTTCCCGTGATCTCTAACAGACGGTCGGCGAGCGTCGATTTGCCGTGATCGATGTGCGCGATGATGCAAAAATTACGAATGTGTGCTTGATCCATGAATCCTTTTTCCTGCTGTGGTTGCGCTAAGCGGACGGTGTCAGACATCGCGGATGCGCTGTACCCGTATCATACGAGATCGGCCAGGGAATCGCCAGTGGCGGCGAGCGAGCGACAAAGGGCGGCGCTCTCAGGTGATACAATATTCCATGTTGTCGAGAATACTCGGCGTGGCGTGTGTGGCCTCGCGGGAAACAAGGAGCAAGCAGTGTCATGGCAAGCGAGCAATCTTTTGACATCGTCTCGAAATATGACGAACAAGAGCTGACCAACGCGCTCGATCTGGCGCGGCGCGAGGTCACCACGCGCTTCGATCTCAAAGACACCGGCACCGAGATCGTGCGCGAAAAGGATGAGATCATTATTACGAGCGAGACGGAATTTACCCTGAAGAGCGCGCGCGATGTGCTCGAAACGATGCTCGTGCGGCGCAAGCTCGACCTGAAGATCCTAAAGCCGGGGGAGATCGAGCCGGCGGCCAAAGGTCGCGCGCGCCAGCGCCTCACGCTGCAACGCGGCCTTTCCGCTGATCTGGCGCGTGAGATCTCCAAAGACATCCGCGCCAACTTCCCCAAGGTCAAGCCGCAGATTCAGGGCGACGCGGTGCGCGTGTCGAGCAAGAGCCGCGACGAACTGCAAGCGGTCATCGCCTACGTGCGCGGGAAAGACTACCCCGTGCCCCTGCAATTCGATAATCGTCGGTAAGCGATGAGGTACTATTCCGCCGGTAATTCCTCGTTGACGCGGGCGGCAGTGTTTGTTACTATGCGCGTAGTCTTGGCGAATAAACGTCAAAATGTGTGTCTGCCCATGAGGAGGCGACCTTTATGGCGGTGAATCGCCCCCCAACTCTCAGTGTCGGCACTCGCGTCAACGAGCGCTATACTGTGATCGCGGTCGTCGGGCAAGGTGGTCTGGGCACCGTCTATCAGGTGCGCGACGATCGATTTGGCCCCACCAACACGTATGCCCTCAAAGAGACCTTCGACCTGTCAGAGGGTGCGCGCGAACAATTCGGCCGAGAGGCGCGCTGGCTCGAGCGTATCGATCATCCCAACATTCCGCGCGTGCGCCATGACTTCGAGTGGAATAACCGGCTCTATCTCGTGATGGACTTCGTGTCGGGCGAAAATCTGGAGCACAAGCTCTTGCGCGGCAATCAGCGCCCCCTGGCTGAGGCCGACGTCATTCGCTGGATTGTCCCCATCTGCGACGCGCTGGCCTATCTGCACGCGCAAGATCCGCCGATCATCCACCGCGACGTCAAGCCGGCGAACATCATCGTCACCCCTGGTGGGCGCCCCGCGCTGGTCGATTTGGGCATAGCCAAAGAGCATCAGCCCGGCATGCCCAACATCACCGCGACTTTCATCCGCAAGGCCGGCACGGAGGGCTATGCGCCGCCGGAGCAATACACCAGCAACGGCACGACAGGTCCGTGGTCGGATATCTATTCGCTCGGCGCGACGATGTACCACCTCTTGACCGGTCGCGTGCCCGCTTCGGCCATCGAGCGCGCCGCCCTCGACGGGCAGCTCGTCGCCCCGCGCAAGCTGAACCCGCAGATATCACCCGGCGTGGAAGCCATCATCTTGCGGTCGCTGGCGATTCGCCCCGGCGATCGCTTTGGGTCGATGCGCGAGATGCTGATGGCGCTGACCAGCGTCGCTCGCCCGGAACCCGCGCCAGTCGCACGGCCGCAACCGGCGCCGACCTGCCCCCGATGCGGGCGCGCCATGCTGACCCCCGCGCCGATGTGCAACGCCTGCGCCGCCGAGCTGCAAATGCGCTCCGGTCCGCTGCCACCCGCCAACGGAGCCGGCGAGGTACTGCGCGTCGCCCCTCGGCGCGCCATCCAGCGCCCTCGTCGCGACAGCGGCAAATCGCCCGCTGACTCTCTGCCGCGCGCCACGCCCCCGCAACTGCCCTCTGCCACCAACCCCGGAGCGCGGGCGTCATTCCCCGGCAGAGCCGGCGCGGGCACGCAAGACGCGGCGCGATCGCCCAGACGGCCGCTGCTGCGTTCGTGGCAGGTGATCTCCGCCCTCGTCGCCGTCGTATTGCTCACCGCCGGCGTGCTCATTGGCACTCACATCTTTTCGCTCATCTCGATGGATGAGTCATCGCCGCAAGCGACCATCAACGGCTATCTCAGCGCGCTCGAAAATCACGACTATCAGCGTGCCTACGGCTATTTCTCGCAAACAATGGCCGGCACAGAGACTTACGATCAATTCGCCAGCGAGCAACAAGCCACCAACGCGCAGCTAGGTGACATCGCGAGCTATACTATCGGCCAGCCAGTGAGCGCCGGGCCTGACAGCAACGACGTGACCGTGACGATCAATCGCAAAAACTCAGCACTACCGGATACGATCACCTATGTGGTCACGCTGACGAATGGAAGCTGGCTCATCGACAAGGCGCCGAATACCTGATGGGTCGCGGCGCGGCACGCTGAAAGGAAAACTCCGCGCTATGATCTGCCCTCATTGCCAGGCAATCAACGCCGACGGATCGCTCTATTGCGGCAATTGCGGCCAGCCGCTGCCAGTGGCCGCGCCCCAGACCCAGCCTCAAAGCTATGACGACTCACCACCGGCGTGGTCCCAGACGCCCACTCAGCCTGGCAGGGCTGTCGCGCCAGCCATGCCGCAGCCGGGCCACTCACTCTACGCTCCGCCCTATGCGACACCATATGCTCCCTCGCCACCGACCGCCGCGACCGCGACCCGCGCTCGCCCGCGCGTTGGCTGTCTGATCGGCGCCGGCGTCGCCATCCTGGTGGTGCTGATCGGCTGGTTTGGGATCGCGCGCCCGGCTTTGCGTCGCGCCACCGACAACGCGCTCAACAGCGCGATCGCCAGCGCGGCGCAGGCTATCCCCGCCGTCAGCATCCCTTCCGGCCAGCACGGCCACTTCCGCATCACCGATACGGATCTCAACAACCTCATCCGGCAAAATCTCGGAGACACCGGTCCCATCGGCAATGTCAGCGCGCAGTTCACGACGGGCGCGATCGTGGTGCATTTCTCGACGCTCGGCATCGGCGATCACGTGACGATCCATCTCGCTGATGCCGGCACGGGTATTCAGATCAGCGAGATCACCGAGGACGGCCCTGTTGGCCTGATTCTCGACCCGCAAGAACTCTTCACGCCATGCCAGAATGCGCTGGCGACGATTCAAGAGAAGCTGAAGGGGCTGACGATCACGTCGCTCACCATCACGCCGGGCGTGCTGCTGGCGACCTTCTGAGAAAGAGCGGCGCGCGGCGCGAGGTCGCTTTTCGTTTCAGGCATGGTGGTGGTCGCCCAGCACCTTAGCTTCGAGCTGAGCCTCGCCGGCTTCATCGACCACCGCGAAGAGCTTGTCGCCCGCCAGGATCGGCGTGTCGGGTGCTGGCTTGAAACTCGTCTCCTCACGCACGATCAGCACGAGCGACGCATGGCTGTCGAGGCCGAGGCTGTCGGCCCGCACCCCCAGAATGCTCGCGTCGCCGGGCACCACGATCTCGACGAGACGCTCAGACGCGCGCGGGGCGCTGGTCAGGTGCACGACCTGGCGCAGCGGCAGCTCTGCCTTGATGATGTCGAGAATGGCCTGGGTCGGGCTGATGACAATGTCAATGCCCAGTTTTTTGAAAAATTCGATGTTGGCGATGTTGTTGACCCGCGCGATCGTGCGCTTGGTGTGCAGCGCTTGCGCCATCTGGCACATGACCAGATTGTCTTCATCGTCGCCGGTGACGGCCAATAAATAGTGGGCGCGCTCGCAGCCGGCCTCCTCAAGCGTGCGCACCTCACAGGCGTCGCCGCGCAAGACCGATTCACCCAGCTCTCGCTCAAGCTCGTTGACGCGGCGCGGATCTTTCTCGATGAGTGTGACCTCGTGGCCGTCCTCGATGAGCGCCTTGGTGAGGAAATAACCGACCTGGCCGGCTCCGCCGATGATGATGTAGAGCTGCTCGCCATCTCGTGGCTCTGACATGGCTTATCTTGCTCCTATTTCCCGGCGTCTGTCGCCAGATGAAAGATGTTGTCAGCGCCCACGATAGTCGGGCAATAGCTTTCAATGCCGAATTTCAGATATTCCTGGTGACGCCTGGGATCGTAGATGCGACAGATGACGTGGGCGACGTGATATTGCTCTTTGGCGATCTGCGCCGCTAGAATGTTGCGGTTGTCGCCGTTCGTCACGGCGATGAAGACATCGGCGTCGTTGATGCCGCCTTTTTCGAGTATGGCAGGGTCCGTGCCGTCGCCAACCAGCGCGCGATCGCGCAGCTTGCTCGACAGGCGCCGGAACGACTCTTCGTTGATGTCGATCACGCTGATGATCTCGTGCTGCTGCGCGGCAAATAGCTCCGCGACCCTGGCGCCGACACGTCCGCATCCCATGATGCAGACTTTGAGACGGTTTGTCGCTGTCATGGCTGAAATCAATCTCTTTCCGCGAGGATCCTGGCAATCTCAAAGAACCGCGCATCACGCGCTCTTTAAGAATGTTCTACCACAGGATGAATCATGTTGGCGCACTGATAGGGCGGCAGGGTGATCGCGAGTATCGAATGGTGTTTGGGGATGAGGAAACGGACCGGCTGCTGAGGCCATACGTGCTCGCGATCGAGCGCCAGCTCGCATTGCCAGGTCGAGATGGGAGGGGATCCCAATGTCCGCCATTGACTCACGCGCTCTACACACTGCAAGGCGGCGGTGGCGGCGCCATATTCGACGAGCACGGCGGCATCGGGGTCAGGGTGCCCGGCGCTCAAAAAGCACGCCGAGTCACCCTCCGGGCTGACGATGCCCACCGAGTGCTGCCCCAACACGGGGTGATGCGCGCCATGAAACAGTGTCGCGACATGAGGCCCCATCACGGCGATGACTCTGCTCAGCAAATCAGGCGGCCCGCCCGGCATGGCGCGCTGGCGCGGAGGCGAGGCCAACAGCGCGGTGAGGCGCTCGGCTGTCGCGAAAGGCGGCTCGGCCAGCAACAGGGCGTGGCGCTTGCCTCCCAGCGCGAAGGCCGCCTCTGGCCCGGCAAATGGCCCGCGCAGCCGCATGAAACCGCAAGGGCGCATCGACGCGGCGACCAGGACACCGCCTTCGCCCCGGTCAAAAGCAATGCTCATCTGCACCGTGCGTAGCGCCAGCGGCAGCACCAGACGTCCCGCGTGGCTGAGCTGCTCGCGCCAGGCCGGCGCGACATCCCACGCGCCGACGGTGAGCACGATGCGGTCGTATAGCGCGCCGTCAGGCCAGCCGAGCGCGCCGTCGCCACATACGACGGTCACGCGATCGAGGCCAAAGCCAGCGCTTTTGAGATGATCCCCGGCCTTGGCGGCGATATCCTCGTCGATGTCGATGGTCGTCACATGGCCGCTCGCCCCCACCAGCGTCGCCAGCAGCGCGGCGTTATAGCCCGTGCCCGCGCCGACTTCCAGCACGCGCATGCCCGGCTCGACGGCCAGCTGATCGAGCATGATGGCCACCATCGCCGGCTGGGAAGACGAACTGACCGGCACCGTGTCTTCCCATTTGGTGACGATCGCCTCGTCGGCATAGGCCGCGTTGAGCGACACCCCCGGCACAAAAAGATGGCGTGGCACCCGGCGTAGCGCGGAAGCCACCGCTGGTGTCAAGACGCAGCCGCGCGCGATCAGCTCGTCAACCATCCGCGCGCGCGCCTTGGCGCCATCATCCGTGGCGGGCATCGCCTCCGGATGCGAATCGTCAGGAGGAATCAGAGGAACAATAGAATCAGCCATACAAGCGCCATCCTTCGGGAAGCCGGCAGCCGATCCGTGCCGCGCGAACCCTTCAGGCTGGCAGCGCCGTTTGCTGGCACGGTGAGCGACGTGTTGGCGCATTCCGATGATTCTGTATTGTATCATCGTCCTGGTCGCATTGCCAGCAGGGCGATGGCAATCACGCGACGCCCCGTCATGCAACTACCATCGTGCTCCATTCGTGATACCATCAGAGTGGGCGTTGCGAGCGCCTCGAAGTCTACCCTTAAAGGAAGCGGGCATAAAGGACATGACGATGGGCATGATCGTGCTGGCCGGCGGCGATGAGTTTCGCCGTGCCTATGACGGGCCTGATCGCGCGCTGCTGGGTTTGTTGCCGCCCAACGCGGGGCATATCGTCATTTTGCCCACGGCGGCGAGCCGGCAAGGGCCAGAGCAAGCGATCGCCAACGGCGTGCGCCACTTCAAATCGCTGGCACCGCAAGCGCCGGTCGAAGGCGCGCTGGTTATCGACGAGGCCTCCGCCAACGATTCCGCGCTAGCGATGCGCATCGCCAGCGCGGGCATGGTCTATCTGACCGGCGGCGATCCTGGCTATCTGGTGCAGGTGTTGCGCGGCAGTGAGGCGCTGGCGGCGATTGCCGCCGTGGTGGCGCGCGGCGGCGTCGTGGCGGGCTCGAGCGCGGGAGCGATGGCGCTGGGCGAGCAGATGCGCTGGGCCGGCGGCTGGCAGCCCGCGTTGGATCAAGTGCATGGCGTCGTGGCGCTGCCACACCACGGCAACCGGCCGCTGCCGCTCGATCGGGTGCGCGCCGGCCTGCCCGAATCATTCGTGGCGCTGGGGCTGCCAACCGGCGTGAACTGTGTCGGCTTGCGCGCCGCAGGCGATGGCGATCAGTTCTCATGGCGCGTCTTTGGCAAGCACCCTGTCACGATCTATCGCTCCAATGGAGTGACTCAGGCTCGCGACGGTGAGACCTTTTTCTAACGCCATGCTCTGTATAGATGCCAGGCTCGCGCTCGGGCGCACCATCACGGATCAGGAGGGTACGAATGGCGAACCAGCAATCCAGCGCCGGGGATACGCCGCCCGTCGTGCTGATCGTGGATGACGAGGGCAGCATCGTCGATATCTTGCGCCGGGGGCTGAAAGCGGCCGGCTATGAGGTCGCGGTCGCGCTTGATGGCCCCTCAGGCCTGGCCAAGGCGCGCTCTCTATTGCCGGCAATCATCATTCTCGACATCATGCTTCCCGGCGTCAGCGGACTCGACATCTGTCGCCAGCTGCGCGCCAGCGGCCCGACGGCGAACGTCCCCATTATCATGCTCACCGCGAAAGACGAGGTGCGCGACCGCGTGAGCGGGCTTGAGACGGGCGCCGACGATTACGTCACCAAACCGTTTGACATCGCTGAGATGGTCGCGCGCGTGCGGGCGCTCTTGCGCCGCCAGCAACGCATGGCCGGCGACGGCGTACCGGCGGCACGCATCCTGCGATTTCAGGATCTCACGCTCAACGAGAGCACGCGCGAGGTCGCGCGCGGCGAGCGCCAGATCGAGCTGACCGCGACGGAATATAGCCTCTTGCGCCTCTTCATGCTGCACCCACGCCAGGTGCTCGACCGTCAGACGATTCTCGATCGGGTGTGGGGCTACGATTTCATGGGCGAGACGAACATCATCGAGGTCTACGTACGCTATCTGCGCGAAAAGATTGAGGATGAGGCCAGCGCTCCTCGCTTGATTCAGACCGTTCGCGGGGTGGGCTATGTCCTCCGAGGGTCTTGACGCGCCCTTGACGGTTCCCGCGCCAGCAGACCTACCTGCCATGCCCACCATGACGCTGAGCGCGCGGCAGCCCCGGCGACGCCGGCGATTCCTCGGCTCGCTGCGCTGGCGGCTCTCGCTGGCGATCGTCGGGCTGGTGTTGTTGCTGCTCGGCGTGCTCGGCGGCGTGCTGGTGTTTACGGTCAACGCCTTGCTCTTCAACAGTGCCACCCAGCGCTTCACCACCGAAACGCGCGCGATCGCGCTGGCGCGACACGCCGAATTCGTCGACGCCGTATCGCATAAAGACGTATTGGGCAATTGCTCGACCACCATGCCCGCGGCATTTCAAACCTACTTCAGCGATCCGCTGACGCAGGCGCCGGCGTCATTTCAGACCGTCGCGCTGCTGGATCCCTTTACGGGCATGGCGCAGGCGCCGGCCAGCGAGTCGGGAATGGCGCCAGCGGACCTTCAAATGAATAAGCTGAGCAGCCTCACGAGCCAATATCCGCCGGGCGACAATCGCCAGTGGCTGGTGGCCGTCGAGCGCGGCGTCACTGTCAGCTATGTCACCACAGAGAACGGGGTGCGGGGCGAGACGATTCTCATCGCCTATGATTATCGCCTGGTGACTGATTGCGCCAAGGGGCAGTCGCGCACGCTGCCAGCCGTGCTGATGATGACGCAGATCTTCAGCGGCACGCAAAACACGGTGAATGACTTCAAAGTGCTGCTGGGTATCGCCATCGGCGTGCTTTTCATCGTCGGCATGGCCCTGGGTGTGTCTCTTACCGGCGCCAGCCTCAAGCGGCTGACGCGCGTCTCGCTGGCGGCCAGGCGACTGGCGCGCGGCGATCTGCGCCAGCGCGTGGGTCTTGGCCCGCCCGACGATGAGATCGGCGATCTGGCACAGACCTTTGACGAGATGGCCGAGCAGGTCGAGCTGGCTTTTCGCCAGCGCCAAGCGGCGGAAGAACAGATGCGGCAATTCATCGCCGACGCCTCGCACGAGCTGCGCACGCCGCTGACTTCGATCAAGGGCTATCTGGACCTCCTGGCGGCCGGCGGCGAGACGGATCCGCGCGAGTCGCGCCAGATGGTGCTCAACGCGCGCGGTGAGGCGGCTCGCATGTCGCGGCTGGTCGAAGATCTCTTGACATTGGCGCGCTTCGATGCCGGTCGCCCGATCGAGCAGGTATGGACCGATCTGGGCCAGCTGGCGGGCATGGCGGTGGACCAGGCGCGGCTGTTGGCGGGCGAGCGGCAAGTGACGCTGAGCGGAGGCGGCGCGGGCCGCATGATGGCCCTGGTAGACCCCGATCGCATCAAGCAGGTGCTGCTGGCGCTGCTCGACAACGCGCTCAAATATGGCCGGCAAGATCCGGGCGGCTGGGTGCGCGTGGCGCTCGACCGCGAGCCGGATGCCGTGCGAATCGAGGTCATAGATAACGGGCCAGGCATTCCCCCAGGAGATCTGCCCAATATCTTCAATCGTTTTTACCGTGGCAAACAAGGCGCCATCGGCGCCGGCAACGGCCAATCGCCGCCCCGAGCCGACCAGCCAGGAGGATCGGGCCTGGGCCTGGCCATCGCGCGGACGATCGTCGCGGCGCACGGCGGCACGATTAGCGTCGAGAGCCGGCTGGGCCAGGGCACGCGCTTCATCATCCGGCTGCCGGTGACGGTGCCTTCCATCGCCGGGGCCGCGAGGGCGCCGGTCACTCGCTGATGCGCCCATCCGCGATCAGCACGACGCGATCGGCGCAATCGAGCACCGCCGCGTCGTGGGTGGCGACGACCATGCCAATGTTGGCCTCATGGGCGATGTCGCGCAGCATCGCCACGATGGCCCGGCCCGTGGTCGAGTCGAGCGTGCCGGTCGGCTCGTCGGCCACGACCAGGCGCGGCGCGGTGGTCAGCGCCCGTGCCAGAGCGATGCGCTGTTGCTCGCCGCCCGACAGCTCAAGCCCGCGATGGCGCGCCCGCGCTGCGAGGCCGACCAACGCAATGGCGTCGCGCGCGCGCCGCATCCGCTCGCTCGCGGGCACGCGGCTCAGGCGCAGTGGAATCTCGACATTCTCCAGCGCGGTCAGCGCGGGGAAGAGGTGCGCGTTTTGAAAGAGCAGGCCGATGCGCTGGCGGCGCAACAGGGCGCGCTCGTCCGCGCTCATCGTGGTGAGTTCGTGGCCCAGCACGAGCACGCTGCCCTCAGAGGGCACGACGATGCCCGTCAAGATGTTGAGTAGCGTCGTCTTGCCCGCGCCTGAGCGCCCGCGCAGAGCGACCAGCTCGCCGGTGCGCACGGTGAAATCGACGGCATGCAAAACCGTGTGCGGCACTCCGCCCGCCGTGAACGTGCGGCTGACATGGCGTGCGATGACGATCGGCGCGGCGGTGACAGGGATCATCGCTCGTAGCCTCCCTGGTTGATCGCCTGCTGCCCGGCTGAGCCGGCGTCTTGCCCGTCATCGATCGGCCAGATCTCGACGTGATCCGCCAGAATGCGCACGTCGGCGCGTCCGGCGAAGGGTAGCCGGTCGATCGCCTCTCTGGGCAGCTGAAGCCGCCCCACGCGGTCAATCAGGATGGATTCGCGGTGCGTCTGGCCGGACAGGCCGACGACGGCGCTGCGCCGGTCGCCGTGCGAGCCACCGGCGATGGGGGCGTCGCGCCGCACTGTCTCGGTGCTGGTGCGCCCATCGCGTATGGCGATCGTGCGGTCCACTTGGGCGGCGACGGCGGCATCGTGGGTAACGACGATGACAGTCACGCCCCACTGCCGATTGACCTGGCGGATGATCGCCATCACGTCGTGAGCGGTGGCGGAGTCTAGCTCGCCGGTCGGCTCATCGGCCAGCAAGAGCGCGGGCGCGTTGGCGAGCGAGACGGCGAGCGCGGCGCGCTGCTGCTCGCCGCCCGACAGCTCGGCGGGCATGCGGTCGCGCCGGTCGGCGCGCCCGCCGGCGTCGAGCAGTTGGCCGGTGCGGCGGCGGCGCTCGGCTGAGCCTGCCCCGGCGATCGTCTGGGGCATGTCGATATTCGCCGCGACTGAGAGGCCGGGCAAAAGGTTGCGCCCGCTCTGCTGCCAGATGTGCCCGACGATCGCGCGGCGCAAGCGCGTGCGCCCGACGGCGTCGAGCCGTGTCAGATCGACGCCAGCGACCGAACACTGGCCCGCCGTGGGACCATCCAGCCCACCGAGAATGTTGAGCAGCGTCGTCTTGCCCGACCCCGACGCGCCCACCAGCGCCATCATCTCGCCTGGCGCGACGGTGAGATCGAGGCCTTGCAGCGCCACGACTTCGAGATCGGCGAGGCGATAGATCTTGACGAGATTCTCACAGACGACAATCGGCTGTTGCATAGAGCGTGCGCCCCTCTCAGTCGGCGTTTTGCCGCAGCGTCTGGCCCACGTCGGGGCGAGTGGCCGCGCGCGTCATGGATTGAATGGCCAGCGTGCCCACCCCGATAAGACCCGCGACGATCCCACCCAGGAAAAAGCCTGGCACGATCACGCGCACCGGAGGCACCGCCAGCACCGCTGAAAAGGTGGCGCTATTCACCGTGCTGGGGATGTCGGCAAAGGCAAGCGACGGCGTCACCAGGGCGCCCACCAGCAAGCCCAGCGCCAGCCCAAGCACGATGCCAATCGCGTAGATCGCCCCTTCTTCCCAGGCAAAGACACGCGCGATCGTCTTTCGATCGCTGCCCATCGCTCGCAGCACGGCGAAATGGAGCGAGCGCGTATCGGCGCTCAGGCGCGCCGCGACAATCGCGCCCACCAGTGCCAGCGCCAGCGTGGTGATGGCGCCCAGACCCAGCACGGCGCTCAGATCGAGACGCAGGGGATCGCTCTGCTCGGCGGCGATCACAGCGCGGCGATCCTGCATCTGCGTCACTTGCAGCGGCCCCGCGCCTAAAGCGTCGCGCACCGCCGCCAGCGACGCGGCGTCGCCCCGCGTGCTCAGCCAGACGGTGGTCGGCGTCGCCGTCTGGCCGTCGAGGTCGTGAGCGAATACAGCGGCATACGTTTGGTAATCGATGAGGAAGCCGCCTTGCACGCTGCCCGTGCTTGCCCCCGCCGCGTCGTAAATGGTGGGGATGTGCGCCACCTGCCCGACGGCGACGAGGTGCATGGCTCCGCCGTTATACCCCGGCACGCCCAGCGTAAACGTCGCCCCCGAACGCAAATGAAACGCCTGCCACGCCGCGCTGTCGGCATACGCCGGGACGGTGTCGCTGGCGATGGCTGTGGCGCGTTGCTGGCTCAGAGCGCTCATGAGCGCGCCGATCGGTTGCTCGGTGTCTTGCGAGGACCAGAGGGCGACGCCGGCATACGTGTCGGCGTCGGGGGCCAGGACGGCCACAGGAATATTCGCGGAGTCAGAGGCGGCGGTGACATCGATGACCGCGCCGACGGAAGCCGCCGGGCCGCCGGCGATCTGGGGGCGATAGGCGGCGGGGGTGGCGGCCACCACGCCTGGCCCCGGCACGAGGCTGGCCAGCGTTCCGCTAAAGTCAGCCCCCACGGCATACGCCGCCACATCGCTGGCGCGCTGATTCTGGCTGGCGCCAAAGACGAGCGCGAAAACGACGAAGCCGACCGCCAGCGCCAGCAAGAGAGCCGAGCGCAACGCGCGGCTCGGCGCCCGCGCAAGCTGCGAGAGCGCCAGCATCGCCGCGAGGCCGCGACCGCGCGCGGCCAGTCCGGCCCCCCCGCGCAGTAGCAGCGGCACTAGCCGCAGAGCCAGCAGGGCGCCCGCGACGAGCAGGAAGAGCGGCGCGATGAGCGACACCTGGGCCAATGTTGATGCTCCCTGTTCGCTGCCCCCCGCCGGGCTGAGCGCGAGAATGGCGTAGGCCGTCAGCCCGATGAGCGCCACCGCGACATCCAGATTGAGGCGCTGCCAGAGCGGGCCGCGCGCCGTGCGGGCCGTGTCGCGCCGCAGCGCGCGGCGTCGCGATGACCATCGCCACGACCGCGCCCAGCCCTGCGATGAGCGCGTAGCCGCCGACGCTCAGCGCATTCGCGCTCAGATGAGCGTCGAGCAGGCTGACGGCCATCTGGTCTTGGCCGATCTCGATCGACGCCACCAGCCGCGCCAAAAAAATGGCGAGCACCGGTCCCAGCGCTGTCGCCACGATCCCCAGCGCCGCGCTCTCGGCGATGAGCGCCGCCACCACCTGGGCGCGCGTGGCGCCGCGACTGCGCAGCACGGCGAGCGGCTCGGCCTGGCGCTCCACCAGTAGCTCGGCGATGACGGCGACGAAAAAGAGCACCAGCGCGACGATCTGCACGGTCAGCAGCGTCACCGGCAGCCGCACGACGTCTGCCCGCCCGGCGAACTGACCGATCGCCGTAAAAAAGCCGCCGTGCACGTCAGGGGCTTGAATCGCCGGATCGTTGCTCAGCAACCCCGGCATCTGTGTAGGGATCGACGCCGCCTGCGCTTTGAGGTGATCCAGGTCGTCGATGGTCACGCTCAGTGGATTCACTCCCGCGTACCAGCTCAGGTGAGTCGTCGATGCCAGGCCGTCGGCGGTGTGCTGGCTGAGCGCGGCGATCAGCGCGCCGCTCGACGCGATCGCTTTATAGAGCGTCACTGCGCCATTCGGCAGCGGATCGATGTTGGTATCGATCCACTGCGGCAGCGCGCGATCAGGGCTGGCGCTGGCGATGATGCCGCTCACCTGGGCGCGCAGATCGGGCTTGCCGGTGATGACGATCGTCGAGCCGACGCCCAGGCGCAGCGCGTCGGCGGTCTGTTGCGAGATGATGACTTGCAAACCGGCACCCGCCTGGGGGAACTGGCCCAGGCGCACATCGAGATAGTTTTGAATCTGGCTGGGATCGTAACCTTCGAGCCTGATCTGGGCGCTGGCAACGCCGGAGCGACCGTTTCCCTCCGCCAGAGGCAGATCTTGCGTGGTGACGCGAGACGCGATCGCGCTTGTGACGTAAGAGCCGAATCCGCTGTCGATGCGCTGCGTGACAGCGCTCGTCGCCCGGTCGGCGACCGCCCCGGTGGGGGCGTCGGTGAACGCATCGACGATGATCTCTGACTGGTCGGGTGAGCTGGCAAGGGCGTTGCGCAGGCCGTCGGTCAACATGACGCGCGAAAGCAGCGGCACGGCGCAGACGAGCATGACGGCGACGAGCATGCCCGCCCCCGCGATCGACATAAGGCGCCACGATTGGCGCCATTGCCAGCGGGCCAAAATGAGTGCCGGCCCGATGACCGGCTCGCGGGCGCCGCTGAGCCGCGCTGAGGCGTCGAGTGAGCGCGTGTCGATGTCGAGATCTCCCCTCGTGGTGGTGATGAGCCTGGTGTGCGCCCCCCATTCTAACATACGAGGCGGCGGTTGTCGTGTTCCCGATTCCCCGCTGCGCGCCGCTACCCAATTCCCCACTGGATCGGATACACTGAAGAACAGCCCCGCGAATCCATCCGTGTGGAAAGGGAATCACATCATGCCAGTTGAGATCAGCGACATCACCGCGATTGTCCGGCGCCAGGATGAATGGCGCGCCGAGTGCATCAACCTCATCGCCAGCGAAAATACGCAGAGCGAAGCGGTGCGCGCCATCCAGAATTCCGATTTCATGGCGCGTTATGCCGAGGGACACCCCAACACCGCGACCGAGACCAACCGCTATTATCAAGGCACGCGCTACATCGACGAGATCGAGCGCATGGCCAGCCAGGAATTGCGCGATCTGCTGGGCGCGCGCCAGGTGGACGTGCGTCCCATCAGCGGCAACGCGGCCAACACCGCCGTCGCGCTGGGCATGCTGCGCGGGGGCGACGCGATCATCGTCAACTCGACGGATGCCGGCGGCCACATCAGCCACGCGCCCATCGGCGTGTTTGGCCGGCGCATTCAGACACGCGGCATGAGCCTCAAGGCCGGCGGCGACAAAGGCATTCCGCTGCATTATTGGCCGCTCGCGCCGGATCATTATCACATCGACGCGGCGGCGGCGGCGCAGCTGATCGAGCAAGTCAAGCCGCGCATGGTCGTGCTGGGCAAGTCGCTCTTTCTCTTTCCAGAGCCGGTCGCCGCGATCGCGGCGGCGTGCCGCGCCTACGACATCCCCGTGCTCTATGACGGCGCGCACGTGCTCGGCCTGATCGCCGGCGGCGCGTTTCAGCAGCCACTGGCCGAGGGAGCGACGTGGCTGACCGCCAGCACGCACAAGACGTTCCCGGGACCTCAGCGCGGCATCGTCGCCGCCAACCTTGAGCCTGAGGCTGAAAAGAAGTTCTGGCAACCGGTCGATCGCGGCGTCTTTCCCGGCTCGTCGAGCAATCATCATCTACACACTCTGCCGGCACTGGTCATCGCTATTCGCGAGATGCGCGCCCACGGCAAAGAATACGCCCGCGCCACCATCGCCAACGCGCAGGCTTTGGGCCGCGCGCTCGCCGAGCAGGGCGTGCCGGTCGAGGCGCGCGACTTTGGCTATACGCAGAGCCACCAGATCGCCGTCAACGTCGCCGGATTTGGTGGCGGTGTCGCAGCGGCCAAGCAGCTCGAAGCGAACAACATCATCGTCAATTACAACCTCTTACCCGGCGACACGGACCCCAAGGCGCCATCCGGCTTGCGCGTCGGCGTGCCTGAGATGACACGCTTTGGCATGACGACCGAAACGATGGGCGAAGTGGCGACGCTGATCGCCGATGCGCTCAAAGGGCGCGACGTGCGCGACGCCGCTATCCTCCTGCGCCGTCGGTACCAGAGGCTCCAGTACATATGAATGTGACACACCCCATGCCTCAAAGGCAGGGGCTTCTCAGTTGCCTGAGCTATGTGCGGGGTGTCCGCCCGAACTACGCCGCCACAGGCGACGATACTTGATGTGCTGAGGAAGAGCACGACCTGGGAGCATCGCGCCATGCACACCTAGACTCAGGATGTTCACCGCCCCTACCGCGTCACGCGGACCGGTGGCCCCACAATGCCGGCAGCGATAGATGCGTCGGTGCTTGCTCCGCTCGCCGCATACGGGACACGTCTGCGACGAATAGGCTTCGTTGACCGTGATGGCTCCCGCCGTCTTGTAATCGAGCTGGCTGATGATCTTCCGCGTGCAGGCTTGGCTCACTTGCTGCGCCTGCACCCGTCCCTGCTTCTGGGCTGCATCATTGTACGGCTCGCCCACATAACACGTCGCGCCTGGGAATGCTTCCTTGACCAGGTGCGTGGCCTGGTGACAGGCGTCGCGCACCTGCCGCCGCGTTTTATCCAGCGTCGCATGCTTGCGTCGTTGCAGGCGCTTCCAGCGGCGGGACCCTTTCATGAGGGGAGCTTGCTTCTTTTGCAGACCTTCCAGGCATTTGTTGCGCCACTGCACGACGGCTTTCACCTTGCGTCCGCTGACCAGCACGGCCTGGTGTCCATCGGTGGCGGCAATCAAGGTGTTGACCCCCAGATCGCTCCACAGCCGAGCCGCTTCCTGGCGCGAGGCGGTGAAGGTGTGCCACTGGTGGTCCGAGCACGGCTTCCAGGCGATTTCTACCGTGCGATACCTCATACAGGCAGGATAGCAGATCCCGGCAGAGAACACAAGGAAAGGATGCCCCAAATGGGGTATGCGTCATTCACTCCAGGCGTGAGCGCAGGGGTACTCTGACGCTTTTTGGTAGCCCTAGCCGATCTGTGATTGCTGCTCGATAGCGCGAGCCACGGCCACGTCTTTTTCCGTGACCTTGCCGTCCGCGTCATGCGTCGAGAGCGCAAACGTCACGCGATTATAGCGAATGTCGATGTCGGGGTGGTGCCCTTGCTCTTCAGCGATCTCAGCCACGCCGTTGACCAGCGCGATCGCCTCGGGGAAGCCGGGTAGCGTATACGTCTTGCTCAGCGCGCCGTTGACGAATGACCAGCCCGGTAGCGTGCTCAGCGCCGCCTGAATCTCGCTCTCACTCAATGCTCCCATCGGTGCTTGCCCCTTTCGGTTGTGCTGGCGCCCTTTCGCCGTAACGTCACATGTTATTTGCAGTGTAGCACACGGACCGCATAGCCATCGCCATGTCATTCGCCATCTGATTGCGCGGTGTTGGCGGCATCGTCTTCTTCTTGCTCCGCGTCGCTCTCGCCCGCTGCGATGGCCAGCGTGCGCGCGATGACCGACGCGCGAAAGCCCGCGCTCTCCGCTGCGTCGTCGAGCCGCGCGGGGAGCGTGAAAAAAGCGCGCCCGAAATCGCGGCTGTGCTGGTGCACCCAGCGCGCGATGATGTTGATCTGGTCCACCTCGGCTTTGCCCACCCTGGTCGGCACCGGACCCAGCCAGATTGCCCGGCTGATCAGCTCTTCGAAGTGTCTGGCGATCGCAAGCGCATCGGCTGGCACCTGGCGCTGCTCGACGAGCCGGCCATGCCGCACGAGGAACAATTCGGCGTGCTCCGGCTCGGCGGAAGGATACACGATCAGCAGGTTATTCGCCTCGATGGCGCCATTCATCAGCCGCTGGCCCACCAGCACCGAGTCGGCGTGGCGGATGGCGTCGCGCAGCGCCGCCGCGCGCTCGAAATCGTCGCGGTCGGAGGCCTGCCACATCTTTTGGCGCAACGTGTCGAGCAGATCGTCGCGACCCGCGCTCAAAAAGGCCAGCACCTCGCCGATGGTCGCCTGGTAATCCGCCTGAGCGGCGACGCCCTTGCACGGCGCGGGGCAGCGCCCCATGTGATAGCGCAGGCACGGATCGCTTGGCTTGGCGCGTGGCGGCAGCGTGCGCGTGCACGTGCGGACGGGGAAGATCTTCTGCACGACATCGATCATGGCATCGACCGCCCGCCGCGAATTGAAGGGACCGAAATAGCGCGCGCCGTCGGCTCGCACCTCTTTCGTCGCTACCACGCGGGGAAAGTCGGACGTGATATCGACCTTGATGAAGGGATAGTGCTCATAATTGCGCAGCTGCACGTTATAGCGCGGCTGAAGCTCTTTGATGAGCCGCGACTCGACCAGCAGCGCCTCAAGCTCTGAGCCGAGCACGCGCACCTCGATCGCTCTCACGCTCTGCAACAGGCCGTCCATCTTGCGCGTATAGCCCAGGGGATGATTGTAATAGGACGCCAGCCGGTCGCGCAGGCATTTGGCTTTGCCGACATAGATCACTGTGCCTAGCTCGTCGCGCATCAGATACACACCCGGTCGCGCGGGAAAGTCGCGCCGCCACGCGGGGTTCAGGTACATCGCGCCGGTGGGCGCGGGTCGCGCGGTCGCGCCGGTGGGCGACATGCCTCCGCCGGGCGTTTGCGCCAGCAAAGCGCGCAGATCGGCCAGCGTGCGGCAGCCTTCGGCCTTGGCTTTGGTGGCGAGCAGCCAAAAGACCTCAGCTGTGGTGAGCGCGTCGCCCAGCGCCCGGTGCCGGTCGTGGGCGAAAACGCCGAGCCGCGAGGCCAGCGTGTCGAGCTTGGGCCGCCGCACGCCGGGCAAGAAGCGCCGCGCCATCGTCATGGTATCGATGCCCTCGTTGGGGAAGAACCAGTGCCCTTGCTCGGCCTCCGCGCCGATGAAGCCGAGATCGAAGCTGACGTTGTGCCCGACGATGGGCCGCCGCCCCAGAAACACTTGCAGCTCCGGCAGCACCTTATCGGCCCTGGGCGCGCCCTTGACCATCTCGTTGGTGATGCCGGTGAATTGCGCGATGAAGTCGGGAATGCGCTTGCCGGGATTGATCAGCTCGTTGAAGCTGTCGCGCACTTCGCCGCCGCGCACGATGAGCGCGCCGACCTCGATCAACCGGTGGCGGCGCGGCGTCAGGCCCGTCGTCTCGACATCCAACACGACGAACTCGACGGATTCCAGGGGCAGGTCCTCAGCGCTCCACTCGGTCAGAGACCATGCGTCATCCCCGTCGCGCGCGAAAAGCTCGGAATCATGCAAGATGCGGTCAAGCATGTGACGCCAGGGCGCGCCATCGCCGGTGGAAGACACCGCGCCAAAGACGGCAGCGACCAGATCCTCCGTCGGCAACGCCACGCCATTGGCAACGAGCGCGCTATACGCACGGCGCAAGAGCGCGCCGGGGCTGGCGGCCACGGCGGTGGCCGGCTCGACTGCGCGACGCTGATCGCTTCCCATGCTGCCCCCTGCCTTGCGCGCGATTCGTGTGGATGCGTTGTAGGATAGCACAGGCGTTCGCTGGCCGTCAAATGAGGATGACCAGGAAAGGGGGGCACATGCACTCCATTGATCACGATACAGAAAGAGAGCACGGCGACAGTGGCCGTGCTCTCATTGAGCGACGCTCAGATGTGTCAGGCGAGCTTGAGCGCGAGCGCGGCGGGGATGTCGAGGCGAATGCTCGGCGACATCGTGCTGCACAGCACGACGCTGCGCACATATTGCCCTTTGGCGCCGGTCGGTTTCTGGCGCACGATCTCATTCAACGTCGCGGTGAGGTTTTGCATGAGCTGGTCCTCGGTGAAAGAGAGCTTGCCGATGGGCACGTGAATGAGGCTGGTCTTGTCAACGCGAAACTCGACGCGGCCCGCTTTGACCTCTTTGACAGCTCTGGCGACATCGAGCGTCACCGTGCCGGCCTTGGGGTTGGGCATCAGGCCACGGGGTCCCAGGCGCTTGCCCAGGCGGCCTACTTTGCCCATCACGTCGGGGGTGGCGATGGCGACATCGAATCCCAGCCAGCCGCCGTCGATCTCTTTCATCATATCGTCCAGGCCGACGAAATCAGCGCCGGCGCTCTGCGCTTCGGCCACTTTTTCGCCCTGGGCGAAAACGAGCACCTTGACGTCTTTGCCGGTGCCCGCCGGCAGCGTCGTGACGCCGCGCACCATCTGATCGGCGTGGCGCGGGTCAACGCCGAGCTTCATGTGCAGCTCGACGGTGGGGTCAAACTTGACGTAGCTAAGCTTTTTGAGCAGGGCGACTGCCTCGGTGGGCGGATAGAGGTGGTTTTTATCGACCAACTCCGCGACCTGGGTGTACTTTTTGCCATGACTTGACATGCGAGAAATGCCCTCCTGGTGGTTTGAGCGACCGCAGTGACTCGCGGGCGATGAGGTCTCTATTGCCTCTCTGGCGGCAAAACGCGCGAATGAGGCGCGCTTGCCGGCATGGCCGGTGCGCTGGCGCATCGCGTGCTCTTCATGGTATCACGTAGCGGTTCTGATCCGCAAACACCCCGGCCCATTTGGGTGAGATAAATGGGACAACCAGTCGCAATAGAGCCTGTCGAAGCGCTTGACAGATCGGGAAACGGATGGCTATACTCCTCATGTTGAGGAGTTCCCTGTGCGATGTGCTGGCGCAAGCCAGAAATGATGATGTCTGAGGACATTTGAGAAGGCAGGTGTTGACGTGGATCTCAACGTCGAAGGCAATTCAGCGCGCATTCCGCCAGGATCACATATTTGCCAGCTCTATAATAAAGTGGACGAGATTCGCAACGTCACCGCTCGATTGCTGCACGTCGGCCTGACCTCGAACGAGCGGTGCCTTTTCGCGGGCGCTCCAGCGTCGGTGCGTGAAGTGGAAGACGCGCTCGAAAAGCTGGAGATCGACATCGAAGCGGCCAAAGCGTCGCGCCAGCTTATCATGACCTCGGACCGCGAGCAATTTTTGACCAACAAGCGCTTCGATCCTTATCATCTGCTTTCGACGCACAACACCTTTATCGCTCAGGCCCACCGCGACGGCTGGCAGGGCGTGCGCATCTCGATCGATATGACCTGGCTCACCCGCGACGTGGCAACGCCGGAGCAAATCTTGAAATATGAGGCCGCCGCCGACGCGGTCTTCACCTTCCAAAACGCGCCGATCATCGCGCTGATGCACTATGATTATTCGAAGCTGCCGGGCGCGCTCGTCGTGGAGCTGCTCAAGCTGCACCCTATCGCGGTCGTCGGCAAATATATCAAGCGCAATCCCTACTATCTCAACTCAGAGCAATATCTGCTCAAGATCTTGCGCGCCAACCGCGAGCGCGCCAATCGTCCGACCGAGCGCGTGAATGTTGACCCCGGCCACGACGGCATGCAGCGCCGCCGCGCCTGATCGGCGCGCGATGACGGGATGGAAGGTGAGCAAGCGTTCGATTATTCTGTCGTGTCGCGCGCGCCTCCAACCTCGCCCGCTCGCCCATTCGCCTGGCCGCCTGATTGGCTTTCCACCTGGCTACCAATATACTCCTTGACGCGCTCGGCAGCCTCGCGCGTCATGCCCGCCAGCGCGGCGAGATCCTCCACGCTGGCGGCGGCGACCGCGCGCACCGAGCCGAAATGGCGCAGCAGCGCCTTTTTGCGCTTGGGTCCGATGCCGGGGATCTCGTCCAGCGCCGAGGCGAACGTCTTGGCGGAGCGCACCTGCCGGTGATACGTAACGGCGAAGCGGTGCGCCTCATCGCGGATGCGCTGGATGAGATACAATCCCTGCGAGCCGCGCGGCAAGACGATCGGCTCAGGCGCGTGGGGCAGATAGATCTCCTCGTGCTCGCCGAGCGCGCCGTGGCTCTCTTTGGCGACGCCCACGATGGGCACGCGCACCCCCAGCTCGTCCAGCACCGCCAGATCGGCGCTCACGTGACCGCGCCCGCCGTCGATGACGATCAAATCAGGCATGGCCTGAAAGGAGTTCGCCGTCCCGGCGTCGCCGCCCGTCTCGGCGGCAAGCACGTCCGCCGCGTCGTCCTCGCCCATCGCTTGCTCCATCCGCTTGAAGCGACGGCGCAGCATCTCTTGATGGCTGGCGTAATCGTCGGCTCCGGCGACCGACTTGATGCGAAAGCGGCGATAATCGGCGTTCTTGGGCTTGCCCTGCTCGAAAACCACCATCGCCCCCACGTTCGCCGTCCCCTGGATGTTGGAGATGTCGTAGCACTCGATGCGGCGCGGCGGCGCGGGCAAATTGAGGGCGGCTTGCAATTCTTCGAGCGCCATCGCCGTTTTCTGGCTATCCGACAGCCAGCGAATGCGCTCTTGCTCCAGCGCCTCCTGAGCGTTGTGCGCCACCATCTCGATCAGGCGCAGCTTGTCGCCGCGCCGTGGCCGTGTGAGCGTGACCGCGCCTCCGCGCTTCTGGCGCAGCCACGCCGCCAGCTCAGCGGCGTCATCCGGCTCGTGCTCCACCAGGATCTCGCCCGGAATGGCCGGCGCGTGCTCGTAGAATTGCTGGATGAACGACGCCATGACCTCGCCCGGCGCCGCGTCGCGCGTGCCCCTGAGCACGAAAGATTCACGCCCCGCCAGCTTGCCCCCGCGAAAGAAGAAGATCTGCGCGCATGTCTCGTCGTCGGCGCCGGCCAGCGCGACGACATCCTGATCGGTGGTGCTGGTCGTGTTGATGATTTTTTGCTTGGCCAGCACTTGCTCCACCGCCTCGACACGGTCGCGCAAAGCAGCCGCCCGCTCGAATTGCAGCGCCTCGGCGGCGGACTCCATCTCGCGGCGCAGGTCGTCGATGATCGCCTCGTGCTTGCCCTCCAGAAAGAGGAGCACCTGCCGGATGATCGCGTCGTACTCGTCGCGGCTGGCTTTGGCGACGCACGGCGCGACGCAGCGATGGATGTAGAATTGCGTGCAGGGTCGCGCCAGCAGCTTTTGCCGCCAGGCCGGCGCGTCGGGCGCGGGCGGCTGGCGTGGCGGCGCCCACCCGCCGGCGTCGTAGCGACACGTGCGAAAGGGAAAGATCTTATTGAGCAGGTCCAGTGTCGCGTCCACCGCGCCCGAATTGGTGTACGGCCCGAAATAGCGGTTGCCGTCGTGACGAAACGAGCGCACGCGATAGACGCGCGGAAAGTCCTCCGTCAGCGCGACCTTGATATAGGGATAATTCTTGTCGTCGCGCAGCCGCACGTTATATTTTGGCTGATAGCGCTTGATGTACTCATTTTCGAGAATCAACGCCTCGATGGCGCTGCCCACGACGATGAATTCGATATCCTCGATATGCGCGACGAGCATGCGGTTCTTGGGGCTGAGATCGGCGCCCTCCTGGAAATAGGAGCGCACGCGGCTATGCAGCGAAGTCGCCTTGCCGACGTAGATGATCGTGCCACCCGTGTCACGATAAATGTAAATGCCCGGCTTGTGGGGCAGATTGTCGAGTGTCGCGCGCATGTGATCGTTCATGAAGCTCATTTCCTTTGAGGGCGGCACTCATCCTCCGCGCTCTTCCGGGCGAGAAGAGAGGAGCAGGCCGAAAAGTCTCACCAAACTTGACCTTCAGGCCCATTCAGCGTATCATAGGCACGAGCAGAAACGCCACATACCCCGCCAGGCCGGCGCCGAAATCTTCCCAACCGGTCGAGCGCCGCCGGCGATGAGGAGTGTCCTTTACACTATGGCCAAGACCCGAGACAAGCGCGCCGTCGCGCGTAAGATCGAGCACGTGCACCGCGAGCGTGCCGCCGAGTTAGAGCAAAACGTGCAACAGCGATCGGCTGTCACAGCCCGCCGCGCCGTGCGGAAGCGCCGCCAGCGCGGTGGCTTTTCCGCCTTCGTGCATGACTTTCCCTGGTTGACGGGCATCGTCACGGTCGCCGTTGTGGCTGGACTGCTCTCGGTGATCTTGACGAACCACCTGATTTCATTCAAAGGCGCTTCCCCCACCGCCGACGCTTGCGCCTGGGCCAAGAATCCGTCGTCTGTGCCCACTCCCAAGACGATCGTGCGCCATTATAACTCGGCGCCGGTGCTGTGCATCACCACCGGCACGCCGGGCGCGTACACCGCGACGCTTCACACCAAAAAGGGCGACATCGTGATCTCGCTCGACCAGCAGTTTACGCCGTATAATACCAACAACTTTATCTTTCTGGCGACCCATCACTTCTATGATGGGCTGAGCTTCTTTCACGTCATCTCCGGCTTCGTCGCTCAGACCGGCGATCCGCAAACGCTGGACACC